>Ga0302325_10034724_pt1 | contig 10315 bp, 14 predicted proteins | sample Palsa_T0_2_FD_201948 | JGI IMG/M metagenome (GOLD analysis project Ga0302325, IMG submission 201948) | Peat permafrost microbial communities from Stordalen Mire near Abisko, Sweden - Palsa_T0_2 | ecosystem: Environmental > Terrestrial > Soil > Palsa > Peat permafrost | place: Sweden: Abisko...
ATTTTGAGAGCGTGCGTATGTAGATGAAACAGTACTTGGTCTGTGGAGAAACCTATTTAGCCTTGCTAAGAGGTCGAGAGCAACGTTGCTGGAGAATTGAAGATGTGGAGGGTTTAAGTCGATGTTCGTTATGTTGGCATTCTAGGTCGAGTCGACGCGTTTTCGACGTGTTTGACGCGATTTACGGTATGGTTTTGGACGTGCTTGATGCGTCAACAAAAGTTGAAAGATTCTGGGAAGTGATTGAAGACGGAGGTTGTACTGTTAATGGTGTTGTTAAAATCTGGGGTCGGCTAAAATATCACCCTTCAACTTTTCCTCGGCTTCAAACTTCATCACTTGAACAAATGACACATCTTTCTAAGATTTTCCTCACCAACTGTCTAAGATCTGTTAGCAGAAAATATCTTGAACTCTCAATCTATCTGTGATTATATCTATGCAGATTAGCTCTAGCAAGTTGCCTACGAGCATTATGGTTAGAAGAGTAGTACAAGCTGAATAGTCGATGCAGGGCCTGATTCAGGCCTTGGAGCGCCTACTCTGCCCTGGTTTATACTGCTCTTAAGGCTTTAAATCGGGCCACGGAGCTCCTTCCCTATAATATTTTTAATTTGTTGCTAGAGCGCGGACCTTAGAGAATATTCTAAGCCCGTTCAAGTTTGAGATCCTTCTCAATGATGCAATTAAAATTAAGGAAAACGGTAGTAACCACTGCCTGTCGGAGCAAGGCGCCGGTCTTTACTTTCAAATTCATGTGCTCTAGGGCTGAGGAAGCTGCGAAAAGGGGTTTCAAGGAAGCCAATACTCCGGCCGGGTCTGCCCGACTGTAAACAACAGAGATGCCCCGTGGCGATTGATACACAAAAGCTCGCGAGAAATTGGGATCACGACTTCTCATGGCAAGAATTGGAAACTAGGTGATAGTTTCTCGGGCCCGAGAATGTGCCGGGGCCACGAGCGAGGTAAGAGTTGCGTCCTGAGAGATCGAAGCAGCCTGTTTTGGTATACAGGAAGTTGGAAGTTGGACCGGGACTTTTGGAATCAAGATTACTCTCCGCATTCATCCAGAATAGTCCAAGTGACTGTTGAAAAGTGTTTTGAACAATATGTCAAATGCTCCGAGGATTACTAAACAAACCTTATTTGGGTTCATGACTTTCTAGCTGAATTCTCCCGCGTTTCGTTGATTACTGATCATTGAAGTACTGTAGCACCAACACTAAGTTTCTCATGTTCAATGTACCTCGGGACATAGAAAATATTCATAAATACTTCGCGCACTCCATTGTATTAAAGATTGACAATGGGAATCGAACAAAACATTTGAGTGCAGCGTTCCTTCCTTTTGAAAATCCCTCATTAAAACCATCCAAACGCATCTCTTTACAAATTAAAAACAAACATGTCGCAAACTTCCAAAGTGATCTCGGAAGCATTTGCAGGCACACGACTCACCTTTGAATCAAACAAACCATTCGATGAAGTCATGTCAAACCTCTACGCATCAATTGGCTCCCCCGCAGGTCTTGGTAAATGGCAAGCCATCGCTCAAGGCATCAAGTCCTACTCCGACGAAGCGAGAGAAGCGTTCACCTCAGCCATCAACAAAATAGTTGGTCCTCATGACTTCATGCTCTTCCAGGTAAATTCCTCCTGTCATCAAAACAGAACATTTCTGATAGAGAATTTAGGAGTTCAATCACGGCGTCTGGGTTCCTCTTTTCGGTGTCGGAGGCGGTCTCAAAGCGAAGAGAATCATCCTCGGCAATCCTCTAATTGCAATCACGATGTTGAAGAGAGATATGACTGCTGGTCTCTTTGTCCCGGTCGAGATTTTGGTGATGGAAAAGGAGAAGAATGGTGGCACGGTGGTGATTTATACGCTTCCGAGCTGCTTGATTACGGGTTTGAATAGGGACCAGGAGTTGGTGGAGGCTGTGGGAGCTTTGGATAGGAAGTTGGAGGTGTTGGTGCGAGATATTCTTGCTTGATGTGAGGAGAGCCATTTGCCCCTTCCTCATCCGTGGCATAGGACCCAACCAATCAGAGAGGCTAAAACATTACTTCGTTTTTCAACGTCTGATATAGCCAGAAAAGGTCTGTTTCTCAAGTTGAGTAGTGGTATTAACCAACCCTTTAAGGTAATCTTACTTACCCTGTGCACGACAGATCGATGCTTTTACCCGTATCCAATGTCAGGTTCGTTTCCCCTCTTCTCGCCTAAGTTTCACTGCTTATTGATTAGAATTCATATGCCATCTGCTTTTTCTTGCTATTTATGAGATTTCATTGAGTTGCACAGGTGCTCAGCGCAATGCAGTGTGGCTGAGAAAACTCGTTAACACACATTTCAAGTGATTTATTTGTCAGGCCACTCGGCGAATTACAATCTTCTTCAGACATAGAGCTAATATAAAAGTCCCGGCCATTGGCATCTGCTCGTTCGATCCGTATCGTAGAGCTTGAGCTAGGTACAGAACTATGGGTCAGCGCACAAGTAATGACCTACATTTAATCAACGTTTACTTATTGCTTTTTGATAATGTATCCTACATATTCCAAGATGCAGAAGTTCTCCATGAAGTCGGCATAGCCATTGAGAGTTTAGACCTTGCAAGAATTCGAAGCACGCAGTGCTCCTTTTTGGATTGGTTACAATCACTTGGGTCATTTTCTTCAACTGGACTCATGGCTACCGTCAAAATGAGGCAGAATACTTAGATCGGCTTAAATTACGTCAAATACTAACGGAAGAAGCTGAAACCAAACATTATATGGACTCGCTAGACAAGTTCTATAACCTCATACATACTTCAAGTAATCTTCTTGCAAGTGACCCAATGGACAAAGTCTACGGCATGTATTCGATATTGAAGACATTTGGAATCAATCCTCCACAGTCCGACTATTCGAAACCAGTCGCGCAAGTCTATGAAGACTTTGCAATAGCACCAGTTCGCGAAACTAAGTCTCTTGGCCTCCCCATCACCACGTTACCTTCCAGTTCGAACAAACATAACCTGCCATCTTGAGTTCCAGATTGGAGCACATTAGACTTGAAGATGCGAATATACTTGTTCTTCTTTCATTTCTATTAGATATATAAACCGCTCACTATCTCCTCGAACTCTTTCCTTTCGTCGTTAATCTTCTCGATCACCCCGCAAGCCTTAAAAGCATCACGTTTTACAGTACAATGCTACACTCCAAGCCATACCTCATGTTGAGGAGCACTGAGCTCCTACCCCCAAGTCTGACAGCATCCAGGCCCTACCTACCCTTAATCACAATCATCCTGCGCAGCTCGAAGACCAATTTGGAACTACTTTCGTACCTCCGAGAAGCCTTTTTCATCCGCAGACCCCAACTCTTCAAAGAAGATAACCACTATACTGCTCTACGGATTTACAACCGCAGGTGCCACATGGGCAAGCAGCATACTACATATACTCAATAGCAATAGGAACGATCGCCGAAGAATTTGAGGTTGGTGAAGTTGTTAGCACCCTTGGACTGACTTTTTTTCTCTTCGACTTTGGCTTGGGTCCTGTTCTCTGGGCGCCGCTTTCGGAAGCATACGGGAGGAAGGTTGAAATCTTGCCTCGTATTTTGTTGCAGCCTGTTTCTGTTTTGGGACAGCTGTTTCGAAGGATATCCAGACTGTGCTGATTGCCCGCTTCTTCACTGGCTTCTTCGGTGCAACTCCCTTACAAACATAAGTGGTGAGTTTCATGGGCCATAATTCATATCACTCTTCTGACTGAATCAACTAGGTGTTCTCAGTGATATCTAGCTCGCTCAATACCGCGGACTTGCCAATGTCGCATACGCGATGGCAGTAGTAGGCGGTCCGTTCTGCTCTCCCGTGGTGGGAACAACAATCATTCAAAGCTCCCTCGACTGGAGATGGGTCTTCTACCTAACGGGCACAATAATGATGGCGATCTTCTTGCTCGATGCCATCCTGTTGGATGAAAGCTCGGCATCGATCCTCACAAGGAAAGCTGCTCGACTGCGCCAGGAACTGGTAACTGGGCTCTTCATTCGAAGAAATGATAGGATTTCATATGAACAAACTGGTGACGAGGCATCTGGTTCGTCCTTGGCAACTTCTTTGCAATAAATCCTGTCGGTTCCGTATCATCACAATACAAGATCTGTGTGACTGTATTGCAGAAGTGGGATATCCTAACTTGATCTACTAAGTCTTTCGGGAGAATATAAAGCGCCAAGATACACAGGTTTAAATCTAGCATCCGACTATAATTAGTCTGTGGCGGAGTTCCATAGATACTAGAGACACTGTGAAATGTTAGACATGAGTATCAAGTAATGGGGAGAATGGACGAGATTCCCTTTGTGCAATGACATTAGAAACAGTCCAAGTGACAAGTCGATCATGCTGTTCTGATCCTGGGAGAATGCTTCCAGCGAGTAATGAGTTTTGCGTAGGGCGATGGAGCAAATTCTGTAGGGCAATTTGCATCATGATTCCGCTGATTTGAAAAGTTGCGTCCTGATGGCCGTGACTCGTTGGAAGCAGTCAGAAATAAATCAAAGCACAAAGCTTTGACAACATGATATGGTTGAGGTATGTCTGAGATAGTCGACCATAGCGGCTTTAAGTAATCTTTTCGAAGTGATTCCAGCAGCTTGGAATCACGACGGAATCGACGAGCGGCTACCATGATGATCAAACAACGTAAAAGAGGTGAGAGACCGAAATAGTGATCTGGTGCAGAACTGGGATCTAGCAAAGGTATAAACGAACGATGGAAAGATCGCCTGGAAATACCTTCTATTGGCGACAATTATTGCAAAATTTCATCAACGGTGTCCCTCTGCGACACCCGCCGTCGTTGGACCCCTCCTCGTGATTCCGATCCACAATTTGTATATCGTCGCTACCATTGCCAGGCTCCATGTTCCTATAATATGTAGGATCCTCGTTTATATTTTGGAGATTGACGGGTTTCCATCGTGTTCGAGCGATCCGGTTGTTGTCAAGAGTCGGTTGCTTTGTCGTTGGTGAGAGACAAGAATTCGCAGGTCGCTTAACAGTTCAATGCTTGTACTAAATTAAGGGGGGGTGGGCCTCTAGACGAATGTTCTTGTAAATACGGGGTATTTACGCGAACTTCCTGACACGCTGTGAAGCAGTCTTGGAGTCGGGCCTGAGGAGGCGGAATACAGTTTGTTGTTTTGAACAGAGACTGAGGAGGCTATATTGAGAAACGTGGTAACCTTGTGGTGGTAATCCATGCTGAGCACTATCCTTGGAATTCGCAGAGGCTGTTTCTGTTTAGTTGGCTGGTTGCGGAGAGATGCTGTTGAATTTAGATTGCGTAGAGAAGATGTCAAACGCACTGGATTTAGGTTCGTCACCGAAACATGTATAAACAGGTGTATCTTTGAAAGCTACGTTGAAAACAGCGAGTGGATTTCTATGTTGCTTACAATGGGTATCTAAATACATAGCAATTGTAAGTGTATGACCCATGCTCATGTCCAGAAACTCCATATTCATGCCCACCCTAAGCTCCAAATCAAACTCCGCCTAGATTTTTGAGGATCTTATTAACACTCCGGACTCCGAGTAGAGAGTTCTCATCCGGGCCCTGTCCCGGGACCCATGTAGCATGTGCAAAGTCAATGACCTTGACAACGTATATCTTTGGACCAACGATATCGTCTTCTTCATCTGAGTTCTCGGAGTCACCGTTCACCAGCGTTGCTGGAGACCGGCTGGCTTCTTCCATTGCCAGCCTTAATGCCGCCCCGTCACCCTCAAACACGAAGAGAAGACTTGCCGAGAACATTCGACTCTCCTGGTTCTCCAAGACTTCTTGGATCCTTGTGACATCCGCAAGAAACGCCTGCGACACCAATTTCCCCAACTCCTCGTCGATTCCAGCCGACTCGGAGAAAATAAAGTTTCTGAACGCCTCTTGAACATTCCCTTTGTGAATCGAAACGCGGCCGTAATTCTTGTCGTAAATTTTATATCCCTCTTCATCTATACCTGGACCAGTAACGCCATGGCCTTGCCAAACCCTCATGCCAGCGATTCTGAATCCAAGTTCTTTATGCGTAGTTTCTTCTGTGACTTTGTCGAAGCGTATCTTCTTCTCCTCTGCCGCATCGTCTGCCCATAATCGGACCCCAAGCTTCACATCCATGATATTCGGTCTAACGAAACCGTGCGCAGCGTTCTCGAGAACCACAGCCATGTTTGTCGCTATTCTCCTCCCGGTCTTGATGGGAACAACGACTTCAGGTATGGTGTGTTTCGCTATCAAAGCAGCACCCACTTCCTCGATTGTCTTCCCATTCTGGCTCTCGTCGAGGGTTAAGGTGCCCATGTAGGCAGGCATGTACTCGGCGAATTCAGGATGCGCCGCAATGGAGGACTCGTAGAAGGCGATTTCAGCCGGGGTACAAGGCTTAATGAACAGCTCGCCGTCGACATCGGAAAGTGTGCCATCACTAGTTGCATGTCAGCAGTCTGCTCTTATGATCACGGCGCATAGCGCAACGTACTGTCCGGCGACGGCATAATTGTAGTCGATCAAGTCTGCGCGCGAGGGCAGGGCTCTGGCCATTTTAAAGACTGGACTGGAGTCGCAAATGCTATGACTCTATCATGATGGGAGACGAGGTATTAGAATTGAAAGAAAAGGCAGAATTTGCGCGGGGTTTTCTTGGGTGGAAAAAGAAAGCGTGGGAATGAGGGAACAAGGCTGAGCAGGCAGGAGAGGAGGAGGATGGCCAGGGCGTCTGCAAGACTCGTGGCTTCAATGAGCAAAGAGAGCGTGCCCGAGTCCATGCCGGTGATTCTGCAGTGTGCCAGTGTGTGAATCAGCTTTGGCCAGGGCGGTTTTGCAGCGCCGAGGGCCGGATGCTCAGCACCCTAACGAAGGAAGGTTACCGCCCGCCCAATGGGACAGGCGGTGAAGCAGGCGCGGTCCGAGGGCGAGGGGCAAAACGGCGAGCTCCTCCGTACAATGTAAGGTCTTACGAAAGTACAGTACATTCCTGTATGCACTGCGGCCTGTTCGAACTGAGCCACCCCAAGTTCTCCAACAAAGGAGCAGCTATTCAACTTACAGTACAGTACCAGCAGGGAAGCTTACGGACCCAAAGGCTCTGGGTTTCTCCGCAATATCTCCACGTTCCTGATCGGCCCTCGGTAAGGACTGTTTGCTCCCTCAGAAGCAACCAGGCAAAAGACAAACGGAAACGGCGCCGTCTAGACCTCCAAACTCCCTCTCAGGATCGGATCATGTAGGTGGGCATACTCCAGGAAGTGCCATTTCCTCCCTTTAATGCTTCTTCAAGGCATTCGACACTTTGATCACCTGGTCACTGTCACCATCACCTTTGAGTTGTCTTACCAAGGGGCGACAACTTCATCACACCCGCAGAAGCTGTCCCTATTCTCTTGCCCCGTTTGCACACCTGATCACTTCTCGCAACCTCTAAAACCTTTCACATTAGCACATCATCCTTCACTCCCGTCGAATCATTCACCTCCCAACTTAGTTGGGTACTTCTACTCTACATTGCACAGCCTTGCTCTCCCTCGCTTGTCCACATCCAATCATCCCCGAATCCAAAGATCGCCCTGCATCAACCACCACGTCTTTCCCACGGAAATCTTCCCTCCACTTGACACGAGACTGACTAGCACAGAGCCCGAGCTCCCCCTGCAACGATGGCCGAATCCCACAAGAGAGAGCTCTCGAGAGCCGTGAGCCAGGTGGATCTTGCGGCCGCGCTCACCTCGCTTCCCAAAGAGCAAGAGCACATTGTCAAGTACACCCCAGAGGAACTTCTCAGTCTTCGTCCCACTATCAAGAAGAATGGAGAACGTGTCGAGATCACAGATATTGGTTCGCCAACATCCGACGGTGTTATGACACCACCCAGCTTTGGCGGTCCAGCCCCTCCTCCGCCTACTCCTGCTTCCCCTGGAAATACCGTTACCCCAGAAGAAGGCGTCCAAGCTCTGAAGGACACTACCAGTACTCTCACTCCGCCAGTCGAAAGTGAGCAGAAGAAAAAGAAGAAGAGGAGCAGTGGCAAGAATAGGAAGGCCGCTCCGACAGGTTTCGAAGGTTCGTGTCTCTGTTCACTTTTAAAGTGCCCAAATTAACACCAGAACTCAGAGTTTTATGCTGATCCGCCTATCACTCCTGATGAACACGAGGAAGAATGTGATATCTACGATCCGTAAGTGTCCTAACCCGTGATCACAGACTAACGCTGACCAACTCCAGGTCTCGTCCCTTCGCTGAGTAAGTCAACAACTTCAGTTTAATTATCCAAGCTAACTCCTCTAGTCGCATTCAAACATGCATCCAGCGTTATCGAGCTCGCCGTAACCTTGATTCGACTCGGGCCAACATATTCACCAAGTATCTTATGCTTGGAGGAGTCGATTCTACCGCCAAGGCCTTCACAGGAGGACTTGACATGGAGACCTTGGAGAATTCAACCGCTGCCGAAATCGCTGCTATTCAGGCAACCGATTATGTCCAAACTGGTACTAAAAATGCCAAGTTCTATGATGGATCCGACAACTGGGTCGTTGACTTCGAGGGTGTTGCAAAGGGTTTCTTGTATGCTATCTTCCCGCAATTTCTTCCTTCAAAACTGACTTCCGCAGCTCCTATAGAATTCCGCGCATGTTCAGTATTGATCACGAGAATGAGATCAAGACTTACTGCCTCGTGATCCGAAACTTCCTCAACTATGTCCTCCAACATGCTGTCTGCCCGGAATATACCGAAGACCTTATGGCTGCTCGTAAGATTTGTGATCTAGCCGAGAAGGAACTTTGGGCAATAAAGCAGCTGTCGCTCAAGCTTCCAGGAGATTTCAACGTTGCTGCCTCAACACTTTATGGTGGTCGCTATAGAGAGTACCATCTCAATACTCAGGCTTGGAATCTGGATGATCCAGACTTCCAAGATTACGCCTCTACCAACCCAGGATTCAGCGATATGGAGGCCGAGAGAATCTTCAAGACGGCTGTGGCGTTCGCGGGTGATGATAGTTTGTTCCTGAGTGCGATGAAAGCAGATATCAATATTGTCAAGACCGAGAGGAAGTTCTATGAGGTTGTGGAGATCGAGCGTCCAAGCATCAAGACAAGCGAAGAGTACGCGAGCGTGAAGAATTCCAATGGAGAGACTGGCTATATTAAAGCTTTGGGTGTGGTCAGATTCAAGGCTTGGGAGGGTCCTGGTTTGGATGTGGAAGACCTTACAGATGATGAAGATGCCGTTATTGAGGGCGCAAATGTTGAAGACACACATTTGGAGTCATTTTGGCTTGAGGATGAGATTTTGGAGCTTTGCTTCGTTGGTCTGAAGCTTGAGGTTGTGGTTCATGAGCTTAACATTGGTATTAAGTTCTTTGACACGATTGCTGGCCTTCACTGTTCATTCCACGTCTTTCTGCCGAACGAGAAGATGGTTCACTGGAAGGAACCTGGTAAGTAATCTTACATTTCGAACTCAGCGTGCATAGCGGAGGTACTGATACTTTGCAGCTCCCAACACCCGTCCACCACCCACCGAGGATGATCCAGATTGTGAGCAGAGAGCGATGGATGCTATTATGGAGCGAGAGGTTGTGGATGACGAAAAGGAGTTCGAAGGCAAGTGATGCGGGGGTTTGCCTAGTCGCGATCGATGACATGGTTTGAGATCATCATCTGCATACACATGGCGTTCTGGCATTGCATGATACCCGGGGTCGCATATCCCTTTCCTTTCGTTCCGATACCCCTCTCTCATCAAAATAAATCATTTTCCGGCGCATTTCCTGTTTTTCTCCGCACCCCAAAACTCCGGCGTTGATGAATGGGTGGCGTTTATGACGGTAGTTAGTTCATTATGAGAGTTCATAGAAAGCAAAGACATTCTCGCACTAATGAAAACATGCATTCTCTATCTCTGAATCCGTGAAAGTCAGGGATATGGGAAATTTCCGAGAGTATGGGAGCCCGAAAAGTTTATTTCTCCACTTCGCCGTTGACGCCCTTGGAATTTCAGCCGGGAGATAGAATATTATCCCCTGGCCTAAAGCTAAGGTCACGTTATTGATAGCACCACTGTCTGCACTGGCCCTACCAAGGGTCTTTGACTAATAATAACTCTCAGAAGCACCTGGTATTCCCCAGTTCGGGGATATTAACGAGTTCTGAGGGTGGTGCTACTTATGTCTCCACCTTGCTTTATTCAAAAAAGGGGGGGGGGGGGTGGTTACATTAAAATGATTAATTAAACGGTGCTGGGACCGGCTT
>Ga0302325_10034725_pt1 | contig 10315 bp, 8 predicted proteins | sample Palsa_T0_2_FD_201948 | JGI IMG/M metagenome (GOLD analysis project Ga0302325, IMG submission 201948) | Peat permafrost microbial communities from Stordalen Mire near Abisko, Sweden - Palsa_T0_2 | ecosystem: Environmental > Terrestrial > Soil > Palsa > Peat permafrost | place: Sweden: Abisko...
GCCATCCCCCTACCGCGGAGTTGTAGAGGCTCAGCACCAAGGCGTCTGCTGCAAGAGCCGCGCCGAGAAAATGGCTGGTCGCTGGCAAAAGCAGCACTAGGGTCGTCAAAGTGGCTCCCACAAGGCCAAGTCCGATGGACCACGCGCGCCTGCTGATCAAAGTGTCGAGCACCGGAGCCACAGCGAACACTAAGAGGGTAGCCGAAAGCGCCAGCGTCGTCATTCCTGCAATCACGGGCTCAGCGACACCGCGCGACGCTAAAAGTTGAGGCGCTGTGACGAGGACGGCGGCATAGCCGAATCCGTAGGTAGAATTGGCGAAGCCCATCAGCCACACTCTTTGCGCGGGCGATCCCAACTGCTTGCTCATACCCATTTGCTCGACTGCTTGGTGCGTAGCCCTCCGATCATGTGCGTGAGAGATTGCTTAGTCAATTAAGACACCCGAGGGAAAACCATGGCCCAAAGCACGTTAACAGCTGACCAGAGCCATCAGCCACGCACGACATACAATTGGATTCGAGTAACAGATTTTTAGCTCTAGCCCCAATCTGCGTCGCCATATACCGGCCGGTCACAGGTGGCGGTTTCGGGTCAAGTTGAGTCACTAGACCGCTTACCGATGCCTTACGGCAGTTCGCGGCCACAAGCGGTCTGACAAGGGGCAGATTTGCTAACTCCGAGAGCGGGCATTCAGAATGCTCGCCTTAGCTTCCCCTATGTAGACTTACGCCTATAGGGTAGGAAGTACACGACGATGACTGTTCTCCGATACGTAGTTTTCGTGGGACTGGCCTTCTTATGGCCTTGCTGGGTTTGCGCCGACAGCTCTCCTGCAAGCCAACCGGTATTGACACTGAATGGCAACAACAACGGACAGCCATTTGTGGCGACGGTAGGTGAGCTAATGCAGTTCACCCTATATGAGGTAGGTCCTTGGGGGTACGGCGACCCGCAGATTTCTTCTGCTGCGGTCCGCCTCAAGAACATCGAGCCAAAAGGGATTCCGACTCCGGCCGGCCCGGTCCTTTTGTACACTTTTGAAGCGGTTGCCGAAGGGGAGGCGCACATCTTTATTTCGCACAACGTTCCAAATGGCCCAAAAGGAAATGGCATCACGTTGACAATTCGGGTGCCGAAGGCCTGAGGAGAGGCCGATGCGCCTTCCCAGAGCGGTCATTCTCCAACGTCTGCTCGGGGTCAACACGAGCCGTCCTTAAGACCAAACCAGAATTGGTAGCGGGGGCAGGATTTGAACCTGCGACCTTCGGGTTATGAGCCCGACGAGCTGCCAGACTGCTCCACCCCGCACCAGGAGGGCGGGCATTCTACACCGGGAACGCGGGCTGTACACCAGCGTTTGCGCACCGCCACATTGAGGCCGGGTCTGCGACCTCGCCGCCCCTAGCCGCGCTTCCGAATGGGAAGAATTCAGCTAAGGAAACAGCCTCTGGCAGATGTCGAGCAGCGCGTTCGGCAGCAACCCCAGCGCGGCGACCGCAAGCGTATTGATGAGCAGGATCAAGCGCATGCGCCATCTGGGCGCGGCGGGGGGCCGATCCCCAGCCGCTTCGAAATACATGTACCAGACCACGCGCAGGTAGTAGAACGCCCCGACCACAGATACGACCACCGCGAACACGGCCGCCCAGATGTGACCGCTGCCCAGCAGCGCCTGAATGATCCAGAGTTTGGCCCAGAAACCCACGAACGGCGGCACGCCGGCGGTCGAGAACATGAGCACCAGCATGAGAGCAGCGAGCATGGGATCGCGTGTCGATAGACCTTTGAAATCCGCGATCTCATCGTGCTCGAACCCGCGGCGGCTCAACATCAGCACCAGGCCGAAGGATGCCAGGGTCGTGAGCACGTAGGCGATGGTGAAATTCAGCGCCGCCTGATAGCCGGCGCTTTGTCCGGTCGCGAAGCCCAACAGCACGAAGCCGGCATTGGCGATGGCCGAATACGCCAGCAGGCGCTTGATGTTGGTCTGCGCGATTGCCACGACGTTGCCCAGCGCCAGCGACATGACAGCCACGGCCATGATCATCTGCGTCCAGTATTCGGGCAGGCCTGCGAGACCGTGCGCGAGCAGCCGTGCAATCAGCGCGAACGAGCCCAGGTTCGACACCGTCGCGATAAACAGGGTCACGCTGGTCGGGGCGCCCTGATAGACGTCCGGCACCCACATGTGGAAAGGCACGGCGCCGAACTTGAAGGCAATGGCGGCCACCACGAACGCGATGCCGATGATCACGGCTCCGTCGGGGCCATGGCGCACGACAGCGCTGAGCGTGTCGAGGTCCAGCGTCCCGGTCAGACCGTAGAGCATGGACATACCGTAGAGCAGCGCGCCCGAGCCGATGGCGCCGAGCACGAAATACTTGATCGCTGCCTCGGCCGCCGTGCCGGAATCCCGATCAAAGGCCACCAGCGCGTATAGCGACAACGACAGCAGTTCGATGCCCAGATAGACCGTCAGCAGGCTGTTGGCAGAGATCAGTACGAATACGCCGAGCAGGCCGGTCAGGCACAGTACGTAGTACTCCCCGCCCACCATGTCGCGCTGTTCCAGGTAGTCCTGCGAATAATAGATGGCTGTAGCCATGGCCACGAAGCCCGCCAGCTTCACAAACGTGCCCAGAGCGTCGGCCACGTAAAGGCCGTTGAACAACACAGTGTGCTGCAGCACCATGCCAAAATTGCTCGACAGCACTACGCCCAGCAGCAGCGCCAGCATCGTGATTGTGGCGATCAGGCCGCGGCGCTTGCCGCCGCCGTAGACATCCACCATCAGTATCACGCAGGCGGACAGGGCCAGCCAGATCTCCGGAATCGCCGGCCATGCATTCGCTGGCATGCCCAACAGGTTCATTGCAGACTCATCGGAATCTTGCTGGCTACGAGCTGTTGCAGCAGATGCTGCACCGAGACTTCCATCATGTTCAGTAGCGGCGCCGGCCAGATGCCGATCAGCAGCACCGCCAGCGCCAGTGCGCCGAGCACCAGAAATTCGCGCGCATTGAGATCCTGCAGCGCAGCCACCTTGTCGTTGGCCACGGGACCGAAGATCACGCGCTTGACCAGCCACAGGTTATAGGCCGCTCCCAGAACCAGGATCGTGCCCGCGAGCAATGCAAACCAGAAGCTCGCCCTGAAGCTCGCCAGAATAACCAGGAATTCGCCGATGAAGCCGGAGGTGCCGGGCAGACCCGAATTGGCCAGCGCAAACAGCACCATGAGGGCCGCGAATTTCGGCATCACGTTGACCACACCACCGTAGGCGCTGATCTCGCGCGTATGCATGCGGTCATAGAGCACTCCGATGCACAGGAACATGGCGCCCGAGATCAGCCCGTGCGAGATCATCTGCACCACGGCGCCATCCAGTCCATTGACTGCGCCTTTGGTGGTGCCGGTAGCGGACAGGATGAAGAACACCAGGAATGCACCCAGAGTCACAAATCCCATGTGTGCGATCGAGGAGTAGGCCACCAGTTTCTTCATGTCCTGCTGCACCAGGGCCACAAAGGCGATGTAGACGATCGCAATCAGCGACAGGCTGACCATGAGCCAGTCGAGTTCGTGGCTGGCATCGGGGGTGATGGGCAGGCTGAAACGCAGCAGGCCGTAACCGCCCATCTTGAGCATGATGGCTGCCAGGATCACCGAGCCGCCCGTGGGTGCCTCGACGTGCGCATCGGGTAACCAGGTATGCACCGGCCACATGGGCACCTTGACCGCGAAGGCCACCAGAAAGGCCAGAAACAGCCAGCGCTGCTCGATCAGCGTCAGCGGCAGCTGCTGCATGCTGGCGATGCTGTAATTACCGGCCTTCAGATACAGATAAACCAGCGCTACCAGCATCAACACCGAGCCCAGGAAGGTATACAGAAAAAACTTAAGCGTCGCGTACACGCGCCGCGGCCCCCCCCAGATGCCGATGATCACGAACATCGGAATCAGCATGGCTTCCCAGAAAAAATAGAACAGCAGCGAGTCGAGCGCGGCAAATACACCGATCATGAGCCCTTCCATGATCAGGAAGGCGGCGTAGTACTGTGCCGGCCGCTTCTCGACCACCGACCAGCCGGCGATGATGACCGGCACGGTCATGAAGACGGTCAGCAGTATCAATGGCAGCGAGATGCCATCGACGCCCAGGTAGTACTGCGAATGCAGCGCCGGTATCCACTCGGCGCGCTCGATGAACTGAAAGTTGGCCGTACCATTGGCAAACTGCAGATACAACGGCACGCAGGCTGCCAGGGTCAGCAGCGAAGTAGCCAGCGCCAGCCAGCGCGCCAGCTGTGCGCGCGTATCCCCGGCACTCAAAGTCGCAATGCCGCCCAGGATGGGCAGCCAGATCACGACCGACAGCAAGCCAGGATGCATGGGTGGCCTTACATCCGGACCAGGAACCAGCCCAGCAACGCCGCCAGACCGATGATCATCCAGAACGCATACGAGTACAGAAAGCCACTTTGCAGCTGCCGCGCCACGCCCGCCAGCCAGCCCACCATGCCGGCCGTGCCGTTGACCATGGCGCCGTCTATGACGGCCTGATCTCCGCCGCGCCACAAGGCAATGCCCAGTCCGCGCGTCAGTGGCGCCAGCACCTTCTCGTTGAACCAGTCGAAGTAGTATTTGTTGGCCAGCAGCCGGTTCAGCCGCGGCAACCGCGCCCGCACGGCATCGCCCCACTGCGGCTGGCGCAGCACGAACAGCCACGCCGTGAGCACGCCCAGGCCCGCGAGCCACAACGGCCAGGACAGTACGCTGCGCAGCGCGAACGCCGTGGCGCCAGTCCACTCCGCCTTGAGCTCGCCGACCACGTCGTGGTTCTCGAGCACACGGATGGCACCGCCAAAATAGTCCCCGAACAACACCGGCTGAATGGTGAAGAACCCGATCAGCAGCGACGGAATCGCGAGCGCCACCAGCGGCCCCTTCATGTCCCAGCCGACGTCGTGAAAGTGCTCCTTGGTATGGTGATCGAGCCGCTCTTTGCCGTGGAAGGTCAGGAAGATCATGCGGAAGGTGTACAGCGCGGTCACGAACACGCCCAGCAGCACACACCAATAAGCGTAGCCGGCGCCATAACGATGCGAGGCGTGCACGACATCGATCAACGCGTCCTTGGAGTAGAAGCCCGAGAAGAACGGCGTGCCGATCAGCGCCAGTGCGCCGATCAGCGAGGTCCAGTAGGTCACGGGCATGCGGTGGCGTAAGCCGCCCATTTTGCGCATGTCCTGCTCGTGATGCAGGGCGATGATGACCGCGCCGGCCGCCAGGAATAACAGCGCCTTGAAAAAAGCGTGTGTCATCAGGTGAAAAATCGCCACGCTGTAGGCCGACACACCCAGCGCGGCGGTCATGTAGCCCAGCTGCGAGAGCGTTGAATAGGCGATCACTCGCTTGATGTCATTGTTGACGATGCCAAGGAAGCCCATGAACAGCGCCGTGGTGGCGCCGATCACCAGCACGAACGACAGCGCGGTGTCCGAGTACTCGAATAAAGGCGACATGCGCGCAACCATGAAGATGCCGGCCGTAACCATGGTGGCCGCATGGATCAGGGCCGAGATCGGCGTCGGGCCCTCCATCGAATCCGGCAACCACACATGCAACGGCACCTGCGCCGATTTACCCATGGCGCCGATGAACAGACAGATGCAGATCAATGTCATGGACGACCAGGGATGGCCCTGGAACAGCATCAGCGACTTGCCGGCGATTGCCGGGGCCGCCGCGAACGCATCGTTGTAGTCCAGCGAGCCGGTGTAATAGAGCACGCCGGCGATACCGAGTACGAACCCGAAGTCGCCGACTCGATTGACCAGAAAAGCCTTGAGATTGGCGAAGATCGCGCTCGGGCGCGTGTACCAGAAACCGATCAGCAGATAGGAGACCACGCCGACCGCCTCCCAGCCGAAGAACAATTGCATAAAATTGTTCGCCATGACCAGCATCAGCATCGAGAACGTGAACAGCGAGATATAGGCAAAGAAGCGCTGGTAGCCCGGATCATCGGCCATGTAGCCGACGGTGTAGATGTGCACGCACAGCGACACGAAGGTGACCACTACCATCATGAGTGCGCTCAGCCGGTCGACCAGGAAGCCGACCTGCATGTGCACGTTGTCGCTGACCAGCCAGGTATAGACCGTGCCCTGGTAGTTCGGCACATGGTCGATCAGCGTTAGCTTGAGCACGATCAGCGACAGCAGGCACGAGATGCCGACTGCGGCGATCGTGACCCCTGCCGCCGCTGCCCGGCCGAGCTGCTTGCCCGCCAGCCCCGCGAGCAGCGCGGCGATCAGCGGCAGCATCGGAATCGCAAGCAGCAGCGTCGGGTTCATGTCAGCCCTTCAGCCGGTTGAGTTCTTCGACGCTGATAGTGCGCCGTTCGCGGAACAGCACCACCAGGATGGCCAGGCCGATGGCCGATTCCGCAGCCGCCACGGTCAGTACGAAGAACACGAAGATCTGGCCGTCGAGCTGCCCGAGGTAACGCGAGAAGGCCACAAAATTGAAGTTCGCGGCCAGCAGCAACAATTCGATGCACATGAGCAGCAGTATCACGTTCTTGCGATTCAGGAATATGCCGGCCACCGACAGCGCGAACAGTATGGCCGAGAGCGTCAGCATGTGACCGAGCGTGATCATTTGCGCTGCTCCGAATCCATCTTGACGATGCGCACGCGCTCGCTGGCCCGTGCCGCGACCTGATTGCCGATGTTCTGTTTCTTGAGCCCGGGCCGGTGCCGCAGGGTCAGCGTGATGGCCGCGACCATGGCCACCAGCAGCAGCATGGCCGCAATCTCCAGCGGATAGGCGTACTTGCCGTAGAGCAGTGCGCCGAGCTCCTGGGTATTGCTGTAGTTGGGCGGCAGCGGCGCCGCGCCACGGGTCACATCGATGCCGAGCTTTTTGGTCAATACCACGCCGGCGACTTCCAGCATGACCACCGCGGCCGCGATCCAGCCGAACCAGGCATAGCGCGTGAAGCCGCCGCGCAGTTCTTCGAGATTGATGTCGAGCATCATGATCACGAACAGGAACAGCACCATGACCGCACCGACGTAGACCAGCACCAGCACGATGGCCAGAAACTCCGCCTCGATCAACAGCCACAGCACCGCGCTGGTGAAGAAGCACAGCACCAGGCTCAGGGCCGCATACACCGGGTTGCGTGACACGATTACGCCCAGCGCGGCCGCAACCAGCACGGTCGCGAACAGGTAAAACAGAATCAGCGGCAGCACATCCATCCCTTAGCGGTAACGGGCATCCGCGCTCTTATCGGCGCTGATCATGGCCTCGTAACGCTCGCCGATAGCGAGCAGTTTGTCCTTGCTCATGATGTTCTCGCCACGATGCTCCATATGGTATTCGTGAATGCGCGTCTCGACGATGGCATCCACCGGGCAGGCCTCTTCGCAGAAGCCGCAATAGATGCACTTGAACAGATCGATGTCGTAGCGCGTAGTGCGGCGGGTGCCGTCGGCGGCCACGTCCGAGTCGATAGTAATCGCCAACGCCGGGCACACGGCCTCGCACAGCTTGCAGGCGATACATCGCTCCTCGCCGTTGGGATAGCGGCGCAGCGCATGCAGACCCCGGAAGCGCACCGACTGCGGTGTCTTCTCCTCCGGATACTGCACGGTCACCTTGCGCCGGAACAGCGAACGCGCGGTCACCGACAGGCCTTGCAGCAGCTCGGTGAGCAGAAAAGTCTTGATCGGATTGCCCATGGCCATGATGTTTCTCGTAAGGTTACCCGGGCTACCTATTCCAGGGCCCGATCCTGAAGCTGACCATGGCCGTTTCGACCGCAATCCAGACCAGCGTCACCGGGATCAACACCTTCCAACCCAGGCGCATGATCTGGTCATAGCGGTAGCGCGGAAAAGTAGCGCGCAACCACAGGAACACACACAGCAAGGTGAAGATCTTGAGCACCAGCCAGTGCGTGCCGGGCGCGCCCAGCAGGCTTGAACCCAGCAGCGGATAGCCTTCGAACGGGCTGAGCCAGCCGCCCAGGAAAAACACCGCCGTGAGTGCCGAGATCAGGATCATGTTGGCGTATTCGGCCAGGAAGAACAGTGCGAAGGCGATGCCCGAGTATTCGACGTGGAAGCCCGCGACGATCTCAGATTCGCCTTCGGCGACATCAAAGGGCGCGCGATTGGTCTCGGCGATACCGGAGATGAAATACACCAGCAGCATCGGCAACAGCCAGAACCAGTTCCAGGCCAGCGGGCCGCCGTGCTGACGCGCGACAATAGTGCCCAGATTCAAACTGCCCGAAGCCATGAGCACACCCACCAGCGCGAATCCCATGGCAATCTCGTAGGCCACCATCTGCGCAGCCGAGCGCATGGCGCCGAGGAAGGCGTATTTGGAGTTCGAGGCCCAGCCGGCCAGGATCACGCCATAAACGCCCATGGACGTCAGCGACAAGTAGTACAGCAGCCCAGCATCGACATTCGCGATCGCATAGTTGGGCGCAATGGGCACCACGGCCCAGGTCGCAAAAGCGGGAATCAAAGTGATCGCAGGGGCCAGCACGAACAGCAGCTTGTTGGCGCGCGTGGGCAGCACCACTTCCTTGATCAGCAGCTTGATCACGTCTGCGAACGGCTGACCAAAGCCGGCCGCGAAGCCGAAGATCTTGACCCGATTGGGACCCATGCGCATCTGCATCCAGCCGATGAGCTTGCGTTCCCAGAGCGTCAGGTACGCCACCGACAGGATCAGCACCACGGTCAGGATCAGCGTGAACACCGTCGAATGCACGTAGGTGGGCAGCGCCGACCAGGTGGCAGTCAGGGCATTCACGTCGCGGCTCCGGCGTACACCGGGCTTTCAGCGCGGCCATCGGCCGTGCGGTGCAGCGAGCCCGCACGGCGCAGCACCGGATCAATCTGATACATGGCCAGGTCGATCACCGGCTCTGCGCCGGCGGCCGCCCAGACTGCAGTGCCGGTGCGGTGCGCAGCCGCTGGCTGGTCGGCGGCATCGACACGGGCCTTGAGCTCATCGCGCACCTGCTCGGAGGACTGGTAGTCGAATGAAGGCAGATTCAGCAGGTTGCCGAGCACGCGCAGTATCTTCCAGGCTGGCCGCGCTGTGCCCAGCGGCTTCACCGCTCCAGCCTGACTCTGCCAGCGCCCCTCCAGGTTCACGTAGGTGCCCGAACTCTCGGCGAAAGTGCCGGCGGGCAGCAGCACCTGCGCGATACGCTTCATCTCAGCGTTCGCGTAAGGCGTCACGGCCACCACGCCGCGCGATTTCGCCAGGATCTCAAGTGCCCCGGGCAGCGCGGCATCGGCCCAGGGCTCACAGTGCAGCAGCAGGTAGCCCGACAGCGTGCGCTCGAGCATGGCGCGCGCATCCAGTCCGACGCTCGCACGGCTCACGCCGGCCGCGGCGCGATGCGGCAGCACGCCGGCCAGGTAGGCACCAGCGGCGTTGCCGCCCTCGGCCAGTTCACCGCACGAGGCGCCGGTGGCCTCGGCCAGCGCGCGCGCCAGCGCACGCAATTCGCTGTAGCGGCCACTGCGCACACTCAAGGCGCCCAGCCAGATCGCACACCGCGTACCGCCCTTAAGCGCCTCGGCAATCGCGCGGTGCTCATCGGCGACCGCAACCTCCTCGAGCAGCCCGGCCACTGCCGCTGGCGCCGGCGCATCCCCGAGCGCGGCGCGCAGCACCGCGGCCAGCGCCGCAACGTCGCCGGCGCCGGGCGTGACCAGGTAACGCGCCACCGGAAACAGATAGTCGAAGCGCGCCGGATTGATGAAGTGAATCCTGGCCCCGTGCAGGCTCGCCTTGCGCACCCGATGCGCGAGGATGGGCACTTCGTGGCGCAGGTTCGATCCGACCACGAGCAGTGCATCGAGCTCATCGATGGCTGCGATCGCAAGACCCAGTCCAGGCGAGCGCGCGTCAGCCGCCTGATCGCGAAAATCGCGCTGGCGCAGTCGATGATCGATGTTCGCACTGCCCAGACCGTCGGCCAGGCGTGAGAGCAGGTAGAGCTCCTCGAGCGTGCTCGAAGCATGCGCCAGCAGCCCGAGTCCGTCGGCGGCCGCGGCTGCGCCTTTGAGCACACTGACGGCAGCTTCGAGACCCTGATCCCACTCCACCTCGCGCCAACTGCCGTCGCCGTGGCGCACCTGCGGATTCAGCAAACGATCGTCGCTGTACAGGCCTTCATAGCTGAAGCGATCGCGATCGGCGATCCAGGTCTCGTTGATCTGCTCGCAGTGGCGCGGCACCACGCGCATGAGCCGACCGCGCAGCACAT
>Ga0302325_10034728_pt1 | contig 10314 bp, 10 predicted proteins | sample Palsa_T0_2_FD_201948 | JGI IMG/M metagenome (GOLD analysis project Ga0302325, IMG submission 201948) | Peat permafrost microbial communities from Stordalen Mire near Abisko, Sweden - Palsa_T0_2 | ecosystem: Environmental > Terrestrial > Soil > Palsa > Peat permafrost | place: Sweden: Abisko...
GACTACAATCGCAGCTGCCGCCGCGGCCAACCCAATTCCCCATCGCATGAGAGACGGCGTCGCGGATGGCAGCGCTTCGGCCTCCGGTGCGACGTCGGACGAAACCGTCGCGTCGCTCCCGCGTGAAAGCATCCAATCCTCGAGTTCGCTCTCATAGGCAAAGACGGCGCCGCCCCTTTGACCGGGCAACCGATGGACCGGCAGGCCGCGCTCGTGCTCCCAGCGCTGCACGGAGCGAACGTCACGATCAAGGAACTGCGCGATCGCTTTCCAGGAATCCAGACGCCTCCCCTTGCTCCTTCCGGTCTGGTCCGTCGAACTCATGATTTGCCCAGTTTTCAGCCCGATGTCGTCTCATGCCGCTCCCTGCCGTGCCCCGCCGCTTGGACGATGGCTGCGCTTCCGGAAACCTGCATGTCGCGGTCTCAAGAGGTTTTGAGCCCTCCGGGACCATAGCCCAGCGGGCGTGACCGGGGTAGGCGCGTCCGCGGCCGCCATCGGGCTCCAATCATCAAGGCGAGGTGCAACATGACTATCAAAGCATTCGGACCCTTTCACAAAGCCATCATGGCGGCATGTACGGCGGGCCTCCTTGCAGGAAGTTCGGCAGCCGAGGCGCAAAAGTTTTCCGTTCTCTATGCCTTCCCGCCCGACGGCAGCCAGGGCAACGACCTTTCGGCAATGACCTTGGTCGAAGGCACGGACGGGAACTTTTATGGCACGGCCTATTCTGGCGGAGACACGGCGAACTATTCGGCCGGCGGTGGAACGATCTACAAGGTGAAGCCCTCGGGCAAACTGACCGTGCTTTGGGCATTTGCATGTCAGGCTGGTGGCGTCTGCCCCAACGGGCGCAGCCCCGAAGGCGGCGTGATCCAGGCGAGCGACGGCAATTTCTATGGCACGACCTATGCCGGCGGCGCCTACAATGACGGAACGATCTTCCGCATCACGCCGAGTGGAAAACTGACCACGCTCTACAGCTTCTGCGACTCCCCCAATACCTGCGCGATCAATTCCGGAGCGGGCCCCTACGGCACGCTGCTGCAAGCGAGTAACGGCGACCTCTACGGCACGACCACTTTCGGAACGGTGTTCAAGATCGACCCGAAGGGAAGGTTCAAGCTGCTCTACTCCTGGCCGCAGGGAGGCGGTTCGCAAGGTGCGCTCATCGAAGTGGGAAAAACGCTTTACGGAACGACGGTGGCGAACGGCGCCAACAATGAAGGCTCGGTGTTCAAGATGTCTCTCGGCGGCAAGCTCAAGACTCTTTATTCGTTCTGCTCCGAGGCCCACTGCACGGACGGTTCCCAGCCGATCGCCGGCCTCGTCTATGCGAACAACGCGCTCTACGGCACGACTTTCAATGGCGGTGCGAGCTTCGGGACGGTTTTCAAGATCACGGCCAAAGGCGCCTTCACGTCGCTTGTGAGCTTCGAGGCTGGCACCACGCCGGCGAATCCGTCCGCCCAATTGACACTCGCGGGGGATGGTACGCTTTACGGAACAGCACAAAACGGCGGCGGTAACGGCTTTGTCTATCAGATCGCCAACGACACTCTTGCCAATGCCTATCCGCTCACGGGCACCCAAAATTGCATCGGCGGTTCACCTGTTGGCGGCCTGCTCCTTGCGAAGGACGGCAACTTCTACGGCTCGGACGACAACGGCGATTGCGTCGACGCCGGCACGCTGTTCGCGTTCAGCAATGGAACGCAAGCGTCAGTCAAGCTCCGAGCGCAGCGGTGATACTGCCCACCGCATATTGCAAGCCATTTCACCATGGCCGGCCTTCGAGCCGGCCACCCAGCAGCCGCGCGTCTGCGCGGCAATTGGCTCACACACGGCTCCCGTATGAAGAACCATCGCTCGCGGACGCTCGCGGCTGGGTGGCCGGGTCAAGCCCGTCCATGGTGAAATAGGAGAGTGTTCGCCCGGCGCAGTGCCACTGTTGTGACGTCAACGATTCAGAGACATCAACACTGCGCCAGTGCATTTGTCGATTTCCATCGTGAGGTCGCCACCGCCTGCCATCACGTCGACCGTCTCGTATTTGCCGTCGCGACTGGTTGTCACTTTCGGCGGCAAGTAATGCGAAACGCCCCACTTGCTCCCTTCGTCATCTACGACAACCGGGCCGGGACGCTCCAGCTTGTGCAATTGTGGATACCGCGCAACAGCAATATAGATTTCCCTCGCGACCTCGGCTGTGGGAACGACCGGGCCAACCAAGAAACCGGTCCGCTTAACGCACCGTACGCTCGCGGCAGCGGATTGTTCCGAATGCGCCAAATCAAATCCGAACGAAATGATGGCGGCAGTGATGGCAACGCAGCGGATTGCGAGACGCACTCGACCGTTCATGTTAGCGATCTCTTGATCCGATTACGAGGGCGCGGCGCCTTTGCCTCCATATCGTCACGGCCCGCAACCGCTTGCGGGCCGTGACGCCGTTTGTAAGATAACTACGCCGCTTCGCGCTTCGGCAGATTCATGTACTTGCCGTATTCGAGGCGCGCGATGGTGCGGTTGTGGACTTCATCCGGGCCGTCGGCGAGGCGCAACGTGCGCTGACTGGCATACATGCGCGCGAGACCGGAATCGGTCGTCACGCCCGCGCCGCCCCAGGCCTGGATCGCATCGTCGATGACCTGCAACGCCATGCGCGGCGCGGCCACCTTGATCATCGCGATCTCCGTGCGCGCCACCTTGTTGCCCACCTTGTCCATCATGTCGGCGGCCTTGAGGCAGAGAAGACGGCACATCTCGATATTCGTGCGCGCCTCGGCCACGCGCTGTTCCCATACCGAATGTTCCGAGATCTTCTTGCCGAAGGCTTCGCGCGACAGCAAACGCTTTACCATCAGTTCGAGCGCGCGCTCGGCAACGCCAATGGTGCGCATGCAGTGATGAATTCGTCCCGGCCCGAGGCGGCCTTGCGCGATTTCGAAACCGCGACCTTCGCCGAGAACGATGTTTTCGAGCGGCACCTTCACGTTCTCGAACAGCACTTCGCCATGGCCGTGCGGCGCGTCGTCATAGCCGAACACCGGCAGCATGCGCAGGACCTTCACCCCGGGCGCGTCCATCGGCACGAGGACCTGCGATTGCTGGCGGTATTTGTCGGTGTCGGGATCCGTCTTGCCCATCACGATCATGATCTTGCAGCGCGGATCGCCAACGCCAGACGACCACCATTTGCGGCCATTGATCACATAGTGATCGCCCTTCCTCTCGATCCGCGTGGCAATGTTCGTGGCGTCGGACGATGCCACCGCCGGCTCGGTCATGATGTACGCCGAGCGGATTTCACCTTCGAGCAGCGGCTTGAGCCACTTGTCCTGCTGATAGGGACTGCCGTAACGGTCGAGCACTTCCATGTTGCCGGTATCGGGCGCGGAACAATTGAACGATTCCGACGCAAAGCCGACGCGCCCCATCATCTCGGAGAGCGGCGCGTATTCCATGTTTGTGAGCCCGGGACCATGGTCGCTGTGCGGCAGGAACATGTTCCAGAGGCCCTGCGCTTTCGCCTTGGCCTTCAGTTCCTCGACGACCGGCACGACGATCCAGGGATCGCCCTTCGCGCGCGCCGCGGTCATCTGCGTGTTATAGACCTCCTCCGCCGGATAGACGTGCGCGTCCATAAAGTCGCTGACGCGCTTGATCCAGTCCTTCTGTTTGGCGGTGTATTCGAAATTCATGATGTCCTCCTTCTCGATAGCAAGGGCCGGACTGTAGACCCCGGAAAGCCGGGCAACCAGCCCACCGCTTCCGCGCAAGTGCGTTTGACAGGGCCGTAAGGGCGCGGCAAGCAGGCGCGCATGCTGCTTTGGGCCGGAATTATTCTATTGTTGTGCGGGCTTGCCTGCTTCGTCATCGACCGGCGGGCGGCGCATGTCTTTCACGCCGTGGTGAACCGGCATGCGGAACGCATACTCCACCGCACCACGGACTGGGCCAAGGGCGCGCATTGGCTGGTGATCGCGTTGCTGGGTTATCTGGTGGCCCAGGTCTTCGTTCGGCTGCATCTCAAGACCCCCGCGATCAGCCTCTTGAACCGGGCATGCGTTGCATTTCTTGCCAGTCTCGCGATCGCCAGCGTCATCCTGCACACGACAAAGATCCTGCTCGGCCGGCGGCGCCCGCGCGACGAGCTTGAGCTCAACCTCTATGGCTTCAGACCGTTCACATTCGATCTCGCGAGCGACTCCTTTCCATCCGGCCACGCACTGACGATCGTCTGCGTGGCGGTGATCCTCACATCCGTGTCGCCGATGCTGGCGCCGCTGTGGTTCGCAATCGCGATCTATCTCGCGATGACGCGCGCGCTATTGAATTCGCACTATCTGAGCGACGTACTGGTTGGCGCGGCAGTGGGGCTGATTACGACGCGCGAGGTACTGGCGCACCTCTTTCCGTCACTGATGGTAGGATGGTTTTAGTTTTTTACTGAACGGGATCGCGGGCCTCCAGGCCCGCGGTCCCGGTAGCGCTATTTCCCATACGGATAACAGCGGTCCCTATCGAGCGTCAGCCCGAAATGCATGCCGAGCGCTTCGATGGCTTTCGCATGTGCTGAATAGGGATCGCTGTTTTTCACGCCAACGATAATGGTGCGAAACCCCGCATCGTCTTTTCCGCCCGGCGGCAGCATCGCGGTGACGAGCGCATCGCCTTCGCGGTCGCGCAATGTGAGAAACTGCGGCATCGCGCGCTGGATATGCGCGTCGCGCCCGATATAGCGTTCGATGGCGTTGGGATTGACGGATTGAAAGCTTGCTTGAGCTTTCTCGTGATCGCGGCGGAAGAACTTCTCGACCGCATGTTGCATCAACTGGGACTCGGCAATGGCTTCGCCCTCGGTCTCGATCCGAAACCACGTCAATCCACCTGGCGCATCGCACACGTACTGCATGTTACGCAAACCTCACAGCGGGCCACCACCACCCACTCGAATCTCGATTGGCTTTCCAGTCTTAACGCTGATTCCCTCCACACATCGTCCGTAGTCTGTGGAAAAACCCGCTGTCCACCGATAGTCATCGCTAAGAAGATCTTTGCTCAACTCGGCCCGCCATGGATACCAATAGTCCTTCAACCTGGGTTCGACGTCGTAGCAAGTGCGTTGGGCAATCTCGATGGCTTGCCAAGAATATTGAACGACACCGCCACGATGCATCAGCGGATGCACGGAAAGCATTCCGGCCACAATGGCGGCGGCTCCAAGGAAAAGTGCCGCCCGGCTAAGCCAAGGGACCAGACTGTATGCGTCGCGAACAATCTGCATTCCCGTCGCCTCCGCTCGTCCACGACTTTATCGGTTTGAACGCGACGGTCCAAGCTCGGGAGGCTCCTCCACCGTGAGCGCATGCGAGACGGGGGAGGTGGATTGCGACGCGTAAGCGGCGCAAGACGGAGGGGGTGAGTCAATTCCCAACATCGCCCAAGCGGCCGCCCCCTCCACCGCGAAGTGCGGTCCCCCTCCCCCGCGCGAAGATGCGCGGGAGAGGAGCCTCATTTAACGCTGCACTATCGTTCTTGCGTTTTCGATGAACGTCTTTGCGCCTTCGCCGTCGCCTTTGCGCAAAGCGGCGAGGTCGGTGGGGACTTTCACGCCGCGCTGAACGGCGGCCCGTTCCTGGATGGCGCTGATCCAGCGCTGGAGATGATCGAGGCCATCGACCGAAACGCCCGGCCAGGGATACGTGCGTACCCAGCACCAGTTGGCCATATCGGCGATCGAATAGTCGCCGGCCAGATATTCGTGATCGGCGAGCCGGTTGTTCAGCACTTCGAACAGGCGGCGCGATTCATTGCGATACCGGTCGATCGCGGGCTGATAAACCTCATGCCAGTAGCGCGCGAACACATTGGCCTGCCCCATCATCGGGCCGATGCCGCCCATCTGGAACATCAGCCACTGAATGACGCGCGAGCGGCCCTTGACGTCGCTCGGCATGAACTTGCCGGTCTTCTCCGCAAGATAGATCATGATCGCGCCGGATTCGAAGACGGCGAAATTGTCCGCGTCGCGGTCCACGATGGCCGGAATGCGCCCGTTGGGATTGATCTTGAGGAACCACGGCTCCTTCTGCGTTCCGGCGGACAGCGAGATGCCATGGACCTCGTAAGGCACCTCCATCTCTTCCAGCGCGACGGACGCCTTCCAGCCATTCGGGGTCGAGGAGGTGTAAAGATCGATCATGACGTTGTTCCTTTGGTGGGACTATTGCCGGAGAGGACCCAGCATCATTCGCGCGTAGCGCAAAAGAGAATTTCTACCGCCGAGGCGGTGAGACAGTGAGAGCGCCGAAGTCTCACTGTCTCACCGCCTCGGTGGTAAGTTCTGTTTTTCCTGCCCTTCGCGCAAATGATGCTGCGTCCTCTTCGTCAAATAGCTTCATGTTTCGCCACCGACACGAAACACGCCTTCGGAATCGGACGCCAGCGCCGCGCCGCCCGGCAGCGGAGCAGGCGGCATGATGTGGTCCGCCGCATGATGCGTCGCGCGCATCCGTTCGATTTCACTGCGCAGGCGCTGCTGGCGCGCTTCATCGAGCGGGTAACCGAGCATGACGGCGAGACTCACGATGCCGAATGCGATCGGCAACGCGATATAGAAAATCCGCATATGCTCGATGGCGTCCGGCGCATTCACATGCTGGGGATTGAATCCCATCAGCGCGAGAACCGGAAACGTGATCCCGACCGCCCAGCCGATGCCGAATTTGCTGGTGAGCGAAAGGAACGAATACATGAGACCGGCCCGCTCGGCGCCATTTTCCGCCGTGTCCGCGTCGGCGATGTCGGCCATCATGGAGCGCAGCAGAAACGCCGGCGCGCCGTAGCTCACTCCGGTAAGCACGAAAACCGCAATCGCAATCGGCAGGTTGCCCTGCGGTATCAAGAACAGCGTTGGCGACATCGCAATGGCGTAGACATAGCAGACGATCAGCGCGCGATGCTTTCCGATATGCCGCGACAGCGCGATCCATGCGGGGATGAATGCGATGCCGGCCACGAAATAGATCAAGAGAAGCGAGCCGGCCCATTTCGGCTGGTCGAGCGCAAGGCGCACGAAGAAGAAAAACATCGCGCCGCGCGCGCCCTGATTTGTGGATTCGATCAGATCCACGGCCATCACCCGGCGGATCGCAGGATCTTTCAACAGGAACCGGAGCGTCGGAATCAGCGGCGCGTGCGTGCGCAGTTTCACTTCGGGCTCAGGCACGAGCGACAGACACAGCGCGACCGACGGCACGAGAAGCGCGATCGCAAAAACCGCCATCGACATGACCTGAACGGACTGGCCGGCCTTGCCGTGTTCGAGAACGGCCGGCACGATAAGCACGCCGACAAAGCCCACAAGCGTCGCCACCTGCGACCAGCCATAGACCCGGCTGCGCTCGTGATAGTCCGACGAAAGCTCCGAACCCCAGGACAGATGCGGGATTGTCGTCATCGACCAGCCGAAATACATCACGAACAACCAGAAACAGAGATAAAGCGCGCCGACCGGACCGCCGGGCACGAACGTCATCCAGATTCCGAGCGCCAGTATCGGCGCGCCGATAAGGATGAGAGGTTTGCGGCGCCCGAATGGCGTGCGCCAGCGGTCGCTCCAGTAACCCATGATCGGATCGATGAACACGTCGAAGATCCGCATCAGACTGAACACGAGACCCGTAACGACGAGGTCGAGCCCGATTTCCTTCGACGCATAGAATTGCGGCAGGTGGACGACGATCGGCATGCCGAGCGCTGCCAGCGGCACGGCCGGCAGCACATAGGATGCGAGGCGCGGGACGCTCAGGCGTGCCCGTGCCCCGCCAACGACCGGATCCGTACGGAGCAAGGCTAGGCCGCGCGGGTGCGTTGTACGAACGGCGTCTCTTCGTCGATGCAGGCCTTGAAGGACGGCCGCGCATGGATTTCAGCGACATAGCGCGCGAGCTCGGGCCAGCGCGCGGCGTCGATCTTTTCGCCCGCATGCTCGAAATTGACCAGCATCGTGCAGACCGTGATATCCGCAATCGAAAATGCGTCGCCGACGAGAAATTTGTGCTTGCCGATTTCCTTCTCCAGATAGGTGAACAGCGGCGGAAGCTTTTCCTTCAGCGTCACCGCAACGACGCTTTCGTCAGGCTGCTGGCGCAGCAGTTTCTTGACGACACGCTCGAAGAACAGTCCGGAGCCGCAGGCCGCCGCGAGCACGGAGTCGGCATATTCCTCGAACCACAATGCGCGGCTGCGCTGATACGCATCGGCGGGATAAAGTGCGGGCCTGGGAAATTTGCGCTCGAGATAATCGCAGATGATCGAGGAGTCCGGCAGCGTGTTGGGCTCCGGCAGATCGGTATCGCGAAGCACCGGAATGCGCTTCAGCGGGCTGATCTCGAGGAAATTCGGCGGCGGCTGAAACGGGCTGACTTGCTCCTGGTCGAACTTGAGACCCTTTTCCGCCAGCACGACTTTCACTTTGCGCACGAACGGCGACAGATTGGCGCCGTAAACGGTCAATCCCATGACATCCTCCGGTGTTCTTGTTTTGGCAGCTGACAGCTTGTCAGACTACGGGGCTGGCGATCAAGCGCCACCGGGACGCGCGGGTTTCATGACGCGCTCCCCCAAGGCTACGCCGGCGCTTCGACCTTCAGCTTCAGCATCCGTTCCGGCGGCAAATGATCGTAGAGATCGGCGATGAGGTCGCTTTTCCGTGTGCGGTATTTCGGATCGTCCCACAGATTGTGCCACTGCAACGGGTCGTTCTTCAGATCATAAAGTTCGCCTTCCGTGCCGTCATATTTGATCCTGGTCGTCGTGGCTGCGAATGCCGGCCAGAACTCTTCCAGTCCGTTGGGCTGCCCCGACGTCGACGGCTCGTAGCGCGTCAACACCAAATCGTCGCGATAGATGGAGCGCAAGTGAAAGCCGTAGCCGGGGAACTGGCTGTCCCATTCGCAAAGCGCGCGCTGGCGTGTGCCGTCGTCGCTGACAGGCAACACTCTGCCTTGCATCCACGGCGCGGACACGACGCCTGCGATCGATGCAAAAGTCGCCGCCAGGTCGACCTGCTCCACCGGCTGTTTCACAATCGACGGCGCGACGTGCGCGTTCGGCGCCGGTCGCCAGATGAAGGGCAGCCGCATCAGCGAGTCGACATGAAACGGCCCCTTGTAGACAAAGCCGAAATCGCCCTGCAGTTCGCCGTGATCGGTGGTGAAGATCACATCGGTGTCCGCATCCCAGCCGCGCGCCTTCACTTTAGCAAGCACGCGCCCGACGGCTTCGTCGATCAGCTCGTTCATCACGTGAACCTTCGCGTTGATCTCGCGGATGTTGTCATGTGAGAGCTGCTGCGGCGTGAAGTTCATCGGGCCGCCTTCGATGTTGGCGAAATCGCCGTTATAATAGGCGAGCCAGTGCGCTGGTTTGCGCGCCAGCACCTCGCAGATTTTTTCCGGCGTGCCGGGATAGCCGTCGGGCAAAGGCAGATCGCGCCAGTCGCAGCGCGACAGCTCCGACGCCGGCGGATCCCACGGGTGATGCGGATCGGGAAAACTCAACCACAAGAACCAATCGTCATCCGCGTCGAGTTTTCCCAGCCATTCGACGGCGAGATCGGCAAGCCAGTCGGTGTGATAGAGGCCGCGCGGGATTTCGTTGTTGGCGGTTTCCGGGGCACCGGTCTCGCCGCCCGGCGATGCATTCAGCAACGGCGCCGAACGGTTGAAAAACTCGGGATGATTTTTCTGCATCCAGCGGCCGTAGTGCCCGACGGGCCTGCCATTGAAGCTTGTGATGTGCATCGCGTGGATCGCATAGTCGAACCCGCGCCAGGGACCGAAATCGCCCTGCACCTGCCGTAAGTTCTCCTCGTACTTGGCGGTTGGATCGAAGCCCGGCTCGAAATGCGCCTTGCCGATCAGCGCGGTCTTGTAGCCCGCCTTCTCCTTCAGATACTGCGCGACGCTTGGCGCATCCTGGGGCAAAGGCACGCCGTTGGCGAACACGCCATGCGTACGCACATATTGTCCGGTCAGCATTGTCGAGCGCGCCGGCATGCACACCGTGTTCTGGTTGTAGGCCCGCACATAGTTGATGCCGTCATGCGCCAGCGCGTCGATCGCGGGCGTGCGGCAGAAGCGATTGCCGTTGCAGCCGAGCGAATCCCAGCGCTGCTGGTCGGACGTGACGAACAGGATCTTGCGGCCCATAACCGTCAGCCTTTCGGGGTGTGGACGCTCATGCCGCCATTCCCGGACCGCAGCAGAGAAGCGACGTGCGCTCGAGGCCCGCTTCGCGATGATA
>Ga0302325_10034731_pt1 | contig 10313 bp, 7 predicted proteins | sample Palsa_T0_2_FD_201948 | JGI IMG/M metagenome (GOLD analysis project Ga0302325, IMG submission 201948) | Peat permafrost microbial communities from Stordalen Mire near Abisko, Sweden - Palsa_T0_2 | ecosystem: Environmental > Terrestrial > Soil > Palsa > Peat permafrost | place: Sweden: Abisko...
ACTTATATGGCATATTGAGCAGAATAACTAAGATAGCATTGGATAATCAGTTGACGGGAGAATAACTTGTAAGTTCCACGAGCTTTTAAATTCCAAATCTCCCTCCCCTGCCTCGAATACTGGGCATTCGGCTTAGTTCAAAGTACAATTTATCACCTATGAAAGAAATATTGAACGCTGACTGTTTCTTGGATAGGCCCCTGGCATGGTGCATGCTTCAAAGCTTCGAACGGAGACATCGAGAACGCCCCTGCTATCGACTCCCTTCCCTCTTTCCAGTTGGCAGAAAAGAATGGCGCGGTTTATATCACGGGCGAGCAACAGAACATCAAGGGTAGTCGCAGAAAGCCCAACATCAAGATTTCAGGAATCAGCGGTTCGGAGAAGGTTGTTATTGTTGGAGGCGGTAGTGGAGCGTTAGGGACACTAGAGGCTCTCCGTGAGAATGGATATAAAGGCTCAATTACCATGATCGGGAACGAAGGATATCTGCCCATCGATAGAACCAAGCTCTCGAAAGCACTCATCGATGACCCATCCAAAATCGCCCTTCGAGACGATACCTGGTTCAAGGACGGCAACGTTGCTGTTGTGTCCGACGAAGTTGTGGACATTGATTTCTCGGGCAAGAAGATTATCACGAAAGCCGGTAGCTCGTTTCCTTACACAAAATTAGTATTGGCAACAGGTGGAACACCAAAGTCCCTTCCTCTTCCAGGATTCAAGGATCTAAGCAACATTTTTCTCCTGCGAACTGTACCACATGTGAAAGCCATCCTTGGCGCCATTGGTGACAAGAATAAGAAGATTGTGATTATCGGGAGCTCCTTCATTGGAATGGAAGTTGCAAATGCCGTCGCCAAAAACAATGATGTCACTGTTGTTGGTATGGAGAAAGCTCCTCTAGAACGGGTTATGGGCGAAGAGGTTGGTAAGATCTTCCAGAAAGCTTTGGAGAAGAACGGTGTTAAGTTTAAGCTCAATGCTGGCGTGGAGAAGGCTGTTGCCTCCAAATCCGATTCTTCCAAAGTGGGAGCCATCGAGCTGAAGGATGGCACAAGCCTACCTGCTGACTTGGTTATTCTCGGAACTGGTGTTGGACCAGCAACTGTATTCTTGAAGAATAACAAAGCAGTTGAGCTTCAAAAGGATGGATCCCTGAAAACGGACGAGCACTTCGCCGTGACTGGTCTCCAGGATGTCTACGCCATCGGTGACATTGCAACCTATCCGTACCACGGACCAGGTGGCGAAGGTGCTTTTACCCGTATTGAGCATTGGAACGTCGCTCAGAATGCTGGCCGCTCAGTCGCAGCAAACATCATCGATCCATCCGCCAAGCCGAAATCATTCATCCCAATTTTCTGGTCCGCCCTCGGCACACAACTCCGTTACTGCGGAAACACGCCAAATGGCTGGGATGATTTGGTGTTGAAGGGTCAGCCTGAGGAGAGCAAGTTCATCGCTTATTATTGCAAAGGGGAGACCGTTGTTGCAGTGGCGACGATGCAGGTTGATCCCGTGATGGTGCAGGCTTCGGAGTTGATGAGGAGGGGTAAAATGCCTTCGAAGAGTGAGCTTAAGAAGGGCGTGGATATTTTGCAGATCAGCTGAGGATTCAGGTCTTTTCTGCACAAGGAGTTTTTTGTAGTGGGTTTTGGCCTCGACGTATGAAAACAAGCAAAACAAAAACGTTCATGAATGCCCTTCTATCTTGAAGATTTCCTTCAGCATTTAATGCAAAATCTAGGGATTATTCGTTAACTATCAGCCTTTGTATGAATTGTAAAGCCACACATTCGACTAAATTGAGATGCGAACCCTCATCATTCTGCAGCGGAATCCGGAGAGTGAGACGAGGGGATGGGAAAACTCCCCCACCAGAGAAGCCAGGGGTCGTAAGCGAGCACATGACACATTCCACAATTTCCCGATCCCATCCTTGCTTCTCCTTCCTCCACAACTTCTCCAGCATGAATTCTATTTCTGCTCTAACATTTTCGGTGCCGCAAAGGCTTAATTTTTGCGGCAGTAAATGTTGATCACGCTCCTCGTTCTCTTCGAAATAAGCTTAACATCAGCACTACTATTCGTTGAATCTTCTTCTCAACTACACTAAAGCAGGAACCTAGCACCGGATGGTTCCCAAAATCTCATTGATGGCTCTCGTCTGAAATGCGGCAGTTATTTCCGGTCAAGAAGTTTCTTGTTAATGTTCATGTGGATGTCCTCTCCTTTTCAGGACATCAATTTACTGAGAAAAGTGCTCAGTTTCGTCGAAGTTAGCTTTATGACAAGGGTATCTATCTCGCACGCCGAATCAAGATGATCAGATTCGAAGGGCCTTAGAACGGCATGAAACAATTGCGATCGGTTTGAACCAATCCGAGTGATGTTGTACCTCGCATATTGTGCAGAACCGCAGTCGTTGAAACCCCACTTATCCGGAAAGTTGTACTGACTGGGCATCGGGCGGCATTTTAGATGGCCGGGCGCACGATTTTATATTGTAGTGGAAGAACGTCACATGAAAGTGTCCGCCAAGCAGTTCATTTATTAAGAAAGGAGAGTTAGCCCTTCATCCTCTCATTTGTTTCGTTTGATGTATGAAAGCTAGAGCTTTCCATAAATCAGAAGCAGACAACTTGCTTTATTCTGTTTACTCTCCGCCTTAACCACGGCTTCAAGAACCGTTTGAATTCCTTCATTATTTTATTGCTCTGTCCCTGTGTCCTTGTCAGAATAATGTTTCAACTCATCCGGTCTTTCGTGACAGTTGTTCTCGGAGCAGCTACTCTTGTACATTCATACTCGAATCCAGGAGCTTGTTCTGGCTACTTTTGGGCCCATGATCCTGCTGTTATTCAGCGCGCGAGCGACGGTACCTATTTCAAATTTAATACTGGCACAGGTATCCAATACGCAACTGCTTCGAGTCTTGCGGGGCCTTGGACTATACAGGGATACGTGCTTCCTGATGGAAGCTCAATCAGCAATTCTGAAAGTGATGATTCATGGCTTCGTAATGACACTCCTTATTTTGATGAATTTAGCTGACTGACCTCCAAAGGCACCTGACGTTCACCTCGTCGGCAGCGAATAGTAAGTCCCCAATTTATCGAAGTATCAGCCCCTCCGAATGTCTTGCGAGTCGTACTTCTTAGGTATGTCTTGGGAGTAGATGGCTCACAAGACGGGGTCTTAACTCCAAATTCTACCATGTTAGGCCATACTGATCCGAAATTATGGAGTTCAGGTATTTGTACTATGCTGTATCGACCTTCGGCTCCCAGGTCAGTGCGATCGGCCTTGCTGTCAGCTCTACCATGGACCCGGGGACTTGGACAGACAAGGGTTCTGTTGGCGTAGCATCAACGGCTGGAAAGCTATATAATGCTAGTAAGTGAATCATTATCTTGATTTCAAACGTTCAATTCCTAGATCTCCCATTTGATGCCTAGGAGGGATGAAGCCATTCGCCGATAGTCCGACTTTAGGAACCCCCCAATGGGTTCGAGAACATGAAAGCTGACTTCGTCAAGTTGATCATAATCGGATCTTGGTGGGCAGCAACTACTATCTTAACTTCGGTTGTTTCTGGGATGATATCTATTAAGTTAAGATGGCCTCTAATCCGAAGAAACCTGCAGGGAGTTCGTACAACATCAAGCATGATGCCGCTGGAACACACCCCTGTGAAGGGAGTCACATGTTCTATTATGATGATTATTACTATCTTTTTTGGTCTCATGGTATCTGCTGTAACTAAGAAACGGAAGCCACCAACTTGTCTAGAGGTGAACACTACTCACAGAAACAGAACGCTGCCTGCAGCAGGTGATGAGTACATGATCATGATGTGCCGTTCTACGTATGCTACCGGTGGCTTCGCAGATAAGCACGGTGTTGCATGCACCTCAAGCGGAGGGAGTATCTTAGTCGAGAGTCACGGGACCACGTACGGTCCAGTAGGACAGTGAGTTACTTCACCTCCATACCAATGTTTCGCACTAACACAACAAAACGGGTGTCTTCACAAGTTCCACTGAAGGTCTCGTTCTCTACTACCACTATGCAGACAAAGATGTAGGCCTTGCAGATTCACAGTATCTCTTTGGATGGAATGTTCTGAAGTGGTCCGGTGGGTGGCTAGAAGTGTAGACGAATCAGAGACCTGCTAAACATCGTCATTTGTTTTTCGTTTGGAAGAGCCGGGATCATGACGATTCATTTCTTGTATCTACTTAGGGGGGCCAAAACGGGAGCCGAACATACGTACTAACCTTAGCTGAATTTCAACGTAAAGTCTTTGTGACTGATAAAGTGATTCACGACAACACATCGCGTGAAATAGTCTTCGCGCGTAACGTTCGTGTCTGCTATTGGGTTTTAAGAAAAAAGGGTGGCAGGGTACCTGCACAGTGACGAAGGTTTCTGTGCTGGTAGCCAATCACGGCGCCCACTGCTGGTTATGTTCCTGACTGAGCGAAACGGTTCGCTCGGTCGGCCCCGCTATTTTCGCTTTCAGCTGTGCCACTAGGCAGTTCCTTGTTCACCTTGTGATCCCTCCAACCATCACTTTCACGTCACCTCAACGCCTACATAGTTGCGACACACGACCACAACTATTTCTCCGTCCTTTGCTTTTGCGTCGCAACTATGCTACAACTACGACGCGACACAGGATCTGCGGAAACATCGAGAATAATCAGGGCTTAACAAGGCCAGGATGGCGGCGGAGGAGGACCTCGAGTCGTTGATAGGCCGCATTCCGGCCTGTTGCTCGACTACCACCCCAGAGCTGCGCTGTTGTTGTGGCCGCACAGATTGCGCATACCTAAAACACAACTGTGTGGCTCTGGATGATCTTGAAAAGGAAGTGCGGACTGCCGCTCAGCTTGGTCAGGTATGCATTCCTCCCCCCCTCCACTTTTCCGGTTCCGGAAATTAGTCCTGAATAGATATTTCCCTAAGTCTTGGGGACTAATTTTCTTAATGTCGGGCTTCTTCGTGCAGAGTTTTGGAGATATGGGGGATGTAGAGGGATTGCGAGAGAGTAAAGGACTGACATTTGCTTTGCAGGCGTTGCTTGTTAGACACGAACAGTACATGCACGATGCCGAACGCGATCGCTTCGAGATGGGCGCCAAGATCGAGAAGCTCGAGACAGATAAAAAGGCCCTGGAAGATGAAAACGCGAAGAATATCGAAGAAAACCGCGGGTTGCTGAACCAGTTAGAAGGACTTAATACCACGGTCATCGAGTCGGAAACTCATATCAAGTCGCTGGAGGCTACACTGCAGTCGACGCGCCAGGAATTAAGGAAACTCGAGGGACTGGCGTCCCGAACTCATGACTTGGAATTGCAGTTGGCTGCGTTGGAGCAAGAGCAAGAGCTGTTGCAGAGGACGATCATAACAACCCAAGAAGACGAACGCTCGGCGATACAGAGATGGAAGAAGGCCGAACGAAGATTGGGTGAGCTCCATGATCAGCTGGAGAGGATAGAACGTGAGGCAAAGGATGAGAGGGAACGACATGTCGAAGTTTTGGGTCGTATGGAGAGGCAACGCGCAGTCGAGCGGGAACTGGATACTGCTGCCGGACGACTGAAGGGAGCCGCTGCAGCGACGACTGGGAACGGGAAGAATGGCAGCAATGTCGTGTCGCATTTCGTCAAGGATATCCTGCAGGATAATGCGAATTTGCAGATGGGAATCGCGGAGTTGCGGGAGATGCTCATGAACTCGAACGAGGAGGTGCAGATGCTGAGAGATCAACTCTTACAGCATCAACCAGTCGTGGAGGATAATGGTGATGGCAGTGGACCTCCGACTTTGAGAGCAGAGCTGGCTTCAAAGGAAACTCCGGAACCCCAAGTCATATCCCAGGCACTCCATATCCACCATCATTATCATGCGCCAAAGAAAGAGGAGATTCGTCGACCGAAGAAGAAACGGAACCCTCTTAACACGGCCTTGTTCACGCCACCCAGGAATATGCAATCTCCCAGAACACCAAGAGGCCAGGAGACGGCGAGCGCGATTCTTTCGCAGACATCAGTCACCATCCCGGCACCCATTTCACCAACCAATCGATGGTCAATGCAATCTGCTCAAATGTCAGACTTTGCTCCTTCATCGGTACCGAGCTCCCCTCAATCGATGTACAGACACAGTGGACTGTTTGACAGAGGCTTCGATATCGATTCCTCTAGGCCAACCTCGCCGAGTTCCAGCGTCGATCCAATGTCACCACAGTTTACTCCTCGCCATCACCGAAAACATGACTCAGAAGTGTCAGCTAGGAGCTTTATACCTCCCAGCAATCTCCAGCCTCATGTCATTCACGAGGAGGAAGACGGTAATGTCGAAGAGCTTCCGGATTTGCAGATCACAAGCGACACGACCCCCTCCGATGCGTCACGTGACTCCGAGGAGCTCACTCACGAGGATCACGAACACTGGAGTTCTTCATTCCAACCAACACTTCGGCGAACAACATCCCACGAATCGATTCTATCAATCTCTGGCATCGACATCCACACTCTCAAATCGCGCCCATCACAGATCACCATCACTGGTGGGAACCCCATGCTCCGTCCATATAGCAGACTTGGGGCTCCATCAACGATGACCTCAGTGGACAGCCTGACAAGCTCCTCAATTATCACGGCACGACCCACGCTCTCTCGTCATGGACAGGACAGCACCACCTATCTGCGATCTAGCATCGGTGCGAACAACAGCGATGCTCGATCTATTTCTTCTTCCAACTCTAATGAAGGTATTGGTGGGAGGCTCGGCGGCTGGGTTTTCGGACGATGGGGCGTAAGTCCTGCGAAGTCCCATGCAGATCTCAGAGGAGCATCCTTACGAGCAGGAACACCAACTCAGCATCGAGCCGTCAGCGGTCCTGCAGCTGATCCATTGAGAGCCTTCATGGGTCGTCCGCCAGGGATAAACCAGAAAGGGCCAATTCCAGGATTTGTGAAGAAGGCAGTAAGGGCGCCAAGCCAAGTGAAGCCCGAGGTCATCGACCACGACGCTCTGCGGGAGGTCTTGAACGGAGGGGGGGTTGCCTAGTCTGTTCTATTGGAGATTCTTAGGGTGTCGGTGAGAACAGAAGTGACCGTATCCGAGATTCTGACGCCGTTTTCGAAGAGTGGCTTGGTCACGGTTCAGTTGTTCTGAGAGCCCAAGCCTGAAAGCAGCTGGAAATTACTCTGATGTGCGTTTCCTGGGTATGCACAGTTGCCCCACACTGTGACTCCCAGTTAAATCCCACAGGGGCTGTATTTCAAGAAACCAGGGATCTCCACATGATCTACGAAGGCTTCTCATCCAAAGAAAGCGGTCGAAAACTCTGATTTGGCAGTGTCACGAGGCGACTTATTCGTGGACAGTGCACTGCACAGCCTCGATCTAGTGGCAACATGTCCCAGAGCTCAAACACACAAATATCAAGTCTAATCTTTTGTTTTTATGAGAAGATGATTTGATTTGGATAGGATTTCTTGAATTAAGGCTGCCAGCGTTGTAGGGCTGCTAGTGGTTTCCCTTTGTTGATCCTAATCTATTGGGTTGGGAGCCTCACAAGCCTTACTAGAGTCTGCACAATCTCGTTGATCTAGTGGCAACCCCGTACCACAAACTGGGCTCGAACGATGTGGCCGAACATTTATCGGGTTGTCTCCAGATGAGGGAGGGTATGAATATACGGCCATTTACGGCCACACGATCATTTGATATTTTCTTATGTATAAAGAGGGGCAATTACCGTTACTGCATACATTTCCTAATTTGCATGGTCATCAAGGCGTTTGGGGCGTGGAACGGACCGGATACCCCTTTGTTGGAGATATAGACTGTTATTACAGAGATTAAACATAGTAATATAAATCGTAAAACATCAGTTCTTCGGAACATATTACTTTCAACTTTATCGCCTTGAGTGGCTAAGTGGCTCATAGGCATATTTTCTTTTTGTCGTATTTGGTATTTCTTGACTGGGAGGTTAGTGGCTTTTGCTTATCGTAAGATTACATTCAGCCTGGATTTCGGGTCGGAAGTTTTCCCGCATATCTCCAATCTCTGACTCGTCGTTCCTTTGGTAATGCAGTAAAAATCCAAAATACTAAGAGAAATCGGGCGTCGAGGAATCACTGCGCCAGACCGAGGCTGGGGATGGCGGCATTGGGATACACGGTGTTGGAATGAATACAGCTGGGGAGCGACGTTTGCCACGCTCGAATTGACTGAGGTGCAGCGCAGGGATTTAGGAAACGCAAGGTAGCGCAGGGATTTCGGAAACGCAAGGCAGGGTATTATCCTGCGGCTTGCGCCTGTGCATCGGACGCCCCCACCCAATACCAAACACTTGCTCAATTTCTTGCTCCTCTTCATGCCTAGCTCGCTCTCGCTGTGTCTCTTGCGACCGCCGGCAGGGTTGCAAGCCTACTATTCGCTCGATTACCCTCAAACCAGGTGACTTGCGCGACATGCGACGAAGCAGCACGCTTCGGTCGACAACTTCATTATGATTATACTAAGAGAGAATTAACTTTACATCCCTTCTGCAACCACGATAATCGTCGGCGTGGCTTCCCTCTGCTACCGGAAGGATGTAGGTCAGTTGCTAGAGGGAAGCCACGCCAACGATTAGGCCCAAACTTGACAGTGTGTGGATGCCTCCTAGGAAAACTACGCGAGGAAACGTATTCGATGTAAAAATATTCCATCCCTATTGGAGCACCGATGAAATGGGCGCCTTACATGGCTGCATACTATTTCTTTCTCTATTTTCAAAAATAATAGTTAGCCCAATTATGTGACTGGGCATGACTATATCGTCACTTCAACGGTGCCGCATCGGTGACTGCAGCGTAAAACCCAGATAGCACACACCTACAAACGGATTGTATCTGCTCCTCGTGCACATTTTTGGGCGTGTTGGTCCTGATCGATTATAAATAAGTGTTGCTCCCGCAAAAGTGGCCCTTCACTTGCCGTGCGTCATCTCCTCAAAACACATTTTTACCATAAAAGATACATCCAGTACTATTAAACTATTGTTCAGCCCCTCTCCTCAACCTCTCAATATGAAGATCGCACAAGATATTGCTGCCTATGATGCTCAAGAAGAAGGAAATTCAGGAGGAGAGACTGAGATTCAGCCTAGTGATCCTGGTCAGCTCTCCTTAACTACACCTACTCTCATAACTCACTGTGCTAGGCTATGGCAAGTAGCGCTCTCTGCTCGAAGTTTTCGATGCATTCGAGCACGTCACCCCAGACATGTAAGTCATGCCTATCCAAGCGATATCCGAGTTACCGTTGCTAATTTGATGTAACCCAAGTGGATAGTTGTAGTTCCTATTATAGTTAGAACCATGGGCTGTTGTTACAGTGGATTGAACATAGCAATATAATTGGTCAAGCTTCGGCTCCTTTCGAACACATTTTTTGCAACTTGTTTTGCCTTTAACGGGCCAAGTGATCGTAGATCTGGTTTCTCTTAGCACTTTGTCCACGTTCCCCCGCATGTGTGAGAACGTGATCGATTCTCGTTCAAGCTGGGTATTGAACTGTAGCGTCCATGTACCCCCCCTCTTGAATAATTCTCTTAGGAGCCCTATACGTTTCATTCTGTCTTAACTTGGCTTGACGGTATCCCACTGGAGGTTCTCTACTATAGCAACAATGGAACAGGAGTACATATTTTCAGTTTAGATCGAACATAAAAACTATTTCTACGAAGTTGTAATAAAGATTATATGGACTTTATTGGATACTGAAGCGTGTGAGTATGTCCTGTATCCTGGGGAGTTGATGTTGTTACACAGGTGTCCCATATTCATTCTACTGTAGTCTTGGTGATCAAAATACCCATTGATACGCTTTCCGCCTTGCGTGCGAACCGCCTTTTGCCTCGTTGTCGGCGCACCCCCCAACTCGTCGGCCGTCGCCAATCACAACACGCCTGCACTCAATCGAGGCATTACCCAGTCGAAGAACGCAAGGCAATGCGATCGCCAGTCAAAAATTATAATTATGATATTTATTTCGGCCCCTTTCGTCCCATTTCTTTGATTTTAATGCTTCATTCCGTTGCCGCGACCGCAAGACTATGCGCGACATATCACTTCTGGCTCTCTTCACCCCTCATCTGTGATTGATTGTCTCAGCCTTGCGAACCTTATCACCGTTGTCCTAAATTACTGTACAGTACTGTAGATGAATTACATCCTGGGTAACGCCACCTTGAGACCTCGTTAATATCCCCGAAGTAGGGAATATCAGGTGCTGTGGAG
>Ga0302325_10034733_pt1 | contig 10313 bp, 7 predicted proteins | sample Palsa_T0_2_FD_201948 | JGI IMG/M metagenome (GOLD analysis project Ga0302325, IMG submission 201948) | Peat permafrost microbial communities from Stordalen Mire near Abisko, Sweden - Palsa_T0_2 | ecosystem: Environmental > Terrestrial > Soil > Palsa > Peat permafrost | place: Sweden: Abisko...
GCCCGCGGCCACGTCCAGGTAGGTCGGGCCGGTCCCGGCGATCAGGGCGTACAGCGACCACGCGTAGGCGGCGGTCACGCCGATGCTGACCAGGGTGTCCATGGTGGCCGCGCGGTGCCTGGCGGCCAGCAGCGCGGCCCGGTGGAAGGGCCAGGCGCCCCACAGCGCGACCGGCGAGGCCAGCGCGAGGGCCAGCCACGCCCAGCCGCGGAACTGCCAGGCGGGAATCATCGCCAGGGCCAGCACGGGCAGCGCCAGGGCGGCGCTGACGGGCAAACGGAGGGTGGCGCGGGCGCGGGCGGCTTTGGCGCGGGCGGCTTTGGCGCGGGCGGCTTTGGCGCGGGCGGGCTCGGCGAGGGTGGGTGTCGGGCCGGCGAGGGTGAGTGTGAGGTCGGCGGGGGTGGGGTTGAGGTCAGCGGGCAGGCTGGCGCGGTAGCCGGCTTGCTCGACGGCGGCAATCAGGTCGCCCGGGCGCAGCGCGGCGGGGATGACAGCGGTGGCGGTCTCGGTGGCGAAGTTGACCGTGGCGACGACGCCGTCGAGCTTGTTCAGCTGCTTCTGGACCCGCACCGCACACGAAGCGCAGGTCATCCCGGCTATCGCCAGCTCCACCTCGGCCACCACGTCACGCTACCATACCCCCCTAGGGTATTGGCTTCTGGCCTCGCCGTACCATCAGGGTTATGGAATGGTCACAGTCAGTGAAACTGTCGAGCCGCTGGGATCGGTTGCGTGCCCTCGGCGCGATGACCGACAACCCAGCCAGCGCCGACGACTCCGCTGGCATCCGCGCCGGCGCTTGCGCGGCCGCCCTCGGCCTGCCCGCCTGCGGTTACGCCGAGCACGCCGAGGTGTTCGTGTTCAACTGCCCGCCGTACGCCTCGGCCTACCTCAGCGGCGAAGGCGGGCTGCGGAGCCAGGACACCGACCAGATCAGCGGTTTCTGGCGCATCATCGGGCAGCCCGTGCCTGACGAGCCGGATCATCTCGCCGAACTGCTCGCCCTGTACGCCCGGCTGGGCGAGGCCGCGGCGGAGCCGGACCCGCCGGCGGCGGCCGAGACGCTGAGCCAGCTGCGCCAGGCCCTGTTCTGGGAACACCTGTGGCCATGGCTGCCTGCCTACCTCGGCGCCGTCCGCGACCTGCCGGCGGCCGCCGTGCTGCCGTGGGCCGAGCTAACCCTGCAGGCGCTCCGGCAGGAGCACGCGCCGGGCGTGCTGCTGCCCGCCGCGCTGCGCGAAGCAGCCCCGCCGGTGCGAGCTGACCGCGGCCTCGACGAGCTCGTCAGCGGGCTCATCACGCCGATCAGGAGCGGCATGATCCTGACCAGCCGCGCGGTGGCGGCCGGCGCCGACCAGGTCGGTGCCGGGCAGCGGATCGGCAGGCGCCGGACCGCGTTGCGGGTCATGTTCTCCGCCGAACCGGAGCGCACGTCCAGCTGGCTGGCTGACGAGGCGACGCGATGGGCCCAGCGGCATCTGGCGGTGGCGCTCGGGGATCAGGCGCAGCAGTGGTGGGCCGAGCGGGCGACCGCCACGGCCCGGGCCCTGCACGGCGGCCGGCCGGCGGGCTAGGCGCCGGGGACGCGGAAGATGCGGAGCTGGAGGGCGAGGGTGTCGTAGTAGCCGACCAGGGTGGAGAGCTCGACCAGGGCTTCGGTGCCGAGGGTGGCGACGGCGGTGGCGTACTCTTGGTCATCCAGGTCGGCGCGGCCCGTCAGGGCACGGGTGACGGCGTAGGCGGCCTGCTCCTGCTCGTCGGCGAACTTCGGGTCGTCGCCGGCCCGCAGCGCCTCGATCTCGGGCTCGGTGAGGCCGGCCTCGCGGCCGATCGGCTCGTGGGTGGATCGCTCGTAACCGCTGCCGCGGGCCTGCGCGACGACCAGGATGGCCAGCTCGCGGATCCGGGGGGCCAGCTTGGCGCGGAACCTGATGGCCGCGCCGAGCTCCTGCAGCGCGTGGCCGACGGCCGGGGCGTAGAGCATCGCGTTGAACGGGCCGGCCAGGCCGCCGGCGCCGCTGGACAGCTGGACGGCACGAGGCCCCTGGCCGCGCGGGCCGTTCAGGATGTCCCGGTACAGGTCCAGCTGGTCGGGGGTCATCTCGTCGGAAGAAAGAACGGGTAGACGCATCGGCACTCCTTGGCGGGGACTTCAGCCATCCTGGCATCCCTGCTATCTGCCCACCTGGCCTGGGGCATGCACCCGGGCCGTTCGGAATAAGAGTGCATAAGCCAAGACCGCCCGGCGCGCGGGCGCGCCGGACGGTCAGGGGTACGGACGGAATCAGGCGGTGCTGCTCCTGCGGCGGGCCAGGGTGTCCACGGTGACGGCGGCGAGCAGGACCACCGCGGTCCAGATGTACTGGGGCGCGGCGCCCAGGCCGAGCAGCTCCAGGCCGTTGTAGATCACGGCGACGATGAGACCGCCGAGCACCGCGCCCACCATCTTGCCGCGTCCGCCGAACAGGCTGGTGCCGCCGATGACCCCAGCGGCGACGGCGAGCAGGACCAGCTGGCCGCCCTGGACGCCGGTGGAGACCGAGCCGAGGTAGGAGGTGTAAATGATGCCCATGATGCCCGCGGTCAGCCCGCACAGCGTGAACGCGAGGACCCGGATCCGGGTCAGGCTGATTCCGGCCCGCCTGGCCGCCTCGGCGTTGCCGCCGATGGCGTAGACGTACCGGCCGAACCGGGTGCGGCCGAGCAGGACACTCCAGGCGAAGACCACCACCACGACCACAAGCACCACCCACGGCACACCGCGCACCACGGTGAAGCCGACGCCGCGGTTGGTATTGCCGACCAGCACCACCACCACGCCCGCGACTGCCATCGCGGCGATCTTCAGCACGGTGACGCTCAGCGGAGGCGCGGTGAGATTGCTCGCCCGCCTGCGGGTGTCGCGCACCAGGAACAGCGCGCCGGCGCCGGCGACGGCGGCCGCCATGACGATCCAGCCGGCCACCGGGCTGACGGAGCTCGAATACAAATCGGCCAGGACCCCGGGGTACAGCCGGATGGTCCCGCCGCCACTGGGGGCGGCCGAGTCCATGACCTCAAGCAGCAGGCCAAGCGCCAGCAGCTGGCCGGCCAGCGTCACTACGAAGGACGGCAGCCGGAGCCGGGTGACGATCAGGCCCTCGAGTCCGCTGAAGATCGCGGGTACGGCCAGGCCCACCAGCACCGCGAGCGGCCATGGGGCGGGATGCGGCGGCAGCAGCAGCCAGCACGTGAACGTCGCGCCGAGGGGGGCGGTATAGCCGATCGACAGGTCGATCTCACCGAGCAGCAGGACGAACACCTCGGCCATGCCCAGCACCGCGATCCAGGCGGCCTGCCCGGCCAGGTTGACCAGGTTGCCTGCGGACAGGAACAGGGAACTGCGGACCTGGAAGTAGATGACGATGACGATCAGGCCGGCGATGACCGGCAGGGCGCCGCTGTCGCCGTTGCGAATGCGGGACAGCCAGATCCTGGCGTACTCGCCCAGCGAGTTCGCGATGACCTCGGGGGCGGCGAGGGCGACCTCGGACCCGGTCTCCTCCTCGGGTTCGGTGGCCTCGGGGGGCGGCCCTTGGACGTCAGTGCTCACGGGAGCTCCCTGCTGAAGGCTCGGCCGGCGCAGCGGCGAGGCGCTTGGAGGTACCGGTGGTCATGAGGTCGACGATGGATTCGGCGTCGTATTGCGAGGCCGACCCGACGGCGACGAGGCGACCCAGGCGCAGCACGGCGATCCGGTCCGCGACCGACTGGACGTCGTTCAGGTTGTGCGAGATGACGATCACCGCGATGTTCTGACTCTTCAGCCGTTTGATCAGGTCGAGCACGACGCGCGTCTGGGTGACGCCGAGGGCCGCGGTCGGCTCGTCCAGGATCACCAGCTTAGCCTCGCGCATGACGGCGCGGGCGACCGCCACCGCCTGCCGCTGGCCGCCGGACAGCGAGCCCACCGGCTGGCGGACCGAGCGGACCGTGACCACCGACAGGTCGGCCAGCGTCTTCCTGGCGGCTTTCTCCATCCCGATCTCGTCCAGCTGGAAGTGCTTGACCTCCTCGCGGCCGAGGAACATGTTGGCCACGATGTCCAGGTTGTCGCACAGCGCCAGGTCCTGGTAGACGGTGGCGATGCCGAGATCGGTGGCGTCCTTCGGGGTGTGCAGGTGGACTTGGCGGCCCTGCCAGAGGATCTGACCTTCATCCTGGGTGTAGATGCCGGAGATCGTCTTGATCAGCGTGCTCTTGCCCGCCCCGTTGTCACCGACGACCGCGGTCACCAGACCGGGGGGAATGTCCAGCGTGATGTGGTTCAGCACGCGCACCGGGCCGAAGCTCTTGCCTACATCGACCAGGCGCAGCAGCGGCTGGGCGCCGTCGCTGGCGGGCGGCTCGGTGCTGGCCTGCGGGTCCGTGCCGCCCTGCGGGGCGGGGTCCTGCGTGTGGTCTGGGGTGTCCATGGCGTCTTTCCCGTCCGTGGCGCCGGTCACGAGGGGGTGGGGCGAGGACGCCCGGCCCGCGTCTGCGGGCCGGGCGCCTTCCGCGCTCGGTGTGGTCACCGGGCGCGCCTCCTCACATCCGGACAGCTCACACTGATATCCCGGCGGTCTTGCAGTCAGCTGCGTACTGGCTGACGCAGAGCTGCTGAGCGGGCACGAAATTGTCCGCGATGACGGTCGAGTTCATGTTGGACGGGGTGACCCACTCCGGCGTGCCTAGGACCGACGGCACGGCGACCTTCTCCTGTGAGTCGGTGGTCGAGCTGTTGACCAGGGAACTCGGCGGGGTCTTGTCCGCGCGCAGGTACATGGCCAGCGCGACGGCGGCCTGCGCCTCGATGTAGATCGGCTTGTAGACGGTGCCGCACTGGTAGCCGGACAGGATGTTCTGCAGCCCGACCAGGGTCGCGTCCTGCCCGGTGACCGGGAAGGTCTTGGCCTTGATGCCCTCACGCTGCAGGTAGGTGATGATCGGGGCGGCGTTCTCGTCGTTCGGCGTGAGAACGGAGTTGATGTTCTTGTGCGCCGTGTACGCCTGCTGGAATTCGCTCTCTGCCGTCGGCGGGTCCCAGGTTCCGGCCGGGGTACCGACCTCGACGTAACTCTTGTCGGCGAAATGCGGCGCGAGCACCGCGTCGTAACCCTGGGCGAACAGGGTGGCGTTGTTGTCGGTTGGTGCGCCCCGCATCACCAGGACGTTCGGCTTCTTGACGCCCTCGGCCGTGGCGCAGGCCACGAAGCCGTTACCGATCAGCGTGCCGACCTCGACGTTGTTGAAGCTGACGTAGTACTCGCGGCTGCCGCCGAGGGTCAGCCGGTCGTAGTCGATGACCTTGACGCCGTGCGCCTTCGCGTAGGACTCGATCTGCGCTCCGACGCCGGAGTCCAGCGGGTCCATGATCAGGACGCTGGCGCCCTTGGTAATGGCTGCCTGGGCATCGGACAGCTCAGTGGAGTCACTACCCTGCGCGTTCTGCACGGAGAACTGGGACGGCGTCAGGCCCGCCAGCGCCAGCGCCTGCTGAAGGTACGGCGCGTCGAACTCGGTGTACCGGGCCGAGGAAACCGTGTCCGGAAGGATGGCGGCCACGTTGCCCTTGCCCTCGGCGGCCAGCGGCTTCAGCGCCGACATCGCGGAGAAGGTCCGGTTGAGCTGGGAAAGCGAGACTGATACCGAGGCCGCAGCGCCAGAGCTCGTGGAGCTTGATGCTGTGCTGCTGCTACTGCCACTGCTGCTGCAGGCGGCAGCGGCGAGGCACAAAGCCACCGACACCGACGCTACAGCAGCCCCTTTCTTAGCCACTCGAATCATAAAAACCACCTTGCGTCTTAAAAGGAAGGGCCGCATCCAGGCATGCGTGCTTGCTCTTGCTTCGCGCTTCGCCGACCTGGCGGACTACAGCGGCCTGAGCGTCTTAGCCAGAACCATAGAACGCCGGAAATTAACGTGGCCTTAACATCGGCGGCGTGTCGTGAAGATACCGTGAACAAGGATCAACACTGCGGCTTCCTGGGCGGCGAATGCAGCCTTGAGACTCGATCGTGTTGCGAATAGAACTCGATCTGGTTGCTGCTTGATTGCCAATGATCATTCAGGCGCTATGCGGACATTCGGGCGCTGCGCGGTCATTCCGGGGGGCTCGTTCGGGGGCTCATTCTGGGGCTCGTTAGGAGCTCGTTCGGAGCTCGTTCGGGGACTCATTCGGGGGCGAGGCGGTAGCCGGCCCGGGGCTGGGTGAGGATCAGGGGTGCGCTGTCCTTCACCTCGAGCTTGGCCCGCAGCCGCCGGACGTAGACGCGGAGGTACTCGGTCTCGGTCTCGTACCCGTGGCCCCACACGCGGCGGAGCAGGTGGGCGTGGGTCAGCAGCTTGCCCCGGTTGACGGCGAGCTCGCGCAGCAGGGCGAACTCGGTCGGGGTCAGGTGCACCGGCTGGCCGCCGCGCCGCACCTGCTGCAGTGCCAGGTCGATGACGATGTCGCCGACGACGATGACCGGGGACGCTTGCTGCTCGGTCGGCGCCGCCGGACGGGTCCGGCGCAGCGTCGCGGCGATGCGGGCGAGCAGCTCCTCGATGCTGAACGGCTTGGTCATGTAGTCGTCGGCCCCCATGTGCAGGGCCGTCACCTTGTCCCGCTCGCCGCCGCGGGCGGACACCACGATGATGGCGACCGGCGAGCGCTCGCGGATCTGACGGCACAGCTCGAAGCCGTCGGCCTCCGGCAGCATCAGGTCGAGCAGCACGATGTCGGGATCCTCGGTCTCCAGCAGCTGCAGTGCCCGCATGCCGTCCACGCTGACCACCGTGTCGAAACCGCGCACCGCCAGGTTGGACCTGATCAGGTCCACGATGTTGGGGTCGTCCTCGACCACCAGGGCGCACGTCTTGCGGGCGGCCTCGGGCGTCGTCGTCATTCCGTCTTTGTCATTCCGTTGAACCCCCATGTTCGATGGACGCCGCGAGCTCTGCCGGGACGCTCCGGGTGGTGATCGGCCGTGGGCCGGTGAGGCTCCCGTCGGGGATTTCGGCCTCGACGGGCAGGTAGACGCTGAAGCGGGTGCCCTTGGACTGCGGGATCAGCTCGATCCGGCCGTCGTGCGCCTGCACGATGCCCCTGGCGATGGACAGGCCCAGGCCGGCGCCCGCGGTCTTGCGGCGGCTCGCGCCGTTGCTCTGGGTGGGGCGGTGGGCGGCCTCGAACGGCGTGGCGGTCAGCTCGGGCGGCATGCCCTGGCCATCGTCGAGGACGCTGATGACGACCTGCGAGATGTCCGGGACGGCTGCGGCCGTGACCTGCACCCGGGTGCCGGGCGGGTTGTGACCGAACGCGTTGTTCAGCAGGTTGACGAAAACCTGCTCCATCCGGTCGTGGTCGGCCCACACCACGGGCAGGTGAGCGTCGCAGCTGAGTGAGACCGATTCCGCGGTGGCCGGCGGCAGGCACGCGATCGCGGCCTCGAGCACCAGCCGGATGTCGCACCAGTCCCGCTGCAGCCGCATGATGCCCGATTCAATCGCAGAGAAGTCGAGCAGGTCATCGACCAGCCGGCCGAGCCGTGCGGACTCCGCGGCGATCCGGTCCAGGAAACGCTGCTGCGAGTCGCCGTCCCAGGTCACGTCCGGCTGCATCAGGCTGGAGGCGTATCCCCTGATGGCCGTCAGCGGGGTGCGCAGCTCATGGCTGAGCCGGGACAGGAAACCGCGCTGCAGCTCCCGGGACCGGCGCAGCGCCGCCGCCTCCTGGTGGGCGTGGCCCGCCTCCTCGCGTTCGAGCGCCAGCCGCAGCGAATTCGCCGCGTCCTCCATCAGCGCCGTCTCTTCCTTGGTGGGCGGCACGCGCTGCCAGCTGGCGATCAGCACGGTGGGGCCGCCGGCCGCCATGAACGACACCGCCCGGGCGCGCTGCCTGCGGCTGCTGAGCAGCTCCCGGGCCACGCCGTCCGGATGCCCGCTGGACAGCGCACTGCCCGCCATGTCACGCAGCGACGAGCTCGCCGACGACGGATCGGTGTCCTTCGGCCCCGCGAAGGCCCGCCAGCGGAGCGGCTGGCCGGACGGCTGGCCGCCCGGCTGGGTAATGAGGGCGACTTCCTCGGCCTGCAGGCCGAGGCGCAGCGACTGGAGCGCGACCACCAGGCCTTCGCCGACCACAACGGGGCCCGCCAGCGTCTCCAGCATTTCCCTGATCGTCTCGAGCACGCGGTTCCTGGTCGTGACCTGGTCGAGCAGCCGGTCACGTTCGATCGCGCTGGCGGCGTAGCCCGCGTACACGGTGACCAGGTCCAGCTCGTCCCGCTGCGGGGCGCCGTGCTCGGCGCGGAAGACCGTGATGACACCGCTCAGCCCGCTTGGCCCGAGTACCGGCACCGACCAGGAACTGGCCACGTTGACGGTCTTGGCCAGCTCGCGGAAGCTCCGCCAGGCCGCGCCGACGCGCACGTTATCGGCGATCACGGGCTGCTCATCGGTCGCGGCCAGGCCGACCGGGCCGCCGGCGGCCCCGAACGGCAGGCTGCTCCACGGGTCCAGCTGGCCCGGTGTGAACCCGAGCGAGGCGGCGCAGAACAGGGACTGGTCCGAGGCCAGGTGAATGCACAGCCGCTCGCTGCTGAGGGCCGCGCCGAGCGCGGACAAGATCAGCGACAGGCTCGACGACGGGTCGGCGGACACCAGCCGGTCGGTGAGCCCGTGCAGCCGGGTGAGCTGGCGGCGGGCGGAGGTAGCGATCTGCTGACCGGATAGCAGCGCCACCACGTCGTCGGGGTGGGTGTCGGCCGGGCGCAGGTCCGCCACGATCCGGCCCTGGCGCAGCACCACGATGCGGTCCGCGAGCCGGAACATCTGGTCGATATCGTGACAGGCCAGCAAGATCGTCGTGCCCTGCTCGCGCAGGCCCATGATCAGCTCTTCGACCTGGGCCGATTCCTTCACGCCGAGTGAGGCCGTCGGCTCGTCAAGCACCAGCAGCCGCGGCTTCCTGCCCATCGCCCGCGCCACCGCCACCAGCTGCCGCTGGCCGCCGGACAGCGACCGGACGCTGCGGGTGGTGTCGGCCAGCGGGATGTGCAGGGAGCTCAGCAGCGACGCGGCGGCCGCGTGGAAGCGGGTATCCGAGCGCATCAGCCGGGACGATTCCTGGCCGAGCATGATGTTGGCGGCCACGTCAAGGTTGTTGCACAAGGCCAGGTCCTGCCAGACCACGGCCACCCCGTGCCTGGCCGCGCCGGCCGGATCAGACGGCACCCGCCGGCCCGCGACGAAGACCTCGCCGCTGACCGGCACCACGTCGCCGGCGATGCAGCGCACCAGGGTCGTCTTACCCGCGCCGTTCTCGCCGGCCAACGCGACGAGCTCGCCGCTGCGCACGATGAGGTTGATGTCATCCAGGGCGCGCACCCGGCCGTAGTTGATGCTCAGCCCGGACACGGCCAGCAGCGGGGCTGCGGGGGCGGAGGTCGCTGGGGCGGCGTAGTCTGCGGCAGCGCGTTTGCCGGGGCGCTTCCAGGCGGTGCGTTTGCCGAAGCTCAGCACGTCGCGTTTTTCGCCGCGGTTCTCGGAGTGCTCCCCGGCGTGGTCTCCGGCGTGGTTGTCGGCGTCTCGGGGGGCGACGAGGGAACCGGTCATGCCGTCATTGTGTGTCCTACTGGGGGCACTTGGCCACAAAGTTCACCGTCACGCTGGTTCTGACCTGCTGTTGTCACAGGATTTTACATGTTCTCAGATGGGGTACCTGGTGGGCTCGGTGGTGAACTGGCGGCCGGTGGGGGTGGTCCAGCGGAAGGTCCCGGGTGTTAGCTGCTCGGCCTTCCAGCGGGGGTCCTGCTTGAGGCGATGGTCGTGGCGGCATTTGGGGCCGCCGTTGCACAGGCACGTCTTCCCGCCTGCTTCGAACGGGACGTTATGTTCGAAGTCACACTGTTGAGCTGGTCGCCGGCAGACGGGGCTGGTACACGTGCCGTGCCTGATATTGGCGAGGTGCCGGAGCTGGACGCCGGGGTCATGCCCGGCGGCGGCGAACCGGTGATCGCAGGTACCGGTGGCGAGGGGATCGAGACGGACGAGCAGGTCCCGGTGGCCGGGGATTGCGGTGGCGAGCCGCCAGGATCCGTAGCCGCCGGGCGGGCCTTGGTCGCCGGTGCCGGTGAAGGAGAACCCGGGACCTGGCGGGCCGGCGGCCGCGCCGGGCGGATCGTGCGGGCCGGGCGGCGGTTTTGCTCGTCGGGCCGGGGGTTTCTTCGGTTCGGGCCGGGCGCATCCGTGGCCGATGGCGTGTCCCTGCTCGTCGGTGACCGTGATGCACCACTGCGACTCGGGGCTGC
>Ga0302325_10034734_pt1 | contig 10313 bp, 7 predicted proteins | sample Palsa_T0_2_FD_201948 | JGI IMG/M metagenome (GOLD analysis project Ga0302325, IMG submission 201948) | Peat permafrost microbial communities from Stordalen Mire near Abisko, Sweden - Palsa_T0_2 | ecosystem: Environmental > Terrestrial > Soil > Palsa > Peat permafrost | place: Sweden: Abisko...
CGTCGCCCTGGCCGGGCTCGTCCACTGGCTGGGGGAGCGCAGCATCCGGGCGCTGGGCGCGCTCGAGTCGACGCTGATCGTCGGCGGCTTCCTGGTGCTGTTCTTCCTGCTTCCGCACGCGATCGCCGGCGACGACAACGTGCGCTTCGCCGATGTCGAGGAGCTCCTGCACCACGGGAAGCTGGCGGACGATCAGTACTCGCTGGTCATGCCCGTGAGCTCGCTGCCGGTGCTCTCGCTGGGCAATCTCGTCGAGTCGCGGAGCTGGTGGGCGGGGCGGTTCAACGTGATCGTCGTCGCGGTCGGGGTGGCGGTCGCGTTTCGGCTCCTGCGGGCGAGGGTCGAGCCCCAGCTGCTGAGGCGCTTCGTGCTCGTGCTGCTCTTCGCGTCGTTTCTCACGAACCGTCTACGCGACTACAACGCGGAGGTGCTGACCGGGACGCTCGTTGCGCTCGGCATCATCTGCCTCGCCACCGGCCGGCACATCGTGGCGGGCTGGGCGGCGATCGTGATCGGCGTCGTCAACACGCCCGCGGCCCTGATCGCGCTGCTGCTGGTCGCGGGCCTCGAGGTGGCGCGGACACGGCGGCTGCGCCACCTGGCGCCCGTGGCGGCGGCGGCCGCGCTGATCATGCTCGAGGCCTGGGTTCGGCGCGGCGGCCCCTTCGTCACCGGCTACGAGGGGAATCACGGCTTCCCCACGATCATGCCCTACTCGGGTCGACCGGGTTTCAGCTACCCCTTCCTGCTCGGGCTCGCCGCGATTCTCTTCTCGTTCGGCCGGGGCCTGCTCTTCTTCATGCCCGGTCTGGCGCTGTGGCTCGACGGGGGCACGCGGCGGCTTTTTGCCGGGCGGCGCGCGGTGAGCATGATGCTCCTGTTCACGGCCGGTCTCGTTCTCGTCTACTCGAAGTGGTGGGCCTGGTACGGCGGCTCGGCCTGGGGCCCGCGCTTCTTTGTCTTCGCGGCCGTTCCGGCGTCCGTTTTCCTGGCCGCACGGATCCAGCGTGGCGAGCGCTCGCCGCGGGCGGCCGCGCTCACGCTCTGCGTGCTCGTTCTCTCGGCCTGGGTGTCCTGCGCCGGGGCGATAGCCGACCTCAACGCGGTATCGTCGTTCTGCGCGTCCGACGGGTTCCAGAACGAGCAGCTCTGCTGGTTCACGCCGGACTACAGCTCGCTCTGGCAGCCGGTCCGGCAGTTTCCTCAACTGACAACCGCGACGACGCTGGTGGCGCTCTATTGCGGGATCGTCCTCTCCTGCCTGGCCGCACCGCTCGTGGCCGCGCTCGCCCGCTCCGTGCGTCCGCGAAGCTCCTGGATCGCGGGATGGCGGGTGTGACAGTCACGAGAGCGGCCGTCGCCTCGCGGCTCGGCGTCGACCCTCGCCGCTGGACGGGTCTGGCGGTGTTCGGCGGATTCGCACTTCTCGCGTTCGTGTACCTGGGCGTGCGCCTGCTCGTCGACCCCGGAGACCAGTATCTCGGCGTCGGCTCGGATCCGCTGGGGTTCGTCTGGTGCTTCGGCTGGTGGCCGTACGCGATCGCCCACGGCGAGAACCCGTTCGTCACGCACGCGATCTGGGCGCCGAACGGGGTGAACCTGATCTGGACGGCGTCCGTACCGGGGCTCGCGCTCCTGTTCTCGCCGCTGACGGTCGTTGCGGGACCGGTCTTCTCCTACAACGTGGCGACGGTCCTGCTGCCGGCCTTTGCCGCCTGGACCGCGTTCGTGCTCTGCCGCCATCTGACGCGCGCGCTCTGGCCTTCGCTCGTGGGGGGCTACCTGTTCGGGTTCTCGAGCTACGAGCTCGGCGAGGAGGTGGGTCACCCGCACGTGACGGCGGTGTTCCTGATACCGCTGGTGGTGCTCGTCTGCGTGCGGTTCGTCGAGGGCGAGCTCGACGGGCGCGGTCTCGTGCTCCGCCTGGGTCCTCTGCTCGGGTTCGAGTTCCTGATCTCGACCGAGGTGACGTTCACGCTCGGGCTGGCGCTCGTGAGCAGCGTCGCGCTCGGCGCGGCCTTGCTGCCGCCGCGTCGGCAGCGGCTCGTCGCCATGCTCGCTCCGCTCGTGGGGGCGGCGGCCTTCGCGGCGCTGCTCACGGCGCCGTTTGTGTACTACGCCGTCACCGGCTTCCAGAGGGGCGCCGTCACCCCGGTCGGCTTCTTCACCACCGATCTCTACAACTTCGCGATCCCGACACGAATCACGCTCGTGTCGTTTCGCTGGGCGGTGCCGATCGCAAACCATTTCCCCGGCAACAACTCCGAACGCGGCGCCTACCTCGGCGTGCCGGCGCTGTTGATCATCGCGCTCTTTTTCTGGAGCAGGGCACGGCGCGCGAGCGGCCGCTTCCTGCTCGCCGCGCTCACGCTCGCGGTCGTCTGCACGCTCGGGTTCAGACTCACGATCGAGGGCCACGCGAGCGTCTGGCTTCCCTGGTCGCTCGTCGGACACTGGCCGCTCTTCGACAACGTGCTCCCCGAGCGACTCTCGATGTACGTCGCGCTGCTGGGCGCGGTCATCGTCTCGCTGTGGACGGCCGCGAGGCGATCCGGTGTGCTCCGCTGGCTCCTCCCCGGGCTCGCGATGCTCGCGATCCTTCCCAACCCGAACGCGCACCAATGGGCGTCTCGCTACACCGTCCCCGCGTTCTTCACCGACAGCGCCTACCGCACCTGCCTCGACCCGAACGAGAACATCCTCCCGCTCCCGGTGACCGCCGGGGGCGAATCGATGCTCTGGCAAGCGATGGGCGGCTACCGCTTCCGCATGGCCGGCGGGAACATCGAGCCCGACCCGCCGCGCTCGTTCCTCGCCCCGACCGCAATCGCGAACATCGCCTGGGGCTCGTCGCTGCCGGCGAATCAGCTGGGCGAGCTCGAGGCCTACATCCAGGCAAAGCACGTGACGAGCGTCCTCGTCGACCCGAGCATGCTGACGCAGTGGTCGCCCGCGCTCGACCGGATCGCGTCACCCGAGCTCCTCGGCGGGGTGGTCGTCTACCACATCTCGGACGACTCCCCCTCCTGCCTCGGGGCCTCCTAGCCCGTTGCCGCCGATCCCGCCTGCCGGGTGTGGGCGCGTGGGCCGCGCAGCTCGTCTCAGGCTTCGGCGGCGCGGCGATCGGGATCGGGATCGGGGACGTCTCGAGCTTCTGGCGGCTGGCGTCGCGGCTGTGCGCGCTCGAGCAGGGGCTGGATGAGGAGCGGTGCGAGCACGGCCGAGAGCAGCACGATCGACCCCACCACGCGGGGGATCGGCGTGGAGGACTGCTGGTCGTTGAGGGGCAGGCTCGCCTCCGTCCAGAGGATCCAGGTGAAGCCGCAGACGGCGGCCGCGCAGGTCACGAGGTAGAGCACCGCCGTCTCGCGCGCGCTGCCGCCGATGGTGAGACAGGCCGCGGCCGCGGTCAGCGCGAGCGGGACGAGCACGAGCCAGTCGCTCGTCGAGAAGAGCAGGCGCAGCACGAGCTCGAGCGAGGGCCAGATGCGCGAACGGTCGCGCAGGAGCGACCCGACGCCGCTCGTGGGGACGGCAACGACGAGATGCCTCGAGGCCCACCAGAAACGCCAGGGAAGGTTGAGCGTGTAGGCCAGCGCACCGACCGCGCCGAGCTGCGGCCAGGTGCTCCTCCAGCTCCGTAGCGTCGCCGCCGCGATGCCGGCCCCCAGGCAGCCGACCAGCAGCAGCCCCTCCTGTTTGGTCGCGATGACCGCGCTCAGCACGATCCCCGCCGCCACGAGCAGCCACCGCTCACGGCGATGCAGCCAGCAGACCGCGAGCAACGCCGCCAGCGAGTAGAGCAGATCGAGCGTCCAGTCCGCCTGGGCGTTCAGCAGCCGGTAGTCGAGCTGGGGGATCACCGCCGTGAGCGCCACGAAGAGCCAGGCGATCCAGGCCGGCACGAGCCGGCGCAGAAGCGCCGCGGCCGAGAAGACGAAACCGACGAACAGGAGCCAGTACTGCACCGCGAGCTCCGGCGCGAACGCCGAGCGCATGAAGCGGAAGTCCATCGCCTGCAGCGCCGGCACCAGCAAGGGGTATCGCGGCCCCGCGAAACGCGTGAACAGCGGGTTGTCGATGCCCCTGTCGAAGTAGATGACCTTCGCCTTGGGAACCCAGAACTCCCACGAATCGCCGCCGCCGAGCGGCTGGATGCGGGCGAGCTGGAAGAGAGCGACGAGAACCGCGACCGTCGCGATCGCCGCGGCTGCCGCAGCGATCGCGGCCGCCGAACGCCCGGGCAGGCGACCGAATACGGAGGGCAGCGGCCGGCGAGCCGCGAGCGCGAGCGCCCCGCCCGCCGCGAAGAGCGCGACGCAGACCACGGCGACCGTGAGGGCAGACAGGCCGCCGCCGGCGACCAGGATCAACGTCGCGAGCATCGTTACGGCGCTGAGGCCGAGCATCAGCGCGAGCCCGAGCGACTCGAGCAGGTCGAGCAGGGACGACCAGCCACGAACGCCCCACAGAAGCCCGAGCCCGGCGAGAAGAAAGAGCGCGTTCAGCTCCAGGATGCCTCGCAGGCTCTCGCCCATCAACGCTCGACCTCGCCGATCGCCTGCTCGTGACCCTCACTCCACAACCACCTCACCCGCTCGCCCAGGCGGCGGCCGTCACAGCCGTAGCAGATCACGTAGCGCGCCCGCAGCGGACGCACCGGGTAGGCGGGCAGCAGGAGGTAGGCGAGGAAGGGCGCGACGGTGACGTAGGTGACCGGATTGATCCCCTCCCGCGCGGCCGCCTGCGCGCTCGGCGGGAGCACGAGCGCATACCCGGCCCCGCGCGGGACCACCCGCAAGGCCTCCGCCTGCAACCCGTACGGGATGTCGAGACTGTCACCTGTCGTCAAGACCCGCACGAGCGGCGTCCTGATGTACGCGTAGAAGCGCACCGAGCCATCAAGCGAATTGAGCGCCCCCGAGAGATGAACCGCCAGCAGGACGGCCGCCGCCGACACGCACCCGAGACCGAGGACAAACCGGCCTCGCTCGACGAACACGGCCCGGCCGCTCACTCAGGTCGGCGCCCCGCAAGCCGCCGACCGGCGAGCGCGACCAGACCTCACGCGCTGGCCGTGGCGAGAGCACGATGGGCCACGCTGGGCCACGCGCAAAGCGTACATCGGCTTCCCGCGGAGAACCGCCGCGCCGTCTCGATCATGCGACCCTCCCGACAGGGGAGCGCCAGTCGATCCGCGTTCGCGACCGCGGCCAGGCATCCTCCGGCGCCGATCAGCACTCGCGGTTCTGGCACCCGGCGAGCGGAGGGGTGAGACGACTCCGCGCGCGCTTCGGAGCTGCGCTCAGCGCGACTCGAGCGCGAGGCGAAGACCGAGGCCGATCATGATCCCGCCGGAGAGACGCTCGAGGCGCTTCGTCCAGCGATCCTGCGAGACCGCGTGCCGCGCGCGCGCAACCAGAAACGCGAGCATCGAGTACCAGACGAGGTCGAGCACGACGATGAAGCTGGCCATCGCGAGCCCGGTGGCGAGCGTGGAGTGGCCCCCCGCGAGGAACTGCGGGAAGAGGGCGATGAAGAAGACCGCGAGCTTCGGGTTCGCGAGCGAGGTGAGAACGCCGTCGGCGAAGGCTCGGCCGGTCGAGCGCGCCCCGGCAGCCACTCCGGTCCGGCGCCACGACTGGATGCCGAGCACGACGAGCACGACGGCGCCCGTCACCTTGAGGACGAGGAACGCGAGCTCGGAGGCCGCGACGAGCGCGGCGATCCCGGCTGCCGACGCAGCGCCCCAGAAGAGCACGCCGGTGGAGTTGCCGAGCGTCGTGAGGAAGGCGCCACGGCGGCCGGCGCGGAGCGTGCTGCGCACCACGAGCGCCGTCGCCGGCCCCGGCGTCAGCGTCACGACTACGGCCAGGCCCGCAAAGAGCGCCAGCGAGTGCACGGCCGCATTCAACCACGCCCGCCGCAGCGCGGGCTTCGCGGCTCACCGACACACCGTGGGGACGACTGCACCCCGTACGCGGCGCCGTCAGCCCCCACCGCTCCGTCACTCGAACACGAACGTCTTGTTGCGATGGGCGATCACCCGATCTTCGAGGTGCCACCTCACGGCCCGAGCGAGGACCGTCCGCTCGATGTCGCGGCCGATCTGCTCGAGCTCGACGAGGCCCTGGCGGTGTGAGACGCGCTCGACGTCCTGTTCGATGATCGGCCCCTGGTCGAGCTCCTCGGTCACATAGTGCGCGGTGGCGCCGATGATCTTGACACCGCGCTCGAGCGCACGTCGGTAGGGGTCGGCGCCGACGAACGCCGGCAGGAACGAGTGGTGGATGTTGATGACGGGCACGCCGAGGCGCTCGAGGAATCCGGGCGAGAGGATGCGCATGTAGCGCGCGAGCACGACGAGGTCGACCCGGCCTTCGAGCAGCGGAAGCATCTGGCCCTCGGCCGCTGCCATGCCGCCCTCTCCCACCGGGACGTACGCGAACGGCAGCCCGAAGGAGGTGACGGCCTGCTCTGAGTCCGGATGGTTCGAGACGATCTGCGCCAGCTGGCAGGCAAGCTCGCCGCGGCGCCAGCGCCAGATGAGGTCGACGAGGCAGTGGTCCTGCGTCGAGACGAGGATCGCGAGTCGTTTTCGGTCGGCCGCGAACGAGAACCGCGACCGCATGTCAAAGCGCGCCCCGACCGAGTCCTCGAACGCCTGCTCGAGTTCGTCGCCCGCCTCGGCCGCGCCCTCGAGCACGAACTCCATGCGCATGAAGAAGGTCCCCCCGGCCGGATCGGTCGTGTGCTGAGCCGAGTGCGTGATGTTCGCTCCGCGCTCGTACAGCCAGCTCGACACCGCCGCGACGATTCCGGGCCGATCCGGGCAGACGATGAGGAGCCGCGCGGGACCGGCCTGATCGGGTCGAAGGCTCACCACGACGAGATCCACACGATACGGCCTCGCGACGGCTCGACGCTCCGCCGCGTGTCGGAGGGCTCCTCGTGGGCGCTCGGGCGACGTGCCCGCTCTCCCAGCCTCCGCTCGATCCGCCTCAGGGTGACCGGGGTTAGCTCGTCGCCCATGATGCCGATCGCCCGTCGAGCCCCGGTGGCAACCACGACCTCTGCGCCCGCGCCGCGAACGTCTCCCTCGCCCCGGCTCGAGGCGTGGCCCGCAAACGCATCGCGACCTCCCGCCCGGGGTGAGAGGAGCGCCGTACCTGCGCACCGTTCAGCTCGGAATGGCATTCTCGAGAACGTGCCGCGCATGTCTCTCCCGATGTGGGCGCTCGCGAGCGCGGCCGTGCTCACCCTGGCGGCCTGCGGCCGGAGCAGTGCACCTCGCGCCTACAGCGCGAGCGCGCTCCAGGCGTGCCTCGAGGAGAACGGTGAGTCGATCATTCACTTCACGGCGATGCCCCCTTCGGAGCGGACACCCCTGACAAAGCACCTGCCGGGCGGCTTTGGCGTGCGGTTCATCAGCGGCGAGTTCGGCCTCTTCTATGTGGGCGACAACGCACGGTCGGCGAGTAGCGCCCGAGCATGGTTGCAAGGGACACGTGAGGCCAATCGAGCGGCGAGTTCGAGCGTCGCGATGTCGGTCTACGGCAACCTGTTCGAGCTCATCCAGGCGCCCGCGACGCTCGCCACGCGCGACGTGGTCGCGCGATGCCGCTCCTCCGCCCGAATCTGACGCGCTCGTTAAGATCTAAGGGCTGACCTCGCTCGAGGTTCGCGCCGCCGCCTCCGGCGATCGCTGACGCGTGCGTCCGCCGCGGCGGCGCCGGAGGTTGGGGCGAATCGCACGTCCGACAGATCGGAGAGGTGAAATCATGAAGCCCGCCCTCGTCGCAACCATCGCCTGCGCAAGCGGCGCCCTCGTCGCCGCAGCCACCGGCGCACCGTCGGCATCTCTTCCACCCTCGACCGGAGCGGATCTCACGGCCTTGACCGCTCGCGAGAACGCCGTCCTCGCCGAACTCGAGCTCTTCCCGAAGTCCGGAAGCCAGGCCTCGTTCTCCCGGTGGGAGAGCAGCCTCAAGGCAGCCGAGACGGCGCAGACGAACGGTGAGCTCGCGCTCGACGCTGACCTTGCAGGTGGCCCGAAGATCGCGGCGCAACCGGCGGGCGGTCATGTCGGCTCCTCGCTTACCTTCGTGGACAGCAATGGCAACCCGTACTCGGTCCAGCTGGTCCTCATGATCGACCCTGCCCAGGGCGCCACCCAGGTGACGACCGCGGAGGCGGGCGACCGCTTCGTCGCGGCCGTGTTCAAGGTCACAGACACCGGAGAGCAACAGATAGCCGGCGGCGCGAACGACGACGCTTCCATCGTGGGCTCCGACGGTAGGAGCTACGGCTTCGACGCCGACAGCGTCGCGGAATGCAGCAGCTTCAAGAGCGGTAAATATCAACTCGGACCCGGTCAGTCGTTGTCCGGCTGCGTCGTCTTCGAGTTGCCGGCGAACGTCGACGTCTCCAGGGTCGAGTGGGCGCCTGCCGCCGATTTCACGCGCGGGTTCGGGGAATGGAGCGTGCCCTAGCTCGAGGCGCCGCTGACGCCGCCGGGCAAAAATGCGAGCCGGACGCCGCGCTCTTGGGAGCGGGCACGATGCTGCTGTGGAAGGTGGCGCATGATGTACCAGCTGACGTCGGCCGGAAGTGACGCGGTGATCGCGAGGGCCTGAGCGCGCAGGACGTCGGCGCTCGCGGAGGTGGCAGCACCGTACTGGCTCGAGTCGCGTCGGATCGGCTCACCTGGCGCCCATGTGTCGGCCATACGGCGTGGAACAACCCGGGGTCGCCTTGCTTGCTGACCAGCATCTAGCGGGTCACGACGGCCCGACCGTAGCTACGAAGCCGGCTGCGTCGATGCGCCACTGCGCGCCACGTGGGCGCCACAGATCACCTTGGCCGGTGGACTTCTATGGACTCCGGTGGACTGGGGGATGGCCGGGCCCGGACGGCCGGAAACCCGCCTTGCGCGCGGATTTCCGTGCATTCATGCGCTAGACTCGCCTCAGACGCGGGCGTAGCTCAGTTGGTAGAGCATCAGCTTCCCAAGCTGAGGGTCGTGGGTTCGAACCCCATCGCCCGCTTCGGAAAAGCCCTGGAATGAGCCGCGTTTCTGTTGTCGGTGGAGACGCGTCTTGGCGCTGCGGCTAAGCTGCTGCTAACCTGGATTTCCGGCCCGCGGGTGTGTCCGGCTTGAGGTGAGGCTGTGGGTCGTGCTGGCTGGTTGGGCCCGGGTTTTCTGCTGTTTCGCGTGTCGGGGCCGACGTGGTCGGGTGGATATTTCGGACGCTTTTGGTTGAGTCTTGGGAGCCAGATCTGGGTGCGGGGCGTGGGTTTGGGCGGAGAACGTCGGTTTCGGGGTGCATGGTGGCCTCGATCCGGGCTGTCTGTCCGCTCTGGCGGGCAATATATCGGGAGTGTTGTCCACCATATTCATCTGACTATGGGGTCGCGTGTCGGGGCTGAGCGGTTCACCTCGTCGAGCGAGCCGAACCAGCGTCGCTACGAGGCGCTGCGGGCGTACTTCGTCGAGGGCGCGTCGGCGGAGGCGGTCGGTGAGCGCTTCGGGTACACCCGCGCAACGGTCGAGACGCTGGTGCGTGACTGGCGGGCGCAGCGGCTGTCGTTGTTTGCCTCCTCGCGTCCCGGGCCGCGGAGCCAGCCGAAGAAGGACAGGGCGCGCACCCTCGCGCTGGGGCTGCGCCGGGAGGGCCGCTCGCTGAGGCAGATCGAGCGGGCGCTGGCCGCGGAGGGGGTGGCGCTGTCACGCACGGCGATCTGGGAGCTCGTCTCGGCAGAAGGGCTCGGCCAGCTCGAGCCGCAGCCCGAGCCGGACGCCGAACCGCTCGCGCTCGTGGCGCCCAAGGCCAGGCGACTGACGGAGACCGACTGGGCTTCAGCGCAGCGGATCTCCTCCGAGCACGCCGGGCTGTTCCTGCTTTTGCCCGAGCTGGTCGAGCTCGACATCCGGGCGCTGATCGCGAAGGCGGGCTACCCGTCTACCACACAGCTGGCAGCGCTCAACTCGCTGCTGGCGCTGCTCGCATTGAAGCTGCAGGAGGAGCGGCGACGCTCACACGTCTACGACATCGTGCACGACCGCGCGCTCGGCCTCTTCTGCGGCCTGAACGTGCTGCCCAAGCGCACCCACCTGACCGGCTACTCCTACCGCACAACGCGCGCCCACAACCAGGCGCTGCTCGCAGCCCTGGTCGGACGCCAACGCACACTCGGGCTGATCACCGGGGAGAGCTTCAACCTCGACTTCCACGCGATCATGAGCTACGGCGAGGACGAGATCCTCCAGGACCACTACGTTCCGCGCCGCAGCCAGCGCACCCGCGCGGTGC
>Ga0302325_10034735_pt1 | contig 10313 bp, 6 predicted proteins | sample Palsa_T0_2_FD_201948 | JGI IMG/M metagenome (GOLD analysis project Ga0302325, IMG submission 201948) | Peat permafrost microbial communities from Stordalen Mire near Abisko, Sweden - Palsa_T0_2 | ecosystem: Environmental > Terrestrial > Soil > Palsa > Peat permafrost | place: Sweden: Abisko...
CACAAGCGCGTCGGGCCTGGCGACCGAGTAACCGTACTCGAACCCCATCGCGGCGAACTCAGACAGCAGCGAGTCATGGATGAAGAACCGTGCCTTGCCGTTGTCGAGCCGCTTGAGCGGCGTGTAGTCGACGCCTGTGTTCCTGTCGACGAGCACCGCGTGTCGCTGACCGAACGTGCCGCGGCGGGTGTCCTGGCCGACAAGCCGCACCGGGCAGCCGTCCATCAGCAGCGAGCCGATGGCGAGCAGCTCGCCGGTCGCCCAGTCGATGCTGTCGGTGGAGACCATCGTGGCCCTGCGCTCAAGCTGCGGCTTGAGCCTCGGGTGCACGGTGAACCCCTCGGGCAGGCTGACCTGGGTGTCGATGATCTGCTTCACCGCGTCCATGCTGATCGCGGTCGGTACCCCCGCGTGGTTGACCGGGCGCTCGCCGACCTCCGCGGGCGCCACAGTGCCCGGCTGCGCCGGCCGCTCCGCCGCTTCCCTGGTCTCGGTGAACGCGCGCTCAAGCTGCTGCTGGTAATCGCGGAGCGCCGCCTCGGCCTCCTCCATCGTGAGGTCGCCCCTGGCGATCAGCGACTCGGTGTAGAGCTTGCGCACCGAGCGCCGCGCCTCGATCAGGTCGTACATCAGCGGCTGGGTGAAGCTGGGGTTGTCGGCCTCGTTGTGCCCGCGACGCCGGTAGCAGACCATGTCGATCACGACGTCCTTGCGGAACGCCTGGCGATAGGCGAACGACATCCGGCCGACGCGTGCGACGGCCTCCGGGTCGTCACCGTTCACGTGGAAGATCGGCGCCTGGATCATCCGCGCCACGTCGGTGGCGTACACGCTTGACCGGGAGTACTCGGGCGCGGTGGTGAAGCCGACCTGGTTGTTCACCACGATGTGCACGGTGCCGCCGGTACGGTAACCGCGCAGCTGCGACAGGTTCAGCGTCTCGGCCACCACGCCCTGCCCGGCGAACGCCGCGTCGCCATGGATGAGCACCGGGAGCACGGTAAAGCCGTCCTCGCTCTTGTCGAGCACGTCCTGCTTGGCGCGGACCACGCCCTCGGTCACCGGGTCGGCGGCCTCGAGGTGGCTGGGGTTGGCGACGAGCGAGGTACGGATCTTCTTGCCGCTCGCCGCGGTGAACGTGCCCTCGGCGCCCAGGTGATACTTCACGTCGCCCGAGCCCTGGGTGGACTTGGGGTCGAGGTTCCCCTCGAACTCCTTGAAGATCTGCCCGTAGGACTTGCCGATGACGTTGGCGAGCACGTTGAGCCGGCCGCGGTGCGCCATGCCGACCACGGCCTCGTCGAGGTTCGCGTCGGCCGCCTCGCTGATCACGGTGTCGAGCAGCGGGATGAGCGACTCGCCGCCCTCGAGCGAGAACCGCTTCTGGCCGACGAACTTGGTCTGCAGGAACGTCTCGAAGGCCTCGGCCACGTTCAGCTTGGAAAGGACGCGCATCTGCTCGTCGTGGTCGGCCCGCACCTGGGTTACCTCAACGTGGGCCTGGATCCACTTGCGCTCCTCCGGATCCTGGATGTGCATGTACTCGATGCCGACCGTGCGGCAGTAGGAGTCGCGGAGCACACCGAGGATGTCGCGGAGCTTCATCAGCTTCTTGCCGCCGAACCCGCCGGTGGCGAACTCGCGCTCCAGGTCCCACAGCGTCAGGCCGTGCTTGATGATGTCCAGGTCCTCGTGCTTGCGCTGGACGATCTCAAGCGGGTTGGTGTCGGCCATCAGGTGGCCGCGGACCCGGTAGGCGTGGATCAGTTCCTGCGCCCGTGCGGCCCGGGTGACGTCGTCCTCGTGTCCGTAGGGGAAGTCCCTGACCCAGCGGACCGGCTCGTACGGCACGCGCAGGCTCTGGAAGATCTTGTCGTAGAAGCCGTCCTCGCCGAGCAGCAGCGAGTGGATGATCCGCAGGAAGTCGCCCGACTGCGCGCCCTGGATGATCCGGTGGTCGTAGGTGGAGGTCAGCGTGACCGTCTTGCTGATCGCGAGATTGGCCATGGTCTCCACGCTCGCGCCCTGATAGGCGGCGGGGTACTCCATGGCACCGACACCGACGATCGTGCCCTGCCCCGGCATCAGCCGCGGCACCGAATGCTCGGTGCCGATCGTGCCCGGGTTGGTGAGGGAGATCGTGGTGCCCTGGAAGTCGGCGACCGTCAGCTTGTTGTTCCGCGCCTTGCGTACCACGTCTTCGTACGCCGTCCAGAACTGCCTGAAGTCCATCTCGTTCGCGCCCTTGATGCTCGGCACGAGGAGCTGACGGCTGCCGTCCTTGGCCCGCAGGTCGATGGCGAGGCCGAGGTTCACGTGGTGCGGCGTGGCGAGGACCGGCTTGCCGTCTTCCTCGGTGTACGCGGCGTTCATCTCGGGCAGCGCCTTGAGCGCCTGAACCACCGCGTAGCCGATCAGGTGCGTGAAGGAGATCTTCCCGCCCCTGCCGCGCTGCAGGTGGTTGTTGATGACGATCCGGTTGTCGATGAGCAGCTTGGCCGGCACCGCGCGGACGCTGGTGGCGGTGGGCACGGTCAGGCTGGCGGCCATGTTCAGCGCGGTGCGGGCGGCGGCGCCGCGCAGCCTGCTGAGGTCGGCGTCCGTCGGCGTCGGCGTCACTGCCGCAGACGCCGGCGTCGCCGGCTTGGCGGCTACCGGTGCAGGCGCGTCCGGCGCGATCGGCTGCGGCCCCGTGCCGTTACCGTTCGCGCGGACGGGCCGATAGTCGGCGAAGAACGACCACCAGGCCCGGTCGACGGAACCGGGGTCGTCGAGATAACGCTGATAGAGCTCATCGACAAGCCACTCGTTGGGGCCAAAATCGGCGCTGCCCGGAGCGGTACCGGACTCCGAGGGGGCTGCTGATGGCGCGCTGAGATCCGCGGCGGCGAGCGGCGACTCAGAAGACACGGCGGACATCGCCTTCTTCCGAAAGATTAGACGTGGTTATTACTGGCTACCGCCTCTCAGGTTACCTGGCGGTTGCCTGGGCGGGAGGGTCTAAACCCGCGCTGTGCCTAGAGCAACGGATGTGGCATGGGTCACGCCTAGCGCACGACCGCAACATCTCCCCATCGGTAGTATTTTCTGTCGTGTTCGTGTCGCTGTCTCGGTTTGGGGCGCCTGCGCGGTGGCGCCGAGCTACGCTCAGCGTGAAATGAGTACCGGGCCAAACGGGAGTCCTGAGCGATACCCGATGGACCAGTGGGCTATCGGCGAGGTTCCCGGCTACGAATTCGAGGCGCGGCGCACGCCGCCCCCCGCGATCTACCATGATGCCCTGGCAGGCTACGAGGACCCGCGACGCCAGATCCGGCAGCTTCGGCAACCGGAGCGGCCCCCCGAGGAACCGTCGCCTGTTGCCCTCACCGCGAGCGGTGTGCTCGCCGCGATGCGGGAAAGAAACTGGGTGACGGGCCTCGCGGTACCGATTCTGGCCGCGATCATCGTCGGAGTGGCGGTCGTGGTGGTCGTCGGCGGCGGTGGCGGTGGCGGTGCCGCGCCGTCGGCGCTTGCCGCGGGCTTCCCGCCCGCGCGTCTCGCCGGTGCGGACTTCACCGGCGCCGCCGTCACGTCGCCCGTGGTGCTCGACGCGATCGCCGCCTCGGCCGCCACCGAGGTGGTGGCGGGCAGCGCGAGCGGCGACCCGGCGCTCTGGGTCTCAGCGAACGGCGGTTCTGTCTGGAGCCGGGCACGCCTGATCGGTAAGGCGGCGCTGACCATGTCGGGCAGCGGCGAGCTTGCCGGGGTCACGCATGGCGCGGCCGGATGGCTGGCCGTCGGCGCCAAGCTCGCGGGGAAGGCGGGCTCGATCGTGGCCAGCTCGCCCGACGGACAGACGTGGACCGTGGCGAGCGGCACGACCGTGCTGCCCGGTGCGGGGGCGCAGGCCGTCACGGCCGCGGCCGCGGCGGGCCAGGCAGGTTACGTCATCGTCGGCCACCATCGGGTGGATGGGACGTCGCGTGCCGCCATCTGGTACGCGCGCGGTCTCGCGGGCTGGCGGCGCGCGGCGGTCGCCCAGATAAGCGGACAGGAGATCAACGCCGTCACCGCCACCGCCACCGGGTTCGCCGCCGTGGGCGCCGCCGGGACGAACCCGGCGGCCTGGCTGTCGGCCACCGGGCGCACCTGGCGCCTTGTCGCTCTCCCGCTGTCCGATGGCGCGGTGCAAGGCGCGTTCACCTACGTCGCGGCGAACGGCGACGTCGTGGTGGCGGTCGGTACCGAGGTCTCCGCGGCCGGGGTAAGCAGTCCATTCGCCGAAATCTCCGCCGACGGGGGCGCCACGTGGCGGCAGACGCTGCTCCCGGTGCCCACCGCTGGCGCGACAGCGACCACGGTCACCGCGCTCGCGGCCACCGGCGGCGGGTTTACCGCGACAGGCACCTACGGGGTAGCGGATGGCGAGAACGTCGCGGTCTGGACGCTGACGTCGATCGACCAGGCAGGCGGCTGGGCGGTCGCCACACCGCAGGGCACCGGTCTCGCGGGCACAGGTACGCAGGCGATCACGGCGCTCACGGCGGAAGGCGCCACCCTGACCGGGGTCGGGTTCACCACGGGGTCCGGGGCGCGGCAGCCGACGCTCTGGCAGTCCCCGATCCGGAATTGATCCGGAATTGATCCGGGACTGATCCGGGACTGACCGCGATTGGCTGACTGGCTACCATGTCGTAATCATGACAAGCACTCAACAAGGCCCCCGGCCAGGGACCCAGCCAGGCACCGTCTTCGTCACCGGCGCGAGCAGCGGTTTCGGCGCCGCGGTCGCGCGCAGGTTCGCGGCCGATGGCGCGCGTGTCATCGTCGCGGCCCGTCGCGCGGACCGCGTCAAGGACCTCGCCGACGAGTTCGGCCCGCGCGTTCTTCCGCTGACCCTCGACGTCAGGAGACGGGACGAGGTCGCCGCCGCCATCGAGGCGCTACCAGCGGAGTTCGCCGACGTCGACGTGCTCGTGAACAACGCCGGCCTCGCGCTCGGCCTGAACCCCGCGCAGGACGCTGATCTTGACGACTGGGACCAGATGATCGACACGAACTGCAAGGGCCTCGTCTACTGCACCCGGGCGATCCTGCCCGGCATGGTGGCCCGCCGCAGGGGACACGTGATCAACCTGGGCTCGGTGGCGGGCACCTACCCCTACCCGGGCGGGAACGCGTACGGCGGCACGAAGGCGTTCGTGCACGAGTTCAGCCTCAACCTCCGCAGCGACCTGCACGGCACCGGGGTGCGCGTCACCTGCGTCGAGCCAGGGATGGCGGACACGGAGTTCTCCCTCACCCGGTTCAGCGGCGACAAGGGCAAGGCGGACGCCGTCTACGCGGGCATGCAGCCGTTGACGCCCGATGACATCGCCGAGTCGATCTACTGGGCGGCGACGCTGCCGGGCCACGTCAACGTGAACACGATCGAGCTGATGCCCACCGCCCAGTCCTTCGCGCCGTTCCAGGTCGCCAGGGACTAGCGGCCCGCCTAGCGGCGGCGCGTAACGGCGGCGCCTAGCGGCCGGCGCGCCTAGCGGCCGGCGGGCGAGCGGATCGCGAAGACATCCTCGCGCCGGTTGGCGAGCGACGGCAGCGTAGCCCGGATCGTGCCAACGAGCGACATATCGACATTTATCACGACGACGCCCGCCGCCGGCCCGAGGTCGCAACGGACCACGCCGAGCGGGTCGATCAGCATGGACCTGCCGACGCCTGTAGGCGCACGGGTCGGCTTCGCGTCCGGGTCCGGCACCTGCCCGACGGCGGCGATCCACAGGGTGTTCTCGATCGCTCGAGCGCGCAGCAGCGTCACCCAGTGCTCCTCCTTGAACAGGCCCGCCTGCCAGGCCGCGCTGACGGTGACAAGCGACGCGCCGCCGACCGCGAGCGCCCGGGTCAGCTCGGGGAACCGGATGTCGTAGCAGATCTGCAGCCCGACTCGCGTACCCGCGAGCGAGGTCACTACCACGTCATCGCCCGGCGCGACCAGGTCGGACTCCCGCTGCCCAAGCGCGTCGAACAGGTGCAGCTTCCGGTACGCGGCCGCCAGCGAGCCGTCGGCGGAGAACGCCACGGCCGTGTTGTAAACCCGCCCGTCCGGCGCGGGCTCGAAGACACCGGCCACGGCGGCGACACCAGCGGTCGCGCACATCGCCGCGAGTTCGGCGCAGAACGGCCCGTCGAGCGGCTCCGCCGCCGCCCGCAGGTCCGAGCCGAACCGCACCATGGTCGCCTCGGGGAAAACCGCGAGCTCGGCCCCGTCCGCGGCGGCCTCCCGCAGTGCGCCCCGTACCCGGGACAGGTTCACGACCGAGTCTGAGCTCACCGGGATCTGGCACAACGCGATACGCATGCCGCCACGATAACCGCGATCGGGCCGGCGGCCCTAGCGGCCGGCTAGACGTGATCTCATGGTCTGGTGACGCGTCCGCTGCTCAACCGCCGTCTCGACGGGCTCGGCAACTCGATCTTCGGCGAGATGTCCGCCCGCGCCGTCGCCACGGCGTCGATCAACCTGGGTCAGGGGTTCCCCGACACCGACGGCCCGCGGAAAATCGCCGAGGCCGCGGCCGAGGCGATCCGCACCGGCAAGGGCAACCAGTACCCGCCGGCCACCGGCATCCCCGAGCTTCGCGCCGCCGTGGCCCGCCACCAGCAGCGGTTCTACGGCCTCGGCTACGACCCGGACACCGAGGTGCTGATCACCGCGGGCGCGACCGAGGCGATCGCCGCCGCCCTGCTCGCCCTGCTCGAGCCGGGCGATGAGGTGATCGCGTTCGAGCCTTACTACGACTCCTACGTGGCGAACATCGCGATGGCGGGCGCGACCCGTGTTCCGCTCACGCTCTATCCGCCGGACTTCCGCCCGGATCTCGACGCACTCGAGAGCAAGATCACCAGCAAGACAAGGCTCCTGCTGCTCAACAGCCCGCACAACCCCACCGGCATGGTCCTCACCAGAGACGAGACGGCAGCGATCGCAAAGATCGCCATCGATCACGACCTGCTCGTCGTCACCGACGAAGCGTACGAGCACCTCACCTTCGACCGTGAGCACGTACCGTTCGCGACCATCCCCGGAATGCGCGAGCGCACGGTCTCCATCGGCTCGGCCGGCAAGACCTTCTCCTTTACCGGCTGGAAGGTCGGCTGGGCCACCGGAACACCGGAGCTCGTCGGCGCGGTCCGCACCACCAAGCAGTTCCTCACCTTCGTCACCAGCGGCCCCTTCCAGTACGCGATCGCGGCGGCCCTCGACCTCCGCGACAGCTACTTCACGACGATGGCCGCCGACCTCAAGGCCCGCCGCGACCTGCTGGCCGACGGCCTGAAAGACATCGGCTTCGAGGTCTACAAGCCCGACGGCACCTACTTCATCACCACCGACATCGCCCCCCTCGGCGAGAAGGACGCGATGGACTTCTGCCTGGCCCTCCCGGACCGCGCGGGCGTCGTCGCCATCCCGAGCGCCGTCTTCTACGACGACAACAGGGAGGCTGGCCGCACCATGGTCCGCTTCGCCTTCTGCAAGCGCCCCGAGGTACTCAGGGAGGCGCTCGGTCGCCTTTCCGTCCTCGCCGGCGCGGGCGCCACCTTGCCGGATTTATCACGATAAGCACACCAAGATCAAAATAGCGCTGAAGGTCTGACCGCCTATGACCGGCCGAACCTTCAGCGTTATCGACTGGGAACGGTCGCGTCCGCAGCCAAACACGGGTCCTAGGCCTATGGCGGCCGAATCCGCCGGTGGCCAGGATGGATCGCATGACGAAATCCGGCAGCCTCTCGGTGACGGGCTACCTCAAACTGTTGCGCGCGAACTGGCCCGGGCTGCTGCTGCCACTGGTCGCGGCGGGCACGCTCGGCCTGTTTGGTAACCCGCTGCCCCAGCTAATGGTCATCCTGGCCTTGCTGTTCGCCGTGCTCGTGCCAAAGGAGAGCGCCAAGATCGCCCCGTTCGCGCTGCTCGCCTACGGTGCCTACGGCTTCTTCGTGCTGCACGCCCTGCTGATCTGGGAGATGCAGCCGGTGCTCTACGGTTTTGTGCACGCGTCCCGTGGCGCCTACCCGGGATGGCACACAAGCGGGCCGTTGGGGCTGGTGCTCACGGAGGCGGTGGCCTTCATGGCCGCCGGGATAGGTCTGCTCGCGCGGCCCGGAGCCCCAGGTGGCGGCGCGGTGCGCAGAGCCGTGGCAGAGCTGCGCGGGACGGGCGGCGAGCCGAGAACGGTGCCGCCGCTGCTGCTGATCCCGGTGATCTTCCTATGGGAAGAGCTGTTCGGCCAGCAGCTGTGGTTTGGCAGGCAGGGCGGGTTCGGCTTGGAATCCTGGCCGCAGGTGATAGCGGTGCTGGTGTACGCGGGTGGCGTGGCCGTGGTCGTCTGGCTGCCGCGGGCCGCCGCGGGGCTGGCGGTGGCCGGGACCGTGGCCCTCGGGCTCTGCGGGGTGCTATGGCTCTGGGGGGTGGTAGGAGGCGTGCACTGGCTCTGGGCGAACGGGTTCTCGGTCCGACTGGGAACGGACCCGTACTCGACGCTGTTCTATGGCGCGGTGCCCCTTGACGGTGGGATCACGGAGCCGTTCGCCGCGGTGCAGGCCGTCGCGCTGCTTGGGGTCGGCTGCGTGCTCGCGCCCCGGCTACTGACGTGGGGCGCGGACGCTGAGCTAGCCGAGCGGGCACGGGCGCTCGCACAGCGGGTGGACGGGCTGACCACGAGCCGCAGCGACGCGACGGAGACGGCGGTCGCCGAGCTCCGCAGAATCGAGCGCGACCTGCACGACGGCGCGCAGGCGCGGATGGTCGCGGTCGGCATGTCGCTGCGGGCGGCCGAGCAGCTGATGATCGCCAACCCGGACGCGGCGCTCGCGCTGGTCGTCGAGGCACGGGAGACGTCCTCGCGGGCCATCGCGGACCTGCGTGACCTGGTGCGCGGCATCTACCCGCCGGTGCTCGCCGACCGAGGTCTCGCCGAGGCGGTGCGCAACCTGGCGCTCGACACGGTGCTTGACGTGGACGTCGACGTTGACCTGCCCGCCGAGCCGCCGATGCCGGTCGCGGCGGCGGTGTACTTCGCCGTGGCGGAGACGCTGAACAATGCCGTGCTGCATGCGGAGGCCAGCACGGTCAAGATCAGCATGAAACACACCGACGGGCAGCTGCGCACGAGGGTCACCGACGACGGTCGCGGCGGCGCGGACACCTCGCGCGGTACCGGGCTTGCCGGGGTGGAGCGACGGCTCGCCACGTTCGATGGCACCCTCGAGGTAAGCAGCCCGGCCGGCGGGCCCACCATCGTCGCTATCGAGGTACCGTGCGCGTTGTCATCGGTGAAGACCTTTTCCTCCTGAGGGACGGCCTGGTCCGGCTGCTCGAAGCGCACGGGTTCGAGATCGCCGCCGCGGTCGGCAGCGCCCCCGAGCTGCTGACCGCGCTGACCGAGCTGAAGCCGGACGTCGGCATCGTCGACGTCCGGATGCCGCCGTCGCACACCGACGACGGGCTGCGGGTCGCCATCGAGGCCCGGCAGATCGTGCCGGGCCTCCCCATCCTCGTGCTCTCCCAGTACGTCGAGCAGCTCTACGCCCGCGAGCTACTCGCTGACCGGGCAGGCGGCGTCGGTTACCTGCTCAAGGACCGGGTATTCAGCGACGCGGCGTTCGCGTCCGCGGTCCGCGATGTCGCCGCCGGCGGCACCGTCGTCGACCCCGAGGTCATCGCGCGGCTGATAGCCAGGCGCGCGCGGTCCGGCCCACTCGCGGCGCTCACCCCCCGGGAACGCGAGGTCATCGCGCTGATGGCCGAGGGCAGATCGAATGCGGCCATCGCCGCCCGGCTGTTCGTCACCGAGAAGGCGGTGAGCAAGCACGCGGCAGGCATCTTCGCCAGGTTGGGACTTGCTCCGTCCGACGATGACAACCGCCGCGTGCTCGCGGTGCTCGCCTACCTACACTCCTGACGCCGTTGATCAATCGCCTATCCCCGACGAACATGCCAAATGGTACATATAATCCATTATCAACAACCTATCGGTGGTATCATCGATCAGACTTTCAAGCCACGGACGTCGTCCTGTCTGATTTATGCATATAAACGCACCAAGATCGAAATAGTGCTGATGGTTTGACCGGCGGTGACCGGTCAAACCATCAGCACTATCGATTTCAGCCACCCGTCGGCGAGGGCGTCGGGTCAGCGGTGGCGCCATTCGGTGAGGATGGTGCGCAGGACGCGTCGTCCGTCGCGGAGGGTGTTGAGGTTGCTTTCGCCGTGGATGCGGGCGTGCTCGTAGCTGGGGACCTCGGTGATGGTCAGCCCGGCGGCGGCG
>Ga0302325_10034736_pt1 | contig 10313 bp, 7 predicted proteins | sample Palsa_T0_2_FD_201948 | JGI IMG/M metagenome (GOLD analysis project Ga0302325, IMG submission 201948) | Peat permafrost microbial communities from Stordalen Mire near Abisko, Sweden - Palsa_T0_2 | ecosystem: Environmental > Terrestrial > Soil > Palsa > Peat permafrost | place: Sweden: Abisko...
ATCGACCTCCAGCGCCGCTTGCAGCACCTCGTCTATCCGCTTCCAGTGTTCGGAGCCCATGGCAAGTGCTTCTCCGTTCGGTCTTTCAAAACACTCACGGCTGAGCGCCTCAAGGCTCGGCTGGTCTGGTTCGATCCCCATTCAATTCGCGATACAGCCAAGCCCGCGCAGTGCTCCAATCGCGCATTACCGTGACAGGAGAGATGTGCAGCACTTCTGCGGTTTCTTCCACACTCAGCCCGGCAAAATAGCGCAATTCGATCACCTGCGCCTTGCGCGGGTCGAAGCGTGCGAGGGCGCCGAGTGCGTCATCCAGCCTGACGAGGCCCGCGTCCCTTTCTGGTCCGATATTGGCGACCTCATCCAACGAAATCCGCTGCAGATCGCCGCCGCGCTTCAGATTCCGCCGACGCGCGTGGTCGACAAGGATGCGTCTCATAAACTGCGCCGAAACTGCAAAAAAGTGGGCTCGGTCTTTGAAGCGCATGCGGTCGCAGTCGACGAGCCGGAGATAGGCTTCGTTAACGAGCTCTGTGGTCTGAAGGGTGATATCCCCGCGCTCGCCGCGCATGTACTGCCGGGCCAGCAGCCGCAACTCGCCGTGGACGATGGGAGCAAGCTTCTCCAAAGCAAGCTTGCCTCCGTTGCTCCACTCCTGAAGCAATGCCGTGACATCGTCTTTCGTAGGAGCATCCAAAGCGAAACCCCTCGCGGTCCATGGGTTCCGGGTACTGAAGTCGAGAAATTATAACCTGCCGGCTCGGCCGTCGCGAATGATCCTCCGAAATTTCTGCGACCCAATGATAGGTTCCCACGATGGTTTGCGCCTTAAACAGTATAGGCGCCAAAAGGCCGTGCCCGGGTTGCCATGAACGATCCGCAGACTCTGATTACGCTTGATCGGCGGGTTCTTCAGCTCTTTCCGGTGGGCAAAGGGCGCCTCGAAGTCCAGGAAAACTGGTTAGGAGGAACTCATGATCTGCGTGCAATCTTCGTCCGTGGCTGACAACAGCGATCATCCTTTATCAACTGATGCAACTCGCGCTGGCTATTGCCCGGCAGAGAATGAGGCGCGACGTGTGTGCGCGTTTTCTGTTGAGGACCGGCGTGGCCGCGATGGCGATGATGCTCATGTTCGCCACAAACGCTCCGGCGCAGGAGCCTGGAGCGGATTCCGGCTCTCCGGCTGCGCAAAACAGTGATGGGTCCGCCAGCAGCGTGTCGCCCGCGGAGGCCGTCGTCATCACTCCCAATGACGTCATGGGCTTCGAGAACCCTGCTGCTTGGGTCGTCACAGCCGAGGGGCCGATTCGCAACTTCAACGTGGCGTCCACCACGATACGCACACAAGGCGGCGCCGCCTTAGCGATTGTCAATTCGCAGGGTCCGATGACACTCACCAGCGGACCGGTCTCATCCACGGCGACGGCACTCGCCGGCATCGGAAATCGTGGGGCCCTCCTCCAGTTGGACATCCTGCTTCCAGTCGAGGGTGGCAACTCCAGCGACGACCAGAAGCAGGACTTCAACCCCGCGAATGGCGGTTGGATCGACGGATTCGTCAGCGTCCCATCCCGCGGCCTGAGCAACGTTCCGATCGGTCATGTAGCGTTCACCAACTACCGCGCCGGAATCTACAACACGATCGGCTTTTCCATTCCGGACGAGGTGAGCTCGGCGCTCAATGGAGCCCACTTCAGCGACATGGTCGTCGAGTTCGTGGTCATTTTACCCGGCACAGCCAAGGGCACCTACCTCTTTGACAACCTGCGCGTCCATTCGGTCGAGCTCGTGCAGAAGCCGACAGGTGCAGCAACTCCCAAGGGCTATGGAGGCTCCGTCGATCTGACCGTGACGGGGAATAAGCCCGTCAAGCGGAGCTTCAGCCTCGATCCGGTCCAGATTCCCAGCGGTCTGCACCTGAAGGCGGGCACGGCCGGAACAACCACCCTACAGCTTGAGGCCGGTGTCGATTCAAACACGAACTTCAACTGCACGTATGTTGCTGACAGCAGCGACAAGTCTGGTCAGTCGTACAAGCTCAAGTCCTGCTCCGGGCAAAACGAGGCCGGCGACCTGATCGGCTCTAACTGGGTAAGTTTGGCTATCGAAGGCGGCGAAGCATCGCAACAGCTTTATGCGCAGCTGGTGCTGAGTCCCTTGGGCGATCAGACTGGCTCAAACCTGCTTCCCGCTATGCCGACCTTCTGGGGCAGTGCGGATAGCTGCTCACCCTCGCCCGTGGCCGGCAAGGTGGTCACGCAATCGTCGAGCTGCTCAAGCCAAACCGCACAAGCCAACTCGATCATCACCAACTACTTCAACCAGGTAAAGAGTGCGAGCCCGGCGCCAGGTTGGGTCGTGGCTCCCGTGCCCGAGTCCGCGACTCGCCGCGCAGACGGCACGCCTTCGAGTTTTGTTACAGACGCCAAGATTGCGACGGCTCCGGCGGATTCGAGCAACGATGTCCCTTTTGACACCGGCGGCGACCTAAGCCCAGGCGGCAGTTTCGATGCTTACTGGAAGCTCTCCGGCAATCTGACTCCTACGGCGGTCACCGGAACGGATGAAAACCTGACTCACTTTGATGCCGCGTTTACGGCGCATGGCGTGCTCTTCGGAGACGATATCGATGTTGTCGACGCAAAGCTTACGGCCGACACCGACAGCGGGGAAACCACACCGGTGTATAAGCCGGCGAAGTCTACAGGGACTCTCGGTTTCTATGTTTTTGGCGAGGAGATTCCCTCCACCGGCATCACCTTCAGTCCCAGCGAGGGTTTCAGCGTGGATCCAAACTGGAGCCAGGAATACGATCTCCCTTCCATTCAGATCTGGATATTCGACATCACGCTGGGCGCCGACGTCGAAGCGGACCTGAAGGCCAGCGGCTCGGCGGCGCCCTCCGGGGCGGACCTGAGCATCACACCATCCGCTTCTGTTGGCGGCCATATCAGCGGCGGCATCAACCTGGGCATCGCCGATGGCGAAGTGGATGCCAAAATCAACTTTATTACCCTTTCGGCGCCCATGTCTGCGCAGGCCAAGCTAGCGCTCAACACAAGTCCCGCAGTCTGCGCGACACAGCTGAGCGGTTCGCTCAAGGGAGATCTTGATATCAGCTCGGGCGGCGGCGAAGTTGATCTCGAGGCAACGTTCGGAGATTGCCCACTCTGCTACACCGACTCCACCACGCTTTTCAAGTGGGGCGCGTTGGCCAGCGCTTCCTATAACCTGTTCAACGACACCCTGAGCTACCAGGCATTTGGTTTGCCTGCTTCGCTGTGTCCATTGGCAACCACGGCGAACATCGTTTCACCAGCAGCGGGCGCGAGCCTGTCCTCGGGCATTCCCATTACGCTTTCCGGCTCGGCGGCGCCGACAGATTCATCGGTGCCTTCGGTCGACATCTCCAACACCTACAAATGGACGTTCACGCCGGGAGCGAACGCGAGCACAGCCACGCTGAATCCAAACGGGGCAAACAGCGCCAATCCGTCGGTGATCTTCGGCGCGCCGAAATCGGGGTCAACCTCAAACTGGACCATCAACATGGCCGCTACGACTACGGTCCAGAGCGAAGGTGGCGCCGTGCTTACCAAAACTACATCGGCTGCTCCCATCAACGTCACGGTCACGAACCTGAGTCCCGGCGACTACATAACGCAGGTAACCTCAAGCAATGGCGTCGCAACCAAAGATGGCAATGGGGTTTACCAGCTGGGGAATGTTCCGCAAAACATCACATTCAACGGAGCGGTCGCCGGCGCCAGTGGCAAACTAAACACCACATTTTCGGCGTTGTATTGCTATGACTACACGCCTGCATGTTCCAATCCCGGAACGCCGCAATTCACGACAATTACGACAAGCGGTGACAGTACCACCACTCCGTCGGCAGCTCTGGCTGATTTTGAAGATGGCTATTTTCTAATCACGATGACCACGACGTCTGGCGGAGCCGCCTTTAATTCTGCTTCCGTGCTCATCTACGGTTCCGTGCTGCAATAACCCAAGGTGCAGAGGAGTTGCATATGATGCGTACTATCGTTCGTTCCTTCGCAGTCGCCGTGGCCACCATACTGGTGGCGGGTGCGACGGCTGCAGGCTCTCAAGCCTTACCCGGCGACCAGTCCCGCTGGTCACTGGATTTCAGCACAAGCCTGCAACAGCAATCGGCGTCGCCCATAGAGGCGCATATCAAGGGCGAATGGACCTCAACCATTACCGCAGTGCGCGCCGGCGAATACGACGCGCAACTCCAGCTTGCCGATGTTCACTTCACCGGTGAGTCTTCTAAGAGCGCGCCTGCAGGGGCGATGACAGATCTGCAGTCACGCCTCTCGCGTCCGTTCTGGGTGACCTGCCGAGGTGATGGCGGGTTGGTCGCCATTCATTTCTATCGCGATGTGCGCCCCTCCGACCGGAATCTCCTGCAGATGATTGCCACGGAATTGCAACTCGTGCGGCCCGAGTCGAGGCGTAACTCGTGGACTGCACAGGAACGCGATGGCGCCGGAGAATACTCCGCGCTCTACGTGATGCCGCAATTCGATCGCATCCTCAAGCGCAAGCTCAAGTACATGTACACAGATGGCGTAGCCGGAACTCACTCCAGCGCGATGGAGGTCGCCATTGATCAGTCCGAGGTTACGTTCTCGCTCACTTCAGATGGCCAGGTTAAACAAGTGGATGGAGTCAACCGGGTACGTATAAGCTTCTCGAGCAACCAATCGGAAAAGCTTTCTGCGGCCACGGAGTTTCACATGAGCAATCTACGCTCTGCACATGCTCCGGACTTGATTGGCAGCCTGCGGGCCGAGCATGCTGACCTCATTGATTCACCGGTGGTAACTCAGCGAACAGACACGGCCAGTGCGCGCACCGAAGCCGATGAGCGCCTGCTCAAGGGTTACTCCACCGAGGCCATCCTAACCGCAGCCTTCGCGAAGAATGGCGATACGGCGTCGATGGATCGTCTCATCGCTCTCTTCCGGCAGCGCCCTGAAGCGACATCTACGGCAGTCAACATGCTGAAGAACGAAGGATCCCTACGAAGCGTCATCAACGCTCTCGGCGCGGCAGGCTCACCGTCTGCAGTCGGCGCCTTGAATGCCTTGGCTCACGATACGGCTGCGACAGAAAACCTGCGTGTTGACGCGATTTGTTCGTTTGTGCAGATGCAACACCCCTCGGCCGAGGCCATGCGTGCGTCTGGTAATCTGCTCAATGACGTGAATCCGAAAATTCGGTATGCTGCCCGCATGATGAGCGGCGCGTTGTCCCATACGGGCCGAGTCGAACACCCCAGGGAAGCGGCGTCGATCGATGACTCACTGGTTGCCCTTTACCGGAGCGCCCATGAAACCCGCGAAAGAATCGAAGTCCTCGGAGCTCTAGGCAACAGTGCCGGACCTGCAACCATTACAGTCCTGGAAGAGGCGCTACACGATCCGGCGACCGGCATCCGCGGAGCTGCGGCACGTGGGCTGCGTCTGGCTCCCGGCTCTGACATAGACCGGATCCTTGCAGTCGTCATCACTTCCGACCCGGATGCCTCCGTGCGCAACGATGCTGTCTTCGCTACCCGCTTCCGTCACCCCCTCCCCTCTTCACTTGCCGACGCGCTCCTGCAGTCCGCAAGCACCGATACAGCCACGTATGTCCGCAGCGATTCGATCGCCGTCCTGGGTCAGAATCCCGCCGCATCGCCGCGGGTTATGGAGACACTTGAGGCGATCGCCAAACGGGACGCCGACGCCGGTATTCGACGGCAGGCGCAGCAAATGCTGGAACGTCTGTCAGCCACAGCTTTAAATCACTCCGAATAGCACAGATATCAGTAAGGCGAGTGCCCGCGGCTTCGGCACCCGTGGCCTCGCCGATTGTAGGTCAGAAATGAACGATGACGGAAGCCTGCAGCTGGTCGCCCCGCTCTTGAGCCCAAGACATGTCTTTGCTACGACAGCAACCCCACGGTTTGCGCCCTTAGGAATCGGGTTGAATCTCGTCAACCTTCTGCCGGAGAAGACAGCCGCCGAGCAGGAAGCGGAGTACGGGCTGCCGTACCGGACCGGCCGTACCGCTGTTGCGGCTTTCGGAAGGTGGAACCGCTGTTCAACAGCCGCACGCCCTCTCATGCATGAGATCTCTGGTCAATGGGGATGTGGCGGTTCTCAATGAGCGCATCCCCGCCATAACCGGCGCTCATCGACCGCAGATAGGGAACGAAAAGTCGGCCAGGCTCCAGTAATTCGGAAATGGCATATCGCGGATTGCTGGGGCGTTTTCTATTCCTAATCGGCAGAGCTCTGTCCAACCCTGAGTTCAATGAGCATCGGCCTGTTGGCAATTGTTGGAACAAGATGCGTCAACAAGCCGAGCCAAAACCAGTCTTCCGCGAAGATAACCAAGGGGCGGCTGTCCATAACATTCATCTACGCTTAACATCCGACTTCCTCCCTCGATACATTCAACGGAACCGCGCATCTTAAGCACGCATATGCCTCAGTAATCGGCCCGAGCGCGTGAGCGGAAGAATATCCCCGCGCTTTATGTGCCTCAAGGGGCAAGGATGAACTCCGATTTGCGATTTGCCTTCCGGCAGTTGCGCAAGGCGCCCGGATTCACGGTGACCGCGGTGCTCACGTTGGCGCTGGCCATTGGCGCCAATGCAATCGTCTTCAGTGTGCTGAATGCGCTGGTGCTGCGCCCGCTTAGGGTGCCACATCCCGAGAGCCTGTTCAGGCTGCAGCGGGTCTTCGGAACGGAAAACGCTCCGTCGCAGTCGTACCCCGATTACCTGGACCTGCGCTCGCAAGACCGCAGCTTCGAATCCCTGGTGTCGTACGACATTGTCGGCGGGAATCCCTCTGTCGTCTGGCCGTACATGGTAAGCGGCAATTACTTCGATTCGCTCGGCATTCAACTCGCGTATTGTCGCCGAGGCGCTCAACGAAAACGGATAGGTCCCCGCAAGTCGGCCACGCTCAAGTAATTCGGAGGTGCCGTTTCGGAGAATCGTGCGGCGTTTTTTAGGACTAGTCCCAATAGCTGTTGGATTCCTTATGCGACGAACACCCGAGAATATTCAAACGAATTTGCGTACATCGATTCACGGGCGCATTCAGCCTAGTGTGCTAGTCCAATTCGTTTAGCAAGGCTCTCGAAGCGAGGGTCGGACCGGATCGAATCGTAAGCAGGATCGATATTCATATATATCGTGAAGGGCGTTCGCGCCTCATAGTTTCGCCCTAACCATTCCAATGCCAGATCCTTCTCGCCAAGGCGGGCATATACCTGGGGGATATCAAATTCCCCAAAATTCCGACCCGTCCTCTCGTTCGCTCTCTGAATCTGCTGCCAGAATCCCCTCGGGCCGTTTGCCGCATAGGCATTGGTCAACACAATCTTGTTCGCAGCCGCCCACTTCGCGCGCTCGCCGCCTTCCAACAGCCTTGCTTTCGTGATCTCTGTGATGGCATCTGGATATTGCCCGCGCTGAGAATAGAGCCATGCAAGCCAGTAATGCGTGATATGGAAGTCCGGGTAAAGCTCGATCGTCTTCTTGTACTGAATCAGAGCCTTGTCATACTGCCGTGCGTAGAAATAGTCGAGTCCGAGGTATGAATTGAATATAGGAGACAGGGGGTCAAGCTCAAGAGCCTTCTTCATTTCGCCGATGGCCTGTTCTGATTTGCCAAATGGGTTCAGATAACTGCCAGAGAGAAAAAAGTGAGCCACAGCACTATTGGGGTTCAATTCAATCGCACGTTTGAGCTCCCTGTCAGCTCCTTGCCAGTCAAATTCAAAGTCCGCTTTTTCAGCTCCCAGCGCGGCATGGGCCTCCGCCAGGTCATCATCCAACTCCAAGGCTCTCTTCGCTGCCGAAGCCGCAAGAGGGAAGAAATGTTCCGGCGAAAAGATCGATAAAGCAAGATACGCATACGCTAACGCTGCGTACGCAGGCGCAAATCCGGGATCTTTTCGGACTGATTGCTCGAAGAAGATGACGCTCTTGTTCTCGTCATCGTATGTGCGCTTGTTGAGGAAAAAGAGCCCTTGTAGATAAATTTCATAAGACTCAGTGTTGGGCACATGCTTCCTGGTCAGACGAGTTCCGCGTTCCGGCTCAAGCTCGATCTGAACCTGCTGAGCAATCGCCGTGCCGAGTTCGCTCTGAACTGCCAGAAGCCCGGCGACTTCGCGCTCATAATTGTGCGCCCAAAGGTGCGTCTGATCGTTCACGCGAATCAGCTGCGCGCTCACCCGAGCTGTTCCACCCTCTCGCCGGACGCTTCCTTCCAGAACATAGTCGGTCCCCAGTTCGCGCCCGATCTCGGCGATTGTCTTGTCGGTATGCTTGTATGCCATCGCTGACGTGCGTGCGATCACTCCCAGCTTTTCCGGGTTCAGTTCGCCGAGGTCTGTGATGGTCTCTTCCGTCAAACCGTCGCTGAAATATTCCTGCTCAGGATCGTTGCTCAAATTCTGGAACGGAAGTACGACTAGCATCTTCCTGCGACCGGCGTCTGCCGATGCGGCCGTGTGACGCCTATCACGCGAGATGTTGAGCCACCGGCCCACCGCCACAGTCGCAGCCAAGGCAATAGCTGCCAAGCCCACCCAAGTGGCCACTCTTTGCCAGGAACTGCTCCCGGACAGTCGGTGAGCTGCAGTCTTCTGACCAATTACGTCGTCCAGCGCCTGCGACCGACCCTCCACCTCCAGGTCCCCTTCAGGCTGCGTAATCAATCGCACATTTCCCGCAAAGCGATAGCCTCGACCGGGAAACGTCAGTATGTATCGATGATCCTGCGGGGTTTCACCCAGCGCCTTCCGCAAAATAGAAATGTGCTGGGTCAGGTTTGACTCTTCCACAAAGCTGTCCGGCCACAAGGCCTGCATCAGCTCATCTTTTGAAACCACCTTCTCCCTCCGCTCGACCAGCACCAACAGCGTCTCAAAAGCCTTCGATGTCAAGGTCACGGGCTCGCCGTCCCGCAACAGGAGCTTTCTGCCGGGATTCATTCGGAAGGGGCCAAACTCGTAGACGCACTTAGAGGCTTTACTCATGGCCTCCGCCGGCAGATCAGGAACCCAGCGCTAAATCCGCGCCGATCGAAATTGAGAGTCTCGCAATTGTCCCGTACGCAGTCGGATGACGCAATCCATCGCGGGTCGTTAAGCAGGATGAGCTTAAAGCCGATGGGTTTCTCAAGCTAGATCGCGCTCATCTGTCCAGAAAATTCTGGTTTCTCTAACTCTTTGACCAGCCATGAGATATGAGACAGTTCAGAATCTTTCACAAGAATTGAGGCGGGCGTTGAGGACTTCTTTGGGCAACTCAGGAACGATAGCGATCGAAATGCACTGTTCGGAAAGCCATTCCGCGAAAGCGGAACGCAAAGGAGAAGCAATGAAATTCACGTCACTCATTTCTACAGGGGTGCTCAGCCTGCTCGCCGCATCCGCGCAATCTCAACGCTACACTGTCTCCGATCTCGGCACTCTGCCGGGCGGCTCGTTCAGTCAGGCGAACTTCGTTAGTAGCCGTGGTCTCGTCACGGGCATCTCCACCCTTCCTGACGGCACCCAGCATGCCGTCGTCTGGTATCACGGATCGATTTTCGACATCGCCACACATACGCCTGCCGGGACAAACAGCGGAGCAGGTGCGGTCAACGACTGGGGGCAGATCCTGGTTCAGGCGGAGACCACCTCGAATGATCCCAACAACGAGAATTTCTGTACCTACTTCACCGGTCACGCGTGCCGGGCCTTCGTGTGGCAAAACGGCGCGACCACTCTTCTGCCCACGCTCGGAGGCACCAATGCCTCACCCAGCATGATTAACAATCGTGGACAGATCGTCGGCATAGCAGAAAACAGCGTGCACGATTCGTCCTGCCCGACCCAACCGGCACTCACCGGAAGCGGGCCTCTGACGCTTGATTTCGAGGCCGTTCTCTGGGGAGCCGGTCCGCGCCAGATTCGCGAACTTCGCCCACTCCCCGGCGACACCGTCGGGATGGCGTTTTGGATCAATGATCTTGGACAAGCCGTAGGTGGATCGGGCTCCTGCGCAGACAGTATTCTTCCCGGTCCGGCAGTCACGCCACATGCGGTGCTCTGGGAAAATGACACCGTCACGGACATGGGTAGCCTTGGCGGAACAGTGAATACTGGCATACCGGGGATCGGAACAATCGCCCTTTCAATCAATAATCGTGGTCAGGCTTCGGCGCTCGCGAGAATTGACCCGGGTTTGCTCACCAAAAGTGACCCACCCGCTTGTTGCCGACATAGTTGAT
>Ga0302325_10034741_pt1 | contig 10312 bp, 7 predicted proteins | sample Palsa_T0_2_FD_201948 | JGI IMG/M metagenome (GOLD analysis project Ga0302325, IMG submission 201948) | Peat permafrost microbial communities from Stordalen Mire near Abisko, Sweden - Palsa_T0_2 | ecosystem: Environmental > Terrestrial > Soil > Palsa > Peat permafrost | place: Sweden: Abisko...
CTCATACTTATTCCGTTTCACGCACTCCGAGGTAAGACTTATGCCTCGGAGTTGAAAGGCGCTAGCGGCGCAACAATACTACCGGGCCCAGCAATCCCGACGGCAGTAAGGCGGAATCCGAGCGGTAGAACTGTTGCGTGGTGAGGGTGTACTTGGTCGTCACGCCGGATTGTTCATCGCCTACCAATCGATTGACCCAGAGATTCGTTACGCGGATCTCCAGAGTGTTCGCGCCTGGTTTCAAGGCGTCCGTCACATCCACACGGAAGGGTGGTTTCCAGACGATGCCCAGAGCTTTGCCGTTGACAGTCACTTCAGCCAGGTTCTTCACATCACCCAGATCGAGCCACAGCCGCGAACCCTTGAGGAACCAGCCGGCCGACGCCTGAATGGTGTTGGTGTAAGTCCCCGCGCCGGAGAAATAGCGCACCCCGGCGTCGCTGTTGTCGCTCCAGGAACTCAGGCTGTTGAGGGTAATGGCAGCGGGCGCTCCGCGGCCTGTTTGGAAATGCACTGTCCACGGGCCATCCACGCCGGCTACGCGCGTCTCCGTGGGCAAAGGCGCCGTTCTCGAAGGCGTTCCCGAGCGGCGGAATACTACGAAAACGGCGTCCCAGCGGTCCAGCGCCAGCGGCACGATGGTGCGGCCATTTTCGGTGCGATACGAGACCGGTTCGCGGATGCCCGTGTCGGCATGCCACAACTCAGGCGCCATCCCCTGTACCCGGAAGGAGGCTTCCACGGTCTCGGAGCGATTGTTGCGATGGTCTACCCAATAGATTTCAGCGGAGGGCAAGGTGCGGTGAACGAAAAGGAGGTTGGTATCGGTTTGCGGCTTGGTGAAATCGAAATCGGGCGGCGTTCGCAGAGCGGCCTGAGTTTCCTGGAGCACCGGTCCACCGAATACCATTCCCTTGCCGTAAGTATGTTCGGCTGCGCCCGAACCCCAGAGTTGGTCGGCGATGGTGTGGAATTCCTCCTGGCTATCGCTCAAGCTTGGGGAGTCGGTCGGCTTGGAGCCCGCCACTGTTGCGCCGGCCTGCACCAGATCGCGAATCTTGCGCAATACGGGCAGCGACATATGTTGACTGTAGGGGTCCAGCGCCAGCACGCGATAACTCATCCCGCTGAGTGTGACGATGCGGCCATCCTTCACGGATAACTTATGGACAATCGCGTCGGCATTTATATAGTCGAAGTTATAACCCGCGGGGACATCGGGCGACTTACTAGCGAATTCCGCGGTCAGGTTGGAGCCTTCTCCGTAGAAATACAAGATATCGGCGACAAACTGGCCCTGTTGTAACATGAAGGAACTACGGGATAGATAGGTGATCCAAGGCTTGGCCAGTTCGGCCCAGGTCTCATTGCGCGTGAACCACTGGCCGTACGGTCCCAACCCCAACCCCGGCGCACGATCCACCAGCGGCTGATGCACTGAGGTGTGGATGACGAAGCGATTCAGCCCCATCGCCAGCTCTTTATCGGCCGTGGGCTTCAATGTCTCCGGCGACCAGGCCCAGGCTCCGCCACGGGCGGTTAAGGACTCCGCCGCGACCAGATTCTGACCATAAATATGGGCTACCGACGCCGATTCGCGGATGTCGGCATTGTACCCGTATTGCTCGCGATCTTCTCCCGGTGTCTGCGTCCACATGGCGCTCATGGGGATGTCGGCGCTGCGCTTCACTTCCATTCCATCGCCGATGAAAGCGCGGCCCGATTCGTGCGATTCGCTGTAGCGGCCCATGCCCCGCGCATGCAGTAAGTCGCCGATCTGGTCGTAATGGTTTTCGGCCGTCAATTCGCCGATGGTGGTGCGGAAATCCCATAAGAAGCGGTCGCTCGCCTCCGCACTTTCCACGATTTTGCCGGTCAGGACCGGCAGCCACGGGCGTGGATCGTAGCCGCGGTGTTTGGTAAATTCGGCGATCATATTGTCGGTCCAATTCTGCGCGCCGGCCTCCCAACTATCGGTGATCACGTATTGCAAACCGCGCTTGCCCATCAGCGAGCCGCCCACCGTGTCCTGGTACATGCCGAGGTAAGTGTCCATGTAATTCTTGACATATTCACGGCTGAGTTTGTCCACTTCGAGGCCGGTAGCTTCGGGAGAAGCAGGCGAGTTATGCGCGCCGGTAAGTGAATAACCCAGGCGTAACACCACCCAATGGCCAGGCGGCGGAGTCCAATCCAACTTACCATCGGGATGCATTTTCGAAGTGAGATCGATTACATCCTGCTTGCGGATGGCATCGGCGGCATTCACGGGCTCGGTGGCGTACTGGTAGAGATCGGGGGAAGTTACGAAAGCGGCCTTTTCCTCGAAACGATTCACGTGGCCGGTGGAATAGAGGGCCAAAAGCGAGATGCGATACTCGGGCGTGATGGGGGCGCCATCGGCGTTGTTTCGCGGTCCTCCCCGGCCGAAGCCTCCGCGGCCGCCTGCGGGAGTCCGGAAGTTCACGCGGAAGAAACGCGCGGTAACGGGCGCAAATGCGACAGTGTGAGGAATCTGCCCGCCGCCGGGAATGGCTACCACGGTGCGAAATTGCGTGCCGTCATCGCCGGCCTGTAGCTCGCGGGCGTTGGGGCCGCTACCCGCACCGCCTCCGAAGCCGCCGGGGATGCCGGTGGATTGCGCACCCAGAGTGAGCGCGCAGAGTTTCTGCGGTTGCGCAAACTCCAACTGGATCCACGCGCTTTCGCCGGTGGGAGCCGCGGGTAGAATTGAGGGATTGTCCACGTCTCCGCTGGAGAGCGCGGCCAGATCGAAATGGCCGGCGCTGGAGGTGACTTGCGCAGGCAGCGCGGCCGGCGCCCAATCCGATTGAGGCGCCCGATAGGCGATCACGGCGCTATCCCCGTAGAAGGTGACATCGGCGCCGTCTCTATGGATGTTCTGGAACAGACCGGTGACACTCGGGGGCTGCGGCAGGCTCCCGGTGAACGGTTGACCGCCTTCCACTCGCGTCTCGCTCCACACCAGCTTCTTCATGGCCTGTGCCGGTTTCACCCAGGGACCGCCGGTTTCGCTCCAACCGGGCGAGCCTGCGATGGCCATTTCCAGGTGGAGTTGATCGGCCAGCGTGGCGGCATAGCGGAAGGCGTCCTTCCATTCCGGAGTCATGTAGACCAGCCGCTTATCGACTACCTGCGGAGTATCGAGAGAGGCATCGAAATTCTGAAATCCGCCCAGGCCGATGCGTTTCATCCACTCGAAGTCAAGCTTGATGCCTTCCTTGGAGATGTTGCCATTCATCCAATGCCACCAGACGCGTGGCCTGGCGGTATCGGGCGGATCCTGGAATCCCTTTTCCAGTGGACCGGCATTTTGCGCGGAGATGGCCCAAAGGCCAAGCAAGGCCGCGGCCGCGAAGAGCCAGCCAAGACTTCGAGTTCGAGGAAACATTGAGTCTAATATATCGCCAAGCGGGCCCTGCGATGTGGCGGACACCTTTTCTATGTGGCCCACCACCAGCGCGCGCCCGAGCGCATCACGCTGGGTAAAGCAGCGGCGTGGCGAGCCAGGCGCGACGCGGCATAGCCGATCCAGCGGAATTTCCTGGTCGCGCGCCGCCGCCAGTTCATGTCGGCATTGGGAACGTAGACCGCATCCACAGCGGCCGGCAATCGACTCGGAAACAGCCGGCGGCGCGTGACTGCGAGGGCATCGGCGCGCGACTGGAGCAGACTCAGATGGAGCCAGAGTTCGTCCTTATTGGCGTCGAAAGGCGCGAGAGCCGGCGCCAGGGCGAAGCGGTCGAACCACGTCCTGGTAGCCTGCGGGAGTTGTGCCATCTCTTCCTGCGCGGGGCCGGTGGCGCAGCCGAACCATTCGGTGGCGAGCCGGAACGCCACCGCTTGTAGCCGACGCAGCCCAGCGGGATGGAGCGAACGCCACCGATTCCAGAATGGCCCATCGTTGGCGCGCGACTGCAAAAAGCATGCAACCTCGTATACATGAAATGGGCGCGCGCTACCACGCAGGATGTGCTTGAGCAGGTGCAGACACGCGTAGGCCAGCGCATCGGGCTCGGCGAGCGCCGGCAGGCGGAGATTGGCGCGGAGCACGCGGCGGGCCCAGAATTCTTCCACCCCCGGGGCGGGAAGCCGCTCCAGATTACCGTTCCAAAATTGAAAATGGAGCTCGATGGCGAGCGGCATTTTGGGATCGAAGACGTCGCCGCGATATTGCCAGCCGGTCTTGCGGATCAACGCAGGCAGATGGTCGGTGGGGAAGCGCTCCATGCCTTCCATCGATTCGAAGCCCGCGGCGTGCAGCAGATCGCGCGCGGTGAAAATGGTTTCGCGCGGGAGGTAGAGATCGACATCGTATTGCGGACGATCCTGCGGCTGCGTGCCGAAGAGCGGGCATTGCGTGAGGCCCTTGAGCGCCAGGAATTCGATGCCCGCGTCCCCCAGCCGCCGGGAAATCGACCGGTACAGTTCTTCCACCACGGCCAGCCGCTCGCCGTTATGAGCCGCGTTCTCGTCGGTAATGGCGCGCACCCACGGGGGCATGAAGTCGCGCGCGCGGCGGCGCAACGCCAAGGTAATTTGCGAGCGGTTGGAGAATTCCAGAGCGGCACGCCAGTCTGCGTCCCGCAATCTGGCGAGCGATTGCGGACGCGGATCACCCAGATGCAATGCGGCCAGTACGGCCGCGGGGCCGGCGGGAAGTCTCGCGGCAGTGAGCCAGGGGTTAGACATAGAGCGAGCAGACACACTGCCGGCAAGTTGCATTCGATGCGACGTCGAGCGATTCGCGGAAGGCCACGGCGGCCGGACCGTTGACTGCGGCCGCCAATCCGCCGTCGCTCACGTTGCCTACAGGCGCATGGAAGAAGCACGGGCGGACGTCGCCGCCGGCATCCACTACGGCCGACACCCAGGGCGCGTTGCAGCGCGGAGCGACGGGCGCTTCGAGCCCGTAATGGGCGCGGAAATGGGCCGCGATACGCCGCAGTTTGGCGGGGGTTTCCCGAACGAACCCATCGGCGGGATATTCGGCGATGAGGCACTCGATCTCGCGCTCTATAGCGGCCAGGTTCGGAGCGACCGTGGACTGACGGATGGGCAGCCATGGCGACGGGCGATTGAAAGCGGTGGAAGTAAGGTCGGCCGCGAGAAACGAAATGGAGCGGAGGCCCAATGCCCGCGCGGCTTTCACGGTAGCGCGCAGGTGTGCGGCGTTACGCGCCTGCACGGTGCACCGCGCGCTTATAGGATGCCCCCCAAGGGCGCGCACTCCCTCCGCGAGCCTGGCGAAGGCGCCAGGGACTCCGCGGATGTCGTCGTGGATCGCCACCGGTCCATCGAGCGACACGATGACATCGTGGATGGTTTGGACAATGCGGGCGGCATGGCGCTCGAGCAGCAATCCGGTGCTGAGTATGGTGGTGCGGATGCCGCGGCGGCGCAGCATCGATGCCAGGGCGAACAGGTCGGAATGCATCAGCGGCTCACCGCCGGTGAAAACGACCCACTCGACTTTGAGGCGCTCGATATCGGCGAGGTGGCGCTCGAGATCGCCGGCGGAAATCTCCTGTGCGCCGGTGGTCTTCCAGATGTCGCACATCACGCAGCGGCAATTGCAGCGGCTATGGGGCTGCAGGATGAGAATGGGGAGGCGGTCGAGCATGGCATTCATGGCAGCACGCGTTTGCCGGCGAGTCGAAAATCGCGGCCCAGATGTTTTTCGGCGGTGCGGCGTAGCGCGCGGATATTCGCATCCACCAATACGGGCGCGCGACCTTCCAGGTGGAGCGGTTGCAAGCCTCGGCTGACCTCGCGAGGAAGCTGGCGGGCCAGTTCGGGAGCGATCAGGCGAATGCGGCCGGCGACGGTCACGAGCGAAACTTCGCCATCGAGGAGCGCTTCCCCGGGAGTCGACTTTGCGGAGCGAATCGCGACCCAGTCGCCCTTGGTCGCCGCTCGCGACAAGCGCAGCATCTGCGCCGGGTTGGTTGAGACCATGTCGTACAGCCGCGACGCGGGCAGAAAACGGCGCGCCACGCGTAGTTCGTCCAACAGATCGACCGGCGCGCTCAAGGCGGAGTCGGTGGCGAGCGCGATCGGCAGGCCGGAACGTAGGACCTCGCGCGACAGGGTGCGGCCGAGCATCGTGAGATTCGACGTGGGACACCAGACCAGCGAGGCGCTGCGCATCCGCAGAAGATTCAGGGCGCCGCGCGTCACGCCGACGCCGTGGACTAATACGGTGCGGGCATCCAGTGCACCCAGGGAATCCAAAGTTCGCACCTCGCGGCGCGCGGCCGCATCGGCGCCTTCGCCGCAGTGCACCGCGAAAGGGTAGGTCTTGGGGGCTTTTCGGAAACGCGCCTGTAAATCGGGCGCGAACGCGAGCGAGTGCGCCCAGGCGAAACGCCGCAGGACGCGCACGGGAAATTTGTTGTCGAAGACAGTTGCGTTATAAGGATTGTGATGACACACGGTGGTTACACCGCTCAGCAGGTTTTTGAGAGCGCCCCACCACAAGCGCACGCGCATCGGCACGCGTAACTGTTCGCGCACGGGACTTTGCTCGGGCTTGTAGATGTCGCGCGCCCACTCTGTGGCATTCGCGTAAGGGCCTGCCCCGAGTTGCGGAAAGAGATTGAACTCCAGGTGATCGTGGGCGTTGATGAGTCCGGGCATCACCACATGGCCATCGAGATTGAGCCTCATATGCGAGCCCAGCGGCTCAACTGGACGACCGGGATGCGGATCGAGCGTTCGAATAATTCGGGTTTGCCGGCGCGCTCGAACAGGCCGCGTTCAGGCTCGCCGATGGTGGCGTCGAGACGCTGCTGGAGCGCCAGTGCGGGAGCGGCTGCCTGTAGTTCCTCGATGGTGTGTGGGTAGTTCTCGAGATCGTAGACTATGCCATCGCGGCGGAAGGTGCGGCGCCATCCCGCGGCTGCGGCGGCGGGATGAAAATCGGTCAGCAGCAGCGTGCCGCCGGGCTGAAGAATGCGCGCCAGTTCCCGCAAAGCAGTATTGCGATCGCGCACATGGCCGAGAGTGAGCGCACAGATCGCGGCAGCGCAACAGGCATCGGCGATCGGTAGGCTGGTTGCGTCGGCGACGGCGAGGCGACCGCGCAATCCTGGTTTGCGCGCGGCCACGCCCAACATCGCGGGGGACGCGTCGAGGCCGATGGCGTTGAGGCATGCGCACCGGCGGCCGGTGCCGCAGCCGACATCCAACACCCGCCCGGCGGGCAGATCTTCAATCCAGGGCGAGAGAGTGCGCTCTTCCACGGCCACAATCGGCGACGGAGTGGCGTCCCAGGTGTCGGCCCAAAGCTCGTAGCCCTCGGCGGCGGAAATGGCGATCACAGGCTCTCCAACCGCGGCTGGCGGAGCCGCACTAACTTCTGCGCGAGGCGCAATTCGCCGGGAAAATCGTAGGCGCCCAGCGCATAGCGCCAACTTCCCAACATCTTCAGGAGCGCGCGTCCCCAACCGGTCAAACGCATGTCCTGGGTAGTGGGCCAACGCGAATTCATGACGGTTTCGAAATCGCGAATGCGGCGTTTCACATGTTCCGGAAGCCACGGCAATTGCGGATTTGTGCGGATGAGATACGGATACCAGCGAGCAGAGATCCATTCGTCGGGCGTCGAGGGGAAGGCCACTTCCACCTCACCATAGGAGCCCGATTTCTGCGGCGTGGGCACGTAGGTCTGCACCACGATCTCGACTGCCGGGTTGACCCGCTTGATGCGCCGCACGAAGGCGATATTTTCGGCGACATCGCGTTCGGCGTCGTCGGGATTGCCGAAGATCATGGAGTATTCGGGGATGATGTCGAACTGGCGGATGCGGCGGGCGAGTTCGATGGTCTCCTCGGCGGTGAGTTGCTTCTTCATTTCGCGGAGGGCCGCGTTGGAACCGGATTCCACTCCGAAAAAGATCATGACGCAGCCGGCCTGGCGGAGTTTACGCAAGGTGTCGTCGGAATAACGCAGTACGATATCGACGCGGGCTTCGCACCACCAGTGGAGATTCAACGGCGCGATGCGTCCGGCCAGTTCGCGGGCGTGATCTTCCTTCAGGAAGAAATTATTGTCGTAAAACTGCACCGCGTTGATGCCGTATTTGGCCTGCAAGTGGTCCAGGATGGCTACGGTACGGGCGGGAGATTCCATTTTTTCGCGGTCATAGACCGGCACCACTCCGCAGAAATTGCATTTGAAGGGGCACCCGATACTGGCTTGGTGGACCGCGGTGCGCGAGCCCAAAAACGTACGGGCGATGTACTTGGAAGCGTCCAGACGATGATAGGGCAGCCAGGGAAATTCGTCGGGCGCTTTGAGCGGACGTTCGGCATTGTGCACATGCAGCCCGAAGGCGTCCTTAAATGCCAGGCCGCGGATGCGCGCGAAGTCGCGCGCGCCGCGCAACGCCCCGATCAGATCCAGGAACGTCTCTTCCCCCTGCCCCTTGACTACGAAATCCACGTAGGCCGCGTTGAGCGCGGCATCGGTGTAAAGGGACGCGAAATAGCCGCCCCAAACGATCGGCACGCGGGGATATTTCTGGCGGAACGCGCGGCAGAGCGGCACCGCGGATTGCAATTGCGGGCCGGGCATCACGGAGACCGCGAGCAGTTCCACGGGCTTCGACTGCATCAGCGCGTCGATGGTGGCCCATGGGTCGGAATCGGCATTGCCGTCGACGATCTCGTAGTCTTCGCGGCCCTCGAGCACGGCCGCCAGGTGCAGCACGGAAAGCGGCAGCCGGCGATTTTTCGGCTTGGTGCTGCGCGGATGGAACAGCAGAATCATGCGAACCTCCCGCGTAAAATCCAGAAGCGGGAAGGCGGTCGCGTGCCCTTCCAGCGGGCTTTCCACGGCCGCAAGGCCCACTGCCAGCCGTACCACGGGCGGTAAATCCGCCACGAAATTCCCAGTTCGCGGGCTAGTTCCCCGAGCATCGGCTGGTCGAAGAACTCGATACTGCTTAAGGTATCGGAAGCGAAGCCGTATTGCGATTGGAACTGCCGGTGACGCTCGCAGCGCATCATTTCGCCATGCTCGCGCCGGCGATAGACGGGCGAATCCACAATCAGAAAGCTGCCGCCGGGACGAAGACAGCGGCGCGCCTCCGCGAGCGTGGCGCGATAGTCCGTGGAGTAGTGAATGGAGGCGTTATAAATGGCGACATCGAGACTCCCGGCGGCCAGCGGCAGATCGTCGAACTCGGCGTTGACGCGCGGAAAGGTGACCGAGTCCTGATAGTGACGGCCGGCGGCGAGCCCGTCCAGAGGATCGCCCAAAATGTCGATTGCCACGGGGTGATGGCCGCGTAGCGCCAGGCGATAGGAGAGCCAACAGTTGCCGGCGCCCAGATCGGCGATGCGCAAGGGACGGCCTTTTTCCAGAGACGGCAGCACGCGCGCTTCCAGGTAGCGCCAACTGCGGGCGCGCATGCTCCACTGGTCTTGCAGGCGGCCGGTGAGATCGCGGAACGGCAGCGCGAGGTAGTAGGCCGAATCCGTAGAGCCGCGGCCTTCGGCGTGGCGGATCTTGACGTAGTCTTCGAGGAACGTGCGGCGCGCGGTTCCCAGCATGTTACTTCCTCACCAGGATCAACAAACGGTGGTCCGCCATGGCGCGCAGCAGCGGCAGACGGAACAACTCGCGATCGAGCCATCCGCAGAACCTCACTACGGAATCGGGGAGGCGAACGTACGAGGGCGGCACGAGGAGTCCGATTCCCGACCATCGCAGCAGTGTGAACTCAGGGGCAAAAACGGATTGCAATTGCGAGATGGTGGGATAGAATGCCGTCCCTAACGATGACGGCGCGCTGCCGCGCAGGCGCCTGAATGCCTTGCGGAACTGCAATCGGCAGGCATAATAGACCGACTCCCAGGCGCAGAATCGACCGATGGTGCAGATCGCGATCCGCCCGCCGGGACGGACTACGCGCGCGAGCCCACACGCCACCGCCGGCAGATCGCGCACACAATTGAGCGCTCCGAAATTCGAAATTGCGCCGTCGAATGTTTCTCCGATTCCGGCCGCATCCTCCGCGCTGCGCAGACTGACGGTGAAGCCGCCACGGCCACCAGCGGCGCGGACCATGGCGGGCGAGGGATCGCAGGCGTGGACTTCGATACCGCGGGCGCTGAGATGGGCCGCATCGGCGCCGGTGCCGCAGCCGATATCGAGCACTTTTTGGCCGGAGTGGAAGAGCCCGTCGATCTCGCGCCATACCAGGTTGCGTTGCGCGCTGCCGGTCGCGGTCGAGGTCCACAGTTCGTCATAGCGCTCGGCTACGAGGTCGAAGGCAGACCCACT
>Ga0302325_10034743_pt1 | contig 10311 bp, 5 predicted proteins | sample Palsa_T0_2_FD_201948 | JGI IMG/M metagenome (GOLD analysis project Ga0302325, IMG submission 201948) | Peat permafrost microbial communities from Stordalen Mire near Abisko, Sweden - Palsa_T0_2 | ecosystem: Environmental > Terrestrial > Soil > Palsa > Peat permafrost | place: Sweden: Abisko...
ATGTCGACGTCGAGGCTAATGGTCTTGCCTTTCTGGCCGGGCTTGCCGGCAACCTCGCCGTTGGTAACCACATCGGAGTGCAGAAAGTGTGCGTTGACCGGGTGCAGGTAGGTATTGCCGTTGGTGCCGTCCACCGTGGCATGGAATTCTGTAGTCAGGTGGACCGCCTGGCCTCCATGGTCGAGCTGGAAATCGGGAACATCGGTGGTGCCGTCCACAACAATGTTACGCAGAACGCCCTGATAATCCCCCACCGACGAAAGTATGCCAGAGATGCCGTTGAAAACCGACAAGTCCGCATGTTGAAAGTCATAATGGCCGCCCACCCTGGTCGCTGAAGGGTCATCGAAGACCCACGGACCGAAGCGACCTGTAGTTTCGATCAAGCCAGGTGGGGTGGGGTTGGTCAGTTCTGCTGTGAAGTTCATCGGCCGGCCAGTACCGGCGCTGCGGAGCGTGAGCTTGCGAAGCTCGAACTGCATCGGCTCACGCGCCGGATCTTTGTGCAGGATGTAGAGCTCAGCGCCGTCGGCATCCACTTTGTCGATCACGAAATCGGCCAGGTGAATTCGGCGGCTTTGCTTCTGCGCGGGCGCCTGGGGCGGATGCTCGTGCTTGGGCGGGACCTCAATCACCAGGCCGTCCAGCTTCAGCCAACTGAGATGGACCGGAGTGCGCAGCAGTTCGAAAAGGGCGGCCCGCACCGTAACATGCTTCACAGTGATGAGCGGCGGAAAGCCGGGAGCGCTGCGATTGGGCAGCACAAAGTTATCGGCGGTGGCGTAGAAGCCGGGAATCAAGGTGACGTGCAGGTTCTGGAGTTGGACGTCGGCTTGATAGTGTTGGCGCAGGGCAAGTTGGATACGGCCCTGGAGCCAGCGCTCCACCGGAGCAGGAACATTGATCAGAGTGATGGTCAGTGCGATAGACGCAGCCGCGAGGGCCGCAACTGCCGTCAGCAACGTCCAAAGCAGCATTCGTGTTCGCCGAGTGGGCATCGTAAGAATGTTAGATGCAGAAACTAGCTGCCGCCGCCCGTGACAAACCAGGCAATCGTCAGCCCTATCATGACGATGGTGGTGGCCCAGGCGATGAAGTTGAACCAGGTTCCGTTCACATACTTGCCCATCAGCTCGCTCTTATTGATCAGCAACAGCATGAAGATCAGCACGAAGGGCAAAACGATGCCGTTCACCACCTGGGAAAGGATGCTGATCTTTATCAGGGGAATGTTGGGTAGCAGGATGACAGCGCCGCCAGCGATCAACAGCAATGTGTACAGCCAGTAAAATACCTTGGCATCTTTGAACTTGTGCCCAACGCCGGACTCGAAGCCCAGCCCCTCACAAACGGTGTAAGCGGTGGAGATGGGCAAAATGGAAGCGGCAAACAGGGAGGCATTGAACAGCCCAGCAGCAAAAAGAATGTAGGCATATTCCCCGGCCAGAGGGCGTAACGCCTGGGCAGCATCGGCAGCATCTCGAATCTGATGGTTGCCGTGGACATAGAGCGTCGCGGCGCAGGCTACCACGATGAACCAGGCAACGATGTCGGTGAACAGGCAGCCCAGGATCACGTCCCAACGCGAGGCTTTGTATTCGCGAGGAGTAATGCCTTTCTCTACGATGGAAGACTGGAGGTAGAACTGCATCCAGGGAGCGATGGTGGTTCCCACCACGGCGATCACCATGTAGATGTAGGCAGACTGGTGGAATGCGCCCGCCAGCGGCGGCTTAAAGGTGGCAACGAAAGCCGCCTTCCAGCTTGGACCGGCGAGCACGCCGGCGATGATGTAGGCGAAGTAGAAGAACGACGCTGCGAGGAAAACCTTTTCGACGCTCTTGTACGTGCCCTTGACCACCAGCAGCCATACCACCACCGCGGCGCACGGTACGCTGATGTAGCGCGAGATGTGAAACAGCTCCAGGCTGCTGGCGATGCCGGCAAACTCAGCCACCACGTTGCCAAAATTCGTGATCACCAGACCCAGCATCATCAAGAACGTGATGCGCAGCCCGTATTCTTCGCGGATCAGGTCACTGAGCCCTTTGCCGGTGACCGCGCCCATGCGCGCCGACATTTCCTGCACCACTACCAGCGCGACGGTCATGGGAATCATGACCCAAAGCAGCAGATAGCCAAACTGCGCGCCGGCGGCGGAGTAGGTGTAGATGCCGCCCGCGTCGTTGTCGACGTTCGCTGTGATGAAGCCCGGGCCGATGACGGCCAGGAACATCAGCAGACGAATTCTCCAAACTCTGAGGCGACGGGCTTCGGGCATGCGATTGAGGGCTTACGGTGAGACGGTGAAGACCACCCAGAATAAACGCAGGCGGCGAAATGCGCCAATCAGGGCATTCCCAGCTTATGCAACGAAATTGCCTGCCGTCGGCAGGCGAAGGTCTGGTCTGCGTGCTGAGACGCAGCACCATAAATAAAGGGCACGGCTGGAGCCGTGCCCTGGCAGAAAATCATGCCCTCAATGCTTGTTGGATGGATTCACCTGGATCTTTGCCATCATGCCACCATCCTCATGGTCGAGAATGTGGCAGTGGTAGACGAAGGTCCCAGCGATGTTCGGATCGCTGAAGTCCATGCGCACCGTGATGCTGGGATAGGGTCCGGTGCCCGACCATCCGGGGATAGGGTAACTGTCGTAGAGTTCCGGATTTTGCACCGGCACACCGTTAATCGCCATCAGCAGGAAGTGGACCTGGTGAATGTGGAAATCGTGCGCCTCGCCCGCACGGTTAGTGATGGTCCAATCTTCAATGGCCCCAATCGTGGTGGTAATGGCGGGCGGATCGTCCATGTGAAAGACTCTCGGCTTTGCCCCCGCCACCGTGATGAAGTACTGGGTTGGTCCGTTGCTGCCCACCGTTTGCTCCGAAAAATAGAGGTTTCTAGTGGTCGTAGGCTGGGCCGTCAGTAGGCCGGAAAAACGTGGCCGATCAGCCGGCGGCTTGGTCGCAGCCCGCGCCGGACGAGGCTCAACTTTGGCGCTGTCGGTACCGAACATCTTCATCAGTTGCTGCGGTGGGTTGGGGTTGCCTACCGCACCCGTCGAGTAGCCGTTCGTCAGGAAGATCCCTTCCTGGTTGGATGGAAGGCCGGGCACGATGAATTCAGCCCGCCCCGCCGGCGGTATAACAATCTGATTTTCAACCAGCGGCGGCGACACCGGAATGCCGTCCAGCGCCACTATTTCCACTTGCTGCGCGGTTGTCCCGTAAATCACCTGTAGGGTAAGAAACGACTGGCTGGTTGCGTTGGCCACTCGCCAGAACTCCTGTTGCCCATACTGCATATTGATATAGGGCGACGGCGCGTCGGGGAAAAGGGCTGGCTGGAAGTTAATGGTCAGTTGATTCGGGCCCGGGATCCAGGAGTTCGGATTGTTGAATTGCTGACGAACGACGAATACCCGTTCCGGCAGGCCTTGCGTTCCATTGATAGTCCCTTCGATGAAGAGGGCGCCAGCCGCTCCGCCGTCGACCTGGGTGGTGGCCTGACCATGGGGATGCGGATGGTACCAGTACATTCCAGGGTTGTCGTTGGGGGGAACTTGGAAATTGTATTGGAACGGGGGATCGCCGGACTGGATGAGGGTATAGATAACGTCGTCCTGATGACAAACCGGCGGAATATTCATCCCGTGGAAATGCATGTTGGTAGTGCTGGGCAATATCATTCCGCCATTGCAATCGGCGTCGGGCTGCTTGGTCGCCGGCTCCGGAACATGCATGCTCATTTCCATTTTCTTCGGATACTTGTCGTACGGCGCCATAATGCTGTTGGTCAGGTTCAGGATCAACTGATCGCCGGGATTGAGGCGCAGCGTGGGAGCTTCAATCTGCTGGCCCTGGTAAATGTAGGAATAGCAGTAGTGCATGAAGTGGTCGGTGCCTTCCTGGTTCTCCAGGGTCATGTTGACGTTCAAAGCACCATTTTGACTGTATAAATCCACAGGATTAACCACCAGGCTCCCAGGCAGCGGTCGAGTCGGACACACGTCCTGGGCCGACGCCATGGTGACAGCCAGTGCACAGATCAGGAACAACCAAATTACTTTAGACATTGCGCGCATCCCTAACTCCTAAATTTTCCTGCGCCGGGCACTTTGGCCGCGGCGCTCTGCTGCTAGAACGGCCGCGGAGGGAACACCTGGATCGAAAGCAGTCCCGGGCTGAAACTGTCGCCGACCGGAGATCCGGCAGCCTCGGTCAGGGTGCACGTCGTGCCGGTTGACGTCACATTGACCAGGCCGATGGAGGAACCGAATTCCGCAACGTAAAGTACATTGCCCGTTCCCGTGGTATCGCGCGTCTGTAGCGCTCCGACGTACGACCACGGGTTATAAAAGTTCGTCAATGCGGGCGAAATACAGCCCGGCGACACCTTGCCCGTATTCTTATTGAAGAACGCAGCGCTGACATAAGCGTTCTGGCTGTTGCCGATGTAGATCAAACTCTCATCCGGGCTGAGCCGTACGTTGGCGGAATTGATCCCAGGTCCGATGGCGTTGGTCGCGGTGCCCAGAACGTACATAACCGTGGGGGCAAGTTTGCCCGACGACAGGTCCGAAACTTCCACTGTGGTAGGCACGGCAGCGTCGCCAAAAATCGCGAAGTGGCCGTCTTGCGTGATGTCCACGCTGTCGGGAAAGAAAGCAGATGCAAAGCCGGTCGCGTTCTGCTCGTCGTTATTCGATGTGGGGATTCCACTCGCCGTATTGAAGGATTGAATGGAACCATCAATGTAAGTGACCACCAGAATATTGCCATTCAACGCCATGCCGGCGACCCAACCACCATTCAGGGGAGTGACCGAAATATCGCCCAGAAACGAGAGCTGGCATCCTGATCCTACCGAAAAGGTTGCAATCGTATTAGAAAGGGTATACCCGGCATAAAGGTAGTTCTGGTTCATGACAATGCCTATGCCGTTGCTCGTCCCGTTGTCGTTGCTCGAACCCTGGAAGGTTCCCACTACGCTCTGGCTCTGGATGTTAAACGCCGCGATGTCACCAGTGCCGGCATCCGACAGAAACAGGCACTGGGCAGAACTGGACGGGAGCATTGTCAGGCGCGGCGTCCCGAAGAACCCGCCACCGATGCCTAAGCCGGTAGTGTTGACACTCTGCTGGTAGGTCAATGTGGGTGCGCCTTGCGTACCCCCAGCAAGAAAGAAGGAGGCATAGGTATGGAGCGTTCCGTCGTCGTTGGTGATGACGTAGACAGGCGGGCTTCCGGGCTTCTTCTTATCGATTGCGCCCGGCTTCTTATCGATTGCGCCCAGCATTACGGGAGCGATTACAGTGCCTACCACCAACAACACAATCAGTAACTTCTTCATGGGCGATCTCTCAGTCTGGTGAGCAGCGACATCACGCGAATCGTATCTCATGGGACACAGTCCTACAATGCACGTTGGACTCACATGCAACGAAATCCGCAAAATTGCAACAAAATCAGCCTAATTATCTGTGTCTTGCGATCTTTCTCAGGACGAGAACAACTGGTTGACACATCCTACACGACAACGGGGGACGACTCAACGTCCGCGATCAATTATCGGCAGATTCGGTCGCAGGATTTGGCAAAACAGAACTACGCCGAACTAAGGTTACTTCTTCGCCGAAGCGGTCGGGGCAAGGCTGGCAACAGGCGCCGGGTCCGGCAATGGCCAGACGACCGACACGAACCATGCGACTGCCAGACCAATGAGGCAGCCGAACAGCACCTCAGACATACGTTGCACGCCGGCCCGAAGGCCAGGGAGGCGGGCGTGATGCTCCAGTCCGGCGGCGATAACAAAGGCCGCGCTGATGGGCGCTTGCCGCCACATGGTTTGAATACGGACAATGTAGGAAGTCACCAGCACGGTCAACGCCAAGGCGAGCGGGAGAGCAATGATCCGGTTGCCTCCGATGGCGATGAATAAGAGTCCGATAGCGCAGCCAACCGTGGTGTTGATGATGCGTGCACGGAAAGTCAACAAGGCCGTTTTCATCAGCGGATCGCTGGTGGCGACCATGGAACTGATGGCCCAGACAGGGTTGGCCTCGGCGATCTCGTGAACACAAACCCACAGCACCGCGGTCGCTATGGCGATGCTCACCGCGTAGTGGACGCCGTGCATGTCGCCTTTGATGAATCGATCGATAGCTTTCATACAGCGGGATTCCTCCCGAGCATATCAGGCTTACGGTTTGCAACCGCTCATGCTAGCTGTGGTTACGGGCAAGGCCTGCGCTTTACTCTCGGCGAGAGTCGCATTGAATGCCCTGGCGTCCTGCGCATTCAAGTGCGACCACAGCATGAGAGCTTTGTCCAGCGCGTCGCAGCTCTGTTGGATCGCGGCCCGTACCGTGTCCGCTGGACGCATGTCAGCGCTTTCAACGCTATAGATCAAGCGGGCCAACTCGCGGTTAATGGGCCCGAAGCCGGGAGCGGTGTGAGTACCATTCTGCGCAGCATCGATCTTCTTATTCAGCGCGTCGGAGGCTTCCTTGAGCTTGTTTCTCTGGTCGGCACTGAGGCCGTTTTGCCGATCCACCAGGGCCTTTTGCAACTCCGCGACCTGATGATAGGCCTCGAAGCTTGCCTTCATGCCGCGGCTGGCCTGCAATGCCACATCGCGCTGCTCCACCAGGTCCGACTGCGAAGCGCGAACCCGAGGGTCGAGATCTAACGTGAGCGGCTGCTGCAATGTCTGGCCGGCATAGCGCAGTTCCACGCGGTACTTGCCGGGAACCGCCAACGGCCCTTGCGGCTGCTGCCGTGGCGTGTCGGCCGGCACGGCGTGGTCTGCCAGCGTGTATTCAGTGTAGCCCAGGAGAGCGCCGTAATAGCCATAGGGAAGAGAAGGCGGAGGCGGATATCGCAGGTTCCATACAAAGCGATTCACGCCTGCTGATTTCGTGAGCGCGACAGGAGGAGCAAACCAGTATTCTGGAGCGTTTGCTGGCAGAAGATCGATCGCCTTGGGCACACTCGAATACCTGGCGACCTCAGCGCCCTTGTCATCGTAGACGATCAGGGTCAACTCGCTGGTAGCTGCGTTCTTCAGGTAGTAGTCGAGGATGGCGCCATCCGGCGGGTTCTGGCCGGCCGGAGTCTCGGGTGGAAAGGGCGTGTCCTCATAGTTGTCCCAGCGCACACGCATACCATTCGCCGGAGGAAAGAGATACGCGTTCGCTGACGTGAGCTGCGGGTTGAACTCGCGCAAGGGGGTCACGTCGTCGAGTATCCATAAGGCGCGTCCAAAAGTTGAGATGGCGAGATCGTTCCCGTGGACAGTAATGTCGGTGATCGGAGTGGGCGGAAGATTCAGCGAGAGCGACTGCCAGTGATCGCCGTCGTCCCACGAGGCAAACACCGTGGTGTCGCTTCCGGCGTAGAGCAGCCCTTTGCGCTTGGGATCTTCGCGGACCACCCGGACCATTTCGTCCTGGGGAAATCCATTGACGATCTTCTGCCAGGTTTTCCCGTAATCATGGGTGCGAAAAATAGCCGGAGCAGTGGACTCGCGAGTCCCGCCTACAGTCAGGTAAGCAGTGGCGGCGTCATGATGCGAGGCCTCTATGTAGAGGATCTCGACTGGAGCGCTCAATCCTGGCGGACTGACGTTCTGCCATGTCGTCGCCGAGTCGCGCGTAAGCTGCACCAGCCGATTGGTCGTGCCCACCCAGATTTCACCTGCCTGTACCGGGGATGGCGACAAAGCCGTGATGGAGGGAGGATGCTCCTGACCGGGCGCGGCCTTCTCGCCTTCTTTCCGCTCTTTCTCCACGTAGCCGGTGAGATCGGGGCTAATCTCCTGCCAACTCTTGCCGCCATCGGAGGTTTTCAGCACCATCTGCATTCCGAGATAAAGAACCGACGGATCCTGCGGCGAGAAGACAAGCGGAGGCATGCCTGCCCCGCGATACTTCTGACCGCGCTCAAACACGGTAGCGATTTCCGTCGTCGCCTTGTCATAGCGCACGACTGATTCATACCAGCCGTTGCTGTAAACATAATTGGGATTCGCGGGATCGGGCGCGATGAAGCTGTACTCCATGCCGCCGATGGAGTACCAATCCTGAAGCAGGATCTCGCCGTAATTGCTGCGGCTGAGAACGCCGGCGGTTCCGCTGTCCTGCTGGGCGCCATAGACGCGATAAGGAAATAAGTTGTCGGTGGAGATGTGATAGAACTGGCCGGTCGGCTGGTTATACCACGAGGTCCACGTCTGGCCGCTGTTGACGCTGACGATTGCGCCCTGATCGACACCGAGGAGCATGCGAGCGGAATTTTGCGGATCGATCCACAGGACGTGAAAGTCGTCCCCACTGGGCGCGCCTACGAAGGCCTCGAAAGTCTTACCGCCGTCGGTGGAGCGGTAGAGCGAAGTCTGGGCGACATACAGTAAATCGGGATTGCGCGGATCGGCTAAGACCCGACTGAAATAGAGACTGCCGATGACGCGTGGATCTTTGCTGGACTGATACCAGTTTGCGCCGCCATCATCCGAACGGAAGAATCCTTGATCGACAATCGCGTACAACCGTCGCCCCGCTGTTCCCCCTGCGACGCTGATGCCCACCCTGCCGCGGGCTTTGTCAGGCAGACCTTTGCTTTCCAGAGGAGCCCAGGTCGAACCGCCGTCGGCGGATTTGATGATTTCGGAAGTGTCGGCCACCGCAGTGGGGCCGGAACCCGATTCCGGATGAAACACCACCGCGTAAAGCGTGCGAGGGTTGTCCGGATCGGAGCACATATCGACGATGCCGAGACTCTGGTCGTTGGCGTAGACCTTCTTCCAGGTTTTTCCGCCGTCTTCGGTGCGGAAGATGCCGCGATTGGTCAGCATTGCCGCTTTTGGCAGCGGCCGCCAGAAAATCCCCACGCCAACGGAGTTGCCGGCTACGACGACGACATCGGGATTTCGTTGATCGACAATGATTGCCTGGATGTAGGCCACGTCCTGCAAGCCGACATTGGTCCACGTCGCTCCGCTGTCGGACGATCTATACAGTCCTTTTCCAGTCGTCTGTTCACCGGTGCCGACGTAGATGACGCTGGATGCGGACGGCGCAACCGCCAAAGCTCCTATGGACGCAACATGCACGCTGTCGAAGATGGGACGCCAGACGCGTCCGCCATTGGTGCTCTTCCAGACTCCGCCGCCGGGCGTCCCGATGTAGTAGGTATTGGGGTCGCCGGAGACTCCGGCAACCGAGGTCACTCTACCGCCTCGAAACGGTCCGATCAGCCGCCACTGCATCCCGGAGAAGAGTTTGGCATCGGGCTGTTGCTGGCAAATCAGACTGAGCGGAAAGGATGCGATGAACAGGATGAGGAGAAGCGGTCGGAGATGCGGGCGCAGGGGCATCGAGGTCTCCAGTGCAGCACTTAGGATACAGACGTTGGCATGGAGGCAGCTACGGGCGCAGGGTCTGCGTAAGGACTGTGCCGTCCCTACGGGACTCGGACTTCCTTGCCGCTTCACCCAGCGCTGAAGCGCTGGGCTATCTTGTTTCGCGCCTACGGCGCTCGATTTGCGGACTTCCTGCTTCACTGCCGAAACGCAATGATAGTTTTTCAAACCAGACCCTTCGGCACCAGTAGCAATCTGCGACGCTCGCGAAATTCCCCGCGCCAGCACGCTCCCCGACGACTACTCTTCCTCTTCCACCTCTTCGCCGCGCTCCGCCTTGGCAGCGGTAATGATCTTCTCCTGCTGCAGGGCAGGCACGAAATCATAGTGATGCATTTCCATGGCGAAGCTGCCGCGGCCCTGGGTCATGGAGGTCAGGTCGGTGCCGTAGGTCAACATCTCGGACATGGGTACTTCAGCTTTGACGACGGTCTTGCCGGCCTTGTTGTCCATGCCCTGAATGCGGCCGCGACGGCTGTTGAGGTCGCCCATGATGGAGCCGGCGAACTCGTCGGGAATGGTGATCTCGACGTTCATAATGGGCTCCAGAATGGTTGGCTTGGCCTGCTCCATGGCTTTGCGGAAGGCGATGCGGCCGGCAGTCTTGAACGACAGCTCGTTGGAATCGACGTCGTGATACGAGCCGTCGTAGAGGATGACCCTGAAATCGACGACAGGGAAGCCGGCCAGGAAGCCGCGCTGCGCCGCCTCCACGATGCCTTTCTCGACCGCGGGAATGTAGTTGCGGGGAATTGAGCCGCCGAAGATTTCGTTGACGAATTCGAAGTTGCCGCCGCGGGGCAGCGGCTCCATCTTGATCTTGCAATCGCCGAACTGGCCGTGGCCACCGCTCTGCTTCTTGTGACGGCCCTGCACGTCGGCGCGGCC
>Ga0302325_10034744_pt1 | contig 10311 bp, 10 predicted proteins | sample Palsa_T0_2_FD_201948 | JGI IMG/M metagenome (GOLD analysis project Ga0302325, IMG submission 201948) | Peat permafrost microbial communities from Stordalen Mire near Abisko, Sweden - Palsa_T0_2 | ecosystem: Environmental > Terrestrial > Soil > Palsa > Peat permafrost | place: Sweden: Abisko...
GGAGGTTATTTGTTTCTATTTCACCTCCAAGCCGCCTCGTCCATATCGACTTTTTCTTTTCCGGATGATCGGGCAATCTACAGGGAAGTATTTGTTCGGCTCGCGTTCGGAATTTCTCATACTGCTTTGGACCGAAAGGCAGAAGAAATGCCATCCGTTCCGGTTTCACCAAAAGTGCCGCTTGGCTAACTTCCCACCAAAACCCTTCGGTTGCTCCTGCGCGGAAAATCACGAGTTGCGAGCGAGTCATCATGGATTTCACCCACTCATGCCAATCTTCGTTCTTCTGGTAGGTCCGCGCCGCCCCAAGCTCCGGAAGTTTCTCGTTGGGTTTACCAATCGCTACGAATGGACCAATTTCATTCATGGCTTTAGCAATTTGTTCTTCCTCGCCCCCGCGCCAGGAATTCAAAATACCCGCCGTATCAGGTGCAGAAGATCCGTCACTTCTGAAGGACCTGAGATACAGGACAGGAGCCCGATCATCCTGCTGCATTAATGTTTCAGCCTTGATTGATTCAAGGCGTAGACCTCGCCTGTATAACCAGTGCCCGGTCGCCAATAAGGGAACAGCGATCAAAAACATATAAAGAGTTCCTAAATTTCGAGCGCCACCCCAGCCAATCACCAGAAACCCAATGAGAGTGAAGCAGATTCCCATTGCCTTCCATTTGAAACCACTCTTCGGATTGTCTGTGGGTATCGGATCAAGATTTATCCCCATCGTTAAAGCTCCTCACAAAGCATCAGCAGTGAATTTTGAATAGGATACACAGCTTTTGAAGGACCTCATGTTACGCGCCGGTGAACAATCCGAGGTGGGGCGGGCAAAGCGCTGTCAGGAGGGTCCGCTTCTCATTGAAGAGGCGGCCCCCACCCTTCGCAAAGAACGCGAAGGATGGGGCACCTGGCACCTGGGAATTTGGAGTAGGATTTAGGTGAAGGGATTTTAAGAATGCCTCAGCAATCCATTATTTTAGACCCAGCCGATGAAACCTTAGAGCTACTACGCTGTGCTTGCGGCTCATGGTCGCGACTTAGCCTTAGCTCGGCAGAAGTTCTGTGCGATGGCACGTCAATATCCGGTTTCTTGCCTTTTCTTGTTTGCGATACCTGCCGCAAGTCGAGATTGCCTCGACCGGTAAAGAAAACGATGCAAGCCTTGCAAAAGGACGCTGTCCTAAAAGGTGAAAGTAACATACATGTTGACATCACAAAGATGCCAATGGCGAAGAAACGCTTCGCTTTCTGTACGAAAGTAAACCTAAAATATGCTCCTCTGGATTATTTTTGTATCCCCGGTCTGGAGCGCCCTTGGGATTCAGGATTCCTTACGCCGGTATTTTTTTCGATCGAGGTTTTACCGTACTTTCAGAATCATCCTGGCTATGTAGTGAATCTTGCTTCTGATACCTATGGGACGCTTTACACGAAGGATGGCGGATATATATCCTTTGGTCTAACGCGGATGAAGCACCTAATTATGTGGCTCGGAGACCTTGACAAGCTTTCTGAACGAGATCTTCTGATGCTCACGGCTCATAATATAGATTCTGATCACGATATTGGATCAGAATTCTATGAAGGCCAAGTGGAGGCAGTTTTCACTGAACTCTCCCTGGAGCAGCGTATTGTCCGTGCACAGGGCGCTTTCGGCGAAAAACTTGTTAAAGAATTTGCTAGCTTGCGCTTGCTGCAAATGGACAAAGAAGCCGTGGATTTGTTGGCTAGCATGAGGAGACCGATTTATTTCACCGAAGAGGAATTTGGTGTCGCGGTTGAAACAATGACCAAACTCTTCATCGAAAGAATTGATGTCGAGCAGCTACGAACCGATTTACAACCATTCCTCAGCCCCCGTGAAACAAAGGACTCTAAGAGCTACCGTGGGCTAAGCCTCTTGCAATTGTGGCTCAAAAAACGTTCACAATTGGCGGATGCTACGGCGACCATGATGCCTCTCTTTGTCCTCTATGATCTTCGAGTAGCTTTTAAACACCTGATTTCAGATTCACGGAAAGAAGAACTGAAGCTTAGCAGCCTTTCACGTCTTGGGCTTAAAAGTGATGCTTCTTTAGAGGCCTTATATCTCCAGTTAGTGAATTCTTTGGAGCATTCATTTAAGGAAATGGCTCGATATTCTGTACGTTCAGAACAATCTGTTGCGCCACTGGATGCCAGTAGGTAGTTAATTGCAATCGGGTGTTGCATTTAGATCAGCGCAAGTTCAACCTTAGGCTGAACTTGCCTCAAATTCTAATTCCTTGACTGGTAGTATAGGCTTAGCTATGTCCCATCCCCATGTACGGTATCCAGGTTTTCGAAGCGGGTGTATTGGCTTAGGAAGGCTAAGTCGATGGAGCCGGTGGGGCCGTTTCTTTGTTTGGCTATGATGATTTCGGCTTTGTTCTTGTCTTCCGGGTTTTCTTCTTTGTCGCGGTTGTAGTAACTCTCGCGGTGGATGAAGGCTACTACGTCGGCGTCCTGCTCGATGGAGCCTGACTCGCGGAGGTCGCTTAGCAGGGGCTTTTTGTCGTCTCCGCGGCGCTCGCTGGCGCGGGAGAGCTGGCTTAGGGCGATGACGGGGACGTCCATCTCCTTGGCCAGGGCTTTTAGGCCGCGGGAGATGGCCGATACCTCTTGCGTGCGGTTTTCGTAGCGCTTGCCGCCCTGGGTGGGCAGCGTGGCGGACATGAGCTGGAGGTAGTCGACGACGACGAGGTCGAGCTGGCCCTGGTTGCCCTGCTTGAGGCGGCGGGTTTTGGCGCGCATCTCGGCTAGGGAGATGCCGGGGGTGTCGTCGATGAAGACTTTGGATTCGACGAGGTCTTCGAGGGCCTGGCGGAGCTTGTCCTGGTCGGCGCGGCCGAGGAAGCCGGTTTGGAGCTTGCGCTGGTCGACCCAGGCCTGGGAGGCCAACATGCGGCGGAGCAGGGCTTCCTTGGACATTTCGAGGGAGAAGACGGCGACTACGGCTTTGCCGACGACGGCGGCGTTTTGGGCGATGTTGATGGCCCAGGCGGTTTTGCCCATCGACGGGCGCGCGGCGATGATGATGAGCTCGCCTTTTTGGAGCCCCGAGGTCATCTTGTCGAACTCGGTGAAGTGGGTGGCGAGGCCGGTGACTTCGCGGGCCTGGCTGTAGAGGTTGTCGATGCTGCCGAAGGAGCCGGCGACGATTTCTTCGAGGCTGGCGAGGCCCTTGGAGATGGATTTTTCGCCGACGACCATGAGCTGGGATTCGGCGGCGTTGAGGACGTCGAGCGCGGTTTCGGACTGGTCGGCGGCCCTGGCGATGGCGGCCGAGCAGATGAGCATGAGCTGGCGGAGAAGGCTCTTGTCCTTGACGATGCGGATGTATTCTTCGATGACCGGGCGGCGCGGGAGGCCCTCGGTGAGCGAGGAGAGATAGGCGACGCCGCCGACGGACTCGATCTCTTTGTACTTGGCGAGCTCGTTGGCCAGGGTGACGAGGTCGATGGCGTGGCCGGAGCCGCCGAGCTCGGTCATGCGCTGGTAGATGCGCTGGTGGCTGTCGAGCGAGAAGTCTTCGGGGGTGAGCTTTTCTTCGGCTTCGGAGAGGGCGTGGTTTTCGAGCAGGACGGCGCCAAGGATCATCTTTTCGGCGGCGATGTTGGCGGGGAGGCCTGTGTCGAGGGCGTAGCTGGAGGCGGTGGCCATGGCTTCAGTTTACGAAAAAGCGGGGGTGGGCGGGGCTGTGGGTATTCGGCGCCAATTGTGCGAAACGGGCTCGGGTTGCCGAGAATTGAGTGCGGTTTTCCTTGAAGCTTTGATCATGCGGGGATCATCTCTTGGTTGTAGCTTGCGGGAGTGATCTTTCATCTTTGGAGCCCTGGTCGATGATCGGCTTACTTTCGCTTGCGGACCTTGAAGTTATCTCTGTTGCGGGCTTGATTTGCGGCGTATTGGATATCAGCTGCACACTGACGCTCATGAAACTCAGTGGCACCGAGCCGATGCGGCTGCTGCAGGCGGTCGCGAGCGGGGTTTTGGGTTCTAAGTCCTTTGCCGGCGGACGGAGCACGGCGGCTTTGGGTTTGGGGATTCATTTTTTTATCGCTTTTGTTGCCAGTGCTGTGTATTACCTGGCGAGCCGGAAGTTAAGCGTTCTGAACGAATATGCCGTGCTTTCGGGTTTGTTCTACGGCATTGCGGTTCACTTATTCATGACCTTTGTTGTTTTGCCTCTGTCTTCTCTTAAGCGTCCGTTTTCGATGCGGGCGTTTGCAATGCAATTTGTGGTTCACATGTTGTTTGTCGGTTTGCCGATCTCGCTTACGGTGCGTCATTTCGCATGAAAGTCTGGGTGACGCTGGAATCTGGCGCGGAAGGGTTGCTCACCCTGGAGGGATATCATGGTCTATAGGGGTAATCGCCTATGAAGTTGTTTTCTATCGCTGTTTTTGCTGGATTTGCTCTCTTTTCGGGCTCTCTTTTGGCTCAGGCTCCTGGGCCTGCCGCCGCGCCTGCGAGTGCGGCTACGACTGCCGAGTCTCCGGAGATTCGCGAGCTGCAAAAGGTTGAGGACAATTGGAATAACGCGCTGAACCAGCGCGACCAGTATGGGCTGGAGCTGGTGCTTTCACCATTGTTTGTGAACGTGGCGGCGAATGGCGACGTTACGACGCGCAACCAGCAGATTGTTGCGCTGATCAACCAGGAAGACAAAGCGGCGACGACCGATGCGCGGGTGATCACGGTGCGCATGCTGGGCGATGTGGCCGTGGCCAACGGGACTTACTCGTTGACGCACAAGGTCAACGGCGCTGTGGTCGAAGAGAAAGGCGTGTTTACGCACGTCTTTCAGCGGCAGCATGGGAACTGGGTTTGCGTGAATGCGCAGCGGACGATGCTGCGCGAGGATGCTCCGGGGAAGGCTAAGAAGGGGAAGTCGGACTCGAAGGCCGAGCTGCCTTTTCATTTTCCGCTGTTTTCGAAGGGTGATAAGTCGGACAACACCGGACCGAGCGATCAGCCGAAGCAGTAGGGGCGTAGTCTGCTCCGGGCGATACGGAGGTGGAATGATGGCGGAAGTTGTCGACAAGCCTGCTTCTTCCCGCTGGAATGTTGCGCCTTATTTCCTGGTGGACGATGTGGTGGCTACGGCCAACTTCTACCGGGAGAAGCTGAGCTTTAGCTTTGAACGCTTTTGGGGCGAGCCTCCGTGCTTCACCATTATGTGGCGCAATGGCGCGTCGATTATGCTGGCGCAGTTTGAGTCCGCGGGCGTAATGCGGCCGAACTGCGTGGCCGACCCGGAGCGCGGCGCTTTGGATGCTTATCTATGGATCGATAACGCAGACGCTTTGCATGACGAGCTGCAAGCGAAAGGCGTAGCGATCACGCGGCCGATCTGCGACCAGGTTTATGGCTGCCGCGAGTTTGAGATCCGCGATTGCAACGGATATACGCTGTGCTTCGGGCAGAACCTGACAGGTTAGGCGACGCCTTGGGCTTTGGGTGAGGATGCTTCCGCGCGGCCCTGCACTTTTGCCTGGATTCTTATGCTGACATGGACAAGGCCCAGCGCGGCTGGGGTTACGCCGGGGATGCGGCTGGCCTGGCCTATGGTCTGCGGGCGAACGCGGCCTAGCTTCTCCTGCATCTCGCGGGAGAGGCCGCTGATGGTCGAGTAGTTGAGCCACTCTGGAATGTGGACGCCTTCGGCTTCCTTGAGCTTCTGGATGGCTTTCTTTTGCTGCTCAAGATAGCCGGCGAACTTGATTTCGGTTTCCACGGCGCGGGCTTCATTACGGGGGACTGACGTAAGGCGCTCACCGTTGATTTCGACGAGATCGGCAAGGAGCGAGTCATGCTTGAGTTCAGGAGTGAGGGCCTTGAGGACTTGCTCGATTTGGACTTCTGGGCGCTTGAGGAGCTGGGCCCATGTTTGGCCGGTGATGGCGGCGAAATCTATATTTTCTGCTGCGATGGCGAGACCTTCGCTGTCGACTTTCTTGGTTGCGAGCAACTGCGCCAGCGCGGCCATGCGGGCTTGCTTCTGCTCGTATTCGGCCCAGGTTTCATCGTCGATCAAGCCGAGCTTGCGGCCATAGGGAGTGAGGCGGCGGTCGGCGTTGTCGATGCGCAGGTGGAGGCGGAACTCGGCGCGACTGGTGAACATGCGGTACGGCTCATTCGTTCCCTTGGAGATTAGGTCGTCGATGAGAATGCCGGTGTAGCCTTCGGTGCGGTCAAGGGTGAATGCGGGCTCGCCTTTGAGCTTCAAGGCCGCGTTGATGCCGGCCATGATGCCCTGGCATGCCGCTTCTTCATAGCCGCTGGTGCCATTGATTTGCCCCGCTAGATACAGGCCTTCCATGGACTTGACCTTGAGGCTGCGGTCGAGCTCGGTGGCGTCTACGGAGTCGTATTCGATGGCGTAGCCGGGGCGCAGCATCTCGGCGTTTTCTAGGCCTGGGATGCTGCGGACGATCTGCTGCTGCACCTCCATGGGGAGCGAGGTGGACATGCCGTTGACGTAGACTTCGTGGGTGTTGAGGCCTTCGGGCTCGAGGAAGAACTGGTGCTGGGTCTTCTCGGGGAACTTGACGATCTTGTCTTCAATCGACGGGCAGTAGCGCGGGCCGATGCCTTCGATGGCTCCGGAATACATGGCGGAGCGGCCTACGTTGTCGCGGATGATCTGCAGCGTTTCCGGCGTGGTGTAGGCGATGTGGCAGCTGATCTGCCGCTGGACGATCTTCTTTGTTCGGAAGCTGAAGGGCGTGGGCTCGGGGTCGCCGGGCTGTTCTTCGAAGGCTTCCCAGCGGATGGTGCGGCCGTCGAGGCGCGGCGGGGTGCCGGTCTTGAGGCGCGTAGTGCGGAGACCGAGACGGCGCAGGGCTTCGCCGAGCAGGACTGACGCGGGCTCTCCACTGCGGCCTGCCGGGTAGCGTTCTTCGCCGCAGTGGATTAGGCCGTTGAGAAAGGTGCCGGTGGTGATGATGGTGGCTCCGGCGAGGAGCTGGCGGCCGTCTCGGAGCTTGAGGCCGAGAACACGGCGAACTGGTGGCATCCCTCCCACCCATGTCCGGCAAAGAGCGCCGGGCATGGATGGGGCACCCAATTCTGTGGGTGGGGCACCCGCATCTTCTTGATTTGAGACCGCCGGAATTTCTTCGAGAACTAAATCGACGGCTTCGGCTTGCTTGATGTGGAGATTGGGCTGGTTTTCGAGGACTTCGCGCATTTTTACGCGATAGAGCTGCTTATCGCACTGGGCGCGAGGGCTCCAGACGGCGGGGCCGCGGGAGGTGTTGAGCAGGCGGAACTGGATGCCGACGGCGTCGGCGACCTCGCCCATGACGCCGCCGAGGGCATCGACTTCGCGGACCAGATGGCCCTTGGCGATGCCGCCGATGGCGGGGTTGCAGGACATTTGCGCGATCAGGTCGAGGTTCATGGTGATGATCGCCGTTTTGAGGCCCATGCGCGCGGCGGCCATGGCTGCTTCGCAGCCGGCGTGGCCCGCGCCTACTACGGCTATGTCGAATTGTTCGGTGAAAGACATTGCTCTTCTTATTCTACGGAGTTTGCGATTTCTCCGCTGACGCCGTACAGATCTAAGCTGTGGCGGCAATTCTCGTGGTTCGGCGACGCAAGCCTGTCGGCTTCGAACCGGCTTCGATACCACGGGTCCTCGTTTGCAACGGCCGCACCGCAATGGTCGTTTGGAGTTTCAAACGGTCTGCATAGCGCAATAGCTTTTCTATGCTCACCTGCGCGATTCTGCCCTTAAGCAAATTGCTCACGGAGGGTTGGTATTCATCCAACAGGCTTACCAATTGCGCCTGCGTGTAACCCTCGTTCCGGATGTGCTCCAGGATGGCAGACAGAATCTCCGCCTTAACCTTCAGGGCGCTGGCTTCGCAGGCTGAGAATCCCAGCGCGTCGAAGATGTTCCCTTTCACAATGTGCGTGGGCTTATTGGCCGCTATGCTTTTCATGCGCTTTCAGTTCCTCTAGTCGCTGTTTCCATTGTTTTACTTGACGCGATCTATACAAAATCTACTATGAACGGCGGCAGGTCTTAGTTTCGGCGGTAGAATGGAGCGCATGTGAGGTTTGCGGCGTGTTGCTGGAGCTTGCCAGGCCGGTTGCTTTGCTGTGCAGCATGATGTCCCTGCTGGCTGTCTTCCATACGGCTTTTCTGGGGCCGGCGACGGATTACTCGCAGCGGATTTACGACTCGCTTGGCGTGCTGCTGCTGGCGGCTGGGTTTTCGCTGGTCGGCGGATTGGTCTTCCAGGAAGATGGGCGCGAGAACGGCGAGCGTTTGCTCAAGGCGTCGCGTGTGAGCCGCAGGCGCGAGCTGCGGATTATAGAAACATTTCCGGTGCAGGTCTTTTGCTGGACTACGGGGATCATGACGGTGCTGTTTGTGCTGTCGTGGTATCTGGAAACTCACTGCATCTTCTACCGGGATATTCATTTCTGAAGCGATTGCTGGTTGAAGCGCGCGGGACGGCGCTGCCAATTGTTATTCACGCGTCGGTCTGCGACTATCTAATCCATCTCGAAGAGTGTTGGTCCAGATTTGCGCTTCTTGCGTGGTTTCCATTCGCGCTCCACGTCTTCCAGACTTCTTCCTGAAAGAACGCTGTTCGGCTGCTCGTCCACGATGGCTGGGGCGTCCTTGCTTCTGGCGAAATCATCGGGCAACTTTATGAGATCCCAGACCTGTCTGCGAGCGCCCTGGCAACTTCCAGGCCGCCGGAGGAGCATCCAGATGCCCTTCAATTTCTCGCCGTACAGTGTAAATTCCAGACGGCCCCGACGCATGCTCTCATCGATGTCTTGATACCCCGGCAGCGGCTCATAATATCCCAAATCCCAGGGCATGGTGGGGCCGGCGCCGGGCATGCCTTCGGGGAAAACACCTTCAAAGGCGAGGTTTTCTACCTTGTGGTCTGCCACTTCCACGGCCTCGCGGTAATCGCCGGCGCAGCAACTCGGCCCTTGCGGAACAGCCCAGCTCTTCAGCCATCCATTCCACTCAAGCCGAACGTCGTAGTGGAGGCGGCTCGCTCGATGTTTTTTAACGACAAATCGCAGCAATGCAGCAGCACGGTTGTGCGCGGAGATTTCTGCCAGCCTTCCACTTCGCTCATCCTGGTTTTCATTCAAGATGGGCAGATTGGATTTTGAACAAAACAAGTCCATTTGGGTAGAGATGTTATTCGGGGCGGGCCTTTTTTTTCGGCTGAGTATCATAGATCACCTCGGCCATTATATTCGCCTTTTATTCGCTTTTAGCGCAAGAGGAATTTTATGTCTGGCTAAAGCCCCCTTTGCTATGGCCCCTGCTGCCTCCGGATCGACTTATATTTTCTACTTCCAGGCGCCGAGCAGGCGGCGGACGAGGACTAGCTGGCCTACGTGATAGGCGTTGTGGTCGGCGATGAGCAGGGCTTCGCGGAGGATGGTTTGGCCCTCGCCGTGGGGGATCTTGGCATGGAGGTCGGTGGATTTGTCTTCGATCAGGGCGCAGAACTCCTTCAGGTCTTTGCGGAATTGCTTGATGCTGTCTTCCCAGGCTGCGTCGTCGGGCGGGGTGGGCGACTTATGCCAGTAATCTTCGGGCCATTTGCGGTGCTTGTACTTGGGATTGCGGGAGAAGTCGAGGATGTCCTCCTGGGCGATGCGCAGGTGCTCGACCAGTTGCCAGGGCGAGTGCTCGGCGCCCTTGGGGGTTTTGCCACGCAGGTCGGCGGCCAGGCCTTTGATGGCTGCTTCGAAGTCGGCGTGGGCTTCGCTGCCGGTGAGGAGCTTGACCAGGTGCGTTCGCAGGGATGCGTCTTGATCCATATTGCCCTCTTTACAGTGATGTTGCTGTTGAGACCCTCTCGGCCGCGGTTGGCAGCCCGCTTTCTTCAGATGCAGTTTCGAGTTTGCGCGGCGCTTTCTTTGGTGTGGGCTTTGAGCAATGGTCTGGCCTACTAGCTGCGCGGCGGTGACGGAAACGGTTGGATTTCCGCCCAATCCATGGATGGAAGCGCTGTATCTGCATGTATACTTCCTGCGAAGCATGCCTGAAGAACGCCGCTTGTAAGGAGTAGCCATGCAGAGCCGCATTGTGGGCACGACGATGCCTGTTTTGGAATTTCTGTTGCAGCCCAACGACGCTGTCATCTCCGAGGCCGGCGAGCTCTCGTGGATGTCGAGCTCGATCAACATGACGACGCATACGCAGATGATGGGCGGCGGCGGATTCTTTGGCGCGCTGAAGCGCGTGGCCGGCGGCGGCAGCCTGTTCATGACCGAGTATCGCGCCTGGGGCGCTCCGGG
>Ga0302325_10034746_pt1 | contig 10311 bp, 10 predicted proteins | sample Palsa_T0_2_FD_201948 | JGI IMG/M metagenome (GOLD analysis project Ga0302325, IMG submission 201948) | Peat permafrost microbial communities from Stordalen Mire near Abisko, Sweden - Palsa_T0_2 | ecosystem: Environmental > Terrestrial > Soil > Palsa > Peat permafrost | place: Sweden: Abisko...
ATACCGTGGACACCGGCGGCGCGCTCCTCGTCGCCGCTCCACTTCTCGATGCCGGCGTGGAGGATGTAGGCGCCGGTGGTGAGGCGCAGGGGGATGTCGCTCAGGTTCATGGGGGTCGTCCTGTCTCGGCGGCGGCGCCTCGGTGAGCGCGTCGGTCAGCGTAACCGGACCCGCTCGCGTCCCACGCCGCGCCGCGACCGCCCGGCGGCCGCCACCATGTGGGTCAAAGCCGCCGCCACCTCGGGGGCGCGGCGCGTCTTCAGCCCGCAGTCGGGGTTGACCCACAGCTGTCGCGGGGGCAGCACCTCCATGGCCTGGTCGATGAAGGCGGCGATCTCGTCCTCGGAGGGGACGGTCGGCGAGTGGATGTCGTAGACGCCGAGACCGATGCCGGCCCCGTAGTGGACGGCGACCAGGTCGTTCAGCACGTCCATGCGGCTGCGGGCCGCCTCGATGGAGATGACGTCGACGTCGAGAGCGACCACCGCCTCCATGATGTCGCCGAACTCGGCGTAACACATGTGGGTGTGGATCTGGGTGCCGTCGGCCACCACGGCGGTGGCCAGCTTGAAACACTCGGTGGCCCAGGCCAGGTAGGCGGGACGATCGGCGGCTCGCAGGGGGAGTCCTTCGCGCAGCGCCGGTTCGTCGACCTGGATGATCCCGATGCCGGCCGCCTCGAGGTCGGTGACCTCGTCGCGCACGGCCAGCGCGATCTGCCGGCACGTCTCGGCCCGGGGCTGGTCGTCGCGGACGAACGACCACTGGAGGATGGTCACCGGTCCCGTGAGCATCCCCTTCACGGGCCGGGCCGTGAGCGACTGGGCATAGCCGGCCCAGTCGACGGTGATGGGCCCGGGGCGCTCCACGTCGCCAAACAGGATGGGGGGCCGGACGTAGCGGGTGCCGTAGCTCTGGACCCAGCCGTGGGCCGTACAGGCGAAGCCGTCGAGCCGTTCACCGAAGTACTGGACCATGTCGTTGCGCTCGGGCTCGCCGTGGACGAGGACGTCGAGGCCGAGCTCCTCCTGCTCGGCGATGACGCGGGCGATCTCACCCCGGCAGAAAGCGCGGTAGCCGTCCTCGCTGAGCTCGCCCGACATCAGGCGCTGCCGGGCCGCTCTGATCTCCGGCGTCTGGGGGAACGAACCGATGGTGGTGGTGGGCAGCGGCGGCAGCGGGATCGACCGCTCCTGCACGGCCCGGCGCGCCGGGTAGGGCGAGCGCCGGGCGGCGTCGTCCCCCGACAGCGCCGCCACCCGCCGGCGCAGGGCCGGCCGGGTCGTGCGCTCCGAGCGGCGCCAGGCCTCGGCGGCGGCGGCGCTGGCGTCGAGGGCGTCGGCCACGGCGTCCTGCCCCTCGGACAGGCCCCGGGCGACCACGGCGATCTCGTCGAGTTTCTGATGGGCGAAGGCCAACCACCGGGCCACGTCGCCCGGCAGTTCCGTCTCCGAGGTCAGGTCGTGGGGGACGTGGAGAAGAGAACACGACGGCCCCACCCACAACCGGTCGCCGAGGAGCCGCTGGGCCGGGCCCAACAGGTCGATGGTGGCCCGCAGGTCGTTGCGCCAGACGTTGCGGCCGTCGACCACGCCGGCCGACAGCACGGTGTCGGCGTCGAGGCGGTCGAGCAGAGCGGGCAGCTGACCGCGGTGGCGGACGAGGTCGACGTGAAGGCCGGCCACGGGGAGGGAGGTGGCCAGCGCCAGGTTGTCGCCCAGTCCGGAGAAGTACGTGGCCACGAGGATCTTCACCGTCCGGCGGGACAGCTCCCCGTAGGCGAAGTCGACGGCGGTGCGGGCCTCGTCGTCCAGATCGGTGCCGAGGCACGGCTCGTCGAGCTGGACCCACCGGGCCCCGGCGGCGCCGAGGGCGTCGAGGACCTCGGCGTAGACGTCGACCAGGGCCGGGAGCAGTTCCAGGGTGGAGAACCCAGGGACGGTCGACTTGGACAGAAGGAGATAGGTGACCGGACCCACCAACACCGGGCGGGTCACCGTGCCGAGCGTGCGGGCCTCGGTGAACTCGTCCACCGGCTTGGTCGAGGACAGGGCGAAGGCGGTCTGTGGGCCGAGCTCGGGGACGAGGTAGTGGTAGTTGGTGTCGAACCACTTGGTCATCTCGAGCGGGGCCACGCCCCCGGTCGGGCCGCTCACACCCCGGGCCAGGGCGAAGTAGGTGTCGAGGTCGACGGGGCCGCCGGGGTGGCCGAAACGGGGCGGGGCGGCCCCCACCAGACAGGTCGTGTCGAGGACCTGGTCGTAGAGGCTGAAGTCGTTGGAGGGCACGCTGTCGATGCCGGCCCCCACCTGCTCGGCCCAGCCGTCGGCCCGGCGCTCCCGGGCCACGGCGGCCAGGTCCCCGGCCCCGGTGGTGCCGGCCCAGTAGCCCTCGATGGCCTTCTTCAACTGGCGGCGGGGCCCGATCCGGGGCAGGCCCAGGTTCATCGAGCGTGCCATCGTCGTGTCCTCCCTGCGTCCGGTCCTGTGTCTCCGGTTCTCACGGTAAAGGTGGCGCCGGGAGCCGGACAGACACAGCTGCCTGCTTTCTCGACCGTAACAGTTCACCAGTCAGGCCTATTTGTCCATATTGTTCTGGTATACAGTCGTGCCCGATGGCGCTCGACCCCGCCTCCGGGAAGAACCTCTACCTCCAGCTGGCCGACGTGGTGGCCGGCCAGATCGAGGCCGGGACCTACGGCCCCGGCGACCGGATCCCCTCGGTCCGAAAGCTGAAGGACCAGTACCGGGTGAGCCTGACCACCGTCCTCGAGGCGTGCCGGGTCCTGGAGGACCGAGGTCTCGTCACGGCCCGGGCCCAGTCCGGCCACTACGTCCGCACCCGGTCCCCGGCGCGACGGTCCGAACCCGAGGAGTCGAGGCCGACGACCGGGGCCACGCGGGTCGACGCCTCGCTGGCCGTGAAGCTGAACCTGGGCATCGGGACCCCCAAGAGCCCACCCTGGGGGCGGCCGTCCAGGGTCCCGAGCTCATGGCCATCGGCCCTCTCAACCGGCTGCTCGGCCACGTGCTGCGCCACCAACCGGCGGCCTGCCACTCCTACGACGCGCCCCCCGGCAGTGCCGCCCTGCGACGGTCGATAGCCCGGCGCGGCGGCGACGCCGGCTACGACGTGTCGGCCGACGACATCGTCATCACGAGCGGGGCCAAGGAGGCCGTCTACCTCTCCATCGGGGCCGTGACCAAGGCGGGCGACACCGTGGCCATCGAGTCCCCCGCCTACTACGCCCTCCTCGAGGTGCTCTCGTCACTGGGACTGCGGGCCCTCGAGATCGCCTCCCATCCGCGCCACGGGATCAACCTCGACGACCTGGCCCGGGCGCTCGAGAGCCAACCGGTGGCCGCCGTGGCCCTGGTGTCGAACTTCTCCAACCCGACGGGATCGTGCATGACCGACGCGGCCAAGCGTCGGCTCGTCGGTCTCCTCGAGGCGGCCGACGTCCCCCTCGTGGAAGACGACGTCTACGGCGACCTCGTCTACGAGGGTCGGCGGCCGAGTGCCATCAAGGCCTTCGACAGCCGGGGCCTCGTCCTCTACTGCTCGTCCTACAGCAAGACCCTGTCGCCCGGGCTGCGGGTGGGCTGGGCTATCCCCGGCCGCTACCAGAACGAGGTCGAGCTACTGAAGCTGGTGGTGAACCAGGCCACCGCCGTCGCCCCCCAGCTGGCCCTGGCCGCCTTCCTGGACAGCGGTGGCTGCGACCGGCACATCCGCAAGGTCCGGGCCATGTACGGCGACCAGATGGCGTCGATGATCGACGCCGTCGAGCGCCATTTCCCCGCCTCCACCCGGCTCACCCGGCCGCAGGGGGGACACGTCCTGTGGGTCCAGCTCCCCGCCGGCGTCGACGCCATGGACCTCTACGACGACGCCGACCGCTCCGGTATCCGGATCGCCCCGGGGCCGATGTTCTCGCCCTCCCACGGCTACCGGAATTTCATCCGGCTCAACACCGGCTTCCCGTGGAGCGAGACCACCGAGCGGCAGATGACGACACTGGGTCGGCTCGTCGCCGAGCGTGTCGGCTCAGGCGGAGTCTGAGCGGGCCGACTCTGAACGGACTCCGACGACGCCCGACGGATCAGTGGACGCTGTGGGACGAGGGTTCGTCGCGACGACTGCGACCGCCGGCGGAATGGGAGTCGGCCGATCCGGCCACCACCGCCGCCTCGATATCGTCGCTGGCCGAAGCCGCCGGTCCGGCGTCCCCGGGCGACGTTGCCGTCGCCGACGACGAGGCGTCGGGATCCGGCTCGTGGGCCGCATCGTCGGTGGCCGCCACCGACAAAGAGAACAGGGGAAGGGCGTCGTGGCTCGTGAGGGCCAGCGCCTCGTCGGCCGCCAGCGGGGGGGCGAAGAAGTAGCCCTGCCCGACGTCGGCCCCCACCTGGCGGAGGATGGCCACCTGACTGGCCGTCTCCACCGCCTCGGCCACGGTGCAGAGGTCGAGAGAGTGGCTGACCTTCACGATCGTCTCCACGATGGCCCGGTTGACGCCGCCGGCGTGGTCGATCCCGTCGATGAGCGAGCCGTCGATCTTCATGGTGTTGACGGCGAAGTGTTGGAGGTTCTCGAGTGACGACCAGTCCGAGCCCATGTCGTCCACCGTGAGCTGGATACCCAGCCGGGAGATGGCCCGGAGGTCGGCGGCGGCCCCGTCGTCGGCCAACGTCGTCTCGGTCACCTCGATGGTGAGCCGGTCGGGGTCGAGCCCCGAGTGCTCGAGGGCCACGGCGGCGGCGGCGGCGGCCTCGTTGCGCCGGAGCTGGAAGACCGAGCAGTTCACGGCCAGCTGGATCTCCGAGCGCCAGCTCACGGCCTGGGCACAGGCCTCGGAGAGGACCCAGCCGTTCAGGGCGGTCATATGGCCGTTGGCCTCGGCCCAGGGGATGAGCTCCTTGGGTGAGATCCGGCCCTGGACAGGGTCGTTCCAGCGCAGGAGGGCCTCGAAGCCGAGCAGGCGCCCGGTGGCCAGGTCGACGGCGGGCTGGAAGAGCAGTTCGGGCTCGCCGTCGATGCCCAGGTCGGGCCATGGAATGACCGCCAGATCGTGAGCTGAAACTGTCACATCAGCCTCATCGGCCCCCACCTGGGCGTTCTTGAGCCCTCCGGGACAATTCGTCCGGCAGTCACCGGGCCGTCGCGGGAGGTTCACTACCGGCTTGTAGTTTGAACCGGAGAAGTCCTTCGCCCACCCTCAGAAGGGGCCGGGCCCGAGTGAGGAGTGAGACAGTGGCGAGGCCCGTCCTCGAGGTTCGCAATTTGTGCGTGGGCAGTGGCGATGCCGCTGCCGTCCGCGACGTCAGCTTCGCCGTGGAGGCGGGCCGGGTCTTGTGCGTCCTCGGTGGGGAGGGGGCGGGCAAGTCCCAGCTCCTTCGGTGCATCGGCCTCGACTTCGCCCCGGTGTCGGGGTCCATTCTCGTCCGGGGTGTCGACGTGACGGGGGCGACGAGCGAGCGGCGACGTCAGATCCGGGCCCGGAGCATCGAGCTCGTCCATCCCCCGGCACCCGACGGCGTCCGCGACCTGACCGTCCCCGGGACCCGGGCCAGCCTCCTGATCCAGGGCGGGCCCGGGGCCACGGCGCCGGTGGCCGGGATGCGGCAACGGATCCAGATCGCCAAGGCCCTGTCCCAGGAGGCCGACGCTCTGCTGCTCGACGAGCCCTTCGTGGGGGTGGAGCACGGCGTCAAGCTGCGGATCCTGGAGCTGCTCCATCTCCTGCGGGCCGAGGCGGGGACGGCGGTGGTGGTGGCCAGCCGCGATCCCGAGGTGGCCCGGTCCCTGGCCGACGACATCGTGGTCCTCGACGACGGCGAAGTGGTCGAGGCCGGACCCGCAGCGCGCGTCCTCGAGTCCCCGAGCCACCACCGGACCCGGGCCCTGGTGGAGTCCCGCCGCTCGGCCTGACCCCGTCGGCCTGACCCGCCGGTGTCCCGGGTCTCAGGCGGGGTCGGGATCGGGGCGGTGGAGCAGGAAGGTCCCGGTGGAGCGGCTCACGAGTTGGCCGTCGCCGTCGCGGACGGTGGCCTCGGCGTAGGCCACCTGCCGGGCCATCCGGACGACCTCGCCCCGGACGGTGAAGGGCGCCCCGAGGACGGCCGGGCGCATGGTCTCGGTCTTCATCTCGAGGGTCCCCCGGGTGCGGGCCTTGCCCGGCAGGGCGGCGTTGATGGCGAAGTTCATGGCCCCGTCGAGCAGGAGGGAGTGGATCCCGGCCTGGACGATGCCGTGGGGGTTGCAGGCCAGCGCCGTGGGCGTCCAGGTCGCCGTCACCCAGCCCAGGTCCTCCCCGTCGACGCCGTAGTCGGAGAAGGAGGCGCCGACGAGGCCGATGACCTCCATCCCACCGTTACCCAGCCAACGGTCCATGTCCTTCACGCGGCCGGTCATGGGGCGCCACCGTAGTCAGTGGGCGGCCACCGGCCCGGCGGCGGAGCAGTCAGGGCTCGAGGCGGTGGACGGCGTCGAGGGCGTCGTGGAGATTGTCGGTCCCGGTGGCCCGGATGAGCTCCAGGGCCGACTCGTGGACCTCGACGATGTCGAGATCGACCACCAGGAGGCCTTCGCCGTTGGCGGCCATGGCCCTGTCCCAGGCCCCCTGGAACCGGGCGGCGGCGGCCACGATGGCCTCGTCGCTGGGCATCGCCGGGGTCACTGGCGTCCGACCGGGGAGAGCGGGATGGACCAGGACACGTCGGCGGCCCGGGCGAACCAGAGGCCCTCGACGCGACAGGTCTTGGCCCGATGAGTCGTCCCGTCCTCGGAGGTCCCCTCCGGGTACATCTTGGAACTGACTAGTTCTCTACCGCAGCGCGGGCAATCGGGCCCTGCGGCCAGGGCCTCGACGTTAGCCTGCGCGGTGTGGATGCCGCCACCCTGCGTGGCTCGAGGTCCCGGAAGCGCGTCCGGCTGACCTCTCGGAGCGACCGGAGTGCCCATGGCCGGTCTATGCCCGGGACCGGTTTGACGGCCGGACCCCGGGGAGCGAGACTCTCCCCGTCACTTGACCGATCAGTCAGTTTCGCCCGGTAGGCTCCGGACCGACGTCAATTGCCGGAGCTGTGGAAGGAGCCCCTCATGACCACCGCCGTAATCGTGGACGCCGTCAGGACCGCCGGAGGTCGGCGGAACGGGAAGCTCCGGGGCTGGCACGCCGTGGATCTAGCCGCCGAGCCGCTGAAGGCGCTGGTGGCCCGCAACGACCTCGACCCGGCTCTGGTGGATGATGTGATCATGGGCTGCGTGATGCAGGTGGGCGAGCAGGCCGTGAACGTGGGCCGCAACGCCACCCTGGCCGCCGGGTTCCCCGAGTCTGTGCCCGCCACCACCATCGACCGGCAGTGCGGGTCCTCCCAGCAGGCGCTGCACTTCGCCGCCCAGGGGGTCATGGCCGGCGCCTACGACGTGGTCATCGCCGGTGGGATCGAGCACATGACCCACACCCCGATGGGGTCCTCGGTCGTGCGCGACCTGGGCTACCCCTTCGGCCCCGAGATGATGGCCCGGTACGCCGAGCGGGGCGGGCTCGTCTCCCAGGGGATCTCGGCCGAGATGATCGCCGACCAGTGGGGGATCAGCCGGGAGCAGCTCGACGAGTACTCGGCCCGGAGCCAGAACCACGCGGCCACCGCCGCCGCCGAGGGTCGCTTCGAGAACGAGATCGTCCCCCTGGCCATCAGGGACGACGAGGGCAAGCCCACCGACGAGATGCTGACCATCGACGAGGGGATCCGGCCCGACACCACCGTCGAGGTCCTGGCCAACCTGAAGCCGGCCTTCAAGCCCGACGGGAAGGTGACGGCGGGGAACTCGTCGCAGATCACCGACGGGGCCTCGGCCGTGCTCATCATGAGCGAGGAGAAGGCGGCCGCCCTCGGTCTCACGCCCCGGGCCCGCTTCCACGCCTTCGCCCTGGCCGGGGTCGACCCCGTCACCATGCTGACCGGTCCCATCCCCGCCACCCGGGCCATCCTGGAGAAGGCCAAGATGTCGATCGAGGACATCGACCTGGTCGAGATCAACGAGGCCTTCGCTTCGGTCATCCTGGCCTGGGAGAAGGAGATCCACGCCGACATGGCCCGGGTGAACGTGAACGGCGGGGCCATCGCCCTCGGCCATCCCCTCGGGGCCTCGGGGGCCAAGCTCATGGGGACGCTGCTGAACGAGCTCGAGCGCACCGGCGGCCGCTACGGCCTGGAGACGATGTGCGAGGGCGGCGGGATGGCCAACGCCACCATCATCGAGCGCCTGGGCTGACCTTCGGGGGGCGCCGGCGGGAGATCCTGCTGGCGCGCCCACGGGCGCGACGCGCCGCCTCAGCGGTACTGGGTGGCGGTGATGAAGCCGGTGGCGATCAGGCCGATGCCCCCGAGGAGATACCAGTTGGTGGGCGAGTCGGGCATGACGTCGAAGTAGTTGAGGACGATCATGAGGGCCCCGCCGAGGAGGAGGGCCAGGATGAGGGGTCCCATCCACTTGGGGCTCCGCTTCACGCTCCGGGGGATGGGCGGGGTGTAGCGGCCGCTGCTCGAGGTGGGGTGGGCCACGGCCCGGGTGGCGGCCCGTCCCTGGGAACGCCCCTTACGGGTGGCACCACCGGGTCCCTGCTTTGCCGCCATCGGACGAGGATAGCGCCCGGCGCCTGTCTTCTTGGGGCGGAGCCGACCTCTAAAGTGGGCCGGTGACGGCACCGCGGGTCCTGCTCATCGACAATTACGACTCCTTCACCTACAACCTCGTCCAGGAGCTCGGCGAGCTCGGGGCCGAGCCCGTGGTGTTCCGCAACGACGCCATCGACGTGGCCGGGATCAGGGCCGAGGCCCCCGACGCCGTGCTCATCTCACCGGGACCGGGACGGCCCGAGGACGGCGGGGTGAGCCTGGCCGTGGTGGACGAGCTCGGCGGCCAGATCCCCATCCTCGGGGTGTGTCTGGGCCTGCAGTGCATCGGCCAGGCCTACGGCGGCCGGGTGGTGGCCGCCCCCGTCCTCATGCACGGGAAGACCTCGGCCATCTTCCACACCGGGGTCGGGGTCTTCACCGATCTCCCCAACCCTTTCGAGGCGACGCGCTACCACTCGCTCGTGATCGACCGGGCCTCTCTCCCCGACGTCCTCGAGGTGACGGCCGAGACGGCCGACGGGGTGGTCATGGGCCTGCGGCACCGGCAGCTCGGCGTCGAAGGGGTGCAGTTCCACCCCGAGTCGATCCTCACCCCCACGGGCCCGAGACTGCTGGCCAACTTCCTCGGCGCCGCACAGCCCGTCGCCCCCTGAGCTTCCGCTCCCGCTCCCCCGCCGCCCGGTCAGGGCGACGTCGGGGTGGTGCTGGAGGAGGTGCAGCCCGAAAGGCTGGCCACGACGATGGTGACCTGGGTCCCGCTGTTCTCGGTCACCCCGCCCGAGGGGCTCTGGGACTGGACGACCTGGTCCTGGCTGGGGTCGGTCGTGGTCTGACAGGTCACCACCGGCACCAGGTTGTCGGTGGAGAGGGCGGACTCGGCCTGGGTCTGGGTGTCGCCCACCACGTCGGGGACCGTCACCGTCGCCGGCCCGCCCGACAGGACGAGGTTCACCGTCGTCCCCGCCGGCTCGGGCGACCCCGCCGGCGGGCTCGTGCTCACCACCGTGCCCGTGGTCAGGTTCGACGGCGTGGTCGAGGTCGACCCGCAGATGAAACCCGCCCTCACGATGGCCGTGCACGCCGCGGTCTCGGTGTCGGTGGCCACGTTGGGAATGGGCGTGGTGGCCAGCGTCGTGGTGGTGGAGGCGGTGGGGGCCGTCAGGAGGGTGACGGTCTTCCCCGGCGCCAGCGAGGCGCCCGCCCGCGGGCTCTGGCTGCAGACGATGTTCTGCTGGACGCAGAACGCCGCCGGCTGGATCTTGGGGACGAGGCCGGCCTGCTTCAGGATGGAGGAGGCCACCACCGTCGACTGGTCGACGAGCGACGGTACCTTCACCGGGGCCCCGGCCCCGCCGGTGATGAGCTCGACCGACGAGCCCTTGGCTACGCTCGTGCCCTGGCCCGGAGAGGTCCGGACCACCTCGGTGTTGGGGGCCTTGCTGCTCGGGTCGGGGTGGACCGACCACTTGAGCCCGGCCTCGTGCAGGGTGTGCTCGGCCGAGGTCACGGGCTGGGAGGTCACGTCGGGGACGGCCACCGAGTTGGCGGCGCCGCCCAAGTGCCACCAGCCGAGGGACTGGCCCAGGAAGACGACGACCACGATGAGGGCCACCAGGAGGACGACGAGGATCCCGGCGTAGAGGCCGGTCCGGCTCCCCTCCGATTC
>Ga0302325_10034747_pt1 | contig 10311 bp, 4 predicted proteins | sample Palsa_T0_2_FD_201948 | JGI IMG/M metagenome (GOLD analysis project Ga0302325, IMG submission 201948) | Peat permafrost microbial communities from Stordalen Mire near Abisko, Sweden - Palsa_T0_2 | ecosystem: Environmental > Terrestrial > Soil > Palsa > Peat permafrost | place: Sweden: Abisko...
TGGTGAAGTTCGAAAAGACGTGGTTGTAGTTTCAGGGAACGGATTGAGTGCGGCCAGCTTGATCCGCTTGCTGGAACGTTTTGGATGTGAGACACGCACTGTTCTTGAAACAGAAGTGAATTCCGAATCGTTCTCGCTGCCGTTCGCCGACCTGATTGTGATCGATCAGCCGGCGGAACGGGCGGCGGCGGCGAAAATGATGGCCGCGATTCAAAAACAGATGGCCGGCAGAGAAACACCGGTGCTGGTCTTACATGCGCCGCTGCGTCCGAGTTCATGGCGATCGCCGCGGGTCTTTGCTCTCGCCAAGCCGTTTAAGGAATCCAAGATTCTGCAGGTTCTACGCCACGTTCTGTGCGATGAAGCGGCTGACGCTCTTGTTCCCGGCCGTCCCGCGCTGAAAGTGGAAGAAGGAGTCGGACTCGAAGTTTTGCTGGTTGAGGACAATGCCGTTAATCAGAAGGTAGCGTCGCGATTGCTTGAGAAAAAGGGATGCTCGGTGCGCGCTGCCGGCAATGGACGGGAGGCCCTCGCCCGTTACGCGGAGCAGCCCTTTGACTTGATCTTCATGGATGTGCAGATGCCCGAGATGAACGGTTTCGAAGCCACGCGCACGATACGCCATCTGGAAAAAACGAATGGCACGAGAACACCGATTATTGCGTTGACCGCCAATGCAATGGCGACGGACCGGGAGCTTTGTCTTGAGGCCGGCATGGACGACTATCTTGCCAAGCCGATTGAAGTGGAAAAGCTGAATGACATGATTGTGAAATATGGCAAATTGAAGAGCAGAGAGGTCTCCAAGATGGAGACGCGCGGTTTGCTAGTTAGCTAGTTCCCGGCGCCAAATTCCAGAATCCACTTACTACCGTGCGCGGTGCAGAACAGAGCTACGGAACCAAGATCGTTAGTTGGGGAGTGGCTGGGTTGGAGTTTCGCGCCGCTTGTTACTTAGGCTGCATTTTGACCATCACCATGCGAAACAAACCCTCTGTGGAAACGTTCATTAGCTCTTCCTTGTGTCCGGCCTTCTTGAAACGGAGCCTGATGTACTCTGGCTGCAGGCCTTTGCATTTTAGAGAATAGCGGCCCTGACTGTCGGTTAAAGCCGCTGCTGATTCGGCTATGACTTGGGCGCCGGCAAGCGGTAGACCCTGATCGTCCACAACTACGCCCTGAAGTTCGAAGCCGCGCGTTTCAATACGAACTAGCCAGGCCCCTGATCCGGCAGCCACTGCAATTCCGGCTAGTCCCGCTCCCAAGAAGCGCCGGCGGGCCAGATTCCAGCCGACACTCTTGGAGAGAACCGCCGCCACATCGGTGGGGTCTACAGCAGTGATTGCCTGGAGATCAAACATAGCCGGCAGAGGCGTATTGTCCAGCAGCCATGGCACAACCTTCTTTCCCAGACCTTCGGCCTTCAGGTACTCGAAGCGGATTAAGTCCGACGTCGCGTGAGCGGACCAGCACAAAAGTAGAACACGAGACGCCTTTATAGATCTCTCGAGGCGCTGCTTCCAGTTCTCGCCGATACGGATGGATTCCACATCGAAAAAGACACGGTATCTCAAGCGGCGAAGTTCCTCGACTAACAAAACCACCCGCGGGCCGTCCTCTCTGGCGTAACTGACAAAAACGTCGAAATACATTCTCTTTGGCCCTACTCGTTGAAAGTCTCTTCAAGCTGCTGGATGACGGTGGTTAGTCCGCTGCCATCGCCCTCCGCCAGTTTGTCGAATAGCTTTACCCAGAGATCCCTTCCAGCGGCGAAGGCCGGGTGCCGGTAGAGGAAGTGTCTGACTCCACGACCTTCCCAAATTGGTTGGCTGAGTTTAGGGGTCTCGCGGAGAATTACATTGGCTGTTTGTCTGGCGCCAGTCAACTGGCCAGCGCCGTATTCACAGGTCAAACGCAACACATCTCGAACGAGCAGCCCGCCAGCGAGCAAGCCGTCACTTTCGAAATTGAGAGACTGGGCGATACAGTCCGAAAAACGGGCAGTGGTGAGGTGCTTCTCAAGAAATTGCAAGCGGGTTAAGGGGGATTTGTCAATTTTCAGGCGCCGAAGGTTAATTTCGAATGCCGTGGAGAAGTTAAACAGTATTTCCTGATGGATGAACTCCACCCTTGCCAATTCTGTTGAATCGTCCGGGAACACCTCCAAGAATTTCTCTGCCGCCTCGACCGCCTGTTCCCACTCTTCCTGCAACTCGAGGGAGTGGCTTAGAGCGCCTTGTGTAATTGCCCAGTCGCGGGGCGAGTTGGCTTTGGAGAACACCTCGAGGGCCGCTTTATGAGCGGTTACAGCCTCCTTTAGCAACGCAGCAGCGTCGGGGCCGCTACTACGTCGAGCTTGCAGACGAAGTACGCTCCCCAAGTTGTTTTGGGTGGCTGCCCAAAAATCCTGGAAGTCCGACTTAGTAAACACTTCCATGGCGGCGCGATTGGCTTGGGCTGACTGCTCGAGGAGTGCAGTCCCTTCGGCTCCTTTCACAAGCTGCGATTGTGCTTTGAGTGCTAAAGCCAGATTTCTTTGTACCCTGGCCCAAGCCTGAGGCAGAGTATCTTTGGTTCGCACTTCCAGAGCAGCGCGGAGAGCCTCGACGGCCTGGCTGAGCAAGAGCGCTTCGTCTGGCCCGTGAGAACGTCCAGCCTGCTCTTCCAGGGCCAAGCCCAGTTCCGCCTGCGTCATGGCCCAATCTTGTGGAAGCTCTGCTTTTGTTCGCACTTCCAAAGCCGAGCGGAAAGACTGTATTGCCTGCGTGCCAAAGGATTCGGCGACAGCACCTTCATTGGCTTCCGCGCGCATTTCCAAGGCAACGGCAAGGGCGTGCTCTGTTCCCGACCAATCATACGGTAGATCGGATCTGGTGAAGACCTCGAGCGAAGACCGGAAGGCATCGGCCGATTTGGCGAGCAACGCATCCGCCTCCGGGCCGGAAACAAGTCCCCCAAGAATAGAGAGAGCAAAGCCCAAATCATGTTCAGTTCGAGCCCAGTCTTGCGGGACCTCGTCTCGAGTGCGCACTTCCAGAGCTGCCTGGTAACAACGCACAGCCTGTTGCAAGAGCGCCAGACCTTCGGCGTCACCTATGCGCTCGCCGCGATCTTCGAAAGTGTTTCCCAAATTGTGTTGCGCTCGGGCCCAATCCTGAGGAAATTCGTTCCTGGTGAACACCTGCAAAGCCGATTGGAAGGCTTCGGTGGACTGCTTTAGAAAGGTCAACGCTTGGCGGCCTCCCACGCGCTCCCCTAATTTTTGCAGGGCAATTCCCAAATTGTGCTGAGTGGTGGCCCAACTGTCCGGATCGGTTCCCGGGCCGAATACCTCAAGTGCGGCCTGGTAGGCCTGAACAGAATCCGCAAGGAGCGACAAAGCCTCAGACCCGGCGAGGCGACTTCCTTGTTCGTCAATCGACATTCCCAAGATAGATTGAGCTAGCGCCCAATCAGCGGGGCGGTCCGCCCTGGTGAAAATCTCCAGCGACGAACGAATAGCGCGTACCGATTCAGCGAAGAGGGCCGGCGCTTCGGCTCCCGCAACGTGCGCGCCTAAAGATGCCAGGGCGCGTCCCAAGGAGAGTTGTGCGGTCGCCCAGTCATAGGGCGAAGAGGCTCTGGTTCGCATATCCACCGATGCACGGTAGGCGTCTACCGCCTTGCGTAGGAGAACTGCCGCTTCCGGTCCGCTACTGCGCTGTCCTTGGGAGTTGAGAGCCGACCCGAGAGCCCGCTGGATTGCTGCGCGATCGGCATCGTCCAAGACGCCGGCCGGTTCCTGCAATAGTTTTTCGTATTCGGCGACAGCCTCTTTGATCTGCCCGGCAGTGGATTTGGGATCTCCCAACTCTCCTTCGCGAGCGCGGGCACCGGCGATACGAAGCGACATGTCAAGCCACCAGTTCCTAAATCGACCCTTGTCGGTGCGCCGAAGTCCATCTTCGAGCGCAGCCCGAGCGGCCGTGTAGTTGTGACCGGCCGAAAGCGCGCCGGCTTGACTGATTTTGTTGTCGAGGAACGCTCTCAACGCTTTGCTCGACCGCTCTTCCGCTTCCTTCCGCTGGCGCTCCTCGCGATCGAAATCCCGGAGATCCTGATCAGCCGCTTCGTCAAAGAGCTGGGCAGCGCGCGGGAAATTCCTGCCGGCGAATTCGGCGAGGGCTTTCTGACGCTTGGTAGCCCGAGCCGGGTTGTCGCGGATATTGTCAGCCCACTTTCGCAGTTGATCCTCAACCTCTTCAAGAGTGAATCCAGTCTTTTCGGACCATTCGCGCAGGGAGCGAGTCAGATCCGGCTGTTTTGCAGCTGGGGTTAAGATCGAGGATGGCGATTGTTGAGGGGGCTTAGAAAGCCGCGCGATGAGTCCTTCCAACTGCGCCGGTTCTAATAGAGAGGCCGAGCCTTTGTGAAGCAGCTTAAGCGTTAGCTGTTTGGTGTGTGTGAGACTCGCGGGATCGATGGCGCCGTCCTCCGGTTGATAGATCACCAAGCCCCCCGCTTCGGTCAGTTCCAGCCGGGCCTCGAGTGCTGTGTAGAACGATACAGGAATATCAAAGACGACGAGCCCATTCGCGTCGGATAAACCTACGCCGAGCGTTACCTGGGCCGCGCCGATTGTGCGGTTGAGGGATAAACGAACATGCGCAACGGGTTTCTCGGGGCTAGTTTCGGCGTTTACGACTTTGACGCCAATCTGCCGCCTCTGCTGGGATTGGAGAGGCAGTATCGCGCAGCATAATATTGCAGAAATTGTGATGGATCGCTTTATCACGCGCGGTTACCGATTGGCGAAACAAAAGATTATTTTAGCTGAGGATAGATAGCTATGCGCTGGATGGAAGTGTGTGTGTCCACTCCCTTGCGGCCGTGGTTCGGCTAGCGATTGTCGGTCATCGTAGATGAACGTTCACACGGGCGAAACCGCCCGCGCCACCCCGGCAAAAAAATTGTCTCTCAAGAGTACTGAGGACCCTCACAAAAAATGTAGGAACACTAGGGAGTGGCACGTGGCGAATAGAATGTAGCGAGAGGGAGTGCGTCGCGCATGTTAGGCATCCTCGATTCGGTCATCATCGTTATTAGTCTGGCGCTTGTGGTGGGGGCGGTGCTGCGTGCGGCGGGCAAAAAGGAAACCGACGCCGAGTATTTTCTGGCGGGGCGCGATCTGCGGTGGCCGTTTATCGGCATGTCGTTGCTGGCGTCGAATATCTCAGCGGAGCACGTGGTGGGGCTGGCGGGGGATGGCTACCGGGTCGGCATGGTCACGGGCGGGTACGAATGGATGGCCGCGTGGTGCCTGATCATTCTCGCCGCGCTGTTTACGCCGCTCTACCTGCGCAACAAAATCTACACCATTCCCGAATTCCTCGAGCGGCGCTTCGGATGGGGACTGCGGGCGTTCCTCTCGGCGAATCTGCTGGTGATGAACGTGCTGACCAAGAACGCCATCGATCTTTGGGCCGGCTCGCTGCTCTTGGTGCTGCTCTTTGGATGGAACCAATTGGCGGTGATGATCGTGCTCTCGATTTTCACTGCGCTTTACACGATGAAGGGCGGGCTGCGCGCGGTGGTTTATGCGGACATGGTGCAGGGAACGTGGCTGATTGTGAGCAGCATCGTTCTCACCGTGGTGGGCCTGGTTGCGGTGGGCGGATGGAGTGGCCTGACGGCGCGGGTTGATCCGGCGCTTATCCATATGGTGAAGCCGCTCAATTCCGAGCTTCCCATCACGGGCTTTCTGATCGGGAACCTGATGGGCGGGATGTTCTATTGGTGCATGGATCAGACCAACGTGCAGCGGGTATTGGGGGCGCGCTCGGTGGACCAGGGTCAGAAGGGGGCCATCTTCGCCGGGTTCCTGAAATTGCTGATCCCGTTCATTCTGGTGCTGCCGGGGGTTATTGCGCGCGCGCTGTATCCGAACCTGCCGAAAGCGGATATCGCTTATCCGCGCATGGTGAGCGATCTGCTTCCTGTAGGGCTGCGCGGACTGGTGCTGGCCGGGCTTATCGCCATTCTGATGTCATCCATGAGCGCCTGCTATAACGCGAGCGCCACGCTGGTGGTGCGCGATTTTCTCATGCGGTGGAAACCGGGCCTCTCGGATGAGGAACAGGTTGCGGCCGGGCGCAGGGTCACGGTGCTGATGGCTGTGCTGGGTGTATTGGCCGCGCCTTTGGTGGGGCTCTCTGTCACCATTTGGCATTATCTGCAGATGATCTCGGCGTATTTGGGCGTGCCGCTGTGCGCGGTTATTTTCGTTGGCCTGCTGTGGAAACGCGGGAATACGGCTGGGGCTATTGCCGGGGGAGTGGCGGGGTTCGCTTTCGGCATGTTTTTGTTTCTCGACCAGACGTTGGGTTGGGCGCTGGTGTCGCACCCGTACCTGACGTCGTTTCTGCACCGTTCGATCCTAGTGTGGTGTTTGGCAGCGGTGACGATGATGGTGGTGAGCCTTTTGACCGACCCGCCGCCGGAGTACAAAATAGAGGGGAATGTGTTCGGGTCCGGTGGTGAGGGGCGGAATGGAGGTGGAACGGATTATCGGATTTGGGCAGGAGTGTTGTTTGTGTGTACGTTGATTCTGTGGTGGACGTTTCGGTGAGGTAAAGCAGCGGCCCGCCGCCTCCGAGAACGACGGGCCTAAATGACGCACACCACACTCATCTATACACGGCGGGAAAGCGGGGCAAAAACTCTAACGGGGAGTGAAAAAAAATTTGGGGAGATATAATCAGGGGTTTAAACAACGCGATGACCGATAGCTCTGCCGTGGATGTAACCGGACTGCTGCGGGCTTGGACGGGCGGCGACAGCAGCGCCCAGGAGAAATTGGCGCAGATCCTGTGGGACGAGTTGCGCCAGAACGCGCGCGCGTATATGCGGCGGGAGCGAGCCGGGCACACGCTGCAAGCTACCGCGCTGGTAAACGAAGCTTTTATTCGACTGGTGGATCTGCGGCGGATCGAATGGCGGGACCGGTCGCATTTTTTCACGGTGGCTTCGCAAATGATGCGCCGCATTCTGGTGGATCATGCACGCACGCGCGGCAGCCGGAAGCGCGGCGGGGGGGAAAAAATAGTTCCGCTGAACGAATCGGCCATGGCGGTGGCGGACCGCGCCAACGAGATGATCGCTCTGGACGATGCACTGCAAGCATTGGAAAAGCACGATGCGCGGAAAGCGCGGGTCATCGAAATGCGGTTTTTCGGCGGGCTCTCGGTGGAAGAAACAGCCGAGGCGTTAGATGTCTCAAGCCAAACCGTGCTGCGCGATTGGAACCTTGCGAGAGCTTGGCTGACGCGCGAGATGACCAAGCCTCTCAATGGATGACACGCGCTGGAAACAGGTCGAAGATCTCTATCACGCTGCCCTGGAGCGCGCGCCTGACGAGCGGGAGGCGCTGCTTACCTCGGCTTGCGCAGACGATCTAGAGTTGCGGCGGGAAGTGGAGTCTCTGCTAGAGAATAGCAAGACCAACCGGTTCTTCGCGGAACCGGCGTGGGCTTCCATAGATGAGCCGGAAGAGCCAGAAGAGCCTGCTGCCAAAACGAAAGCGGTGCTGAGTAAGGGTGCCGTGCTGGGGCCTTATCGCGTGCTCGACATCATCGGCGCGGGTGGAATGGGCGAAGTGTATCGGGCCAGAGACGCTAAGCTGGGCCGGCAGGTGGCAATCAAAGTCCTTCCGGGCCATCTGGCAGCCAATGGCGCGGCGCGAGAGAGATTGCGGCGGGAAGCGGCAGCGGCGGCGGCGCTGGACCATCCTTTTATATGCAAGGTTTTCGAGATAGCCGAAGACGGCGAAGTTCTTTTCCTGGCGATGGAGTTTATCGACGGAGAGACTCTTCACCGCCGGCTGCGTTCGAAGAGTCTGCCGCTGGCGGAAGCATTGCGGCTGGCGGGTGAAGTGGCGGAAGCGCTCGAGAAAGCGCACGAACAGGGCTTCTTGCATCGCGATCTCAAGCCGGCTAACGTGATGATCGCGCAGGACCACGTCAAGGTGATGGACTTCGGTTTGGCCAAACCGTTCAAGCCCGTGCAAACGCCGGCGGAGTCGGCCCCGACGATCACGGGCATTGGCCCGGCATTGACTGAGTTCGGCAACGCGATCGGCACGCCCGATTACATGTCGCCTGAGCAGATCAGGGGCGAGTTGTTGGACCAGCGTTCCGATCTGTTTTCGTTTGGCATTCTGCTGTGCGAATTGCTGGGACCGGCGCATCCGTTCCGGCGCGATTCTCCGTACGAGACGATTGCGGCCATCCTGAGGGATCCGCCGGATTTGACCGGCGATTTGCCGACCGGGCTGCTGCTGCTGATCCGGCGGCTATTGGCGAAGTTGCGGGAGGACCGCTACCAATCGATGGCGGAGGTGCGGGCGGATTTGGGACGGTTGGCGACGGGCGCGCTGACGTTGGCGCCGCCGAGAGACGCCGAGAGCCGTATACCGCTGATTGGGCGCGATGTGGAACGCAAGGAGTTGCTGCGGCATCTGGAGGAAGCGTTGGCCGGGCGCGGCTCGCTGGTGATGCTGGGCGGCGAGCCGGGCATCGGCAAAACGCACCTTATTACCGCCGCGCTGGAAGAAGCACGGCGGCGCGGAGTGTATGCCAACATCGGGCACTGCTACGAGATGGAAGGCTCGCCGCCGTATGCGCCGTTCGTTGAAATGATCGAGCACACGGCGCGTGTCGCCCCCCGGGAAGGCTTTCGTCTGGCGCTGGGCGATTCGGCGCCTGAAATGGCGAAACTGATGCCGGAACTGCGGCGGATGTATGAGGATATTCCTCCGGCCCTTGAGCTGCCGCCGGAACAGCAGCGCCGCTACTTGTTTAATGCCTATCGCGCGTATCTGGAGCGCGGCGCAAAAGTTACGCCGGTGATTCTGGTGTTCGAAGATCTGCACTGGGCCGACGAATCGACGCTATTGCTGTTGCAGCACATTGCGCCGGTGCTTTCCGGTGTGCCGATATTGGTGATCGGGACTTATCGCAATGTGGGAGCGGACGTTACGCAGCCGTTCGTGAAGATGCTCGAAACGTTGCGGCGTCAGAAGCAAGCCAGAGTGATTTCGCTGCGGCGGCTGGACGGGGACGGGGTGAAAAGCATGCTGGCGGCCCTGAGCGGGCAAGCGCCTCCGCCGGCACTGGCGCGCGTGGTGTTCGAAGAAACCGACGGCAATCCTTTCTTCGTGGAAGAAATCTTTCGCCATCTTTCCGAAGAAGGCAAGTTGTTCGACGAGGCTGGCCAATGGCGGCCAGGTCTGCGGGTAGATCAGCTGCAAGTGCCCGAAAGTGTCCGGCTGGTGTTGGGCCGAAGACTGGACCGCTTAGGCAAAGACACGCGCCGGGTGCTCACAACGGCCGCGGTCATAGGACGAAGCTTCAGCCTGCGGTTGCTCGAAGAGCTGGAAAATGAACGGCCCGACTTCGCACTGCACGCCGTTGAAGAAGCGGAAGCCGCGCATCTGGTGGCGGCCGAACCAGCGGGCCGCGACGCACGTTACCGTTTCGTACATGAGTTGGTGCGGCAGACGCTTTCGGAAACTTTGACACTGGTGCGCAGGGAACGGTTGCACGGGCGGGTGGCGGAAGCCATGGAACAGGTGTACGCGGCCAACCTGGAAGCACATGCGCTGCCCTTGGCGCACCATCTATATAAGGCTGGGGCCGGCGTCGATCCTGAGAAAACGGCAAGGTTTTTGATGCTAGCGGCTAAGAACGCCAGCGCGGGTGCGGCACATGAAGAAGCATTGGCGCATCTAGACAACGCGCGGGCGCTGTGGGAAGGCGAACAGAGTATCCGGGTGGCCGAACTGACGGCGCAGAGAGCGGAAGTCTTGACGAGTATCGGCCGGCGGGGCGAAGCGGTAGAGGGATACCGGAAGGCGATCGCGTTATTCGAGAGCGTGGGCGCGATGGCGAAGGCCGCGCAGACAGGCCTTTTGTTGGCGGTAGATCAAACATGGCACGTGGAACATGCGGCTGCCCATCGCAGCGTGGACCGGGCGCTGGAGCATCTTGGATCAGCTAGCCCGCAGCTGACGGTCAGTCTGCAGGCGGTGCGGGCGGCTGTGATGTCAACGGTAGGCAACGTCGCGGAAGGGGCGGATCTTTTAGCGGCTGTGAAGGCGAAAATGAATGCCGCGGAAGGCCAGCCCCACAATAGAATCGTCGAACGAATGGAAATGATCTGCCTATTTCATTCGATGCAATTCGACCAGATGCTGACGTCGGCGCCGCAATTCGTGGAGACGTTGCGGGCGGCGGGAGATTTGTTTCGCGTAGCCGGGGCCGAGTGCTATCTGAT
>Ga0302325_10034748_pt1 | contig 10310 bp, 9 predicted proteins | sample Palsa_T0_2_FD_201948 | JGI IMG/M metagenome (GOLD analysis project Ga0302325, IMG submission 201948) | Peat permafrost microbial communities from Stordalen Mire near Abisko, Sweden - Palsa_T0_2 | ecosystem: Environmental > Terrestrial > Soil > Palsa > Peat permafrost | place: Sweden: Abisko...
GGATTTACGGTTTCGGCGGCGTGATCGTTCCATTCATCGGCATCAAGGCCATCGATCTCATCGTCACGGCGTTGCACTTGGCTTAAGGGAAACGATTATGTGGCGCGAACTTCGTCCGGCGATTGTCGTGCTTGTCGCGCTGACCGCGATAACCGGTTTGGTTTATCCGCTGGCGATCACCGGCATTGCGGGGCTTGTCTTTCCCTATCAGGCGCAAGGAAGTTTGATCGAGCGCGACGGCCATATCATCGGCTCCGTGCTCATTGGACAGAATTTCACCAGCGGCAAATATTTTCACGGGCGCCCGTCGGCCACTACGGCTCCCGATCCGAACGACGCAAGCAAGACCGTCGCGGCGCCATACAACGCCGCAAATTCCGGAGGATCGAATCTCGCTCCCTCCAACAAGGCCCTTATCGACCGCGTGCAAGGCGACGTCGACAAACTCAAACACGATAACCCCTCGACACCCGTTCCCGCTGACCTCGTCACCACGTCGGCCAGCGGCCTCGATCCGGACATTTCGCCGGAAGCAGCCCTTTTTCAGGTTCCGCGAGTTGCCAAAGCGCGCAACTTGGCGGAAAATCGCGTTCGCCAGCTCGTCGTCGATCACATCGAGGATCGTTTTATCGGTGTTTTGGGCGAGCCACGGGTTAATGTGTTGAAGCTCAATCTCGCGCTCGACGATTTGTCCGCCGGATAGAAGCGGGTGCCCTTTCGAGAAAGCTGATCAAGGATGACGGATCAGCGCCGCGGTTCCGATTATCGGCCCTCGCCGGAAGCTCTGCTCGAAGCGGCCCGCCGCGAAGAAAGCCGCGCCGGCAAGCTCAGGATCTTTGTCGGCGCCGCGCCCGGTGTGGGCAAGACTTACGAAATGCTGCAGCAAGCTCATGCCCGCAAGCGCGACGGCTATGACATTGTCATCGGCATTGTTGAGACGCATGGACGTCGCGAGACGGAGGCGCTGCTTGAGGGCTTAGAGATAATTCCTCGCCGCCGCCTCGAATATAAAGGCCAGTGGCTCGAGGAGATGGACCTCGACGCCATTATTGCACGCAGACCCCAGATCGTGCTGGTCGACGAGCTTGCCCACACTAATGTGGAAGGCAGCCGCCACCCCAAACGCTACCTCGATGTCGATGAACTGTTACGCCGCGGCATCGACGTCTTCACCACAGTCAATATCCAGCATATCGAAAGTCTCAACGACGTCGTCGCGCAGATCACTCATGTGCGTGTGCGTGAGACCGTCCCCGACGCAGTGTTCGACCGCGCCAATGCAGTTGAGCTTGTGGATCTTACTCCCGAAGATTTGATGCAGCGCCTGAGGGAAGGAAAAGTCTACGTCTCCAAGCAGGCGGAACGCGCGCTCGAGCATTTTTTCTCTCCGGCCAACTTAACAGCCCTCCGCGAGCTCGCCTTGCGCCGCACCGCGGAGCGGGTTGACGAGCAATTGCTCAGCGAGATGCAGGCGCACGCGATCCAAGGACCGTGGGCTGCCGGCGAGCGCTTTCTCGTCTGCATCAGTGAAGATCCGCGCTGCGCCGGACTGGTGCGCTATTCCAAACGATTGGCCGACCGGCTGCACGGCCCCTGGGCCGCACTCCATGTCGAGGGCAGACGCGCCGTCCAACTCTCCGAGGAACAGCGGGACCGCATCGCCGACACGCTGCGGCTCGCAGAGGCGCTCGGCGGCGAGCCGGTCACTCTGCCGGCAAGCAATCGCAGCATCGCTGACGACGTCATCGGATACGCGCAGGCCAACAACGTAACGCAAATCGTTATCGGCAAATCAGCGCGTACCCGGTGGTTCGAGATTTTGCACGGTTCGGTCGTCCACGATCTCGTGCGCCGTTCCGGGAACATCAGTGTTCACGTCATCTCCGGCGACACGATTGCGGGCGAGCCGATACCCAAGAAATCGCTGCGCGCCGCCGAGCGTGATGAAACCTTCAACCCGACGCCCTATCTCGCAGCTTCGGTGGCGATAGCGGCGGCGCTCGGTTTCGGCATGTTGATCGAAACGTGGGTCGGCGTGGGAAACGTCGATCTCGTCTTCCTGACCGCAATCGTCGCCATAGCCGTCCGCTTTGGATTGTGGCCGTCGCTGTTCGCCAGCGTCGCCTCGGCGCTGGCCTATAATTTTTTCTTTTTGCCGCCGGTCTACACACTGACCATTACCGACCCGGCCAATCTGATCGCGTTCGGGCTGTTCACGCTTGTGGCTATCATTGTTTCCGGCGTTGCTGCGCGCGGCCGCACGCTGGCGATGGCCGCTTTGGAGCTGGCTCGCAGCACTGAGTCTTTATATTCGTTCAGCCGCAAGCTCGCCGGAGCCGGCACGCTCGACGATGTCCTCTGGGCGACGGCCTATCAGACCGCCTTGATGCTCAAGGTGCGCGTCGTTCTGCTACTGCCGGAGGACGGTAAGATTACGGTGAAAGCCGGCTATCCGCCCGAAGATATCCTCGATGAAGCGGACATCGCTGCCGCCAAGTGGGCCTGGGAGAATGACCGCGCCGCCGGCCGCGGCTCCGATACTTTGCCCGGCGCCAAACGGCTTTTCCTACCGATGCATACCGGGCGCGGCGCCATCGGCATCATGGGAATTGACAGCGACAAACCGGGCCCGCTGTTTACGCCCGATCAGCGCAGGCTAGTAGACGCCTTGCGCGACCAAGGCGCCCTTGCCATCGAGCGGGTGCGGCTGGTCGAGGAAATGGACAGGGTCGAGCGCACCGCCGAAACGGAGCGGTTGCGCTCCGCGCTTCTGACCTCGATCTCGCACGACCTGAAGACTCCACTCGCTGCGGTACTCGGTGCTGCGAGCACCTTGCGCGATCTCGGCGGCAAGCTCCGCGATGCCGAGAAAGCGGAGTTGTTGGGCACCATTATCGACGAGTCGGAGCGGCTTAATCGCTTCATCGCCAACCTCTTGGACATGACCAAGCTCGAATCCGGCGCCGTCATTCCCAATGTCGCCCTGCACGATCTCGGTGAGATCGTCGGCAGCGCACTGCGGCGGGCGAGCCGCATACTTGCGCACCACCGGGTCGAGCTCGAACTCGCGCCCGATTTGCCAATGCTCGAGCTCGACGCGGTACTGTTCGAGCAGGTCCTATTCAATCTTCTCGATAACGCCGCGAAATATGCGCCGCCTGAGACGACCGTCCGGATCCAGAGTTGGCGGAGCGGCGGCTCGGTCTCACTGCAAATTCTCGACGAAGGCAGCGGTATTCCGGCCGCCGATCTCGATCACATCTTCGATAAGTTTTATAGGGCGCAGAAGACCGATCAGGTGCGCGCCGGCACCGGACTCGGTCTCGCTATCTCGCGGGGGTTCGTCGAAGCCATGCACGGCACGATTGTCGCGGCCAATCGCATCGATCGGGCAGGAGCCGCCTTCACTATCAGTCTGCCGATTCCGCGGGTACAGCAAAGTCTGGATGCCGCCGCATGAGCGCCGCCCCGCTACGCGTCTTGGTCATCGACGACGAGCCGCCCATCCGCAAGCTCTTGCGCATGGGCCTGACCGCGCAAGGCTATCAGACGCTTGAGGCACCCAACGCCAAAACCGCGCTCGAACTTCTCGGCCAAGCTCCGGATTTGATCATTCTCGATCTCGGCTTGCCCGATACCCACGGTCACGAACTGTTGCGGACCATCCGCGCTCGCAACGAAAAGGTTCCCATCGTGGTGTTGTCGAGCCGCGACGACGAGGCCGGTAAAGTTCAGGCGCTTGATCTCGGCGCCGACGACTACGTCACCAAGCCGTTCGGGATGGATGAGCTACTCGCCCGGATGCGCGCCGCGCTTCGCCACCAGCTTCAGATTCAGGGTGAGCGGCCGGTCTTCCGCGTCGGCGATCTCTCTGTCGATCTTGTCCGCCGCATCGTTAAGGTGGGCGAGCGGGAGGTGAAATTATCGCCCAAGGAATACGAACTGCTCCGCTTACTTGTGCAGCACGCTGGCAAGGTCCTCACCCACAAATTTCTCCTGGGAACGCTCTGGGACGATCTCACCGATGCTCAATATCTGCGGGTCTACGTCCGGCAACTGCGGCAAAAAATCGAATCCGACCCGGAGCGGCCGCAATTTGTGCTCACCGAAACCGGCGTCGGTTATCGCCTTCGAGCACCCGATTGAAGTTCGGTTTTAGAGCGGTCACCGCAAGCTGATCACACTTCGCCGCCATCGGCACGCGGCTATTGCCCGCCGCGGCAGCTCGCTCCATAGTGCGCAACTTCCCGCAACTCGCGAAAGGAAAATGCAATGGCCGACGAACTCATTTTCTTTACCAATCCGAGATCGCGAGGACGAATCGTGCGCTGGATGCTGGAGGAAGTCGGTCAGCCCTATCGGACCGAAGTGATGCAATACGGCACGACGATGAAAGAGCCGGCGTACCTCGCCGTTAATCCGATGGGAAAAGTACCGGCGCTCAGGCACGGCACGGCGGTTGTCACCGAGGCCGCAGCTATTTGCACTTACCTCGCCGACGCATTCCCGCAGGCGCATTTGGCGCCGCCTCCGGGCGACCGTTTACGCGCGCCGTATTATCGCTGGATGTTTTTCGCCGCCGGACCGGTCGAAGCCGCGGTCACCAACAAGACCTTCGGCTTTGACGTACCGGCCGAGCGCCAAGGTTCGGTTGGCTACGGCAATTTTGGGCAGGTTATGAACGCGCTCGAGCAAGCGGTATCCCAATCGCCGTATCTGCTTGGCGACAATTTCACCGCCGCCGATGTCTATGTCGGCTCGCAGGTCGGCTTTGGCCTGATGTTCAACACGTTCGAAAGGCGTCCGGCCTTCGAAAGCTACTGGAAGCGAATGACCAGCCGTCCCGCCTACGCGCTGGCCCGCGAACTCGATGACGCGCTGATGCCGCCGCAACAGGCGGCGGGATAGGCCGATTTACAACGCACGCTCTCAAGAGAGTGCGCGTCGTTAAGCGCTTTCTTCCATTCGCATCAGCGGCTCGCCCATGCGAATGGTCGCGCCCTCGGCAACGCCTTCGCACAAGCTAAATCCTTTGGGGGCGAACAAGAGGATGGTCGAACCGTGCTCGAACCAGCCCATTTCCTCGCCTTTATGGAAATACGAGTCGCAGGGGATGACGTTTGCGCCGCGCTCGCGAAGGTCGAGGGAACCTTCGAGGCAGTGCAAGCGGATGCCGGCGACCAAAATCGCCGCCACCGCCACCAGCGTAGTCGGCGCCCCGCTCCGACTTACGGATGTCTGAATCACGGCGCGTTCGTTTTTGCAGAACAGCCGCTCGACCCGCTTCAGCGCAATCGGGTTGACGTTCCACGTATCGCCCGAGATGTAGATGACCCGTGCGACGCGGCAATCGTGAGGGGCATGGAAACGGTGATACATGGCCGATGTCAGCCGTAATGTCGCGTAGCAACCGTCTCGATAAACCTCGACCAGATCGTTATCGGCCAACAGATCGACAAGCGCGTAGGGAAAGCCTTTGGCTTGATAGACCTTGGTACCGGCGATGGCGCCGCAGGATCCCACGATGGCATCGCACGGGCTGACCAGAATATCCGCTCTTTGATCTATCGGCCGGGCGCCTTCTTTCAGCTCCCGGACAAAACAATCGTGCAGACTTTTGAAGTGCGTCTGACGTGCGTCCCGCAGGTCAAGGTCGGCGAAGAGACGCCAAACCGCGATTGACGCGTCACGCACGAGCGGATGTTCGATACGGCTAAACCACCCCATAAATCGGGTGGCTAACCGCCGCGGAAGGCGATTGGTCAGCAGGAAATTGATATCTTCCTGCCCCAGCATTCGCAGCATTTTGGTGCGGACCGTCATGGGCCTGTCAATTCCTGCGCGTAAACCGCGATTCGATGTGGAAAGCGGCCACACTTGCGCTTTACGGGGTCGGCGGAGCAACGCTGGCAGGCTCGCTGGCGCGACTGCGTCAGCGCCTCGAACTGTCGAATGCCAAGCATCGATCCATCGCCGGACATGCGCGGATGGCGCGGCGCCTGACAGCCTTGATTCCGTTCTACGAATACGACGAGACGCGATTTTTCTGCTCCGACGGCGCGCCTGCCGACGTCGCGGCGCGCCGGCGAAATGGATTTGAACGCCTGTCCGACATCTACCGAACGCGTTTTGCCGCAACGATTCGCAAAACCGCCGAGGCCGCGGACGGTATCTCCGACCTGCAATTCACCGACGCCTATCGGGTACCGTTTCAATATCGGGGCTTCGTCAGCCACCACCTGCCTTCGGCCGCTTTCGTCCAGGCGAGCGATGGCGTGCAAGTCAGCGATCTCGACGGCAACCGCCTGTACGACGTTAGTGGCTCTTACGGAGTCAACTTGTTCGGCTACGACTTCTACAAGGCCGCGATCGAGCGCGCCTCGGCGCGGATGCGCGATCTCGGCCCGGTTCTTGGCCCCTACCATCCGGTGATCGCCGAAAACGTCGAGATGCTGAAAGAGATCTCCGGTCTGGACGAAGTCTCCTTCCACATGTCGGGGACCGAAGCCGTGATGCAGGCCGTCAGGCTTGCGCGCTATCACACGCGCCGATCGCATCTGGTGCGTTTTTGCGGCGCCTATCACGGCTGGTGGGGCGATGTGCAGCCGGGAGTCGGAAATCCGCTGCCCGCGCACGAGACCTATACATTGCGCGATATGTCGCAAGAAGCGTTGCGGGTGATCAGCTCGCGGCGCGATATCGCCTGCGTGCTGGTCAATCCGCTGCAGGCGCTGCATCCGAACGCTTCCGCGCCAAGCGATTCCTCGTTGGTCGACAGCAGCCGGCGCGGGCATTTCGACAGGGATGGCTTCGCAGCCTGGCTCAAGGAGCTCCGCCGGGTGTGCACCGAGCGAAATATCGTCCTGATCTTCGACGAGGTCTTTGTCGGCTTTCGTCTCGCCGTTGGCGGGGCTCAGGAGTATTTCGGCGTATGCGCCGATATCGTGACCTACGGCAAGACGCTGGGCGGCGGCCTGCCAGTCGGCGTGGTGTGCGGACGCCGCGATTTGATGAAGCGCTTTCGCGACGACCGCCCGGCGGACATCTGCTTTGCCCGCGGTACTTTCAACTCGCATCCTTACGTCATGGCGGCAATGAATGAATTCTTGGGCCACCTGCAGACGCCGGAAGCGCGTGCGATTTACCACGACCTCGACCGCGTTTGGAATGATCGGGCCCGATCGCTGAACGAGTGGCTGCGGCAAGCACAGCTGCCGATCGAAGTCGCCAACCTGTCGTCGATATGGACCATCTGCTACGCGCAGCCGTGCCGGTACAATTGGATGCTGCAATATTACCTGCGCAGCGAGGGGCTGGCGTTGAGCTGGATCGGAACCGGACGTCTGATTTTCAGCCTTGATTATACCGAGGTCGATTTCGCCGCGGTGGCCGATCGTTTCCTTGCCGCCGCTAAAAGGATGCGCGAGGACGGCTGGTGGTGGAGCACCCCGGCGCTGACCAACCGCTCGATCAAACGAAGCATCTTGCGCGAGATGCTCGCTCATCGACTGTTGTCTCGATCTGGCGCGAAACACCGGGGTGCTTAAGGCAATTTGCGATCAGCCTTAGGTCAGGCGGGGCGCTTCTTCAGCTCGTGCTCTTCCCACTCGGCCACTTCATGGCCGATGTTCGGATCGATCGATTCGCCGCGCAGCAGAGCAAACGGCGCTTTGTGATAAAGTTTGATGTCGTGAAACGGGTCGGTGAGAATCTTGGTCGCCCACACCAAGCCGGTCTGGACGTCCTTGATGAAGAACAATTGCACCGTGCGGAAGACAAGACCGCCGGCGCCGATCACGAGCCAAATCAGTGCAACGTGGTGAATGAAATCGGAGGTGCCTGCCGCAGGCTCAAAGATACCGAAGAACGTCGAGTCGAAGAACAACGGCAGCGGCGACAATGCCCAGATCGTCAATAATACGACTTTTCGTTGCAGATTATAACCGACCTTTATCTCTTCCTTATGTTCGTGGCTGGCTTGATTGACCGTGTCGTACTCTTTGGGTTCGAAGAAAAAGTGACCGCACTGGCGCGTCGTCATCGCCACCAACCATCCGGCCAGCGCCGAGATGGCGGGATCTTTGAAAATCATCACATAAGCGAACAGAAAGCTTAACGCACTGACCAAGTGAAGCGATTGGTTGATGCGGCTGTGATGATAGTAGCGATGATCGTCCCAGCGCTGCGTCCGCAATGCGGTAAGAAAACTTTCCATGGGTGCCCCTTATCAGCTCATCCCTTCTGGGTATGGCGATTCCGTGATTCCGGTGTGACAGGAATGCGCAGCTAGAATTTTCGCGGCCGCCGCGGCGCCCCTTAGCGCGTGGTTACGCCACTGCCGACGCGCGCGATTGCGCTTGGCGAATGCCATCCTCTTTGGTGAAACGAATAAGCGAGAAATGCCCAAGCGGCGGCACAGCGCGACGTTCGAGCAGGTGAACATCCTTTGTCCCTGCCGCCCAACGCTCGTAGCGCTCGAAGGCGAATTCCGTTCGCCAGCCGAGCTTACGTGCCGCCGGCGCAAACCAATGCTCCAGCGTCCGGCGGAGACCCGCCTCAGCGCCGACGCGGCTGACCAACACGATTTCTCCACCGGGTTTTAGAACTCGTGCGAACTCATCAAGCGTTGCTTCCGGGTTCGGGGCCGTCGTCACAACGTATTGCGCTACCACGACGTCGAACGAGTCATCCGGGAAAGACATATGCTCGGCGTCCATGACCCAAAGCCCCTCGACGTTGTCCAAGCCGAATTCGCTGACGCGCGCCTGGGCCTTGCGCAACATCGGCTCAGAAATATCGACGCCGCATAGCCGGCAATTAGCCGAGTAACGAGGCAGCGAAATGCCGGTACCGACGCCGACTTCAAGAATTCGCCCGCCGACCTGCTCCGCGGCCGCGATTGCCGCTTCGCGGCCGCGCTCGAAGACAGGACCGAACACCAAGTCATAAACCGGCGCCCAGCGAGCGTAAGCCGTGGTCACCATCTGTTTGTCTAAGTCGGTGTGGGACAGGTTTGTCATCTCTGATCCTTTTCCTAGTGGCTTGCCGGCGGCGCTTCAAACAGGAGCGGCTTCTTCCGCGACCGTCGCCGCCGTGTCGAGGTCACGGGTATTATCTGCAACTTTGCGCGCATGATTGACGAACTGGCGCGCACTGTTCTCCCAAGAATAATCCATCGCAAACTTGCGGCATGCTTCGCGCGGCAGTTCGAGTGCCTGCAGGCACGCGCTGCGCAGATCCTCGTCCAAAACTCCGATTGGATGGCCGGCGACCACATCCTTGGGCCCGGTGACGGGAAAAGCTGCGATCGGCACGCCGCTGGCGAGCGCCTCAAGCTGTACAATGCCGAAAGTATCTGTCCGACTGGGAAAGACGAAAACGTCCGCCGCCGCTAAGTGCGCGGCCAGGGTTCCGTTCTCGAGCGGACCTAAAAATCTCGCATCAGGAAAGTTCTGACGCAGCTTCGGCTCTGCCGGGCCGCTGCCGACGACGACTTTGGTGCCCGGCAGATCAAGCGAGAGAAATGCTTCGAGATTCTTTTCGACGGCGACGCGGCCGACGGTCATGAAAATCGGCCGTGGAAAGTCGAGCTTGATGGCGCGGTCGGGCCTGAACAGATCGATGTCGACGCCGCGCGTCCACATGCCGAGGTTGGCAAAGCCGCGATCGGCAAGTTCCGTCATCAGCGAGGGGGTCGCCACCATGGTCACCGTCGCGGCGGAGTGAAAGCGGCGCAGCACCGCGTAAACCCAATGCGCCGGAATCGGCAGCCGCGCGGAAATGTATTCGGGAAAACGCGTTGTGTAGCTTGTGGTAAAGCGGCGTCTGTGGCGTCGGCAATACGCGCGCACCGCGAAGCCGACCGGACCTTCCGTCGCGATATGAATCGCGTCAGGCTTTTTTTCTTCGATACGGTCTTCAATCCGCCGCCGGCTCGGCAAGGCTAGTCTGAGTCCTGGATAGGTCGGCAGCTGAAAGGATGGAAAACCTTCCGGCGTCAGAAAATCGATCTTCGCTCCGAGCTTGTCGGCCGCCCGCGCCAAAGACCCGAGCGTCCGTACCACGCCGTTGACCTGCGGATGCCACGCATCTGTTGCAACAAGTATTCTCATCAAGGGACGGGCGGCGCCGCTCCTCTCCTAATCGAATCGGATGCGACAACAATTGCCATTTCATATCTCAATCGTGTGACGGCTCACGTGCTGGCGGCCAGCCAATTATTTGCTTCGTAACATTGCTGTTACATGCAAATGAGACTTTGCCGCCGGCGCCCAAGGTCCCCGTCGGCTTAAAATTTCGGCGCCGCACGC
>Ga0302325_10034749_pt1 | contig 10310 bp, 11 predicted proteins | sample Palsa_T0_2_FD_201948 | JGI IMG/M metagenome (GOLD analysis project Ga0302325, IMG submission 201948) | Peat permafrost microbial communities from Stordalen Mire near Abisko, Sweden - Palsa_T0_2 | ecosystem: Environmental > Terrestrial > Soil > Palsa > Peat permafrost | place: Sweden: Abisko...
TGCTAAGCTTCCGTCAACGCCGACACCCCTGGCAGTTCCAAACCCGACAAAAATTCTAAGGACGCACCGCCGCCTGTGGAAACGTGAGTGATTTTGTCGGAGACGCCGGCAGTTTTAATGGCCTTCTCGGAATCGCCACCGCCGACCACCGATACGGCACCCGAATTCGCGACCGCCTTAGCCAGCGCCACCGTGCCTTTATCAAAAGGAGGCATTTCGAAGATCCCCATGGGGCCGTTCCAGATGATCGTCTTGGCGCCCGCGATCACTTTGGCGTATTCCTCGACGGTTTTCGGGCCGATGTCCACGGCAATTTGATCTGAAGCGATTTCGGTAGTCACTTCATTGGCGGCGCCTGGCTTGATTTCGCGCACGACCACGTGGTCCAGCGGGAGCTGCAATTTGCCGGCGGCGGAGGCTAAGAGCTGCTTCGCCAGGTCGATCTTGTCTTCCTCGACCAGCGATTTGCCGGTCGGCTTACCCTGCGCCCGCATAAATGTGTAGGCCATGGCGCCGCCGATCAGCAGTTTGTCCACGACTTTTATGAGATTGGCAATCACCTCGATCTTGTCTGATACTTTTGCACCGCCCAGCAGAGCCACGCAAGGACGTTCAGGATGCTTGGTGGCGCGCGTTAGCCACTCAATTTCTTTGTCCATCAATAAGCCGGCTGCGGCAACTGGGAGATAGGACACAATACCCACCGTCGAAGCATGGGCGCGATGAGCCGATCCGAAGGCATCGTTCACATAAACGTCCGCGAGGGCAGCTAATTGCTGGGAAAAAGCTGGATCGTTTGCTTCTTCTTGGGGATGAAATCGGAGGTTCTCCAGGAGAAGCACTTGGCCGGGCTTGGGTTTGAGGGCGAGCGTCTCAGCTCCAATGCAATCGGGCGCCATCACCACGGGCCGGCCCAACAATTCTTGCAGGCGCGTTGCGATGGGCTTCAGGCTCATATCCGGTCTTGGTTTCCCCTTCGGACGCCCCAGATGACTGGCCAGGACTACGCCGGCATTGTGCTCCAGGGCGTACTGGATGGTTGGCAGCGAGGCGCGAATCCGCTTATCGCTAGTAATCTCTTTGCCACCGGCTGAGAGCGGAACATTGAAATCGACTCGGATAAAGACGGTTTTGCCGTTTAAATCGAGGTCTTTGATAGAAAGCTTGCTCATATGAATATGGTAGTTTTGCCCGTTCCCCCATGCGGATCTTCACCAAAACGTTCTCGAATGTTATCTAAATTACTCTCCGGTCCGGTTTTGGGTGTAACAAAAGAGCGAGTCCGGTCACTAAATCACTGTAGAAACCTACCCCGTACTCCGAATAGTACTTTAGACGGATGCTTACCGGGTCTGCGGTGCCAAACTTGCTATTCCCTTTTGGACGAATAGAATTATAATCCAATTAGACGGCTTTGCATAATGGAAGTATCGAGGTTCTAAACCGTACAGGACGAAAGTACCAAAAGCCGAGGAAGAGTAGATGTCAGCCACACCAATTCGCTTGTTAATTGCAGATGGACATCCCATCGTGTTGGAAGGTTTGCGTAGCGTTCTAGGTCATCAGCCCACGCTCCAGGTAGTCGGAGAGGCATCGGACGGAATGGAGGCAATCGAGAAAACGGTTAGCTTAGATCCAGATGTAGTGTTGATGGAACTCAAGCTACCGCGCGTCGACGGTTTGACGGTGCTGCGTAGTATCCAGGCGCGCGCCGGTCGCTCCAAGGTCATTCTGTTCTCTTCATCGGAAAACAAGGAAGAGTTCGTGGAGGCGATGAAACTCGGCTGCTCGGGTATTTTGTCGAAAGACTCGTCGATTAGCCTCATTGAGAAGAGCATCCAGAAGGTGTTTGCGGGTGAAATCTGGCTCGATTCGAATACCACGGCCGCGGTGATCCGGCAATTCGCCTCGCCGACGGACTTCCCTGCCGTGCATGGACAGGGCAATGGGAAAACCACCCGTGAGCGGGCGCAGTTAAGCCAGCGCGAACGCGAAATCATTATCTTGATTGCGCAGGGCTACAAGAACAAAGAAATAGCGGAAAAGATGTTCATTACCGAACAGACAGTGAAGAATCATCTTCACAATGTGTTCGACAAGTTAGGCGTGTCTGACCGGCTGGAACTGGCGCTCTACGCGATCCACAACAGTTTGCACTTGCGGGCCTGATTCGTTCACGATTCGAGTTCGGCGTCAAGGCGGTGAAAGATGTCGGCTAGCGTTAGTTGAACGGGCTTGCTCTTGAACGGATAGGTTTGCTGGATGCGCGCCAAGTCGGCTGTTGACTTATCCCAGAACCACGCTTCCCGGCCAATGGGGTCGAAAACCAGGATGTCCGCGATACCCCACTCCGCATAGCGGCGACACTTTTTAATGACACGGGTAAAGCGGTCATCTGGGGATAGAATTTCGATGGCCACAGGAATGGGGCGTGTTGGGTAAGGCTCTTCATCGGCGGGTCCGAGGAGACAGCAGACATCCGGGACCGGTTCCCACTTCTCGCTTATGGCCAGCGTCAATTCGGGTCTGGGTTTGAAGCCCAGCTCTTTCAGCAAAAAGCAGAGCACGAGTTGTAATGAAGAGTGAGGGTCAGTAGGCACAGCTTTTTGAAACGCCTCGCCGTCGAGCAATTCGTAATAAGGCTTGCATTCCGCATAGGTAGCTCTGAACTGCTCGAGCGTCAGTTTCTCCGCAACAACGTTCATTGTGGCCCTCTCTTTAGCTTCGCATCCAGCCGCCGGAAGACCTCCGCCAGCGTCAATTCGACAGGCTTACTCTTGAACGCATAGCGTTCGTTGACACGGGCAAGATCGTCTGCAGCGTTGTCCCAGTACCATGCTTCGCAGCCGATGGGATCGAAAACAAGAATGTCGTCAACACCCCATTCGGCGTAGTGGCGGCATTTCCGAATGACGTGGGTGAAAGGGTCGGAAGGGGAAAGAATCTCGATTGCAACCGCGACGGCGTGAGTTGGGTAAGGCTCTTCGTTGTCCGATTCGAGTTCACCCGTCACATCCGGAACTGGTTCCCAGCTGCTGCTGATGGCCAACGCTGACGGGCGACGAGAACTATATTGGTGGGCGGTGGAGACGATTGAATCAATCCGTCTCATCAAGGAGAAGATCCCGTATGTCAAGACGGTCCTCGGAATCTCGAACATCTCCTTCGGCCTCCGAGCCGCCGCTCGGGAAGTCGTCAACTCCGTCTTCCTCTACTACTCGACCAAGGCTGGTCTCGACCTTGCGATGGTAAACGCGGAGAAATTGGAGCGGTTCGCCAGCATTCCGGAAGAGGAACGCCGTTTGGCCGAGGCTCTGCTCTTTAATACGCCTCCGGTAAATGTTGCCGCGGACCATATGAATGCCACCTTGCTAGGAGTGCCAAGTCAGGATCATTCGTTGCAGGACGTTTCGAAAAAAGTTCCAGAAGAGTGGCGGGAACCATCGCGCCAACAGAAGACGGCGGTGAATCAGTGCCATATCGCGGCGATTTCAGAACATTATCGAGGAGCCACAGGACGCCAGGAAAGGTCACAGCCAATTTGCCGCTGGACGAACGGCTGGCGAACTACATGCCGCCGCAGAAATCCGACAAGCACCGACAGCCAAAGTAGAAAACCGCAGGCGGAACCGCCTGCGCCACCTCAGACGCTCAACACGGGGCAGGGAGATTGGCGGATGATCGAGTAAGTGTGCATGACCAAGCGACCTCCCTTGCCCCCTTCGGCCGCATGGCTCCGGCCGCGGCCGACTGCCAGGATCTTGGCTCCGACGCGTTCGGCAAAACCGCAAATGGAGGGAGCAATCTCGCCGCTCTGCACACAACAGGCGAGACGTCCTGGCTCAAACGCCAGGTTATTGGCCGCCAGTTGTTGCGTCACCAACTCTTCCAGTTGCGGCTGCAGATCGGCCGGGTTGGCTTGCTTTTCCTGCCCCGTTGGCGGGCTGATGTGAACGACACCGAGTTTGGAGCCAAAATCGTGGGCGAGCCGGGCGGCGGCGAGCAGGGTTTCGGCGCTGCCGGATTTTAGGTCGACGGCGCAGGCGATGGTGGGGAATTCCTCTTTGCTGTCATAAGCGTGCTTTTCCATGTGAACGCCAGTGAGAACCGGGCAGGCTACATCGTCCAGGACCTTGGCGGTTACAGAGCCGATGAGAAAACGGCGGAGGACCCCGTAGCCATGAGTCGGCATAATGACGAGTTGCACATCTTCGGACTTCGCCATCTCGGCAATCTGCGCTTCCGGGATACCTTCGTACACCAAACGACGCACACGCAAACCGAACAGTTCTGAGCTGGCGAATTCGTCGATCAGCTTGGATTTTTCGTTTATGAGCCACTGTGGCGTGGCGATCACCGCGGCGGGCGCCATGCCGACTTCGGGCGCCACGAACACCGGATTGACGATGTGAAGCAAAATGAGTTCGGCGTCATACTTCTCGGCGAAGGCGCGAGCGTAGTGCATCATGCCCAGGCAGCGTTCGGAGAAATCGACGGGCAACAAGATGCGGGACATTTGAGTCATATGCGAAATCCTATCCAAATTGCAAGAGCATTTGGGGGACCAAAGAAATTCGAGATGATGTGCAAACGGCCATGGAGGCAGGCAGGTAGGTAGGACTGCCCTGCCCTAACGGCGGCTGCCGTTTCCAATTCAGTTAGCATGTTTGAGGTGAGCCAACGATTCTTTTGCCTCCTTCGCCAGCGATCCGCGGGGAGCTAGCTTGAGATAGCGATGGTAGGCCATGCTCGCTTCGCTCGGGTTGCCTTGCCTCTCGAATATCTTACCGAGCAGAACGAGAGACTCTGGACAGCTTCCGCCCGGATCGAGCTCGATTGCCTCGCGAGTGAGCCGCTGCGCTTCTTCGAGCTTGCCGAGGTGAAAGGTCGCTTCGGCGTGATAAAAGTACGCAGCCGGAAATTCGACAGGATGCATGGCGAGGGCTTCTTCACTGAAGTTCATTTCGTCGTCCCAGCGTTGCTGGACGCTGCTGGCGGCGGCCAGTTGGACAACCGGCTTGATATAGGCAGGGTCTGCCTGGCGAGCCTTTTGAAAAGCTTCTTTGGCTTCGTCAACACAGCCCTGTTTTTGTAGGGCTTGTCCCAATTCGCTCCACGCAATCGCGTACTGCGGGTAGAGGGATAGGGAGGCTTTGAAGTGTTCTTCCGCCTTCAGCCATTTTTCCTTAGCGGCGGCGGACTCTCCCGATTCGTACTCCTTCCTCGCGTTAGCTGGGGCGTTCAGACTGACGATAGAAACCGAAGATCCTTCACCTGGGCCTATGCGGCGCAGCGTGATCAAAGAACCGTCACGGACATATCCGGTGAATTTGCGATATCCGGTCAACAGGATGGAAAGGTCACAACCCGCGTTGCCTCGCGGGACTCGTAACACCAGCGTTCCGCCCCCGAAAAGCTGTTGCCCGGCGCACTGGGATTCAAACCCCGGCTGATGTAACAAAACCATTGGCGACGAAACGAGAGGGGATCCGTCCTCTAAGACGACTTTGGCGGTAATTTCCAAGTAAGCGTCGCCGGAATCCTGCGAATCCGGTTCTGCGAAAGCAAGCAGCACCGAAACCATAACTAGAGCGATCCCCAAGAGCGGGGCCGGCATGCGTTCATTCTATCGGTGGGGGAAGAGGCTTGGAGCGAGCTCCCCAAAAAGCGGCGCGTAGGAACATGGAGGAGTGGCTCTCCTCATCAGTGCACGCGACCTGAGCAAATCTTACGGCGCCGATCCGTTATTCCGCAACTTCAATCTGAATATTTCCGATGGCGAACGGATTGGCGTGATCGGGCCGAACGGTTCCGGGAAGTCGACGCTGCTTGAACTGCTAGCGGGGCGAAGGCGGCCCGATAGCGGCGAAGTGGTGATGCGCAAGAACACCCGGCTTGCCTACGTGGAACAGGATTCGCGCTTTGCCCCGAATGCGACGGTGCGCGATGTGATCCGGCGCGCGCTCGAAGCAGCCGATATAGAAGAGGAGGCGCGCGACAGCCGCGAGGCAGAGACGCTGGGGCGCGCGGGCTTCGCGGATTTTGACGTGGAAGCCGCGGCCCTTTCTGGTGGTTGGCGGAAGCGGCTGGCGCTGGCGGAGGCGCTGGTGGCCAACCCGGATGTTCTGCTGTTGGATGAGCCGACCAATCATCTCGATTTGGCCGGCATTCAGTGGCTTGAGAAGCTTTTGCAGGCGGCACGCTTCGCCTGTCTGGTGGTTAGCCACGACCGCTACTTCCTGGAAAATGTGGCGACCGACGTGGCCGAGATCAATCGCACTTATCCAGACGGCATGCTGCGCGTGCATGGCAACTATAGTTCGTTCCTCGAAAAGAAAAGCGCTTTTCTGGCGGCACAGGCGAAGCGTCAGGACGTTTTGGAGAATCGCGTGCGCATCGAAATGGAGTGGCTGCGCCGTGGACCCAAGGCGCGCGCGACGAAGGCTAAGGCGCGCATCGACAATGCGCAGGCGTTGATGGGCGAACTGGCCGATTTGAACAGCCGTTCGCGAACGGCGACGGCCGATATCGAGTTCAGCGCATCGGATCGCAAGACGAAACGATTGATTGAAGTGACGGATGTGCGCTATTCGTATGGCGAGCGCGTGCTGTTTGACGGTCTCGGATTCGTGCTGACGGCGGGTACGCGCCTTGGATTAGTGGGGCCGAATGGCAGCGGCAAGACGACGCTGCTGCGTCTCATGCGCGGCGAAATCAAGCCTTCCCACGGCGAAGTGAAACGGGCGGACGCTTTACGCGTGGTGTATTTCGACCAGAACCGTCCGCTCAATCCCGAGTTGACTTTGTGGCAGGCTTTAGCAGGAGGGGGCGATTCAGTGATTTACCGCGAGCGCGTGATCCATGTGGCGTCGTGGGCGTCGCGATTTCTGTTTGCCAACGAACAATTGAATCAACCGGTGAGCCGGCTGTCGGGTGGCGAACGTGCGCGGGTGCTGATTGCGAATTTGATGCTGGAACCGGCTGACGTCCTGCTGTTGGATGAGCCCACAAACGATCTCGACATTCCTACTTTGGAGATCCTGGAAGAAAGTCTGGTCGAATTTCCGGGCGCGCTGGTGTTGGTGACGCACGACCGTTATCTGCTTGATCGCGTTTCGACTACAGTGCTCGGACTTGACGGCGAAGGCAAAGCAGAATCGTTCGCCGATTATTCGCAGTGGCAGGCATGGCTTGACAAACGGGCTAAAGCGAAGCCGGCGGCGGGTGGGGCCGGGGCGGCGAGAACGCCGAATGCTCCCGTTAGGAAGAAGCTTTCTTATCTGGAGAATCGCGAGTGGGAAGGCATGGAAGAGCGCATTGCCGCCGCCGAGCAGGCGCTGGCGCAATCGAAAGCGCGGCTGGAAGAGCAGGATGTGCTGCGCGATGCCAAACGCCTTCAAGAGTGTTTCGGCAAAATGGAAGCGGCGCAAAGCGAATTGGACGTTCTCTACGCGCGCTGGGCGGAACTCGAAGAAAAAATCGGTTAACCGTTTGGTTATGCTTTCGCTGCTTTGGCCGCCGGGGCGCTCAAGTCTTTGATTGCGGTTGACGAGCCGTTTTTCTTGACGGACGCGATGCCCTTTTCCATGGCGGCTTTTGTGGTGTAGGTTTCACTCTTGCCGATAATTTACTTTTGCGGCGTGCAAATCGAAGTAGAACTGACCGTTGTTCGCCGTTTTTCGTTCGAATTGGCCGTCGATTTGCGAAGTTTTTTGAACGGATTCAATGCCATTGAGCGCGCCGCTTTTTTCTTTGTACATTTGACAGGTGAGAATCACTTCATTGTTGCCAGCGAGTAGATTGAACATCAGTTCGCCGTTTTTTGTAGGTTTCAACTCGTACCGAGCAGCCATGGTCCTCTCCGAACTTGGGTGGATTTATGTGAACGCGCTGATTAGCGTATCAGATGGCCGGCTTTTGGAAAAGTACCCATTGCCGACAGCCTGAGCCGGTGAATCTTGATGTTCCAGGTTAACTCTTTAGCCGCTATGGTCTAATAAAGGAAATGTCAGTTTGCACGGGCTGGTAGGCGCGCCTCGCTGCAAAATCTGGCGCATTGCTCCTCAGTAGCTCAACGGCAGAGCATTCGGCTGTTAACCGAAGGGTTGTAGGTTCGAATCCTACCTGAGGAGCCAAAGAAAACAAATCATTTCTTGGCTCCTCTTCCTTGATTGATTTGGCCGATTTGTGGGAGTTCTTGTGGTGCGGTCTTCGAATTCTGAGTTGGACTGACGAAACGGCCGCGCTCGAGAGTAATTCCAATGGCCTGCTCGAAAGCGGCTTCCACCAGATAAAACATCGCTTGATGCCTTTCGTTCTTAGTGGCGGGTTTCGGCTGGCCTTCGATCCAGCAGGGCAAAGACGAGTCATGGATCATCGGGCGTGAGCCGAGCGTGATGGAAACGGCCTACACGTCGGGGGATGGATCGCATTTTATCGTTGACGGCGCAAGCGGGCACGGGGTCTCTGCCGAGATGAGATTCGGATGCAGGCTTTCCTGGCTGTTAAGATCGAATCATCAGCCCCCTCCACGGTGATATCAACTTAGTGTTGGACCCTCCGGTCCGATTCCGGGGGCTTCTCCGAAACCTGTTTGAGCGTGGCTAGATCGGCTTTGTCCCATCCGCCGCCCAACGCCTCAACGAGAAGCACTGCTGAGTTCATCTGTTGGACTTGTGCGAGCACCAGGCTCTGTCGAGTGGCTAAAAGCGCGGTTTGGGTGGTTAGCAACGTCACATACGGGTCAAGGCCAGTCTGATAACGGTTTTTTTCCAGTTCGAAGGCGAGTTCCGCTGAATGCGTTGCGGCTTGCGCTTGTTGGATTTGGGTGGAAAGGATGCGCGTTTCCGCGAGATAATCCTCCACTTGCTGGAAGGCGGTCAGAACGGTCTGCCGGTAGCCGGCCAGATCGGCGTTGTAGACGGCCACGTATTGGTCTACGGTAGCGCGCCGAAGCCCGGCGTCGAAGACGGTTTCAGAAATGGATGGACCGATGGAGAAGAAACGGCTGGGCCAACTGAACCAGTGGATGAACGATGAGTTGTTGAAACCGCCGTCGGCAGACAGCGTGAGGGTGGGATAAAACGCAGCCTGGCCGATGCCAATCACGGCGTTGGCCTGGGCCATCTGGCGTTCAGCGGCGGCGACGTCGGGGCGGCGCTCGAGTAACTCAGAGGGTGTCCCGACGGGGATGGCCGGCGGAGCGGTCACGAAAGGACGCACGGGCACTTTGAAATCGGTGGAATTCTTGCCCAGCAGGGTGGCAATGGCGTGCTCGTACTGCGCGCGTGCAATGTGGGCGTTGGTAGCGGTAGCGCGGGCCGATTCCAAAGTCTGCTTGGCTTGTTCAAGCGAAACCTGGTTATCTAAGCCCGTATCATAGAGTCCCTGAGTAACCTCCAGGACCAATTCGTCCGCTTTCACCGTCTCATCGAGGAGTTGTTGCAAAGCGTCCTGTCCGCGAATTTCGAAATAAGTTTGCGCGAGGGTTGCCTGCTCGAGCAGACGCTCGTTTTCAAGATCGGCAGCGCTCACCTGCGCTGCAAATTGAAATTCGCGAACGGTATTGCGGACGCGTCCGAACAAGTCGGGCGCCCACGAGATATCAAGAGGCGCGGTGAATTCAGAAGATTGAAAACCTCCGCTGGACGCAGTGCCGCTGGCCGAGGTTGTGCCCCCGCCGGCCGTCCGCGAGCGCGTAACGCCAGCGGATACCGTAATGGTGGGATAGAATTGCGCGTGCGCTTGACGAATCTGAGCGCGGGCGGCCATATAGTTTTCGAACGCCTGTTTTATGTTCTGATTATCGATATTGAGTTGACGCTCAAACTCGTTTAGCTCCGGTTCATGGAAAACCTCCCACCAGGCGCCACGCAGCATGGCGTCTTTTGGCTGCGCGACCTTCCAACCGTTGGTGTCACTGAAGTTGATGGGCGACTCCCTATAGTTGGGCGCGGCCGGGATGGCTGCAACGGGCGGCTGATATTTCGGTCCGACGACGCAAGCCGATGGCGCGATACAGAGGACGGCCACAGCCACGCGCAGGAGGTTTCGGGTGGCGCGCAATGCGCTCATTTTCCGCTTCATATCGTTGCTTCCTCGCCCATTGCCTGAGGCGTGTCACGGCGCTTTCCCGAGAGCCACAAACGCAGCCGGTCCATCTCGAGATAAACCACCGGCGTCGTGTAGAGAGTAAGAAGCTGGCTAACGATCAGGCCACCTACGATGGTGATGCCTAGGGGTCGGCGCAGCTCCGAGCCGGTGCCCGTTCCGAACGCCAGTGGCAGCGCCCCGAATAGGGCCGCCATCGT
>Ga0302325_10034750_pt1 | contig 10310 bp, 12 predicted proteins | sample Palsa_T0_2_FD_201948 | JGI IMG/M metagenome (GOLD analysis project Ga0302325, IMG submission 201948) | Peat permafrost microbial communities from Stordalen Mire near Abisko, Sweden - Palsa_T0_2 | ecosystem: Environmental > Terrestrial > Soil > Palsa > Peat permafrost | place: Sweden: Abisko...
TCCAGCCCATGTTCCACTTCATGGTGAATCCCAGTCCGTTGAGATACACCGGCCGCGAAACGCCCGAAAATGCAGTGGATTCCTCGGCGATGGTGAATGCCCCGGGGACGGTATGGGCCACTTCGTTGAAGCGCCGCAGAAAGTCGATGGCCTCGAGATTTTCGTTGCCGCCGTATTGATTGGGAATCCATTCGCCCGCCTTGCGCGAGTAGTCGAGGTACAACATCGAGGCCACGGCGTCCACACGCAGGCCGTCGATGTGATACTCCTTCAACCAGAAGAGGGCATTGGAAACCAGGAAAGACTTTACTTCGTTGCGGCCGTAATTGAATACCAGGGTGCCCCATTCGCGTTGCTCCCCTTTGCGCGCGTCGGCATGCTCATAGAGCGCGGTGCCATCGAAAAACGCCAGGCCGTGCGCGTCCTTGGGGAAATGCGCGGGCACCCAATCGACAATCACTCCGATACCGGCCTGGTGACAGGCGTCGATGAAGAAGCGGAAGTCGTCTGGTGTGCCGAAACGCGACGTCGGGGCAAAATAGCCGATCACCTGGTAACCCCAGGAACCGGAAAACGGGTACTCCATGATGGGCAGCAGCTCGATGTGCGTGTAGCCCATCTGTTTCACGTACTGCACCAGCTTCACCGCCAGATCGCGGTACGTCAGCATCTGACCTTGCGGTCCACGCAGCCACGACTCCAGATGCACTTCGTAGACGGAGACCGGTGCTTTGAGAATGTCTGTCTGGGGCCGCGCCGTCATCCACTCGTCGTCGTTCCATCGGTACCTTGTCGAGTTCCACACCACCGACGCCGATTTGGGAGGCGTCTCGCAGTAGAACGCGTAGGGATCGGCCTTGAGCTGCTGGTATCCGGCGAACCGCGAACGCACGTTGTACTTATAGGAAGTGCCTTCGCCAAGGCCGGGCACAAAGATTTCCCACACGCCGCCGTTGCGCCAGCGCATAGGGTGGCGGCGGATGTCCCAGTCGTTGAACTCGCCGGCCAGGGTGACGCAGATGGCATTGGGCGCCCACACGGCGAAACACACGCCGGGGACTCCTTCGCTCTCGGTGAGGTGCGCGCCCAGAGTGTGCCAGGCTTCGTGGAGGGTGCCCTCGGTATGCAGGTAGAGGTCGGAATCGGAAAGCTGGGGCCCGAAACGATAGGGGTCGTCGATTTCGATTTCGCGTCCATCGCGCAAGCGGGCGTGGATTTTATAGATCTGAGGGTCGCCCGCCAGCGAGGCGCAGAGGAAGCCCTGCGGGTGCTTGCGAACCATCTCGGCCCGTTCGCCGTCAGTTACGACCACGGCCGATTCGGCTTGCGGGAGGAACGCGCGGACCTCCCAGCGGGGTTGCCCAGCCTTTTTGCGGACGCTGTGCGGGCCGAGGATGCGAAAGGCGTCGCCGTGATATCCGCCGGCTATTGCTTCGATTTCTTCAACGGTCATGAGAGCCTAATAGACAAGTATGGACGATTTCATCCGGAAAATGCCCAAAGCCGAGTTGCATTTGCACCTGGAAGGTTCGGTGGAGCCGGAGACGCTGCACGAACTGGACCCGAACACACCGGTGGAAGAGTTCCGCGCTGCCTATCGATACGCCGATTTCGACGCCTTTCTGAAGGCCTTCGCGATGATTGGCCAGCGGCTGCGCAAGCCGGTGGATTATGGGCTGATTACGCGGCGTCTGTTGGAAAGCCTGGAGGCACAGAATGTGCGCTACGCGGAGATCATCGTCTCGGCGGGCGTGGTGTTGTGGAAGAAGCAGGAGTTTGCGCCGATTTTCGACGCGATCGAAGAGGCTGCGGCGGACTCGTCTGTAAAAGTGAGTTGGATACTGGATGCCATCCGGCAGTTCGGCGCCGAGCCGGCGATGGAGGTAGCGAAACTCGCGGCGGAGCGGGTAGACCGTGGCGTGGTTGCGTTCGGAATCGGTGGCAGTGAGAAGCGCGGGCCGGCGGAATGGTTCCCGGAGGTCTTCGCATTCGCGCGCGATGCCGGTTTACATCTGACTGCGCACGCGGGGGAGAGCGAAGGGCCGGAGTCGATTTGGGGCGCCCTGCGATTGGGGGCGGAACGGATCGGCCACGGAATCGCGGCGGTGCGGGACGAGCGTTTGATGCGGCATCTGCGGGAAGCGGATATCCCACTGGAGGTTTGCATTACCAGCAATCTGGTGACGGGCGTGGTAGAGCGCATGGAAGATCACCCGGTCCGCCGGCTGTTCGACGCCGGGGTGCCGATGGTATTGAACACCGACGATCCGGCGATGTTCGGCTGCACGCTGGTAGGGGAATATCGGCTGGCGGCGGAGCGGTTCGGCTTTAGCGAGTCGGAACTGCGGAGAGTGGCGGAGAATGGGTTTCGCTATGCGTTCGGGAAGGCGACATAGGTGGGTGCGGTAGTCAATTCTCTGCGGGGACCTTCAAAGCGGAAACAACGATCGGCATTTCGTGGCGCGGCTCCAGATCCATTCGGCGCCGTCGCCCACGATCGCTACGACGGTGTGCGGGTCTACCCAACGCAATTCCCCGCAACTGCGCGCACAAGCGCCGGAAGATCTCGTCGGCTTCTCCCAGACAAGTGACTGGAAATCGCCGGACCACCGACCAGCGGCCGGGCGAGGTTTCGATCGGTTCGCCAGGCAACAGCAGAACGCCGGTCTTGACCTTGCGGAAATGGCCCTGTTCGACAACCGGCAAGGGGGGTAGTGGTTCCTTACCCGCCCGTCGGCGGCGGTGTGTGCGAACCTGCATTCCCAGCGTGCAACCGTCGACTCCCAGAACCACCGCTGGCTGTCAGCGTGGCACCCGCTCAAGGCCTCACTGTAGTCGGCCGCCGCCTGTACTGAAACCCCACTTCGCGCCAGCACAACGAAGCGCGACGGCTGATCGGCTAGCCGCGGCCGGAGCGGTGGTTCCAACGGTTCCGGGTGAGACAGGCGCGTCCGCGCCATAGCCTTCTCCTTTCACTCCGGCGACGAGTCAACCGGAGGATGGCGATGCCGCTGTTGGCGGGCGAGCACGAGTAGTTGAGCGTTAATGACAAACAACTCAGCGACGGAGTCCTTGAAGCCGCGACCGTCTTCGGCGGCGGGACGGACAGCGTCGATCCAAGCCGCTGGAATGGATTCGACGTGCTTCTTGCCGTCAACCATGAATGTGAGTGTGTACAAGGGATGAGCGGTCCCCTTGGCACAATGGCAGGCTGGTTTTCCGCAACGCCGATGGGACAGAACCAGGGAGCCGGGGAGAGCGTCGGGGGGAATGCGGAGGCGGGCCAGGAGCCGGCGTTTGCGGCGCTTCAAGGCGGCGGCCTCGGGCCCTACGGCAGAGTAAGGAACTGACATCTGGCAGTAATGATACAATCAGAAATGTAATAAAACAAACCCAATCCAAAATGTTTGATCGAATCCGAGGCGCGCCGACCCGCCCCCAAAACTGTTAAGCACCCGAAGATTTCGAGGCGTTGCCGAAGGACGAAAAGAGAATTGTTACAGCGGAGTTCTTGGGGCGGGCAGTGCCGTTTGATTCCGGCCCCTTCGACGATTCGGAGATCGCTGACGCCGCCGATCATTTGCCGGCAAGCCTCGAATGACGCGGGCAGCGCCACCCGCAGTTACTTTCTTAACGCGAGTACGGCGTTCAGCCCGCCGAAGGCAAAGGAATTCGAAATGGCATACTCCACCTGCGCGGCGCGCGCGACGTTGGGGATGACGTCGAGATCGCATTCGGGGTCGGGCTCGTTATAATTCGCCGTCGGCGGCAGCACTCCGTCACGCAATGCCAGTACGGTGGCCAAACATTCCAGCGCGGCCGACGCGCCCAGCGCATGGCCATGCATCGACTTGGTGGAACTGATCGCGAGTTTGCCGGCATGCGCGCCGAATACCGCGCGGATGGCCGCCGTTTCCGTAGGATCGTTGGCGGGTGTGCCCGTGCCGTGCGCGTTGATGTAGGCAATCTGTTCGGGCACGAGCGCCGCGTCGCGCAAGGCTGCTCGCATCGCCCGCGCGGCGCCCTCGGCGGAAGGCTGGGTGATGTGGCCGGCGTCCGCGGACATTCCAAAGCCCACAATTTCGGCGTGGATGCGGGCGCCGCGCGCCACCGCAGCCTCCAGAGGCTCCAGCACGAACATCGCGGCGCCTTCGCCTAGCACCATTCCCCGTCGATCTCTCGAAAACGGACGGCAGGTATCCGGGGAGACCACGCGCATGGCTTCCCACGCCTTCAGAATTCCAAAGCTGAAAGGCGCCTCGCTACCGCCCGCGAGGGCGAGATCCGTGACCCCCGACCGCACCATCCAGTAGGCCTGGCCGATCGCATGGGCCGCCGACGAACAGGCGGTGGATATCGTAAAGCTGGGGCCGGTGATGCCGAATTCCATGGAAATGTGGCTGGCTCCTGCGTTCGCCATGGTCTTGGGAATCGTAAGCGGGTGAACGCGATTGTGCCCCAACTTATACACCTCGTGAAACCCGATGTCCTCGGTGTTTTGTCCGCCGACGCAGGATCCGGTGACGATGGCGGCGGATTCGCGCAACGCGGGAGTCCACGCGATGCCGGCATCGGTGACCGCTTCGCGCGCGGCGATCACGGCAAACTGAGCGAAGCGGTCGATGAAATCGGCGCGGCGGTCCTCGAAGTAAGGCGTGTGGCTGTAACCCTTCACTTCGGCGCCATTTTGAAAGCGCAATTGGGAGACGTCGGTGGATTCGATGGCAGCGATACCGGAGCGTCCTTCCCGCAGAGCCTTTCCGAACTCCGCGGTGCTCCGGCCGAGGGCGGAAATGGAGCCCAGGCCGGTGATGGCGACGCGATGCATGCGCTACTGTGCGGCCTTCCCACCAGCGGACTTTTCTTTAGCAGACCGGGCCAACAGAAGCTTTTCCACCCCCTCGCACATCTGCCGGATACTGCGCACGGAGCGCACATCGTCGTCGGGAATGCCGATGTCGAATTCGTTTTCCAGTGCGAATAGGATCTCCACCGCATCCATGGAGTCGATTCCTAATTGCAGGAAGTCACTATCGATCGTCACCGATTCGAGAGGAATTCGTTTGGTGGTGGCGATCACTTTGATGACCCTTTGAATCAGCTCGTCGGACATAGCAATTGGCTTACCGTTTCGAATTCGTAGCCTCGCTCCAATAATGCGGGAACCAGGCGGCGGACCGCTTCCACCGTGGCCCGTATGTCGGGCCGGGCGCGCAACTCGCGGCCATCGTGAAGACACAGGATAGCGCCATTTGAAACGCGGCTCGTCAGGCGCGAGAAGACGGCCTCGGCATTGCCGCTCCAATCGGAGCCGATCACGCTCCACATGACGCCGGTGAGCCCGAGTTTCCGCTGTGCCTGTCCCATGCCGAACCAGCGGACGCCGAAGGGCGCGCGATACCACTGGGGGAGTTGGCCGGTATGCGCGTGGATGGTTTCCTGTGCGCGCCGCAGGTCGGCTTCCATGAAATCGGCTGCCTTGAAGCAGAATAGCGGGTGCGCGTAGCTGTGGTTGCCGATGGTGTGCCCGGCGTCGGCCACTGCGCGCGCCACGCCGGGAAGGCGGTCGACATTCACGCCCACTTGGAAGAATGTGGCCGGCACGCGATATTGGGCGAGGATCGCGAGAATCTCGGGAGTGCTCTCACTGGGGCCATCGTCGAAGGTAAGGGCAACGGCGCGGCGGCCGGGGTTGCCATGCCAGATCGAAGGACCGAAAACCGCGGCGGAACGTCCCCGCACAGCCCACGCCATGAACGCGCAGCCAGCGCACAGGCCGCCGCCGGCGAGGGGCAGGGAATCCATAAGCACATTGTACGCGTGCGGACGCCGCCGGCTGCCCAGTCGCCGGGGTGCGGGTTTGTAAAAGATTTCGCCCTGGGAAGCAAGAATTTTGTAGGCTGAGTCGTTATCTTCAGTGAGAAGGCCGCGCGGAACATGGACCTCTACCTGATGGCAGACGAGGGAACGGCGAAAGTAGCGAAGGCTGTGCCCGCCGACCCGAGCCAAGTGGAGACTTTGCGCCGCTTCGACGAATTGCGCGAGCCGCTGCGGCGTTACCTGCTGTGCGCCGGCGCGGGTCCAGCCGATGCCGACGATGCAGTACAGGAAACGTTTCTGAAACTGTACCGGCATTTGAAGAAGAACGGCGATCCGGAGAATTTGTGCGGATGGGTATTTCAGGTGGCGCGCAATTACTTGCGGGATGAGCGCAAAAGCGCGCAGCGCCAGCGGACCATTTCCCTGGAGCACACGGATGCCTTCGCCGATCCACGCGGCAGCCCGGAGCACCGTGCGTTGGGCCAAGAGCGCGCGCGGCGTCTATCCGCCGCCATCGAAAAACTGCCGCAGCAGCAGCGCGAGTGTATGCTGCTACGGGCGTCGGGCTTACGCTACAGCGAAATCGCGGAGATATTGGGAATTCAACTTTCGAGCGTCGGCGCGGTGGTGAATCGCGCCACGGCGCGACTGCGGGAGGATCTTGCATGAGTGACGTCTTACAATGCGGGCGCGTCCTGGAGATGCTTCCCCAGTGGGCGGATGGCGAGTTGTCGGCGGATGAAGAGTCATGGCTCAACGGGCATGTGGGGGAGTGCTCTGAGTGCGCTGCGACGCTGGCGGAATTCACCGCTCTCGACGGGCAATTGACCGGGTGGGGACAACTGATGGCGCGGCGGAATCTTCCGTCGCGCGAGGCCAGGGAGCGGTTGGTGGCCCGATTGATGCCCCCGGCGCACGTTTGGAATATTCGATGGATGCCCGCTGGCGCGGCGGCACTGGCTGTGGCGATAGTGCTGGCGGCGATCGTCCCACCGAGGCCGGCCGCGATCATGAAGCGCGAAGAAACGCCGATGGTGGCAATTCCGTACTTGCCACCGCTCGATCCGCGCGAGAACGCCACCATTGTGCGCATGAACCTGCGAGTGGGGACTCTACTGGCGATGGGATACAAGATGTCGGCCGATCCCGATCGGGTGGTTCCGGCCGAAGTCCTGGTGGGTGAAGATGGACGGGCACACGCAGTACGGCTGGTGGGTAGTTCCAATTGAGGAAGGAGACAGATCTATGACTCGAACGTGGTGGTTGGCAGGTGTGGGCTTCATATGTCAGGCTGTGTGCTTCGGGCAAACGACAGACCCTAGAGCGAATAGCTTTTTGCCACAGGGGCAGCAGGGGTATTTGCTTCCCGGCGGCCGGGGCGGCGGCGCAGTTGCCATTCCGCCGCTACGAGCCGATACCGGCAAACCATTCTCCGCCACGGTGACTACGCAGACGAGCCAAACTTTATCCGACGGGATCCATGTCAGTAACACCACTACCGTGCTGGAGTATCGCGACGCCGGTGGCCGCACCCGGATTGAGACCACGGAACCCAGTGGCCCGGGCGCCGCACCGATGAAGACGATAGTGATCCGCGACCCGGTGTCGGGGGTGACCTATAGGCTCGATCCGGCCAGGAAAACTACGGCCGTCATGCCCCGTGTTTCGGTGGCGCCAGGCGTAGTGTTCGATGGGTTTGGGGAAATACCGGTGTCGCAGGGTGGAGGTTCGCATTTCGACGACGTACAGGCAGCCCTTCGGCACCTACAGGAGGCTATGGACGCCTTGAGCAACCGCAACCAAACCGTTGAAGATCTGGGGACCAAGACGATGAACGGTGTTGCGGCACAAGGCAAGCGCACTACCCTGGTAGTTCCCGTGGGAGCCGTCGGCAACGATCGCGAATTTCGCAGCGTCACGGAACAGTGGTTCTGCCCCGATCTCAATCTGCTCCTCAAGAGCGTCAGCAGCGATCCGCGATTCGGCGCCACCACGTACGAACTGACCAACATCAGCCGTCAACCGCCAGATCCCGCCTTGTTTCGCCCTCCGGCCGACTATACTGTGGTATCTCCCACTCAGGGCGGACGCGGAGGTCGCGGCAATGAATAGAGCGCTGTTCGCCCTGGCGATTCTAGCCATCGTCGGCCACGCGCAAACTCCCGCGTTCGAGGTCGCATCCATCAAGACCGCCGCGGACCCGGGACGCCAACCTATTTTATGCCTGGCGCCATGCGTTCCGGGCGAACGCTTCACCGTCGATGGGGCCCGCGTGGACATTCGTTTTATGTCTCTCCGACGCCTGATCCTGTTGGCGTACCGGATCGAGCCGTACCAGTTGTCCGGGCCGGAGTGGATGGGAACACCGAAGTTCGACATCGTGGCCAAGATTCCCGCGGGCGTCTCCAAAGAGCGCGTTCCGGAAATGTTGCAGTCTCTGCTGGCGGAGCGATTCAAGCTGGCGGTCCACCGCGATAGCAAGGAGCAGCAGGTCTACGCCTTGGTGTTGGGCAAGAACGGTCCCAAACTCGCGCCGTCCGGCACGGAAGGCGATACCTTCGTCACCGATGCAACTTTGACCACTCCGCCCGGCGAGCCATACGGTCCCCGGTCCCGCCGCGTCCGGTGCCGGGACAGGCTCCGTCTGAGATCATACACGCGATCAATGCCGCTGTTGCGGACGCCATCACGCGAGCGATCGAAAAAGCCGGTCTGAAACTGGAGCGGCGGAAGGCAGCAGTGGAGACGCTGGTAGTCGACCGGGTGGAAAAAAATCCGACGGACAATTGAGCGCGCGCCAAGGGGTAGTATAAATCCATGGCCAGCCAAGTTGCCCGCCGGAGCTTTTTGCAGACTGCCGGCGCCAGTTTACTCGCAAGCCGCTCTTACGCTCGACCCGCGCAGGAGGCTTCACCGAAACCAACACTGACCATCAACGTCCGCGATTGCGGCGCCCTCGGAGATGGAACCGCCAAAGACACGGCGGCGATCCAGCAGGCCATCGACCGGGTTCACGTGCTGGGCGGCGGAGAAGTGCTGGTCCCCGCGGGGAATTATCTGACTGGGGCCCTGGCGCTGCGCTCCAACACTATCCTCCGATTGGAAAAGGACGCGATCCTGCGCGGCAGCCCCAATTTCGCCGACTATCCAGTGACGCAGGTGCGCTGGGAAGGGAAATGGATTCCGGGCCATATCGGCCTCATCTATGCCCTCGATGCGGAACACACCGGCGTCGTCGGACCCGGCCAGATCGCCGGTAATGCGGCACTCGGCGGCCGGCCAACTCCGCAGAATCCGCTGCGCCACCCGGCGCTGATCGAGCCCATCAACTGCCGCGAATTGCGCTTCGAAGATTTCTCCACCGATTATCACTTGATGTGGTGTCTGCACCTCACTTACTGCGAGAACGTGACCATGCGCAATCTCACCATCCGCAGCACCGGGGGCAACGGCGACGGCATCGATATCGATTCCTGCAAGCACGTGCGCATCGACGGCTGCGAGATCTCTACCGGTGACGATTGCATCGCCATCAAGTCGGGGCGCGGCGCCGAGGCGTACGCGCTGCTGCGCACCACCGAAGATGTCCACATCACCAATTGCACGTTCGCCGATGCGATCTTCGCCTGCATCGGGATCGGCAGCGAGACCTCGGGCGGCATCCGCAATGTGCGCATCGAGCATTGCAAATTCACGCATGCGCAGACCTTCGCCATCTACATCAAGAGCCGTCCGGGACGCGGGGCGTTTATCGAGGACATCGTGGCTGACGATCTGGATATCGCGGGCACGCGCGGCGGATTCCTGCGCATCAATGCGCTCTCCAGCGGCATTCAGGATCAGGATCCTGTGCCCGGCGGCGAAGGCATTCCCACGCTACGGAATTTCCGCTTCTCGAACATCCGCGTGACAGATTGTCCTGTGCTGGCGGACGGCACCGGCGTGCATCCGAATAAACCGCTGGATGGCTTCTCGATGACCGGCGTTACGGGCACATGCGCCAAGGGAATCGCTTTGGCCAACGTCAGGAACGCGGAGATCCGCGATATCGCGGTAACGGGTGTGAGCGGGCCTTTGGTTGGAATTTATAACGTTACGGGCCAAGGACTGGAAGGCGCTGCGGCAGTCGCGGCGCCCAAAGTTCCGGATCCGGTTCCGATTCCCGCGAAGGCTTTCGTGCTGCGGTAGCGACCCAAAAGCGGCCGACTCCCTCACGGTCGCGGCTCCGATCAGGCGCTGAACATCACGAGATTAGATTTGGGTGAGCGCCATCCGAGCCCCGAGCGTGAGCGAGCGGGTCTCTTTGAATCGTTTACCGTATCCACTCAATCGGAGCCGCGACCGTAAGGGAGTCGGTCGCTTTATCCCGCCGCCACCCCGCTGGAATCGCGTAGCACCAATTCGGGGTCGATCACGATATCGTGCTCGACAGCAGTGTTTTCCATCGGAATGAGGGAATCGCAGATGATCTTGCCGATCTGATCGCGGGG
>Ga0302325_10034751_pt1 | contig 10309 bp, 8 predicted proteins | sample Palsa_T0_2_FD_201948 | JGI IMG/M metagenome (GOLD analysis project Ga0302325, IMG submission 201948) | Peat permafrost microbial communities from Stordalen Mire near Abisko, Sweden - Palsa_T0_2 | ecosystem: Environmental > Terrestrial > Soil > Palsa > Peat permafrost | place: Sweden: Abisko...
ATCTCGACACGCTGCTGGCGCGCGCCGACATCATCACGCTGCACACGCCGCTGACCGACGCAACCCGCAACATCCTGTCGCGCGAAGCGTTGGCAAAGACCCGCAAGGGCGTGCGCATCATCAACTGTGCGCGTGGTGGCCTACTGGACGAGGCGGCGCTGGCCGACGCGATCAAATCCGGCCACGTCGCCGGGACGGCGCTGGATGTGTTCGAAACCGAACCGGCCACCGACTCGCCGTTGTTCAGCCTAGACAATGTCGTCTGCACGCCGCACCTCGGCGCCGCCACCGCGGAAGCGCAGGAAAACGTCGCACTGCAGGTCGCCGAGCAGATCAGCGACTTCCTGCTGACCGGCGCGGTGGCGAACGCGATCAACATGCCCTCGGTCTCTGCCGAGGACGCGCCGCGGCTGAAGCCCTACATGGAACTTTGCCGCCTGCTGGGCAGCTTCGCTGGCCAACTGACGCAGGCGCGCGAGGGCTCGATCCGTCGCGTCGTCATCGAATACGAGGGCCTCGCCGCGGCGCTGAACCAGCGTCCGCTGAGCGCCGCCGTGCTGGCAGGGCTGATGGCGCCGATGATGGAGGGCGTCAACATGGTCAACGCCCCGGTCGCCGCGCGCGAGCACGGTATCGACGTGACCGAAACGGTGCATGACCGGCCGAGCGAATATCAAACCCTGGTGCGCGTGACGATCGAGACGGACACGCTGGTCCGTTCCGTGGCCGGGACGTTGTTCGCAGGTGCCCGTCCGCGCCTGGTGCAGATCAAGGGGATCCCGGTCGAGGCGGATTTCGCCCCGCACATGCTGTATGTCACCAACCAGGACAAGCCCGGTTTCATCGGCCGATTCGGCGCGACGCTCGCCGGCGCCGGGATCAATATCGCGACCTTCCATCTCGGTCGTTCCGGCCCCGGGGGGGATGCGATCTGCCTCGTTTCGGTCGACGAACAGGTGCCGGAGGCAGTGTTGGCAATGGTCCGCACCCTGCCGCTGGTCATGCAGGCGACCACTCTGGCATTCTGATCAGGGCAAACTCGACCTCTCTCCGTATGGCCAGTCCTCGGGTCAAGTGCCCGAGGGGCAAGGCTTCAACCGCCTCCGCCCCCATCAGTGGCGCGAAGATAGCTGGTTCAAGTCAGTGCCCACGGAGACGGAACATGCTCGATCGGATACAGACGGCCGGCGCACGGCTAGTCGCGATCTCAAGCTGCTATTGCAGCACGCCCGCCTCGACGACCGGGCGCATGCAACCTAGCAGGGCTGGTCGAGGGCCTGGCGAACCCGCTTGGCCAGATCCGCAAGATTGTACGGCTTTAGCAGCAGCGGCACGTCGGGACGTGCAGAGCCGGGGCGGTGGACATTGGCATAGCCCGAGGTGGCCAGCGCTTTCAGCTTCCCCCGCACGGCCCGCGCCTTGCTGATCAGCTCGAATCCGTTCATGCCACCTGGCATGACGATATCGCTGATCAGAAGATCGATCTCCTGATTCGTCGCGATGATACCCAGCGCCGACGGCCCATCCACCGCGGTCAGCACGCGATAGCCGAGGTCTCTGATCGTCGCAGTCGCGAGCTCCAGCACCTCGGGATTGTCCTCCACAACCAGAATCGTCTCGTGTCCGGTGGGCGGGGCATGTTTCGACACGCCCTCGGTCGGGATGACCGACGGCAGCTGCTCGCACCGTGGCAAATACAGATGGAAGGTTGTGCCGCGCCCCACCTGCGTATCGATCGAGACGTGTCCGCCTGACTGGCGGATGAACCCATAGACCTGACTGAGCCCGAGGCCGGTGCCCTTGCCCACCTCCTTGGTGGTGAAGAACGGTTCGAAGGCGTGCGCGACGACGTCCGGTGCCATTCCGGTCCCAGTGTCGGCGACCCGGACCAGGACGAATGAGCCGGGGACCATTCCGTGCGTGCGCCGTGCCTGCGTCGCGTCGATCTCCGTGTTGCTCGTCGTGATCTCCAGCCGGCCGCCGGATGGCATGGCATCGCGCGCGTTGACCGCGAGATTGAGCAACGCCGTTTCAAACTGCGCGGCGTCTATCCGGCTGGGCCACAGGCCCGGCTCGAACGACAGCTTCAGCGCGTTCGATTCGCCAAGCGCCCTGCGCAGGAATGGCTCGCAGCCGACGATGACCTCGTCGAGTGTCACCACGCCGAGTTGCAGCGTCTCGCGTCGTGCAAACGCCAGAAGCTGCCGGGTCAACTTGGTTGCCCGGTCGGTCGCGGCCTTTGACGTCGTCAGCAGGCGCAGGATCTTCGGCCGCGGGATATCGCCGTCGCTTTCAACCGCAGCGCGTATCATGTCCATACTGAGCACGACAACGTGTAGGAGATTGTTGAAGTCGTGCGCGATACCCCCGGTCAGTTCGCCGATCGCCTCCATCTTCTGGGTGTGCCACAAGACGTCCTCGGCCTTGCGGCGTTCGGCGATCTCGTTTTCCAATTTGCGATTGATCGCGGTCAGTTCGGTGGTTCGATCGGCAATCAGGTTCTCCAGCGTCTCGTTCATCCGCCGCAGCGCCTGTTCGGCTCCGCGCATCCGCAGCAGCGCATTGACGGTCGCCAGCAGCTCCTCGGGCTCGATAGGCTCGACCAGGAAGCCGTCGGCGCCGCCCTGCAATGCCAGCACGCGGTCGTGTGGGCTGGTGATGGCGGCCGAGGTTTGCAGCACGACGGTGGCGGCGTGGGCAGCGCGGATCTGCCGGCATACCTCGACACCGTTGGTATCCGGCAGGCGCGTGTCGAGTAGCACCAGTTCCGGCCGGGCGGCCTCGCATTGTTCGATGGCCGAGCGCCCGGTGGCCGCCTCGGTCACCGCGTAGCCGTTCTTGCGCAGGACGTGCGCCTTCAGGTAGCGGCCTCCGTCGTCATCGTCGACGACCAGGATCCGGATCGGCGAGCCAGTCGTTGGCTTGTCGCTCATTGATCCACGGCGTGCTGCGGCTGGCGCAGCACTTCCTCGATCGCGTCCTCGAGACTGCCGGACGACAGATCCGACTTCGACATGATGCGCGCCGCGCGGTGCAAAAGGGTGCGCTCCCCGGGCCCGAGAATGGCCGAGGTCAGCACGATGAAGGGAAGTGTCGAATACCGCGGATCGTCCTGCACGCGATCCAGAAATTCCATGCCGGTCATTTCGGGCATGTTGATGTCCAGCAAGACCACGTCCGGCTGGTCCTGTTGCAGGCGCCGCAGCCCCTCCTGGCCGCTGCTGACGGCCACCAGGTTGTAGCGGCTTCGCGGCAGCAACTGGCGCACCAGATATCGGGCGATTTCCTCGTCGTCGATCAATAACACCTTGGTGATGGGCTGCCGTCCGGTCAGCCGGTCGAGCAGCCCGAGCATCCGGCCGCGGTCGATTGGTTTGGCAAGATACTCGTCCGCGCCCAGATGTTTCGCCTTGCGCTCATCGCCGGATGAGGACGTGACGATCAGCGGGATATCCGCCTGATCCGGCCGCTGGCGCAACGCCAGAATCAGGCGCCAGCTTTCATCGCCCAGCAGGACGATATCCAGCACGATGACGGCCGGCTGCAGTTTCTCCAGCGTTTGCTGCGCCCGACGGACCGAGGTGACGCGCACCGCCTGATACGGCGTACCGGCCAGGATCAGCTCGACCGCGTAGGCGTCGGCCTCGTTGTCTTCGACCAACAGGATCGGCGTGCGCTCCGGCTCGACCGTCCAGGCATCCTCGGTATCTTCCTGGTCCGCAGCCCGCGGATAGCAGCGCGGCAGCGTCACCGAGAAGGTCGATCCGACACCGGGCGTGCTCACAACGGTGATTTTTCCGCCAAGCAGTTCCGCCAGTGTCTTCGCCAGCGGCAAGCCGAGGCCGGTGCCCTTCACGCGTGACTGCAGGCGGTGGGTGACCTGGCCGAATTCCTGGAAGATCAACTCAATGTCGCCCGGCGCAATGCCGATGCCGGTGTCACGCACATGGAATGTCATCATGTCGGACGCTGCGTCCGCCGTGGCCCAGGCACGGACCTCGCCATGCTCGGTGAACTTCAGCGCGTTGGAGATGAAATTGCGCAGGATCTGCGAAACCTTGCCTTCATCGGTGTCGAGCGGCGGCAGGTCGGCCGCGTCCTCGAACACCAGCGCGACGGTATCGCCGACCAGCAGCGGGCGCAACATGCCGCGCAGTGCGCCGAACATTGAGCCCACGGTGAACTCCGAGGCCACCACGACGGTCTTGCCGGCCTCGACCTTGGCCAAGTCGAGCAGGTCGTCGACCAGCTCGGTCAGATTCTGCGCCGCCTTGCGGATGAAGCGGATCTGCGTCTCCTGCTCGGTCGCCAGCTCGCCGTCGCTGCGATCCAGCAACAGGCGCGACAGCGCCATGATCGAGTTCAGCGGGGTACGGAATTCGTGGCTCATATGTGACAGGAACTTGGTCTTCAGTTCATCGGCACGACGTAAATGATCGGCGCGCTCATCCAGTTCCGCATACAGTGCGACCACCCCTCGGTTGGTGTCCTGCAATTCCTGATTGAGGGCCTCAAGGTCTTCCTGGCGCGACTTCAACTCATCCATCTGCATCAGGATCTGCTGGTTCTGCTGGCGGATTTCCTCCAGTGCATCGGCAGGGCCGTCCGCCGCCAGGGATTGGCCGATCGCTTGGAGAACCGACGGCGTGACCACCGGCGCCCGGGATGGCAAGGGTTTGCCCAGACGCACCATGGTGCCCACACCCGGGTTGGTCTCGATATGGAACTCCTCCATCAGACGCCGGGCGCCTAACAGGCCGAGCCCCATGCCGGTGGCCGATTTGTGCGCGCCCGCGAGGATGGCGGGCAGCTCGGCAATTCCGGGTCCCTTGTCGCGCAGGGTGATCACGAATGACTGCGGCGGCTTGTCGCCGACCAGGCGGAACTCGACCCGGCCGCCTCCGGCGTACTCGAATGCGTTGCGCGCAATCTCCGAGACCGCGGTGGTGATGCGGACCTGGTCCTGCGCATCAAAGCCGATCAGCTCCGCCAGGCGCCGGGTCCGCTTGCGCACCAGGACGATATCGGTCTCGGCACCGATCGCGATCAGGAGAAGGCGGGCGTTCATGCCTTATCCTTACCTGTGCGGGCGCACCGCGACGACCGAGGCGTCGTCGCGCGGACGCCGGTGGTCGCGCAGCAGCACGCCGGCAATCAGACTGGGATGTTGGCCGGCAAGACCGGGGTAGGCGGCAAGGTCCCAACGGCTGGTCAGGCCGTCGGAGTGCAGGATCACCAGGGGATCGGTGGCGAAATCATAGGTGAACTCACGGATGCGCGGGGCTACGTGGCCGGCGGTGCCGTTGTGCGAGACCATGTGCTTGACCAGGTCGCCGGCGATCATGATGCCGCAGATGTTGCCCACACCGACGTAACGCACGGTGTTCGCCACCTCATCGATCCGAGCGACGGCGACCGCGGCGCCGCGCGTCGGGGCCAGCGCGCCGTGCATCCGTTCGACCAGCTCCACGCAAGATGCATCCGCGTGCTCGGCGAAAATCTGCGCCACGGTGTTCGCCGCGCGCGCCGCCTCGATCCCGTGGCCGGCGCCGTCGGCCATGACCAGAGTGCGGCCTTTCGCGGTCTCACTGAACGACCAGCGGTCGCCGCAGACTTGCTCGCCCGGATAGGGCGCAACCGCGGCGCCGAACAGCGTGCGATGGCCGTCGTGGCCAGGGCCCATGCCGCTGCGGTGGGTCCAGGCGCCGGGGGCCTCACCCAGGAAGCGCGCCATGATCACGCTGCCCAACCCGGGGCGCGAATAGATCCGCACATCGTCAGCCAGCCGCGCAACCGCGCCGAGGCCGGTGCCAGGGCTGCCGGACGTAGAGTAGCCGTCGTCCATGCAGCGGCCGACATCCGGCATGCCGCGGCCACGATCGAGTGCCAGGATCTCCAGGCCGATGCCCTCGCCGTCGCTGCATCGATCCGCCAGGATTTGGCCGCCACCGCCGTGCTTGAGCAGATTTGTTGCCAGTTCGGTGACGACGATAGCCACCTTACCGATGCGTGCCTCCGCCATGCCGGTGCGGCGTGCGTGGTCGCTGACAAGTCTGCGGGCCTGGGCCACCTGGCTGGCATCGACGACGTCGGTGATCATGTCATTTCCAACGCGCGAGGGTGATTTTGGTGCCATGACCGGGTGCCGATACGATGTCGAACTCGTTCGACAGGCGCTTGGCGCCGCTGAGGCCTAGTCCGAGGCCGCCGCCGGTCGTGTACCCATCCTTCAGCGCCAGGGTGAGGTCGGGGATTCCTGGTCCCTGGTCGGTGAAGGTCAGGCGGACGCCGCGTCGCTGGCCGTCGCGCAGCACCTCGATCCGCAACTCCCCACCGCCGCCATAGTCCACCGTGTTGCGGGCAATCTCGCTGGCCGCGGTGACGATCTTGGTCTGGTCCACCAGGCTGAACGTGGCGCCAACCGCGCGTGCCCGTACCGCCTGGCGCACCCGAACCACGTCGTCGGAGTTGCGCAGCGGCATGGTTTCACTGCTCTCGATCGGCACGGGCGTCTCGCCGGGCGTAACCATTCTGCGGATTGTCGATGATGCCGCGGATCATCGCGAGACCCTTGTCCACGTTCAGCGCGGTACGGACGCCGGTGAGGGTGAGACCCAGCTCGACCAGGGTGATCGCCACCGCCGGACGCATGCCGACAACGACGGTGACGGCGTCCAGCACGCGCGACATGGAAGCGATGTTGTTCAGCATGCGACCGATGAACGAATCGACGATCTCGAGCGCGGAAATGTCGATCATCACGCCGTGTGCGCGGTCCGCAACGATGCGCTGCGTCAGGTCGTCCTGCAGCGTCATCGCCAACCGGTCGTGCATGTCGACCTGGATCGAGACCAGCAGGCAGTCGCCGATCCGCAGGATGGGGATCTCACTCATGCCGGTCAGGCCCCCGGGCTGACGGGTGCGCCGTGCCTGACGATGGACCGCCCGGTGCGACGCAGCGCCAGACCGAGCGCATCGGCCATGGTCGCCTTCGAGACCACGTTCAGCTCCAGTCCCAGATGGACGATGGTCTGGGCGATCTGCGGGCGGATGCCGCTGAGGATGCAGTCGGCCCCCATCAGCCGGGCGGCAGAGATCGTCTTGATCAGGTGCTGGGCGACCAGGGTGTCGACGGTGGGCACGCCGGTGATGTCGATGATGGCAATCTCGGCGCCCGAGGTGACGATCCGCTCCAGCAGGTTTTCCATGACAATCTGGGTGCGGGCGCTGTCCAGCGTGCCAATCAGCGGCAGGGCCAGGATGCCGTCCCAGAGCTCCACCACGGGCGTGGAGAGTTCGAGCAGCTCCTGCTGCTGGCGCCCGATCATGTCTTCGCGGGTGCGGACAAAGGCTTCAATCGTGTAGAGGCCGAGCTGGTCGAGCAGGCACGTCACGGTCCAGATCTGACGGGCCAGCTCGTCGGCGGTCACGCCGGGTGCGCGGCGTAGCGCGTCGAACAGCGGCTCCTTGATCGAAAACACGAAGGCGGCGGTTTCGCTCGTGCTGAAGCCGTCGGCGACGCGGACGCGGGACAGGTCCTCCAGCAGGTCGCGCACTGGCGCCCACTCCGGCGTCGTGATGTCGTCGAGTTGGCCGGCGGCAGCAGCCCTGCGCAATTGGTCGAGGAGCTGCCTGCCCTGCTCGACGACTGTGGCCTCGGCGCGGCTGTCGTATCTCTTGCCGCTACGCTTCAGCGTGGCCAGCCAGCCGCTGAGAATTGCCGCATGATCCTTTTCGATCAACGCGGCCAGGGCACGATTGTCGTGCGGCATGTCGAGGTCCCCCAATTATTCAGCCCCAATTATTCGGGATGTGCCTGCCGCAAACGAGCGGGTCCAATGTCAACCACAGTCAGTGGGTGGGGAACATAGGGAGGGCGCTCGGTGCTGCCAACCGCAGGACGTGCTGGCCTGCTGACCTGCAGGCCGATGGCCTGCTTTATGCCCCATCAAAACATCACGCTTGCGTGTTCAACCGGGATTGCGTGCAATTGCGGTCCGGGCGATAATATGCGCGGGGCTAGGGTCGACCTAATGGATCTCAGTTGATGGCTCTATCCACGATAGAAGCAGGTGATGCGCGCCCCAGGGGGCATATCCTGTTGGTCGATGACGACCAGGCGACCTGCCTCGCGCTGAGTCAAATCCTGCGCAAGGCCGGCTACGACGTGACGTCGGCAATCGGCTTTCAAACCGCCCTCGAGGTGTTGGAGACGACGCAACCGCTCGATTTGCTGGTGGCCGACCTTGTGATGCCCGACGGGATCAACGGGATCGCTTTGTCCCGCATGGCGCGCCTGCGCCGCCGTAACCTGAAGGTTCTCTACCTCTCCGGCTACGACGTGCCCGGCGCGGAGCACGAGGCGCTTGGCCCGATCCTGCGCAAACCGATCGATGGGGCGTTGTTGATTGAGCAGGTCGAACTGGCGTTGGCGGCAGCAGCCTAGCCCGAACTTCTCACACTTTCGCGGGCGCCGGCTCGGTCCTTGGCCGGCCAGGCAACGGGAGTGCGCTTGTGCCGTTTTGGGGGTGCGCATAGCGGTTACGTATGCCTGGAAATCTGCCGGGAGCGAATCGTCCCGCGCAGGGAGGTTGGCGAATCTTCCTGCGCCGGAAGGTTTATGTCCGCACGACGCCACGCTGTAACCCAGCGCGACGTGCGGCATCGATGCCGGCGAGATCGACCGACAACGCTACTCCCGGGTGGAGCACACGAGCGGCCGTCTGGCGGGTTCATAAACCCATTAAACACGCGGCATTCAACATACTCAGGGTCCGGCAATAGCGACATCGTCTTGCGTGCTCGATCAGCTCGCTGTGCGGAGCACGGCGCCCGAGCAGCGCCCCGCCCGGCGTAACGACGAGGCGACGTGCGAACCGCGCAACCGAGACAATGATGGTCAGGCGGCAATATCTGCCGAGCCAAAATCGATCCTGCTTGGGGCCAGCTGCACGGTTCTCCGCGGCATCCGGGCTGGCACATGGCCTGCACTTTCTGCTGCCGAGCGCCACCAGCAGGAGACGACCGGATGAGTATTGCCACCGCTGATATGAGACGGACTGCCGACACCATCGCCATCGGGGCCGCGATGGTGACCTTGGCGCCGAAGTCGTTGGGCGCGGCCAAGGCCGGCATGTTCATGCCGGCCGGTACCCTTACGTCGGCGCCACGCGAGATGGGCCTGAGCCAGACGATTGTGGATGTCGTGCGACGCATCCGGGATGCGGTTGGCAGCATGTTGTTGCTCGCGCTGATGGTGCCGCTGATGTTGGTGGTGGCCTGCCTGATCAAGCTCGATTCGCGCGGTCCGGTGCTGTATCGGCAGGATCGCGTCGGGCTGTTTGGGAAGGTCTTCACCCTGTTCAAGTTCCGCAGCATGAAGATCGACGCCGAGGCCGACGGTCCGCGCTGGGCCGCGCAACAAGACCCGCGCGTGACGCGGATCGGCAGGATCATTCGTGCCAGCCGGATCGACGAGTTGCCGCAGTTGGTCAACGTACTGCGCGGGGAGATGAGCCTTGTCGGACCACGCCCCGAGCGGCCCTATTTCACCGAGAAGCTTACGCCGTTTATCCCAGGTTATCACAAGCGTACGAGCATACTCCCGGGCATTACTGGCTTGGCGCAGGTGAGCTACCGGTATGGCGCTTCGGTCGAGGACGCGCAGGCCAAGCACACTTTTGACGTATATTACTTGCGCAGGCGAACCCTGTTCCTCGATCTGCGAATCCTGATGGCAACGGTGTGGGTCGTATTGTTGGGTATCGGGGCACGTTAGTTTGCATGATCGTCGGACGCCGACAGCAATTACAGTGGTAACTATCGCGGTTTCCTTGATGTGGCGCCGACTGAAGTTCGAGCTGGATGCACGCTGGCACATGCATGGTTTGTCTTGGTCGTCGTCGCCACTGATCATGTTTCTTGCACATGGCAACGCTCGGTACTGACGCTGACAGTCGCCGCCGCCGAGCAGATGGTTACGATACCAGACTATCATGCCGGGGCAGTCCGTGGAAGAAAAGCGTGCAACGTCTGACGGACGCGGTAACTGCGATGCTGGTTCCGAGGAATATGGGGACATGGGAACAGGCGCACGGCCGGGCGACGCCGGCTCACCTCGGTGGGTCGCGGGCCGGGGATCCACGGCTTTCTGCTCCAGGTCTTGGATGCTGGATTGCGCGGGCGTGACGGGGTGGGTATCGCCGGCGGGTCACTCATTTCGGGACCCGGGATCATAACCATGGATCGCACCCAGGCGCTGGATGGGTTCATCGTGCACGAGCTGGACGCCGCGGTGTGGGTCCGGGTC
>Ga0302325_10034752_pt1 | contig 10309 bp, 11 predicted proteins | sample Palsa_T0_2_FD_201948 | JGI IMG/M metagenome (GOLD analysis project Ga0302325, IMG submission 201948) | Peat permafrost microbial communities from Stordalen Mire near Abisko, Sweden - Palsa_T0_2 | ecosystem: Environmental > Terrestrial > Soil > Palsa > Peat permafrost | place: Sweden: Abisko...
CTCGCGGAGTATCCAGGATGCCACCTCCGACTTGTTCTTCCCGTGCAGACCAACAGGAACCATCTGTTTTAGCACGCCATCAGTGGTCACGTCGACGGAGACCTGAAGTCGGACCGTCGGAACGCTATTTTGTCTGGACACGAAGTTTGTACCTAAATCCAGTCTATTTACAGTGTATCTAGATACCAGTTCCGGGGTCAAGGACAATCCGCGCCTCGCAGTCCCCCGGCGGAAGTCGGGTTTCAGTATCCGGGCGAGTCCTGGCTCTTCGCGTTCATCGGATTCGACGCGGTCTCCACGGCGGCCCAGGAGGCGCGCAGCCCGCAACGCGACATGCCCATCGGGATCATCGGTTCGCTGGCCGTCTGCACCATTCTCTACGTCCTGTTCGCGCACGTGCTCACCGGCATGGTAGAGTACAAGATTTTCAAGGGAGATGCCTCGCCCGTGGCCACGGTCATCAAGCAGTTCCCCAGCGCGGCGCTGCAAATCGTCATCGTCATCGGCATTATTGCGGGGTACAGCTCGGTGATCCTGGTGATGCTGCTGGGGCAATCGCGCGTGTTCTTTTCGATGTCGCGCGACGGGCTGCTGCCCAAGGTGTTCTCCGACGTACATGCGAAGTACCGCACTCCGTGGCGCTGCAACCTGATCTTCATGGTATTTGTCTCGCTATTTTCGGGTTTCCTGCCGATTTCGAAGCTGGGGCACATGACCAGCATCGGCACGCTGCTGGCGTTCGTAATTGTGTGCATCGGCATCATGGTGATGCGTCACACCCGCCCGGATCTACCGCGACCCTATCGTACGCCGCTGGTGCCGCTGGTGCCCGTGCTGGGCATCCTGGTGTGCCTGGCGATGATGGCTTCACTCGATCATGAGACGTGGTGGCGGTTGGTGATTTGGCTGGCGATCGGGCTATGCATCTATTTCTTCTATAGCCGACACCATAGCCATTTGGCGATCGGCAAGCGATAGGGGCGGCTAGTACAAGCGTCCACCGAAAAGCGTACCGATGGACCGTGTTGAGGCGCGCCCAAAAGAGGCGAATCGCCGTGGCGGGTCACTCCGTTGAGGGTAGTAGAGGGTTACTTTGAAAAAGTGAGCGCGGCCCGAAGTATCGTCAACGGGCATTCACGAGCATCAACGTAGTGTACGGACCTGTCTCTTTCGTCGATACAAAAGCTGCCGCACAAAGTTCCCCATCCGCCACAAAAATCACATCGATCACCGAGACTGCCCTGCAATGCACCTTTGCACAAAAGGCAACGGTCGCCCAAACATGCTTAACGAGCTTAAGAAATTTAATATTCCCGTAGGGTGGACACGCTTTCGCCGTCGTCGAAACTTGCCTCCGCATTCGGGGCACGTTCCAAGCGCCACGTTACCTCGACCATTTCTGTTTGGGGTTTCGCGCGCCTGGGTGGGTCTCGGACGAGCCACGTTTGTTGCCGGCCACCTTTCGGGAGTCCAGCCATTTTCCCAGAGATTCAAGGCTCTCACCGGACCGCCGTCCTGCCAACAAACCGGTGACGGTCAAGTCTTCGTCGAGATCGGGCCATTGGATATAGCGTCCCCCTCCGAATATTTCAAAATGGCTGCGTTCGCGCGGAGTGCCATGCCACAGACGCGGAAACCAGACCAAAGGCACTATTATGGTTCGACCGTCCACCAAGTCAACCGCTAGGGCTTCGCCACTTACCTTGACGGACTGGGCTCGTGTTTCATGCGTTTCAACGGCCGAAGAACTCATTCCAGCCTTCAAGTAACCGCTCTCGATGTTCACTTACAAGCTTCGCGAGCACATTCAGTTCATGCCGGCTGAAGCCCCCGGCCCGCTGAAGGGCGACTGGCTCCAACCGGAACTTCGCGACCATGTCCCCGCCTGACGTGAATATGCGGAGGCTCGGCCCGATCCAGCGAAACAAAGAAAAGCCGATAAGGACCCGCTCTGAGAACGTCGGCATGCCATCGCGATTAGTCCAGCAGATCCGAGATTAGCACGAGTTCGGTCCAGCCGGGCTGCCTGCGGCTCCGTGACGGCACCCCCATCATACGCCGCTGAACCGGCCACACTCTACGAGCCGTATTTATTTGCGACGCAGCCGATCCATAACCTGCCTCACCGCGCCCGGAGATGCGAACTTCCCGGCATTGGCTTCTCGCAACCCCTGCCGGATGTGTTCGATCTGCCGGCGATGTGTTTCGATACGAAGCTTCATGCTTGGCTTGGACATGTAATCCCTTTAGATGAACAGACCCGCCGGGACGTGGAGGAACTCGGCGAGCTTACGCACTGTGCATCTTGCTCAGCGAACGTTTCTCATTGAGCACGTCCGAAGCGACGCTGCTGGAGCCAAAGACGGGAATCAGGTCGCGTTGCCGCAGCCCGCGCGATTCCATCAGAACGCGCAACGCTTCGAGCGGCTCGGCGTGTCCAAAGAATAACGCGATTCCTCGAACTGACGGATTAACAGGTTCATCAACATCGCCAAGCGTTCCTCTTCTGGGGTGAGCGGGCGGCCGCATGTGTCGAGCTTCTCCATTTCCGCGATCATCCGTTTGTTCTCGTCTTCCGTGGTAACGATCTATGGCAAAACGCGCGTCAGAAGCCTGGCATACCTGCGCTTATCGATTGCGGCTAGAGCCATTTTTTCTACCTTCCCTCGTCATACTCGGCGTGCGCGAGAAACTCTTTGATGTAGATCCGCCTATACCGGAATACCATGCGGACAATCAGGCGGTAGTGGTCGCCCCGAATGTTGAAGATTGCCAGATCCGCTACCATATCCGTCGCCGGAAACGGCGCACGAACCTCATCGAGGCTGCTCCAATCCGCTTGGACAGCCGTGTCATACCAAACCTGCAAGGCGGCTCTTGCATCCGAATTCTTCGCCGCCCGCTCGAAGAGTCCACGCCTGCTAATGACGTTCAAAAACTCTACTGGCAAAATGCTAGCTGCCTTCCCGCGGGTCGCGAAACACACCTTTGAGTTAAGTGTTGGACCGAAGGGGGCTGCGCGCCATTGAACTCATGGCCAAACCGTCCCCTACCTCCGCACCACATCCACCAAATCCGCAAATACCCCATAAGCGGTCTGCTCGACCCCCGGCGAAATCGACACCGTCCCGATGGTCCCCATCAAATCCGTGTGCAGCAGCAGCACGTTCGACGTCCCCCCCATACAGGCCAGCACGTCGGTCTTGTCCAGCACTTCGGCGCGCACGCGCAGCGTGATGCCGCCAGCGCCGCGGCGGGCGCGGCTGATCAGGCGCACGGTCTTGCCCGCGCGCGCCAGCTCCGCGACGCGCTCGGGCGTCAGCCGTGTGATGCCGCGCGTGGAGACGGCTTGCGGCGTGGTGCGCGCGTCAATCAGCACATTGGCCAGTGCGGCGGTCTTGGCGGCCGAGTCCCAACCCTCCACATCGAAGCTGGCATCCGCCTCCGTCACTCCCAGGCTGCGCGCCAGCGTCAGGCCGTCCTCGAACGAGCCGCCCCGCTCCATGGTTTCGATCACCAATTTCGACGTGGAATTGAGCGCGCCGGTGAAGCCCAGCACCTTCACGCCCGGCAGGTTGTGACGCACCAGATTGAAGACCGGCGCGCCATCCATCACGGTGGATTCGAAGCGGAACGCGACCCCCTGGCGGGCGGCCATCTCGCGCAGATCCGCGTAAGCGTGCGCGATGGGACCTTTATTCGCCGTCACCACGTGCATGCGCCGCGCGAATGCGGCTCGTATTGTGCGAGATAGCCGGCTCTCCCGTGGCCGGATTCAGCGTGGTCAGTTCCACCGCAATATCCGCCTGCGCGGCGTCCAGGAATTCGTCGACGGAGGCTGCCGCAGGGCCAAACAGAGGATCAAGCGGTACACCGCGCGCCGATACCACAGTGCCGTGCCGCGCCGTGTGGATGCCAGTGATGCGAAAAGGAAACTTCGCGTGCTGTTGGTGCAGCAGCCGCGCCAGCGCACGCGCCACATTGCCGTAGCCGATCAGCGCCAAGCGAGTCACTTCTTGGCAGCGTCCCGCGTGGCCTGCAAGGTTGCCGTCAAGCCCTCGCGTTCAATGGTGTGTGTGGAGGAAACGAACAGCGCGCCGATAATCGGCGGCAGGCCGCGCGTCAGCGATGTAGTTTCGCACTCCAGGTAGACGCCGCCATCGCGCTGTTCCAGGCGCCAATAACCGTTCAGCCGCCACAGATAGCCGCTGCCATGGCCGGGCGGCAGTTCGTGCTGTTTAGGCTTGCCGTAGTCTTCGATTTCGGTGACGCGCGTGGTGCGCGTCTGGCAGACCCACCGCGCGGCATCGATCTGCTGGTAGTGCGCCTCGAAATCGGTGCGAAACACTCCGTTGACCGGACCGTTGTGCAGCACGCGCAGCCGGTAGTATTTGAAGTCGTTGCCATTGTGCGCGAGCAGTTTCGACTCCGGCACGTCCTTGTAAAAGTCTTGGTGACGGTCGTAGTCCTGCAACACCGCCAGCGTCTTCTCCAGGGTGCCGCCCGGAATGAAGATCGCGCCGATCCAGTCGTGAATGGATGCGCCCGGCACGAAGGTGTCGCCATCGCCTTTCGCCGGTTCCACGACGGCCTGTCCCTGCTTCACCAGGCGCAGGCGTTCCGGCGTGGCGTCCACCCACAGGAACGGCTTGGCCGCGGCCGAGCGCGCTTCCGTATCGCGAGTATAGCGATCGTAAGCCTGAACGGCTTCGGGCTTCAGGTCCGCTGCGAGACATGCGGAAGCGGCCGCGACGAAGAGAGCCAGGGTGCGGATCACACCGAATTGTAGCAAGCGGGACGCAGGCGGTTCATCCAATAGGCCCAGGCCACCACGCACGAGAAAAAGATCAAGCTCCCGACCGCCATCGCGCGCGGGCTGGAAGGGGGCGGTCCGGCAATGTTACCGTGCCACGCCAGCGTCAGAAAAGCGACGACGATCCAAAACGCGTATACCCCCGTCCCGCCCCTCGCACGCGTGGCGCGCACGTACACAATGATGGCGAGCACCCATAGCCCCCCTTCCACGATTACGGTTGCCGTGACCGAATTCCAAAGGCCCAATCCGAAATACCGATGGATTCCCGGTGCCAGCGCCATGTCCGGCCGATGAGCCACGAAATCCAGGAGCCAATGACTCATCACCCCGGCGAACAGCACCCAGGCGCCGCGCGCGTAGTGCCGCGCAAGGTAGTAAGCCGCGGCGAACAATCCGCCCCATGCGGCGTCCATCAGCAGGCTGTGGCTGAACGCGAAGTCCGAAGCGCCGAAGTAGTTTACGGCGCCGCGGCCCGGCTTGAGTTGCACGTGCTCGATGCCCGCCAACAGGAAGACGCACCACAGCAGATCGGGGAGCAGGGCTGCCAGCACAGTTGTCCCAACCGAGACGCGCGGCGTAATCCGCTTGGCGGCCAAGCCTACCGCGATGTGTCCGACGAGCATTCGATCCCCGCGAACCACAATTCTCTCGGCATGCCGGCAGGCCGCATCATCCGTAAGTCGGGCAGCGTGCGCCCCCGGACCGCGGGGTCGGAGGCGATCTTGGCGACCCATTCGGCTGCGGCGCCGGTCGGCAAACCGGCCAGTTCTGCGCCCCTGCGCTCCGGCCCCACCTCTGCGAAAGCCGCCAACATTTCCCCGGCAAACGCCGCTCTGAAGTCGTATGGATACAGCCCGAGCAGTGCCCGATACGCCCGCTTCAAGTTACGCCTCCTTTGTGCGCAGGCGTGCGCCGGCCGCCCGCGTTAACTGCTTCATGCGATCCAACTCCAGTTGCAGGTGCCGGCGCCCTGCCGCCGTCAGCCTGTACGCTTGTTTCTCACGCGATGTGTCCTCCTGTTCGAAGCGCTCGATCCAGGCATCCTCAAGCAGCCTGCGCAGCGCGCCGTACAGCGTGCCGGTGCTCAGCCGCACGCGGCCGCCGCTGAGCGCTTCGACATCCTTCAGCAGCGCATACCCGTGGCGAGGCTGGTCCGCCAGGCTGATCAGAATCAGCATGACCGGCTCGGTGAGCGGTCGTGGTACGACATGTCGCATAACGTCATATTATCACGATGAGAGAAGACAGGAGTCGGGAGTCAAATGACAGAATTTCCTAACTGAACGCGGGGCGCAATCGTCCAAGGCATATGCCCGGAATCGCAGAATTGCGCCAGGACTTCGTCTACGGCGCTCGCTTATTGGTCAAAAGCCCCGGTTTTACGACAGTGGCGGTGCTCTCACTGGCGCTCGGCATTGGCGCCAACACCGCCATCTTCAGCCTGATCGACACGGTGCTATTGAAGATGCTGCCGGTCAAGGACCCGCAGCAACTGGTGGCCCTGACCGATCCCACCAACTCGGGCGTGAGCATCGGCACATCGACAGGCGAGCGCGGCATCCTCTCGAATCGCGAATTCGAAGCCTTACGCGACCGCATGCAGGCGTTCGCAGGCATGTTCGCCGCGCAAAGCCAACTGGACAGGAACAACGGCAGCATCGACGGCAAGGCTCCGGAAGAACTGCGCACGCGGCTGGTCAGCGGCGGCTACTTCACCGTTCTGGGAGCTACAACCGCGATCGGCCGCGCGTTCACTGCCGCCGATGAGCACGGCCCCGGCAGCGCTCCCTATGCCGTCATCAGTTATGAATTCTGGCGGCGCCGCTTCGGCGGCTCGCTCTCCGCGCTGGATTCCCACATCCACCTTGCCAAAGCCAACTTGACCATCATCGGCGTGGCGCAGCCCCATTTTCTCGGCGAAAACGTGGGCGAAGCGCCCGACCTGTGGATTCCGCTCGATATGCAGCCGCAGATCATGCCCGGCCGCATGTGGCTGCAAGACGATCCTGGCCATATCGCGGAGAAGGTGATGTGGCTCCACGTCATCGGCCGCTTGAAACCCGGTGTTTCGCGCAAGCAGGTGCAGGCCAACGTGGATGTCGTCTTCAAGCAGGTGGTGGCCGAGGAATTTTCGAAACTCAGCCAGAGCCAGCCGGATATTCTGAAGCAGAACCTGGTGCTGCACGATGCCGGCGCAGGCGTCTCCAGCCTGCGCGGGAATATGGCCGACCCGCTGTATGTGCTGATGGCCGTGGTTGCGCTGGTGCTGGTGATCGCCTGCGCCAACGTCGCGAACCTGCTGCTGGCGCGCGCCACCGCGCGGCAGAAGGAAATGGGTGTGCGCCTGGCGCTGGGCGCGGGCCGGGCGCGCATCATCCGGCAGTTTCTGACGGAAAGCCTGATGCTCTCGGTGGCCGGCGGTCTGCTCGGCAGCCTGCTGGCGGTGTACGGCGTGCAGTTGCTGGTTGCCTTAGTTGGAGACCGCGCCGGTCCGGTGGGGCTGGATGCGCGGCCGGATCTGCGCGTCCTCTTTTTCACCATCGGAGTTTCGCTGCTCACCGGTTTGATCTTTGGACTGGCGCCGGCGTGGAGATCCGCGCGGGTCAACCTGAGCAGCACGTTGAAAGAGGCTGGGCGCGGGATGACCGCCAGCAGCGCCAAAATCGGCGCCGGCAAAATCCTGGTGATTGGACAGATCGCGCTGTCCGTGATGCTGCTGATCGGCGCAGGATGGTTCATCCGCACGCTACGCAACCTGGAGAACGTCGATCTGGGCTACCAGCGGGAGAAGTTGGCGCTGGTTGGAGTCGACTTCCTTTCGGGCGGCTATTCCGGCAAGCGGCTCCCCATCGCTTATAACGAAGTGCGCGACCGCCTGGCGCGCATCCCCGGCGTGCGCGGCGTGACGTATTCCGGGAACGGGCTGTTTAGCGGCAGCGAGTCCGGCGACAAGATCAGCGTGGAAGGTTACAAGTCGCAAAAGCCGCAGGACCTCCACGCGCGATTCGATGAGACCGGCCCGAATTACTTTGCGACGGTGGGCATCCCCATCCTGCTGGGGCGCGACATCGGACCGCAGGACGTCGAGTCGGCGGAATCCGTCTGCGTGGTGAATGAGACTTTCGCGAAATTCTATTTCGGAACGCAAAACCCCATCGGCAAACACGTGAGGGATGAATTCCCCGACACGCGCAAAACGTTCACGATCGTGGGCGTGGCGCGGGATGCGCGGGACCACAGCTTGCGGCGCGAAATATTTCGTCGCTTCTATCTCTCCGCGCTACAGCCTTTGGGCGACTTCTCGCCAGGCATGAATTACGAGATTCGGACCTTTGGCGAGCCGGGAGCGGCGATCCAAGCGGCGCGCAAGGCGATTCTGGCCTACGACCCGGCTATACCGATCGACAGCGCGCAACCCTTCGCGGCGATGCTCGACGATAATATGCGGCAGGAGCGCATCATCGCGCAACTCTCCACGGTCTTCGGCGGCCTGGCCCTGCTGCTGGCCGCGATCGGCCTGTACGGCGTGCTGTCTTACGCGGTGGCGCAGCGCACCAATGAGATCGGCATTCGCATGGCGTTGGGGGCGGATCCCGGCACGGTGGTGCGGATGGTTCTGCGCGAGACGGCGGTGCTCATCGCCATCGGACTCGCGGCCGGAGTGCCCGCAACCTTGGCCTGTGCGCGGCTCATCCAAAGCAAGCTGTTCGGCCTGAAGCCCGCCGATCCGGTGACGCTGGCGGGGGCGGTCGGGATCATGAGCGTGGTGGCTATCGCGTCGGGCTATCTGCCGGCGCGACGGGCTTCGCGGGTGGATCCGCTTGTCGCACTACGGTACGAATAAGACGGAAACATGGAACCACAGATGCCCACAGAGTGCGCCGGGATAACCGGCATGGAATAGGGGATGAAAGAGTCCTACAGGAAAGGAATAGCGAACCATCCTGACCCCGAGTCATGCGCGAGCCGCCGCGAGGCTCCCCGTGAAGCGTTGACGGGGGCACAGGCAGGCAGGATATTGAACTGCGAAATCTATCTCGTTTGGGGAGCCGACGCCGTTCTGCGAGGCGGAAGGCCACATCATGGGTGACTAAAAACGCGAGCCACGCATGGACCCCGCGCAGTCAAAGACCCCAGGCATGCTTGGAAATTCCATGCGCGAGAACCGGGATCCCCCGCCGGCGTCCAAGCAACAGGCCGGACCGGCTGGAGAAGACGACGAGCTATAAGACCAGCATGTACGCCAGAACCTGGGGTGCGGTTTGACGCCAGATACCCAAGGCAGGAGCCGTATGTGCTATCGCCCGTACGGATCTGTGCGGGGGGCTTTCGGCAACGGGCGTCCCTACTGCGGCTGATAATACCGGCGACGCGACGTCTTATCCGTGTTCATCTGTGGTTACATGCCGCTACTTTGTGTCCGCCGTAATGCCGCCGCCGGTGGGCTTCCGCTCAGCCTTGATCTTCCGCGTGTCGATGGTCTTTTGGAAGTATTCGTTGGCCTTGTCGATGTCCGCCTTATAGGCCTCCGCAGAATCTTCCAGGTCGGCCTTCTGGCGGTAGAGGAGATTCTCGTACGCCATGGCGTCTTCGGACTCGGGATCGAGTTGCAGCGACTTGTCGAGATCCTTAATGCCCTCGTCGATTACCGGCCCGTTCTTGGCAGCCACCTCCGCCCGCACCTTCTTGTCTTTCAGCGGGCCCGGATCGTCGGGCTTCATGCCCAGCTTGGCGCGGGCTTCCCCGTCCGTTACCAGGGCCTTGAGCCAGGCAATCACACCCAGCGTATAAAACGCTTCCTTGCTTTTCGGGTTGATGGAAATCAGCCTCCGGTTCCACTCGTTGGCCTCATCCAGCTTCTTCTCGTTGTAGAGCAGGGAGGCGATGGATGCCACGGCTAGCTCGTTCTTGGGCTCCTGCGCCAGAACCTTCTGAAACTGATCGTAGGCCGCCTCCGCCATCTGATTGTTCTCCGGGGAAATGGCGCCGGGAATGTACTGCTGCATGTAAGCGGTCGCCAGATACAACCGTGCGGTAGAGAAGGTGGGGTCGTATTCGACGGCTGTCTTGAAGTGCTCCACCGCCTGCGGATACTGCGCGCTCTTGAAGGCCTGCACGCCTTTATTCAACTGGTCGCGCGCCTTCAACTTTTCGCAACTCGTGGCGAACACCGTCATTGCGGCGATCGCCAGCACCATAACGGTTTTGCTTTTCATTTTAATTCCCGGCCTCCATTTGCGGCGTCATGAGTCCGACCTTGTCGATGCCCGCGCCGTGCGCGATATCGATGGCCTTGGCCACATACTGGAATTCCAAGTCCGGATCGCCCTTGACGAACACCACGCGCTCGGCGCGCGTCTTGAAGATTTCTTCCAACCGCGCGCCCATGGTCGTGTCCGTGGTGGGCTCGTTGTTGATCATGTAGCTATGGTCCTTATTGATCACGATCACTACGGTACGCGTATCCGAGGGTGGTGTGCCCGGCGGAGGCGG
>Ga0302325_10034753_pt1 | contig 10309 bp, 10 predicted proteins | sample Palsa_T0_2_FD_201948 | JGI IMG/M metagenome (GOLD analysis project Ga0302325, IMG submission 201948) | Peat permafrost microbial communities from Stordalen Mire near Abisko, Sweden - Palsa_T0_2 | ecosystem: Environmental > Terrestrial > Soil > Palsa > Peat permafrost | place: Sweden: Abisko...
CCGGATCTGGCTGGCCGGCCGGCGCTTGATGTCGATGAGCGCCGCCGCCTTGAGGCTGGCTTCAGCCGCCCCAGCGACGATGATCAGCCGCTGGCTGCGCTTGCTGAGATCACTCCACTTTCGGGCGACCACGACACCCTCCGGGTACATGGCAGGGACCCTGACGCTCTGCACTGTACATCGGGTCCCAGCGCGGGACTCCGTGCTCTAGTCCCGACACGGGCCACGCGCTGGTGACTGAGGATGCGGCGGCCGCTACGCGCGGTACGGTTCTGCCATGGTGCGTTCAGCCGATGCCGCTGTGTCCCGGTCCCCGGTGACGGCGGACGATCTTGACCAGGCCGTGCAGCTCGCCGTGGCCGTCCTTCGAGTGGCCCCGGCGGCCGCGTGGGACGGCCCGGCCGGTTCGCTGGACTGGGACTGCTGGGAGACCGCCGAGCACCTGAGCGACGCCCTCTTCTCGTACGCCGTGACGCTGGGCCCCAGGACACCGCCCTTGGACGGCGACGTGCCCTTCGCGGCCGGAAGCCTCAGGCCCGGTGGTCCCGACACCGCCATCCACGCGGACCGGGCCGCCGGACCCCCCGGGTTGTTGCTGGTCCTGGAGGCGATCGGCGCGCTGCTGGTCGCCATCGTGCGCACGACGCCGCCGCGGGTGCGTGGCTACCACAGTTTCGGTGTGTCGGACCCCGAAGGCTTCGCCGCGATGGGGGTCGTGGAGACCCTGGTGCACACCCACGATCTGGCCGAGGGGCTCGGGCTTTCCTGGACCCCGCCCGCCGGCCTGTGCTCGCGGGTGCTGGCCCGGCTGTTTCCGGACGCCCCGGGGACCACCGACCCGTGGCTCACCCTGCTGTGGGCCACCGGACGGGCCGAGCTTCCCGGGCGCCCGCGCCTGTCCACGTGGCAATGGCAGGGCACACCCCGAGGCTGATTACGCGGCGCCGTGCTGCGGTTCGATGCCCTGCTGGCGGAGCAGGCCGCGAAGACGCCGGACCTCGTCGCCCAGCCGGTGAAGTCCCTCGGCCAGGGACGCCAGGTCGAGGCCGCCCACGTCCGGCACGGTACCCACGTGCCATTCGACCGCCGACAGGCGCGAATCAATCAGCTCGACCCGGCCCAGGACCTCGGACAGCAGCTTGCGCTCACCGCCGCCTGCCGGGCTGAGGAGCCGCAGGGCGGGAGTGCGGCCAGCCTGCTCCGCGCCCTGGGCGTCGAGCAGCTGGATAACCTGCTGGCGGACCCGGTTCAGGTCCGCGCCGAGCTTGACGAGCATCTGCGCGGCCGCGCCCTTGCCCTCGCGGACCAGGCCGAGCAGGATGTGCTCGGTGCCAATGTGGTGGTGGCCGAGCTGCAGGGCCTCCCGCAATGACAGCTCCAGCGCCTTCCTGGCCCGTGGCGTATGGGGGATGCGCCCACGCGGTGCCTCCCGGCCCTGGCCGATGATCATCTCGACCTGCTGGCGGACCGCCGCCAGGCTGACGCCCAGCGACTCCAGCGTCTGGGCCGCTACCCCGTCGTCTTCATGGATGAGGCCCAGCAGGATGTGCTCGGTACCGATGTGGTTGTGGTTGAGCCTCCTGGCCTCATCCTCCGCCAGGGCCACAACCCGCCGCGCCCGGTCGGTGAACCTCTCGTACATGCTGAACTCCGCCCTTCTCGCCCCCGTCCGGCTATCCCCGGTGCGTATTAAGATACATCGCGTCCACGAATTAGCAAGATATGTCGCGAGTTGGGTGGGGCAGGGTTCCGGAATCCGGCCGGGGAGAGCTGTCTCATTCACTTCCTGTTCATCTCTGAGTCGGCAGAATTTCGTCTGGATGTAGTAATTTCTTCGCGAAGCATGGTGGCGGCCAGGGCGGGGCGCGCGGGTTTGGGAGGATTTGCCGGTGACCGAGACCCGCTCCGCGGACCTGCTGGCCGTGATGGACGAGGCCCGGCTCAGCCGGTTCCATCTGCGGGCCGTCGTGGTGTCTGGGATGGGTTTCTTCACCGACGCCTATGACCTGTTCGTGATCGGGATCGCCGCCACCCTGATCAAGCAGGAATGGCATCTCAGCTCGAGCCGGCTGGCCCTGCTGAACTCCACGATGCTGGGCGCCGCCTTCCTCGGTGCCCTGGTGTTCGGCCGGTTCGCCGACCTCTTCGGGCGCAAGCGCGTGTACTGGATAGTCGCGGCGATCATGGTCGTCGGGGCCCTGGGGTCGGCCCTCTCACCGTCGTACTGGGTGCTCATCGCCTTCCGCTTCCTGCTCGGCTTCGGCGTGGGTGGTGACTACCCGGTCAGCGCCGTGCTGATGAGCGAGTACGCCAACCGCAAGGACCGCGGCAAGCTGGTCGGAATGGTGTTCTCCACCCAGGCGCTCGGCCTTATCGTGGGACCGCTGATCGCGCTGGCCCTGCTCGGCGCGGGGTCCGGCAGCGACGTGGCCTGGCGGACCATGCTCGGGCTCGGCGCGCTGCCCGCGGCGGCGGTGGTGTACCTGCGCAGCCGCATGCCCGAGTCGCCGCGCTACCAGATACAGGTGCAGGGCCGCCGCAACGAGACGCTCAGCGAGATCTCCGCCTTCAGCGGCGGTGCGGTCAACGGCCGCTCCACGGCGCGGCTGCGGCACACGATGGGGCTCCGGTCGTTCCTGACCAACCGCCGGTACCTGGTCCTGCTGGCCGGCACGGCGGGGACCTGGTTCCTGCTCGACTACGCCTACTACGGGAACACGATCTCCACGCCCGAGATCATCAAGCTGATCTCACCGGGCTCCTCGACCATGACCGCGATCGCGATCCAGCTCGCCATCTTCGTCGTCGCGGCCGTGCCTGGGTACCTGTGCGGGATCCTCTGGCTGGACCGGATCGGCCACCGGCGCCTGCAGCTCACCGGGTTCGCCGTCATGGCGCTGTGCTTCGCGGCCATCGGGCTGGTCCCCGGCCTGACCACCGTGGTGGTGCCGTTCCTCCTGGTGTACGGGGTGAGTTACTTCTTCACCGAGTTCGGGCCGAACATGACCACCTTCGTGATGCCGAGCGAGGTCTATCCGGTCACGATGCGCGCCACCGGGCACGGCATCTCGGCCGGCATCGGCAAATTCGGCGCCTTCATCGGTGTCTTCCTCTTTCCGGTGCTGCAGTCGAGCCTCGGCCTGCGCGGCACCCTGATGCTCACCGCCGCGGTCTCGGTTCTCGGCTTCCTGCTGACCCTGGTCCTGCCCGAGCCGTCCGGCCGGAGCCTGGAGGAGCTGGCCAGCGGCCCCGGCTTCGTCCAAGCCCAGGACGTCCAAGCCCAGGACGTCCAGGCCCAGGACGCCCTGGCTGACCTGGCCCCAGCGCCCGGGGAGACGTCCAACCCCGCAGCCTGACCGGCCCGCCTGGGTCCGGGCCGGCTATCCCGCGGGGGTGCCGCCCCGGCCGGCGCCGCCCCGGAAGCGGGCGACGCCGTCCGCAGTGCCGGGTACCGCGAGGGTGGCCAGGCCGAGCCGGAACTCGTTGGCCATGGCCTCCTCGTCGGCCAGCGAGACGCTGTCCAGCGCCGAGCGGCGGTCGCTGCGCAGGCAGTCCTGAGGCAGCGCGGCCAGCTCCCGGGCCAGCTCCTCGGCCGCCGGGCGGCCCTGGCCGGGTGGCACCACCCGGTTGACCAGGCCCATCTGCAGCGCCTCGGCTGCGGTCACGCCGCGGCCGGTCAGGATCAGGTCGAGAGCGCGGCCCAGCCCGACCAGGCGAGGCAGCCGCACCGTGCCGCCGTCGATCAGCGGAACGCCCCACCGGCGGCAGAACACGCCCAGCACCGCGTCCTCTTCGGCCACCCGCAAGTCGCACCACAGCGCGAGTTCGAGGCCGCCGGCCACGGCGTACCCGGAGATCGCCGCGATCACCGGTTTGGTCAGCCGCAGCCGGGTCGGGCCCATCGGCCCGTCGCCGTCGGGCTGAACCCGGTTGCCGTCCGGGCCGCCGACCGCCTTGAGGTCGGCCCCGGCGCAGAACGTGCCGCCGGCTCCGCACAGCACGGCGGCGCAGGAATCCTCGTCGGCCTCGAATTCCCGGAAGGCACCGGCGAGAGCCGCCGCTGTCGGGCCGTCGACCGCGTTACGCGCCTCGGGGCGATCGATGATGACGGTGGTCACCAGCCCGGTCCGGGCTATATGGACGGTCATCGTGAGTTGCGCCGACTATCCGTTGGGCTGAAATCGACGCGCGGTTAGCCGACCCGCCACGTGTCGGCGCCCGCCAGCAGCGTGGCCAGGTCACCGTCGCCCTGGCGCTCCCGGGCCTGGTCGAGCTGCTCGGTCATCAGCTCGTCGTAGCTGGGCCGGGGTACCGACCGGAACACCCCGATCGGGGTGTGCGCGAAGTCGGCGTTGTCCAGCCGGGACAGCGCGAACGCATATGACGGGTCGGCCGCGTGGGCGTCGTGCACCAGCAGGGACGACTCGTCCGCCCCGGCCACGTCGACCGCCTCCAGCGAGCCGTACGGGCCGAACCGGAGCCCGCGGCCGCGGTCCGCGCCGAACCGGACCGGCTCGCCGTGCTCCAGCCGGACCAGCTTGTCGTCCCGTGACGAAGGGGCGGTGAGCGGCTCGAACGCGTCGTCGTTGAAGATCGGGCAGTTCTGGTAGATCTCGATGAACGCGGTGCCCCGGTGGTCGGTGGCTGCGCGCAGCACACTGGTCAGGTGCTTGCGGTCGGAGTCGATCGTGCGGGCCACGAAGCTGGCCTCCGCGCCGAGCGCCAGCGACACCGGGTTGAACGGGGTGTCCAGCGAGCCGAACGGGGTCGACTTGGTGACCTTCCCCTGCGGGGAGGTCGGTGAGTACTGGCCTTTGGTCAGGCCGTAGATCCGGTTGTTGAACAGCAGGATCTTGATGTTCACGTTCCGCCGCAGCGCGTGGATCAGGTGGTTGCCGCCGATGGACAGCGCATCACCGTCGCCGGTGATCACCCAGACCGACAGGTCGGGGCGGGACGCGGCCAGGCCGGTCGCCACGGCCGGGGCGCGGCCGTGGATCGAGTGCATCCCGTAGCTGTCCACGTAGTACGGGAGCCGTGACGAGCAGCCGATGCCGGAGATGATGACGACGTTCTCCCGCGGCACCTCCAGCTCGGGCAGGAAGGCCTGGAAGGCGGCGAGGATCGCATAGTCGCCGCAGCCGGGGCACCAGCGGACATCCTGGTCGGACTTGAAGTCCTTGGTGGTCAGGCGCGTGTCGACCTTGGGCACGAGCGTCAGCGAGGCCGGCCGCCGGGCCGCCCCGGGAGCTGCAGTCGGCCCAGGTGTACTCGGCCCAGGTGTAGTCAGCTCAGACATGGGCGATCACTTCCTGAATGACACCGGCCAGTTCGGCCGCGCGGAACGGGAGCCCGCGCACCCGGTTGTAGGAGATCACGTCGACCAGGTAGCGGCCGCGCAGCAGCAGGGCGAGCTGGCCCAGGTTGATCTCGGGGACGAGGACCTTGTCGTAGCCGCGCAGCACATCGCCGAGGTTGGCGGGCATCGGGGACAGGTGCCGCAGGTGAGCCTGGGCGACCGAGCCGCCCGCGGTCCGCACCCGGCGCACGGCGGCGCCGATGGAGCCGAACGTGGAACCCCAGCCGAGCACCAGCACCTTGGCGTCCCCGTCGGGGTCGTCCACCTCGAGCGGCCCGATATCGGCCGCGATGCCGTCGATCTTGGCCTGGCGCAGCCGGACCATCTTGTCGTGATTGTCCGGGTCGTAGGAGATGGTGCCCGCGCCGTCGGCCTTCTCGATCCCGCCGATCCGGTGCTCGAGCCCGGGCGTGCCGGGGATGGCCCACGGCCGGGCCAGGGTCTCCGGGTCACGCTGGAACGGCCGGAACTCGGCCGGCTGGCCGTCGTCGTCCAGCCACTCTTCCTGCTTACTGAACGAGAAGCTCCCGCTGATGTCGGGCAATCCGGCGACGTCGGGAATCCGCCATGGTTCGGAGCCATTGGCCAGGTAGCCGTCGGACAGCAGGATCACCGGCGTCCGGTACTTGACCGCGATGCGGACGGCCTCGATGGCGATCGTGAAGCAGTCGCCGGGCGTCGCGGGGGCCAGCACCGCGACCGGCGACTCCCCGTTCCGGCCGAACAGCGCCTGCAGCAGATCCGCCTGCTCGGTCTTGGTCGGCATGCCCGTCGAGGGCCCGGCCCGCTGGATGTCGCAGACGATGAGCGGCAGCTCGACCGACGCCGCCAGCCCGATGGTCTCGGCCTTCAGCGCCATGCCCGGTCCTGAAGTGCTGGTCACCCCGAGAGCGCCGCCGAACGAGGCGCCGAGGGCAGCGCCCACGCCCGCGATCTCGTCCTCGGCCTGGAACGTGCGCACCCCGAACCGCTTGTGCTTGGACAGTTCGTGCAGGATGTCGGAGGCCGGGGTGATCGGGTAGGAGCCGAGGAAGATCGGCAGCCCGGCCAGCTTGGAGGCGGCGATCAGGCCGTAGGCCAGCGCGGTGTTGCCGTTGATGTTGCGGTACGTGCCCGGTTCGAGAGTGGCGGGCTTGACCTCGTACTGGACCGAGAACGCCTCAGTGGTCTCGCCGTAGTTCCAGCCGGCCTGGAACGCCGCGATATTCGCCTTCATGATCTCGGGCTTGGTCGCGAACTTCGACTCCAGGAACTTCAGCGTGCTCTCCGGCGGCCGGTTGTAGAGCCAGGAGAGCAGGCCGAGCGCGAACATGTTCTTGGCCCGCTCGGCCTCCTTACGGGAGACGTCGTAGGCCTCCAGCGCCTTGACGGTCATCGAGGTGATCGGCACCGCGTGCACGTTGTAGGCGGACAGCGAGCCGTCATCCAGCGGGCTGCCGTCGTAGCCCACCTTGGTGAGGTTGCGCTTGGTGAACTCGTCGGTGTTGGCGATGATGTCCGCGCCCCGGGGCACATCGTCCAGGTTGGCCCGGAGGGCAGCCGGGTTCATCGCGACCAGCACATCCGGGGCGTCGCCGGGGGTCAGGATGTCGTGGTCGGCGAAATGCACCTGGAAGCTGGACACGCCGGGCAGCGTGCCGGCGGGGGCGCGGATCTCGGCGGGGAAGTTCGGCAGCGTCGACAGGTCGTTGCCGAAGGCCGCTGTCTCCTGGGTGAACCGGTCACCGGCCAGTTGCATGCCGTCGCCGGAGTCGCCCGCGAAGCGGATGATGACGCGATCAAGTTGCTGGACCTGCTTGGTCACAGTTGGAAGACCTCCTCGACGCGCCACAGCCGAGCGCCGGTCAAAGCGCGGGTCCGCGAGCGCCGCACCGGGTCAGCGATGGGCCCGGGGCCAGAGTTAGGATTACATTCATGTTACCTGGGCCACAATGCCGTAGATGCGGTCGCAGGTGCATTCGTGTTGGTCGTGATGGATATCACAGTCTCGTGACGTAGATCACGGCAGCCCCACCTGGCTCGGCTCCCCGCCGGGCGCAGGCCCGGAATCGGTAACGGCGTTTGCGCGGCCGGCCGCACTCCTCCGTTATACACGCCGGGAGCAGCGGTCAGGTTACCCGGCCGCTACGATCTGCTACTTTCTGTGATCACCTTCTGGACCCCGCGCGTCCCGCCGTCCTCGCCGGGCGGCGGGAGCGGGGCTACGCTGGCCGGGTGGCTGCCGTGGACCTGCCCGCGCCGCGCGCCGGAAGCGGCCCAGATCATGGATCCGGCCCTGAGCGTGGATCCGGCCTTGAGCGTGGTCCCAGCTCGGAGCTGGTGGCCATCGACACGGGCCGCGGGTACACGCTCTTCGTTCTCGACGCCGGGCTCGCCTGCTGCGCGGTCGAGTGCGCGGCGGCGCTGCGGCGCGTGGGCCCGGCGGAGGCCGCGGACCGGGCCGGGCGGGGTACGGCCGGGCAGGGTACGGCCGGGCGGAGCGTGGCTGCCGGGCAGGCCGGCGTGCTCATCGTGGCCGGGACAGTCACCGACAAGCTCGCCCCGCTGGTCCTCCGCGCTTACCAGGGCATGCCCGAGCCCCGGTACGTGATGTCGTTCGGTGCGTGCTCCAACAGCGGCGGCCCGTACTGGGACTCCTACTGCGTGACCAAGGGGGTTGACCAGTTCCTGCCCGTGGATGTCTATGTCCCCGGCTGCCCGCCGCGCCCCGAGGCGCTGCTGGACGGCCTGGGCGTGCTGGAGACGCGGCGCCTGGCCGGGGAGACGCGGCGCCCGCCGGGGGAGGCACGGTGACTCCCGAGGAGATCATCGAGCGGGTGGGTTCCGGCCTGGGCGCCGGGGCGGCGTGCGGGCTCAGCCAGGGAACCGTCACCGTGACCGTGCCCCCGGAAGCGTGGCGGCCCGCCCTGGCCTTCGCCCGTGACGATCTGGGCTGTGACTTCTTCGACTGGCTCAGTGCCGTTGACGAAGGGGCCGTTGACGAAGGGGCCGTTGACGAACTGGACGCCGACCTGGCGGTGATGGTGCATGTGTACTCGCTGGCCGGGCGGCATCATCTGCTGCTGCGCACCGTGGTCGGGCCCGGCGCCCCGGCGCTGCCGACGGCCACCGGGATCTACCGGGGCGCGGCGTGGCACGAGCGCGAAACGCATGAAATGTTCGGCGTGGCCTTCACGGGTCATCCCGGGCTCGCGCCGCTCCTGCTGCCGGAGGGGTTTGAGGGGCACCCGCTCCGCAAGGATTTCGTGCTCGCCGCCCGGGTGGCCAAGGACTGGCCCGGGGCGAAGGATCCCGCGGACCGCGGCGGCGCGGCGCGCGGCGGCCGGCGCCTGCCGCCGCCGGGGGTGCCCGAGGGCTGGCGGCCCGGATGAGCCTGCCCGCGCGCAGCCGTGGGGTGATCGGGCTGCTGGAAGAGAACTGCACGGTATGCATGCTGTGCGCCCGGGAGTGCCCTGACTGGTGTATCTACATCGACTCGCACAAGGAACCGGTGCCCGAGCCGGCCGGGGATCCCGGCCACCGGGATCCTGATCACCGGGATCCTGGTCAGCGGGGGCGGCCGCGAGTACGAAACGTGCTGGACAGATTCGCCATCGACTTTTCGTTGTGTATGTATTGCGGGATCTGTATCGAGGCGTGCCCGTACGACGCCCTGTTCTGGTCACCCGAGTTCTCGTATGCGGAGACGGACATCGGGGGCCTGACCCATGAGCGGGAGCGGCTGCGGGAGTGGATGTGGACCGTGCCGCCGCCACCGGCCCATGATCCGGGCGCGCCGGCCCCTAAGGAAGTGATCGCGGCCGGCGGCGTCGGGCCCGGCCGTCAGGGACTTCCTGCAGTTCGGCCGCAGAGCCGCTTATAGTTACGTAAAGTGTCAACTTGATTGCGCAGCGAAGCGCCCGTTTGACGTAACCCTGCCCGGTACCTGGGATGCCGTGCAGGCCGGCCAAGGAGGCAAAGGGCTCATGAGAGAAGGCACGCATACTCCCGCGCCAGCCCGCGGGGCCGAGGTGCCCGAAGTTCCGCAAGTGCCACCCCAGGGAAGCCCGCCCGCACCGCGTGGGTGGCCTGGTGTCGCCGTACCGCGGCCTAGGCCGGCCAGCGGCTGAGTTCTGTCGCGCTGCCTCACCGGCCGGTGCGCCGCGGGGGTCTACCTGAAGTTGACGAACTGCAGGGCCAAGTCGAGTTCCTTGCCCTTGACCAGGGAGATCACGGCTTGGAGGTCATCTTTCTTCTTCGACGAGACACGCAGTTCCTCGCCCTGCACCTGAGCGCGCACGCCTTTGGGACCTTCATCCCTGATGATCTTGCCGATCTTCTTGGCGTCTTCCTGCGAGATGCCTTCCTTGAGGCTGATGGCGATCCGGTACTCCTTGCCCGAGAGCTTCGGCTCGCCCGGGTCGAGGGTTTTCAGCGAGACTTGGCGCCTGACCAGCTTGTCCCTGAAGACGTCGAGCACCGCACTCGCGCGTTCTTCGCTGTTCGCGCGGATCTCCACGGCATGATCGCCGGACCAGCCGATGGACGCGCCCACGCCGCGGAAATCGAAACGGGTCCCGATCTCCTTGGCCGCCTGGTTGAGCGCGTTGTCCACTTCCTGACGGTCGATCTTGCTGACGATGTCGAAACTGCTGTCCGCCACCACAACTCCAATCCGGGAGACGCCACGTCCGATGATGAGGCTACTTTGCCGCGGGGCGGGTGTGGTGGATCTGCCCCGCGGCCAGCCGGCCGATGGCGCGCAACAGGTCAGCGGTCGTGGCGGTACTTGGAGGGCCGGTCCTGCGGCTCACGTGCGACGGGCGGGCGCCGTGTCCGCTATCCTTCACAGTGCCCGTCCTGCGGGACGGCATCTGGCAGGTTGCCCGAGCGGCCAAAGGGAGCGGTCTGTAAAACCGTCGGCTTAGCCTACGTTGGTTCGAACCCAACACCTGCCACTACCTGCGGAAA
>Ga0302325_10034754_pt1 | contig 10309 bp, 8 predicted proteins | sample Palsa_T0_2_FD_201948 | JGI IMG/M metagenome (GOLD analysis project Ga0302325, IMG submission 201948) | Peat permafrost microbial communities from Stordalen Mire near Abisko, Sweden - Palsa_T0_2 | ecosystem: Environmental > Terrestrial > Soil > Palsa > Peat permafrost | place: Sweden: Abisko...
GTGCTCTCCATGCCAGCCCCGGTCGCCATCCAGCACGACCCCCACCTCAAGGCCTTCTATCGCAATCCGGTCGCGCGCCATAAAGCCAAGATGCAGGCCCTCATCGCCGTCGCCCGCAAACTGCTCCACGCCATCTACGGCATCTTTAAATCCAATACCCCCTACAACGGAGCAAAGCTCTTCCCAAAACTCGCGCCACAATAAAAGAGAAATATCCCCTCTGCACACCCCTAAAGAGAAAGAAATACACTTGCAAAGCGAGAGAGAATCTGGGGCAAAGCCCCAGGTTAGCTGCCAACAGAGATTCGGCGGGCTCAAGGCCCGCGCTAAGAGCTCCCTCTACACCATCGAGGATTTCGCCTCAACGCGGTCGGCCAGGCGATCTGTCGCGCTCGCGTTGCAGCTCGCGGTAAGCCTCGCTCTTGCCCATGCCTCGGGCGCGCGCGACCCGCTTGAGCGCATCCATCTCGGCGATCCCCTCCTGCCGCATCAGGGCGCGCACCTCGCCCGCCACGCTGGCAGTCTCGGCCGCCGCACTCACTTCCGCAGGCGCAAACAGCAGCACGATCTCCCCGCGCACGCTGGCGCGCCCGGCCAACGCGCCGCGCACCTCGCCGACCGGGCCGCGCAGGAACTCCTCATGCAGTTTGGTCAGTTCGCGCGCCACCACCACGTGCTGCGCCGGGCCGAAGATCGCTTCGAGGTCGGCGAGCGTCTCCAGGATGCGGTGCGTCGCCTCGTAGAAGACCTGTGTGCCCCTGTTCTCCCCATTGCCGCGCAGCGCCTCGAGCGCCGTCTTCCGCTGGCCCTCCTTCGCCGGCAGAAACCCGTGGAAGGTGAACGCGTTCTCGCCCGCCTGTCCCGCCAGCCCGCTCGCGATCAGCGCACTGATGGCGGCATTCGCGCCGGGCACAGGGAAGACCGGCACCCCGGCCGCGATCGCCGCCGCCGCAATCTGCCCGCCGGGGTCGGCGATCCCCGGCGTCCCGGCGTCGCTGACCACGGCAATGCGCGCCCCGGCCTGGAGCTCGGCCGCCAGCTCCGCCGCTCTGCCCGCCTCGTTGTGCATGTGATAGCTCACCGTCGGCGTGCGGATCCCGTAGTGGTTGAGCAGCTTCTGGGTCTGCCGCGTGTCCTCGCAGGCGATGCGGTCGACCGAGCGCAAAATCCTCAGCGCGCGCAGAGTAATGTCTTCGAGGTTGCCGATCGGCGTCGCGACCAGGTAGAGCCCCGGCGCCAGCGGCCCGCCTCTACTCTCTGGGTCCGTCTTCATCCGCGTCCATCCGTGGCCGGTCTTGCGGCCATTGTCTTGCTGCGCTCACGTCCTGTTGCGGCTACGGCCTGCCGCGGCTACGGGGTTTCCACCCGGCGCATCCTGCGGCTCTGGTTGAGCAGCCCCATCGACTGCGAGAGGTTCTGCGGCGTAATGATCCCCACGATGCGCTCACCGTCCATCACCGGGACCAGTTGCGCGCCGTGCTCGCCCATGATGCGGCGCAGCGTCTTGACCAGCGAATCGCCCGGCAGCGCGGTCTGGAAGCTCTTGGTCATCACGCCCTGCACGTAGCTGTTGCCATCCGCGGCCAGCGCCTCGACGATGTTCTGCCGCGACACCGCCCCCACCAGGCTGCCCCCGCGCACCACGGGAAAGACGTCCTGCAGCGTATGCACCGCGCGCTGCAACGCGTCTTCGAGCGTGTCCGAAGCCGAGAGCGTGCTGAACTGGGTCAGCATCACGTCGCGCATCAGCACGGTGTCCACGTCGCTCTGCACCAACAGGCCCTGGTTCTCCATGTGCGCGCCGATCAGCACGAACGCCCCCAGGATGGTCAGCCACAGAATGTTGAACACCAGCCCCGCCAGCACCAGTCCGACGGCGATCACCTGGCCCATCCCCGCGCCCCACGCTGAGCCCCATCGGGTACCCGAGCCCATCCCAGCGCCCCCTCGCGCGCCCAGCCCCGCGCCGATTCCCACGCCCATTCCAGAGGCGCCGCGCGCACCCTTGCCGTCGGCCGCCGCACCACGGAAGACCCGACCGCCATCCAGCGGAAACGCCGGCAGCAAGTTGACGGCGCCGAGCAGAAGGTTGAGCCAGATCAGTGCGCGCAGCAGATGCGCCGGCGTGATCCACGGGCGCTCCAGCAGGTTGATGTTGGATCCGGCGGCGGCCAGCACAATCGCCGCCAGCAGCAGCCCGAAGCCAATGCTCGCGACCGGCCCCACCACGGCCATCCGCCGCTGCATCGCCGGCTGGGCGGCGCGCTCCGTGGCGTCGAGCGTCGCATAGGTCATCAGGCCGCCGGTCGGCAGCAGCAGGATGCCGCGCAGCTCCAGGCCGTACCACGCCGCCCCCAGCGAGCGGGCCACCTCGCGCACCGCCACCGCAAGCAGCAGCATAGCCCACAGCATCAGCACCCGCCCCGCGCTCTCCCCGGCCAGCGATCCGATGCCGATCGCCAGCGCCAGCAGCAGCAGGAAGAACGCATGGATGCGCACCTCGACGCCAAAGAACCGCCCGATCTGGAAGCTCCATCCCCGCATTGCTCCATTGTATGCGCACGGCAGCACGACCGCGCGCTTGCCCTCATAATGGTCGAATGCGGGTCATCGCCGGCACCTATCGCTCGCGCCAGTTGCTCGCCCCGCGCGGCACGGGAACGCGCCCCACCAGCGACCGCCTGCGCGAGACCCTCTTCAACATTCTCGCCCCGCGGGCGGCCGGCTGCCGCTTCGCCGACCTCTACGCCGGCACCGGCGCGGTCGGCATCGAGGCGCTCAGCCGCGGCGCCGCGCACGTCTGGTTCGCCGAGACCGCCGGGCCCGCGTCGGCCGCCATCCGCGCCAACCTGAAGGCACTCAGGATCGCCCAGGGCTTCACTCTCGAAGACCGCGGCGCCGGCGCACTGCTGGAGCGCATGGCAATCGCCGCGCAGCCGACCGCCTTGCTCGACCTCGTCTATCTCGACCCGCCCTGGGAGGCGGACGCCGAGTACACCGCCACTCTGCACCTGCTGGGCAGTGCGCGCGGCCGCCAGGTCCTCGCACCGGGCGCCCTGGTGGTCGCCGAGCACAGCAGCAAGTCCCCGCTCGCCGCCCGCTTCGGCGAGCTCGCGCAGACCCGCACCTTGAAGCAGGGCGACGCGGCGCTCACCTTCTACACCGTGCCTGCACGGTAAAGGTTCACTGCGCCGGAAATCCGCCTCCGGTATGCGCGCCGCTCTTCAGATCGACCGAGAACCCGACCTCCTGGTCGCTCATCAGGTCCCAGCCGAAGCCGCGCAGTTCGTCGCCCTCAACCCCGGTGACGCGGACCCCCTCCCAACTCAGCCGCCCCGTCTGCCAGGCCAGCCCATCCACCCCCCACGCCACCATCGCATGGAAGCCGACGAACACCAGCAGCCGTTGCGCCGTGAGCACCCGCACCTCGGCCACCGGCTTCAGCGGAATGTGGGTCGAGCGCTCCGGCGCCGCCGTATCGACGAGGTACGCGTAGCCCCCTGCGACCGCGCACATCTCCCGTGGGTTCGGGCAGCCGAACACCCCCGCCGGCATCGCCGGATCGCTGAACCCCAGCGCGCAGGTCGCGAGAAACGTCCCGCCCCTGGCCGGATGCACCTCGACCAGCAGCGCCCCGCGCGCCAGTGCGTCCTCCTCGCCCGCAACCTGCCGCGGATAAGTAAACTGCCGCGCCGGAGCGATCAACGGCGGCCCGGGAAGCACCTCCGCCCGCCACTCCCGCGCGAAACCCTCCGCGTCGTCGCCCAGCCCCATCAACGCACCGAATCCAGCGCCTGCCCGATGTCCTCAATCAGGTCTTCGGCAGCCTCCAGCCCCGCGCTCATGCGGATGAACCCCTCGGGCACTGCGTCGCCGCCCCAGCGCGCGCGGCGCTCGGCCATAGTGACGACGCCGCCGAAGCTGGTCGCCTCGGTGACCAGCCTGGCGCTGGCGAGGAACCCCTCGGCGGCGGCGCGGTCGGCCAGCACGAAGCCCAACACCGGGCCGAAATAGCTCATCTGGCGCGCGGCGACGGCGTGGCCGGGGTGCGTCGCCAGCCCCGGATACATTACGCTCTCCACCTCGGCGCGGGTCGCAAGAAACTCGGCGATGCGCTGGGCGTTGGCGCAACTCTTCTCCAGCCGCAGCGGCAGCGTCGCAATCGAGCGCAGCGCCAGCCAGGCCTCCATCGGCCCCACTACGCCGCCGGTAAGGGTGCGCCAGCGATCGAGCTTCTTCAGCAACTCCGGGTCGCGCACCGCGACGTGGCCCAGCAGCAGGTCGCTGTGCCCGGTCATCGACTTGGTGTCGGAGGCGACCGAGAAGTCCGCGCCCAGCGCCAGCGGCCGCTGCCCCAGCGGCGTCGGCGTGGTGTTGTCGACCGCGACCAGTGCCCCAGCCGCGTGCGCCCGCTCGCACAGCCGGGCGATGTCGCACACCTCCATCGTGGGGTTGCTGGGCGTCTCGATCCACAGCAGCCGCGCGCCTTCGAGCAGCTCGCCCTGGGCGTCGCCCGCGGTGGGCGCAAAGCGGACGATCACCCCCATCTCGGCGAAGAACTCCCGCATCAGCATCCGCGCGGTGTAGTACGAGTTCGCCGGCAGCACAGCCACGTCGCCCGGACGCAGCACCGCGCCGAAGACTGCCGCGCACGCCGCCATCCCCGACGCAAAGACCAGCGCGCTCGCCTCGTGGTCCTCGCCGTCCGGCAGCCGGCCCGATTCCATCTGCGCGATCGCCCGCTCCAGCTCCGTCCACGTCGGATTGTGCGACCGCGCGTAGCTGTATGCCGTCTGCGCGATCTCGCCCGGCGTGTGATATGGCCCGGCAAAGACCGGCCCCGCATGCAGCGGCTCTCCCGCGACGGCCGGCGACAAGGTGGAGCGGACGATTCTGGTGGATTCATGCATGGAGCGGGTCCTTAGAATCTGTTGAAAACTCTCTGTTCCCTTTCCCAAATAATAATGCTGTCAATTTCCCAAAGGAAGGTTGTCATTCTGCGCGCAGCGCAGAATCCCCGTATTTCGTCGGTGTCTGCTTCCTCCCTTGCGCTTTCCACTCCATATCGAGGCCCATCCTACAGCTTTTAAGGCAGCTTCGTAGATCTGATTCTGGCGCCGATTTTGGGATTCTAGGAACCTCTGATCAAGTCCCTGTTTTGAAGGGGCGGGACTTCAGTCCCGCCATAAGCCAAGCCCTAGCGGCGCGGCTTTACAGGCTGCGGAAAAGCACCTTGGTTGCTATTTTCTTGCACAGAGAAAGTTGGTAAGCAGGAGAGATGCGTGGAGAGCGAGCAGTCCAGTCGGCGATATTCAGTTGCGTGACGTTGCTGCGGCGAGTTCCCGAGGACCATCCCTTGCGAGCGATTCGCGTGCTTGCCGACCGGGCCCTGGAGCGTATGGACGCCCAGTTGGGCGCGATGTGCGCCCGCAACGGGCGGCCTTCGGCGGCTCCCGAGAAGCTGCTGCGCGCGCTGTTGCTGCAGGTGCTCTAGGAGCTTGTTGAAGAAGGCAGCGGCTGGCGGGATTTCCTTTGGTTCTGACTGATCTTGGTTGGATTTTTCCCCGCTCAAAGAGCGCACCACGATGTCGGTCAGACGTCGAAGCTCCCGCAACGGATGCTTCCGCGAAACACGCTGCTCCAACGTCAAATAGCTGAACATCCCATCCTGAACCCGCTCGTCTCCACGCATACTCCACAGACGAACACCGATCCAAGAAAGTCTTAAAGTCAACGGAAATACTGGAACCTCTTTCAACAAGCTCTCAGAGCGTATCGAGCGAGCGGCGGATGATGGAGCAGCCGGACTACAGCCTGCTCTTCCGCTGGTTCCCACCCCAGCGACGAAGATCTGTCGCTGGGGACCCCTGCTTCGTGGGCCTGGAAATGGACGCATGGGAGCGAGTACACCGGGATTCGCCGGTGCCGAAGCGGAGGTTGGGGATGGCGTAGACGCCGTCCTGGGTGGGCCACTGGACGGGGGCGGGTGGGGACGCATGGGCGGGGCCTGTGGGGGCGAGGAGAGTGAGCGCGGCCAGCAGGACGGACGCTGCGGCGTGGCGCCGCAGTGGGCTACTCATCGGTGGCCGCCTTGGGCGCGGGTTGGCTGCCGGGGGGTGGGGTGGTGAGCGGCTTGGTGATCTCGTCGAGGTAGCCGGGTGTGCCTTCGACGCGGACCAGGGTGGGGTAGCGCTCGCCGTCGTGGTAGTCGAGGTCGGCGAGGGTGACGAAGGTGTTGGTCTGGAGGATGAGGTGGATCGGCTCGGGCCTGGCTTTGGCGTCGCGCAGCGCGGCCTTGAGCGCGTCGCCCGAGAAGACGACGCCGTTGACCGCGATGATCTTCTGCCCCGGCGCGAGCTTCGCCTGGTCCGCGGGGCCGTCCCAGCGCACGTCGGTGATGCTGCCGTCGGGGAGCACCCGGAGGCCGATCGAGTACCACACGTCGATCCCCGCGCCTCGCCTGCTGTTGGCGGAGGCCAGCATCGATTCGCCTTTGCTCGGCTTGTCGGCGTAGACCAGCTTGTACCCGCCCTGCGCGATGCCGGCGAGGTCGGCGCGCGGGTCGATGCCCATGATGCGGTCGTGGATGAACTTCGCCCAGTCGAAGGCCACGACCTGGTTGAGGTCGGCGACGATCTCGGGCAGCTCGTAAGGGACGATGAGCGGGCCGGTGTTGCCGCCCTTGGCCAGGAAGATATGCTCGAAGTCGTTCAGCGACTTCTGGTCGCTGGTGAGCTTGCGGATCAGGGTGTCGGCGTCGAGCCAGAGCAGTTCGCCCTCCTGGTAGTAGTCCTGGCCGCGCTTCCAGTTGGCCCAGGTAGGCGCGCCGCCGCGCAGGATGCTGGACGAGATGGCGGTGTCCTCGGTGCTGCGCCACTCGCGGCCGGGCTTGTTGTCCAGGTTGGCGGCGGAGAGCGCCAGCAGGTCGCGGTATTGCTCCTGCGACTTGAGCCCCGAGCGCGCCGCCAGCACGTTGCCCAGGTACTGGGTCATGCCCTCGTAGACCCAGAGCAGATCGCCCTGCTGCGCGGTGGCGAAGTCCGGCTGATAGAGCCGCGCGGGGCGGCGATACTTGCCGTTCCACGAGTGGGTGAACTCGTGCGAGAGCAGGTCGGCCTCGCCCAGCTGGTGGGTCTGGTCGGAGAAGGTCTTCTCATCGACCCCGTTGTCCGACGACTGGCCGTGCTCCAGCCCCTCGCCGCCGGCGACGTCCGAGAGGGTGAGCAGGAAGTGGTAGACGTTGTAGTGGCGGGGGCCGTACATGGCGCCGGTCTCGCGGACGAGGTTGGAGAGCTCGGCGAGCAGCTCGGGGCGCAGGTTGGAATCCTCGGGCATGTCCGAGACCACATCGATGTAGTGCTTCGGCGCGATCTCCGGCGCCAGCGGGAACTCGTGGAAGTACTGGCCGGCGATGACCGGCGAGTCCTCCAGTTGCTCGACCGTGGTGGCGGCGTAGTGGGTGGTCGTGCTGCCGGGGAGTGGGCTGTGGCCGGCCTCATCCACTCCGGTCACCGGCGGCGGGGCCATGCCCGACTCGACCGGGGTGAGGGCCGTCCCGATGCCCCAGCCGGCGAGGACGGTCACCGACGCCTGCACCGCAATGTCCTTGACCGGGGTTGCGGCCGGGTAGAGCAGCAGCTTCTCCCATTCGAGCACGGCCATCTTGGTGGTGGCGCGCGCGGTGACGATGCAGTCGAGGTGGGCGTGCAGGCTGGTGACGCCGGCGGGGACGGTGAGGTGGAACTCGTAGAGGTCGACGTCGTCGCGCCGCCACGGCAGCGTCTGACCATTGGCGGTGAAGACCACGCCGGTGATGTCGTCGACCGGGCCGGTGGGGCGGTGATTGCCGGGAATCCACTTCGGCGTGGTCAGGGTGACGGGGCCGGGCTTTACCGGGAGGTCGATCTCGGCGTGGTAGAGCTTGCGCGGCGCCTCGGTGAGGTCGGCGACGATCTGGATCGGCGCGGGTGACTGCGCGAAGCCACCGGTGGCGAACAGCATGAGAGCCGCGGCTGCAAGGCGGCTGCCGGACACCGCGAGATGGCGATGGGACGTTGCGGGACGGTTCTCGGACATTGGTCACCTCTCAAGTTGCGGGATGCCGGGTCAGCTTGCCAGCGCAGCTTCGACCGCTGTAACGATCGCGGGATCGTCGGGAACGACCTCGGGCGAGAACCGCGCGAGCACCTGGCCGTCGCGGCCGATCAGGAATTTTTCGAAGTTCCACAGGATTCCCGGCTCGGGGTTGGTGGCCGCGCCGTTCCTGGCCAGGAAGCCCTCGAGCCGCTCGCGGAAGCCTGGGCGGGTTGCGCCGGTGGCCTTCGGCTCGGCTGCGATCAGGGCCTGGTAGAGCGGATCGGTCGCGGGCCCGGTGACGGCGATCTTCGAGAACATGGGGAAGTCGACGCCGAAGGTCGCGGTGCAGAAGGTGGCGATCTCTTCGTTCGAGCCGGGTTCCTGCGCGCCGAAGTCGTTGGCCGGGAAGCCGAGCACGACCAGGCCGCTCTGCTTGAAGCGGGCGTAGAGCTTTTCGAGCGCGTCGTACTGCGGGGTGAGGCCGCACTTCGATGCGACGTTGACCACCAGCAGCACCTTGCCGCGATAGGTTGCGAGCGAGGTCGATTCGCCGGCGATGGTGTGGACGGGAATTTCGTAGATCGGAGGGGGCATGAATTCTCCTGGATTTCGATGAGGGTCTTCTGACGATTATATTGGCTGCGGGAAACGCGTGAAACAAAGGGAAAGTCTCAACAGGTGTTCGGCATTCCCCCAGGGGCTAAAGCCCTATTCCATATATCGCATTTACGGCGGGACTGAAGTCCCGCCCCTTCAAAACAGGTGCGTGATCAGAGGCTCAAAGGCAGAATGACAAGCGTAAAAAAGAAAGCAGAATGACGAGCGTAGAACAAATACGGGCGGGCGGAGATGGAGTTTGCGGCCGGACGGTTTACTATTCAGGGTGACATGTCCCTGACCGATTCTCTGTTTGGCAGGCCGCTGGCCACGAGCGAAGAACGCGCCGAGCACATCGGCGTAGCTGCCGGAATTCCCATCTTCGGCCTGGATGCGCTGACCTCCGCCGCATATGGGCCCGAGACGGCGCTCTCTCTGCTCATCCCGCTGGGGCTGATGGGCATCCAGTACATCGTCCCCATCATCTCGGCGATCCTGACGCTGCTGGTGATCGTGTACTTCAGCTACCGGCAGACGATTGCGGCGTATCCCGGCGGGGGCGGCTCCTACACGGTGGCCACCGAGAATCTCGGCACCGGGCCCGGGCTGCTGGCCGCGGCGGCGCTGATGATCGACTACATCCTGACCGCCGCGGTGGGCATCTCGGCGGGCGTCGAGGCGGTCGTCTCCGACCAGCAATGGCTACTGCCGCACACCCTTCTGTTGTGCCTCGTCATCCTCGTGGTGCTGGCGATCGTGAACATGCGTGGAGTGAAGGACACCGGCGCGGCGTTCATCCTGCCGACGTTCATGTTCGTCGGGACGCTACTGGTCTCAATCGGGGTCGGGGTCTTCCACGTCTTCAAGACCGGCGGACACCCGGTCCCCGCGGCGCCGCTGGCCGCCCCGACCATCAAGCTGATCGGCTACTGGCTGCTGCTGAAGGCGTTCTCGAACGGCTGCGCGGCGATGACCGGGGTCGAAGCGGTCTCGAACGGGGTGATGGCCTTCGGCGAGCCGCGCACCAAAAACGCGCAGCGCGCGCTGACAGTGATCATCGGCATCCTGATCATTCTGCTCTTCGGCACAGCCTGGCTGGCCAAGAAGTACCAGATCATGGCCATGGAACCGACCGATCCCCATTACCAGAGCCTGCTCTCGCTGATCGTCCAGGCGGTGCTGGGGCGCGGCTGGTTCTATCACGTGACCATGTGGTCGGTCTTCCTGGCGCTGTGCCTGAGCGCCAACACCGCGTTCGCGGACTTCCCGCGGCTGACCCGGGCGATCGCGATGCGCGACTACCTGCCGCATGTCTTCATCCTGCGCGGGCGGCGGCTGCTCTTCTCGCACGGCATCTACGCGCTGACCGGGTTGACGGCGGTGATCCTGATCATGTTCGGCGGGGTCACCGACCGCCTGATCTCGCTCTATGCGATCGGGGCGTTCCTCGCTTTCACCCTCTCGCAGGCGGGCATGGTGATGCACTGGAAGAAGGAGGACCCCACCCACAAGGGCCGCCACTGGCACATGTTCGTCAACGGCACCGGGGCCCTCGCGACCGGCATCACCACCTGCGTCGTGCTGGTCGCCAAGTTCACCTCGGGCGCATGGGTGACGGCGCTGCTGGTGCCGACGC
>Ga0302325_10034755_pt1 | contig 10309 bp, 10 predicted proteins | sample Palsa_T0_2_FD_201948 | JGI IMG/M metagenome (GOLD analysis project Ga0302325, IMG submission 201948) | Peat permafrost microbial communities from Stordalen Mire near Abisko, Sweden - Palsa_T0_2 | ecosystem: Environmental > Terrestrial > Soil > Palsa > Peat permafrost | place: Sweden: Abisko...
TATATTAAAAAAAAAATCAAAAAACTATTAGAACTATTTTAATACATAATTTCAATGCATTATTTATTAAAGATATTGCATAATTTAAATAAATTATTAATTAAATAATTCTAGTGAGTTGTGATTATTTACAGGCTATTGCCATAGTGATTTAGCGCTCGCTTAGCTTAATTGAAGTGTCGCGTCACTAAAGCTTCACACTTCGCGCTTATAACACTATTAATTATTTGCTTAACTTTATTAATATGCTTCCCCGAACTATTAATTTATTTGCATATCGCGCTTAAATTATCGAATAGGCTTATACAAACGTTCCGCATGACGAAATCGCAAAAAGATTACAAAATTTGTATAAAATCGCAATTAACAAGAGAACCCTTTAGCGTCGACTTTAATAGTAAAGCGTTAAAGTTAAGACTATAACATTAAATACGCCTTTGCTTCGCGCATAAATCGCAATTCTTTTCCGTTTAGGCAATATAGACGAAGAGACTCTTAAGGATCTTATTAATATAGGCTACTAGCTTAGCATTTGGGCAATATTCCGAATTAAGAAAGAGATAGGCCTTATTCGCCGTATAAACGTCTTTAATAAGAAAGCAATAAACGAATAGATGTTTAAAGTATTGCAAAGGGAGCTAGATAATAGGCGTATTGCAAGTTATAGGCGGAGGCATTTGCATGTTTACTTCCGGTAATAAGGTTATTTGGTAACACAATAGCTATTTTCTTTACTTTATATCTTTAAATTTACCTCTTATTATTAGAGGTCTTTATTAATGCGTTTGCTTATACGCAAAGACTCTTTATTTGCAATGTTACACGTTTTTAATCCGACTAGAATCATACTTCGAAGACGGAAGATATAAGCCAAAAAAGGAAAATATATTATGCTTAACCTTAATTAGATTTAGTCAATCGATAGCTATAATAAATTATTACTATTTAGCATTAAGATTTATACTTGTATTAATGCTTATTTATAGAATATCATATAAATTTACGTTAAAATCTCAAATTGTACGTCTTATTTAATATTATAGCAATATCTTATAATATATACTTGGCTAAGTTATTGTCTTATATTCTTTCGAGCAAACCGAGGCTTTAAATTGCCGCTTATTGCTAAGGCTTATTTTGCATTCTTATAGCTAGCGGATCTTTCGATTGTACAAGTAAAAGACTATTTTATTTCTAGAAAAAGCACCTAAAATAAACGAATTAAGTCTTAGTAAAATAAACTCGAAAAGAGTTAGCTATACTAGTAGCGTGTAAGTTAAAATTCAAATGAGAGAAATGTATTGTGGATTAACACAGCCTGAAATAAATTTTTGACCTTGGATTTGGATCTCAAGTGTGCTTTCATCGCTATGGTGAGATTTATAGTGTCCCTCGTTAGTTAGAGCAAGAGCTGGGATTCACGAGATAGGTGTGAGAGAGCGGTTGAATGTAGTGAAAAGCAGGATCAAGGAGCTTTGCTGTAAGAATATCCGTGAGTCTCAAGCGGGGTACGAAGACTGCGGTCAAAAGTCTGGAGATTACAGGGGACCACCCTGTAGTACAGGGTATTCATCGCTAAAACCACAGCGAGTTATCCCCTCGTCTGCTGAGACATGCCTACGCCAGGCATCCACTGCTAACTCGCAAGTAGTACGTGCTCTTCGGCGGAGAAAAAAGTGGCAGATTTTGGCACCCTCAAACAACATCACAACATGAGCATTTACCTTCGTAATGAATCGAACCAAAAAATTTCAGGTGACTTACTGTAACTCGTCAAAGATTGGATGCCCTTTTCAATTTTCATTCGTCCCATATCCTCAGAAGAACGTGTGTTGAGGAGGGTAGTTTTGGTGTTCGCGCAGGGGCCAATTTCGGCCAGTTTTTTCTCCGCTGAAGAGTACGTGCCTGCCTGATGATTTTAGCTGTGGGTGCCTGGCGTGGGCATGTCTCAGCAGACGAGGGGAATCAGGGGATAGGTGTCTTTAGCGAATGTTACGCCGTGGCGTAGTCTAAGCGTAAGTCCATATGCCTTCCAGGCTTTTTCAGGGCCAAAAGCCTGTAATTCTAGTGCTTTCTAGTGTGCGATGCAGAAATTACAGGGCATTATAGCGCATAGACGCTATAATCTCTAGAATTTTGACCGCAGTCTTCGCACCGTATTATCTGTCGTACGGTCTCAGGGGCTTCTAACCCGTACCTTCCATTTTTAATGTGTCAGGAAATGATCATATATACAAGAGGATGGTCTTATATATCCCCTATAAAAGGACAAAGATCGCTGAGTTTGCACAAAATTTATAAACTTGGACCTGGACCTGGACCTGTATAAAGGGGGTATTCGTTTCTGAGGCGAAGCCCTCCCAGGGCTTTCACACTGCCGAACGGGCCCTTAACCGTGCGCAGGACGCAGTAAAACCCCGGCAGGCTTGGCCTTTAGTGCGCATTATCATTAATCCGGTCGCTTTTGACAATAAATAACTTTATTAAATCATTCAAAAATCAGAACATGACAAAATATAACCCCGAAAAGAGAAAAGGGTAGTCTAAGCCACTAATTCTTTTTGTAAATACCCACACGTTAAAAAGTGTAAGGTTACAAGGCAATTTCGCGTTGGATTACGTCTTTGGAAAGAGCGTCTTTCAGGCTAATTGCTACAAATCATCAAAAGGAGCCAGGAACAAGTATTAAGTGATAATCAAGAGGAGGCATTCAAGCAATTTATCGGTTTCCTAATCTATTTAGGCCACAGGGCCAATATGTTGCCACGTTCAAGAGACTGATGCGTTTATTGCAAAGCATATTACTAGGAAGCTTCCCTGCTAACGCAAGCATAAGCTCGAAAGATAGGCTTTTCTAAACCACTAAAAGCGCACTTTTTGTCATTTTATAATAATGGTTTTGATTATATAGTTAGATTAGACCCTTTTGGCATTAAGGCAATCATCGGGTGCACAAATAGAAGCGTTGTTGTTGATTAATTAGAATCTTTTTAAAAATTGGTAATTTTAAGGGGTCGACAACGATATTAAAATGCGCGTATTATATTCATTTTTAGTATATAGCAATGCGCACTTTATAGGATAATAGCTTTAGTATTTCTTATTATTAATAAATTGTTAATAAATTATGTACTAAAATTGTTGGTTTTAAAATAAATTAATAAAGTTACCTCCTGGAAAAAAATGACCGTATCGATGATTTTTGACCATATCGCTGATGCGCACTAAAAGGCCTAGTCTGCCAGGGTTTTAGTGCGACCCGGCGCACGATTACCCCTCATTCGCTTATTGCTGTTGAAAGCCACCACCTACGCAATGAGACCGTGCGAGATGACCAGGATACGTACAAGTGTCTGTGCCGCTGTGCGCCCTTCGCTGAAATTAAGGAACATCGAAACTCCGACTCTTCTAACGCATTTAAATTTGCAAACCCGTTATAATTTATAAAGGTAAAGTGAAAATTGGTATAACAGTTAAGTGAAAGTTTATTTATTAGTTTATAAGAGGACCTAGGTCTTGTATTATTACGTGGAGATTTATTCAAGTTTGAAGTTGGGGGAAAAGTCGTAAGCGAAGCGCGCACCTGGTGGCAGCGGCACGGATACTTAGCCACAAGACATGCCCTCTAAAAGAGAACCAAAATCCCCCACCTTGAAAAATATGGTTAAAATTAGAAGCAGTGCAAGAAATTGGAGTACTGTAGAAGCCCATTTCGTATCACTTCGAGTATCACTCTGTGTATCACTCCATGTGTCACTCTCGTGTATGCATGCATACTAATTCGAACACCATCAAAGCAACCTATCCGCATGAGTCCAAGATGCCCACTTCCACACCGACCCCAACATCCCCCACCAAGATTCTGTTGCGGTTGTCGTGGCAATCTACACAGATCGCCGCCTGTTCATCGCCCCAATTCTAGCGCTCGCTCCGTTAACAAACAACCCGGCAGAATCCCCCTTCTTATTCCTCTACAGTATTCTCCTTCGCAACTCAACTCCTGTTGAACTCTACAAATACCCAATTGTGATCTTCGAAAAAGATCATGCACACACATGTCTCTATAACTCTTCTTGAAATAAACTTGCACACTCTAATAATAATAAGATTCCCGAAATAATTCCAATTCCAGAGTTGAGGTCCCACGTAAGGTTACAATTTTAACGCTTTAGGCTGTAGTGGAACTTCACATGTGTCGCAAATTCGAGAATCCATGATTCTAAGCTTACCTCCTGAAGCAGGTGTGCAAGCTTTTAGGAGCCACAAATGCTATTTCAAGCGGCCTTCTGCGAGGAATAGGCATTGTTGGTTTTTGAAAGACAAAGGCGGACTGGGATCGATTTGATTGCTGGAGGATTTTGTTTTATTGTGGCTGAGCAGGACATATGCGCGTGGCCCTTCGGGAGGTGTTCCGAGCATGGATCACTCTTCCGCCAACAATCATGTCGAAGAACATTGATAGCCTGCTCCATCCATTTCAGTCTCCGCATAGTTTCAATCTGCCTCTGCCAGCTTCATGTACCCATATCTTTGTTTTTCTGTCGTCGTCATTTGATGCGCCAATTGAGCTGCGAAATGCCTAATGATTAGCTGATAACACTCGAACATCCGCTAATACTGATTCCCCAACTAAAACTCAACACCACCAAAGATGTCAGATAATGAGCCAGCTCGTCGAAGCCTGTTGAGGCAAGAAGGAAGTGATCTTTCAGATACATCCACTGCAATCAATTCGCCTCAATTCCCACATCAGCGTCACGGCTACCATCGAATGACCTCGCAAGGCTCAGCAGAGTTCCAGCCAGATCGAGCTCCAAATCTCTCGGCCAGCTGTACGGATGATGACGATAACGTATATGGGCTGGGAATTACAGCAAGAGCTGTGCCAATTAATCGTGTACCGGTTGGAAGTCGAAGTACGATCGTACCAGCATCTCCCTCGAAAACCTTGTCACCATCTACGAGTGCGGTAAACTCCCCCAATACCCCGCAGACTCCTGGGTCTTCCAAAGCATTGTTATCACCAGCTCCAGCCTGGCAGAGGTACGATTCGGGAACGTATACATTTGGAGGAGGATTGTCGCTTCCCGCGGATGAACAGGATGGTGCGAAGAGCAAGTCGCCCTATAATGATAGTTTGGAAATTGCTTATACTGAGGAGCATACCCCGCGATCAATTAATGATAATGATGATAATGATAATGACAAAAATGGTAGGTTTTAATCCCTGCCTACAATTCGGTTACTAACTTGGAAGCCCTACTCAAAGGATGCCCAACGATTCACGATATACACTCTTCCCGAACCAGTTGGCTGTCGATTTCGATCTTAATGCTTTCTATATACTCAACGACTTTCTCTGGAATCTGGCTGATGCTCGCAATGGTGCAGCCTCGATACGGCCGGACTATACACTCGGGAGGCTCCTTGAGCCCCTCTACGGCCTCTACACTCTTTGCATTATGCGCTAAAACTATCGAATTGTCATTCGTGACGGTGTTTGTTACTTTCTTAGGACAAGTTCTCAGTAGGAGGTCATTCGTCAAAGCGTCTCGAGGGGTCACTATTCCCGAATTGACCATGAGAACATGGGTTATCCAACCAGGCTTTATGATTACACACTGGCAGCATATTCAACATGCCGGACTCACGATCCTCAGTGCTATTACATTGGCCGCTGCGGCTGTGGCAATGTTTTATACCACAGCTTCGGATGCCTTGGTCTCTCCCCACCTGAAGTATGGGAAATGGGAGAGTAAGGTGATGTGGGGGTTGGTATTGGCGAGTTACGCAAACCCGACTTACATCAAGGGCAATTGCCAAACTCCAATTACAACAAAGATTGATCCTGACTCTGCGGGAGACACATGTTTATCAATAGAACATGCAGGCGAAGGTGCGGCCTACATCCATAGCTCCTCTACTTGCTTACTTACTAAGAGCTTCCAGCATACCACAATTCTCTCGCGTACCTTGATACTTGGACGAGCATTAACGAAGGAGGGATAGGTGTCTCGTCAACTCTCTCGGAACGGCCTCCACCGGTTGGAATGCTTTTCGACAATACGACAGTCACTGGAAGCTGGGTTCAAACAGAGACGAGCGATTTAACGGCAGCGTTTAACAAATACTCCCGAATTGTTAACAATGTTACCATGTCCATGCCCCACGCTGGTGTCTTCTCTGCCGCTCACGACGCAAAAAACGGAATATTGCAACCCGAAGATCTGGCAGGAGTCGGAGAATATTCCGTACGAGCATCGGTTGTTAGTCCAACGATCAATGTTTTGTGTGTAAACATGAATGCTACTGAGCTAAGCCCTTTGATCTACACAGAATGGCCGTATGCAAAATATAACGATAGTGTCATTCCTAACCAGAAACTCCCTTGGAGTGGATACCAGGATGAGGTTCAGTTGCAACCAGGTCAATATTGGCTCAACCAGACAGTAGTCGATGACATCTTTGAATGGGGTGCACTTTACGGACGACAGCCTCCAGTTTTTCCAATGGTACGCCTATTCTCTCTATCTGGGACATTCAACTAATCATCTCAGTTCCCGATTGACTACAATTCAATGACCAACATCACCGTTGTGAACAGCGATTCGATTTATCTTCTCATTAAGGCATCCTCAACAGAACAAACACTAAACTACACCATGTGTCAACTGCGCTCTTTCCTCTCGCCTGTTTGCAGCACTCAGTACAACGTTTCCGGAACTAGTCAAGGATATCTCCAATCGCACTGTGAAGATCCAAGTGATCTAGAATCCTACGACAAATCCGTACAGCCCGCGCCAGAGGTTAAAAGTTCCGACTGGAGGAACGTTGGATCTGACTGGGTATTAGCATTGTCTCTCGATACTGGTATTTCTAATGCGAACTCTTCAACATCAAGGCTACTTTCGCAATTCATCCATTATGTTCCATCTTGGGGTTCTGTTGAGCTGAATCCACTTCTACCAAGCATTTCGGAAATGCTTGCTGTAATGGCCGGCAATACACTGCTTCTCAGTACGATAGGGTCAACCTATTACCATTTTTGGAATTATACGGCGAATGAACTGGACCCAGGGGTATACCTCAACTTCAACGCTTCGTTAGCATCACAACAATACACCTCTGGTGCTTTACAGAGATGGCAAGCCATATTTTACATCGTTTTATTGCTAGTATTTGTCACAAACGTCTTTTGTCTGGTCTACTTCTTCCTCCGATCAGGCCTTGTGACGGACTACACAGAACCTCAAAATCTCTTCGCTATAGCTGTCAACAGCCCGCCTTCAGAAAAGTTGAGCGGAAGCTGCGGGGCCGGACCAGAGAGACACCAACTGAATGTCCCTTTCCACGTTAAGCAGGAGGAAGGATCGAGTCATTTTTTCATAAAAGAAAGCGATCATGGGGGCGTCGAGTTCGAATTGAGGAGAAGGGATGGGCGGAGTTTAAAGTCGGCGACTAGTTACAGCAAGCTTAGCAGTAAGCGGAGGAGTTTTTTGTGACTAGCAAGTATGTTCGTTGAATCCTTGTCTGTCCGCCGAAATAGCGCCTTCTCACTTGAACTTCATTCGACCGAGCAATGGAAAATCATGATCAAGATAAATTAGACTCTTGCAATACCTAACGACACTGCAAAGCTTCACTCCTTGTTTTCTTCATTTCCTCTCACTTCAAAATGATGTGTTTTATATAAACGACGAGGCATGCACTGTCAGTTGGTTGAAGAAGACTCGATTGCAGAGCTATGAAGGTAGCTACGGAGAGTACATAGGGTGGTACCCCTTGCAAGGGGCTAGTCCCATTGAGAGGTAAAATACACGTGATTTCCAACTGACATGCACCCGCGTAGCAAAACAACGGAGCATTTGTACGGGAAACCGCCTCTTCTTGCTGCTCCTTCTTATCATCATCATTTGCATCGGAGTCACAGCGCTTTTTAAACTAATAATATTTATCTCTTTATTACCACTTTAAAGGTTTGTTTAGGACGTGAGAACCATACCCCCCCTCAACAGGACACGCCTACGCCAGCGGACGCTTTATAAGTAGAATAGTTTAAAGTTAAGTATTTAAAGATGCAAGAGACTATAGGCCAAAATAAATGTATTTGGGCTGCTGGGGCCCCGTATCGCTCACATAAAACCACCCTAGATAATTTTCATGTCTTGTCCGTGTCACGTGAAACCCCTACCAATATTCATTCCAGCTTCTTTATTGCGCATGCTTCTTAGAAATCAATTTTCAGTCAGGCCAAATGCCCCTTCCTTTCTTCTCTCTCCCGAATTTTTAAAGACAGTTCACATTCTAAAGAATTGGCAATCTGCACTTAATGATGTACAGAAAGCCGACGGATCGGTATCATCGGTTCGGAGTTATGGTTTCGGATCCGAAAGCAGCGGAAAGGGTATTCGTACATAGGTGCAAATTCTAATTGGCTTTACCCTCAATATTTATTATGTGTAGATTTTGGTTTTGATGACAACTAGTCACGTGTTTTGCCTCCCTATTCGTAATCCAAGCTTTGTAATTCTAAAGCTTACCAAAGGCTCCAGAAGCCTGACTTCATGTATATAAGCATCCTCTCAACCTGGCTTTGGAAGGTTGAGGCACTGAATCCATCAAAATTCAACATTATCTATATAACATTTTTGCGTATCATCAGTTCGACATCTCACACATCAATCATCTCCGAGTTACTCAATTATTCACTCGAACATTCAATCCATTAGGCCACTTTCCTAGGACACAAGTTAAGACTAGGCTACCACATAAATCCTCGCACCAACCCAAGACTCCGCCTTTTCGCTCTCAGCCTAGGAAAAGTTACAACTGCCAAAGAGTCCACAAACTCTACAAACACCATAAATATGCAAATCCTCCTCCTCGGCGCCTCCGGCAGAACCGGCAAGCTTATACTCTCCACCGCCATCTCACATAACCACACCGTCACCGCATTGATCAGAAACCCATCTTCTCTCACTCCAACCACTAGAATGACTGTGGTCTCAGGTTCGCCATTAAATGAGCAAGATATCGAAAAAGCCATCAAAGCATCACCCGCACCACCCTCTGCCATCATTATTGCTCTAGCCTCCGTCCGCGAAACCAACTCCCCGTTTTCCAAGCCTACAAGTCCACCAAGAATGATGACAGAAGCTCACGAGAAGGCTTTGGAAGCGATGAAGAAATTTGGGATCAAGAGACTTATAACTATATCTGCGTTTGGGGTGGGAGATTCGAATCCGGAGGTGTTTTGGCCGACGCGGATGGTGCTTAATCATTCTGGTATAGGGTTTGCGTATGCTGATCATAATGCTGTTGAGGTGCTTGTGAGGAAGACTGCTGAGGAATGGGAGGATGAAGGAGGACACGGAAAGTTGGAGTGGACGTTGGTGAGACCTGTGATGTTGAATGATAAGGAAGCGAAGGATGTGAAAGTGCTGGGAAATAATGGGAAGGAGGCAGGGATGCTGCCGAGTTGTAGTCGGGGAAGTGTGGCAGCTTTCGTGGTAGGAAGTTGTTTGGAAGGTAGGGAGTTTGTGGGAGGGACACCGGTCATTTGTGATTAGGGGAGAAAAGAAGAGATAGATGGGGAGTAATCTGTTGGTAGGGAAAGGATGTTTAGAAATCAGAGGCCCCTATTTACAGCCAAATTATGAAATACTTTGGCCCGCAGGAGAATAATTTATGGCGATTTAAATTTATTTAGTATATTACTCTATTGTTACTCACTGTCTGTTTTACCATTGCTTATTAGAGTAGGGCCTTCATTTGCTATCGATGACTTATATCCTCAGCTAGTCGTCTCTCAGAATGCTTAAGATAGTATGGCATCTTGAGCTCTCACAAAATCTATTCCTGTAGTGGGAAGTTCTAATCGCTTTAGTGTGTAAGGGGAAAGTTTTCTAGAGAAGCCAACAGGACCACCTGGTCTAACAAACCCAACCTTTTAATGAATTTAGAATACTTGAATTTCTCTCTTGCCTGTTTCCAACAGTTCTACTGCTTCTCCCTCCATAAGATTAAAAACATAGTAAGTTCCAATATAAACATAGTAGTCTTCTAGTCTTCTAATATCACTTGATAGGTGCATCCATTCACCACACATAGTTTGTCCCCGTCCGACATTAATTTGCGGCCGAGACCTAGACATCCATTTGATGTTTGAAAATCCGCCATGATGTAAGTCCTAAATAGATATCCATTAAATATCTATACAGCGAAGTAGAACTGCAAGGAACTAGCGTGTCGTGGACAGATTTTTCAAACAACCTCCTCGCTATGATGTTCTTCAGGATAAACTCGATCT
>Ga0302325_10034756_pt1 | contig 10309 bp, 7 predicted proteins | sample Palsa_T0_2_FD_201948 | JGI IMG/M metagenome (GOLD analysis project Ga0302325, IMG submission 201948) | Peat permafrost microbial communities from Stordalen Mire near Abisko, Sweden - Palsa_T0_2 | ecosystem: Environmental > Terrestrial > Soil > Palsa > Peat permafrost | place: Sweden: Abisko...
GAATAGAGCGCTTACTGAAAAGTACCTTCACGTTGTATGAGAAATACATGAAGCACATTTTCGAGAATCAAGATTCTGTAGAAGCTTGTACGCAATTGATATCTTCCGAAGGTATGTCAAACCTATAAGTATTAGGTATTGATCTTAATGTATTGAATAGTTATCGAAAATACTAGTAGTAATGTTCAGAATATTCTTAATGTCACTGAAGAAGGGTATGAGAAACTTTATCTCATTCTGTATGAGCTTGACATGCCCATCAATCGAATCGCAACACAGGTATCAGGCCTTCATGACGCACTCGAGAGAAAGGAGTGAATCAAGTTTTTCAACTGGCTTTCAGCAATTCCATACGCGAAACACCATGGAGCTAAGTCCGAGCTTCTTCTCTCTGGCTCTTGCCAATGGCTGTTTGCAAAGCCGGTTTTCCTAGACTGGAAAAGGTCAAGTGCGTCTAGTATTCTTTGGTTGCATGGGATACCGGGATCTGGAAAGAGCATGCTTACTTGTTCGGTGATCAAGCGTTTCCAGGAGATGTATAAGTCGCCAGATTCGTCACTACTCTTTGCATACTTTTACTGTTCTTGGGACACTGCAGAGCCTACGTGTGCAGACCCAGATCATGTTCTAAGGAGCATATTGATGGAATTGTCCTCGTCAGATATGGATGCGCCTATACGCCAACCTGCGGTCTTGGCATACCGTGAGCGGTTACGAGAAGCTAGAGGAGGAAGGCCGGAGGACCTGACACTTAAGGAGTGTACCACTGCCATTGTAAAGATCCTGGAAGATAGCCCGGCAATCATTGTCATCGAAGCACTGGACGAGTGTGATGCTGTTCGACGACAAGATCTTATTCTCGCCCTCAGGCAAATTATTCGAGAATCTCCATCTGTTGTCAAGATCTTCCTCAGCAGTAGGGACGATAGGGATATAGTCACGAAGATGAGAACTGCATCCGAAGTATATATCAAAGCCAAAGATAACAGCGTGGACATTAAGAACTTCGTAGTTTCCCAAGTTGAGAAAGCGATTGAGGAAGAGCGCATTCTCAATGGCAAGGTCTCGGAGTCTTTGAAGGCAGATATCATCGACACGCTGATAAACAAAGCAAATGGAATGTAAGCAAAGGTCTCCATCAATGTGATACTGGATCCTACTAAACACCGAGGGCAGGTTTCGGCTAGTCAGTTCCCACATCCAAACTCTGTGCAATCCACGAAAGGTCAAAACTAAAGACAATGTTCGCACGGCTCTATTAAGCTTACCTGAAGGGCTTGATGAAACTTATTCCATAATTATGGCGCAGATATCTATCCAAGAGCAACCCAATCCCATGATTGCACTCACTGCCCTGAAGTGGCTCCTATGTGCTCAATGGCAACTGACTGCAGAAACATTCCTAGCTGCCGTCGGAGTCGATCCTAAAGGAGAACTGATCAAACTGTCAATCGAGACATTGCTTGACATTTGTTGCAACCTTGTTATCTACGATTCGTTCTCTAGAGTCTTCCGATTGACGCATCTCCCTTGAGAGAATATCTAGAACGAAATGGACACTGTGCAACATCTCCGTCCAATGCTGTTGTCCTACACCGATGTCTTGATGTCATCTTTCTGAGGTCGGAATATGATGTATCAATCGACGCAAGTGCCGCCGGGGCTCTAGCATTACCTCTTCCTCAATTAGGCAGCATCAAGCCGATATCTTTTGACATGCATCTATTTTCTTACTCGAACAAGTGTTGGTGGGATCATTTCAACAGAATTACTAGCATCGACATAGACTTGGAGCTGGGCTCAAAACTAAAGAGATTCTGCCTTCGAGATTGCCGAAAAGATACGTCCTTCGCCCGATGGATATTGCAGGACCCTATCTGGTATTATTGGAAACTTGAAGATCTGGAGCGCTTATTCGCTATAGTTGATATCGCTGCCTCGGAATATGAGATGAAAATCGCGCCCAGTTCTCCAGTTACAAATGGAAGATTATTACAGCTCGTTCTGCATCACAATCGGCAAAAGTATTACGGAGCTCCACTCTTGCAACTCGCCGTTTCAGTAGGTGATCTGGCCTTAACTAGATTCCTGGTTGAGCTTGGCGCACCGTTAAACACATCCAATAACGAAGGAAAAACACCTCTCCATCTTGCAATCCAAAGGAAGTTATTCGAAATCACAAGATGTCTTCTGGAGAATGGTGCAACTGTCAATTTTGCACGCCGTGACTGACTTGTTTGAACTACTACAAGCTTTGCATCCAGAAATCCGATTCAGAGTCACCTGTCCCTAGCTGCTATGACTGGTGATGCAAAGCTAGTAACGGAGCTACTGAAATATGGTGCTTGTGAAGAAGACGTTCGAAAATCCCTTTTTGCCTCACTCCACTGCGGGAGCTTGGAGTCTCTCACCGCTCTTCTACAGTGCGAGGTGTATTCTCCTACCCTCAACGATTTTGAGGACCTACTTTCCCGCGCTACGAAACGGGGGGACGAACTTATAATTCAGGGACTGAAGGACATTAAAGGGCAACATTATCCTCCTCTGTACCGGCCTGATCCTTCTAAGATTCTTCAACTTATAGAACAAATTCGACAGAAGTATAGCTATGGTGAGCAAGGACAACTTGGGCAAAGCGAGCAACACCAAGAAGTCCAGAAAGTACCACAAAGTCTCAACCAGTTAATCAACGTATTCTCGAATTCCCGACTGGAGGAGATGGGAGGAGAGCAGGACAAGCCTTTGAGACTTGCCTTCCGGCCGGCATGAATTGGAAGTCTGTCGACTTCGAAGAAGGCCATCAAGGAGGTCACATTCCCTACTTACTTCGAACAGGTTCTACAGGTGATAAGCCCATACACCAGTAGTTGTCGGAAGCGACATGGTTTGGGCTACGATGCAGGTACGGCAATGCGTCCGAACACGGAAGGAGAAGCAAAGAGATGCCACAGGCTTGGCAACGATACCTAAGGGGTTGATATAGTATCGATACTGGATAGTATACAAAATATGAGTGATCTGCGATCAAAAGCTTCTTAAATTGTCAGTAGTTAGACACGTGACTAGTGTGGGGGGCGAACCTCAGCCAGAAGAAAAGACCCTACACGGACGCCATCTAGGAGAACCAACAAACAGGACTGCAGGCAGAAAAACCAGAACATATATAATGCAGAAACAAAAAAAACTAAAGCATGCAATAACTAGGTGTAATCATAAAGCAAAAGCAAGACTGCAAAACTGGCAACGAATGTATATGATTATTATAAAGAAAGAAGGTGTTATGTGTCTAACTAAGTACAAAAACCCAGCAGTCATACCTCCATTGCAGTCACGTATTGCGCTAGTTGAAAACCTCCAAAATTGACAGAATTCAGTAGTCTCTTTGGCGCCCTGCCATTCGTGTATATATCCCCCACCCCACCCCACCCTCTTACTCCCCAAGCAAGAATTAAGCAAACCCAGACTTGCTCACGGGTACGGGTATATACCCCTGGGTAGCTGGTCAACCTCTCCCTGGATACCATCCAGCGATTCTTTGGCCGGACGGGTATCCGCCATTAAAAATCTAGGTGGTTCCGATGGATAATAATATTACTTTGCCTATTTTAGAGTGAGGTTTAAGGGTGAAGTGTCAATTTATTCGACCAAAACCACGTATAATTTTAATCTCCTTTTTATCGTCGGCATTTTTTATTATCCCTAGCTTCCTTAAACAAAGCATATACATTTTCATTTAATATTTATATCCTTTTCTTTAATATTAAATTGCTAGCTATGCTAAAGACGCGCTCGGAAGGAGCAGAGGTTGGCGGGATTGTATAATTGCTAGTAATAAAAGTTAGTAGTGGTTTAAGAATTTAAAGTTTTAATCGTGCAAATAAATAAGGCTTAGCGCTCCCAATGGAGCTCTCTAATTGGTTAATTATAGTCACATGACTTTACCCCTGGATAATCCGACCATCTGGACCAATATCTAGGTACCCGACTATTGTAGGGGGGCGAACCTCAGCCAGAAGAAAAGGCCCTACAAGAACGTCTCTCGGATACCAAGCAAGTAACAAGTAAACGCGTATGTAGATATAAAGCAATAATAAAAGAAAGGACTAAAGCATGCAAGAACCAAGTGTAATCATAAAAGCAATACGCAAAACAAGCGACAAATAAACAATTATTAAGTGAGGTGTGTATATGTATAAATGATTAAGAGTAATGCATGTCTAGCTACAAAAACCCAGCAATTATACCTCCATTCTAGTCACGTGTAGCACTAGTAGAGAACCTTTAAAAACCTCTAAAATCGACAGAATTTAACAATCTCCTTAGCGCCCCGCTACACTCGTCCCTCCTATATTTATTGCTCGTCCTTAAGTAACAAAAGCAACTATCCCTCGTTTTTTATCTTATCACTATCCGATATTACTAAGTATTCCTTGTCATCTCTAGTAAGGACCTTTAATCTTTCTTATTTGCACTTAAAGTATAACTTGTTCTTAGGAAATATAGCTATTTCGTCCTCTTACAAATACTTAAACGCAATTTTGACTTACTTTATAGCTTCCCTTTGCTAGGCAAGATATATTACCTTATTAGCTTATATATCGCTATATGCTAGCTATTTCTTTATCTTTGCGCGTATTGCCGGGTAATTAAGGCGCTTTAAGCATCGGATTATATTATATAAAGCTTTTATACTTTCTAGCTAAATACTTTTAGCAAAAGACTTATCGTTATTTATATCTTTAAAATAACCTTTTATAAGAACACGCCAAGTATTATATAAAGCTTTAATAATATCATATAAAATTCTTATATCGGTTATGCTATTAAATCCGACTAAAATTAAGCTAATTAGAAGTGAAATTCGAGGTTATAAGAGCTTTATTTTGCTAGAAAAGGGGTAAGTAACAAAAACCCCCGAATAATAAATGTGTATATTATATACTTTTAGCGTAATACTTACTATTTAGTCTTCTTTGTCCTTTATAAAATTACTAAAGGCCTTCCTTTTATCGCTTTAAACAAACAAATCGATATATTTCCAGTTTTAGAAAGTGCGTATTATAAAAGCATTAAAAGGACCCGGGTCCTTAGGGATTAAGTACCCGATTTCTCGCTTATTATTAGCTAAAAGGGTTTTAATATAAAGAGAAGTAATAGTCTTAAACCTTCTAGTATCCCCTTTATAAAATTGCAATATTATAAAGTCCTTGTTATAATATTAAATAAGTTAAAGGTATACAACTAAGAAGATAAAGTTGCTAAGTAGCATTTTATAAAATTGTAGCTAAACTAGAGGGTTTGCCCAAAGTAGCTATGTAGTAAGAGAGAAATAACTATTCGGCATAATACCATTTAATTTCTTTGTATTATAACAAATGTAAAAGCGTAGCATTTCGATTTTATCAATTAGTAAGTCTAAAATTTTACCCTTCTTTACTTATATAAAGTACTATTCTAGTACCTTTACACCTTTGACAAGCAAATCGACTAATAAAGTTAATATAAGGCTTATTATCCGTCTTTTAAGCCAAAATCGATTTTTAATAAAGTATTATTCGATATAATTTGCGATTATAAGCGTATTTAAGAAAAGCTTTTGTGTATTTAAATAAACTTAAGCAAGTCGGAAACTAGTTTTATCTTTAGTAATATTATAGACTTGTAATATCCTTTTTAGTATGCTATTTGCGTCTTAAATAAATTGTATAAAAAGAAAGTATATAAGCTCCTTAAAATGCTTTAAGCAAGGGATCTTATATAATCTAAGTTTATAATATTATTTTAATGCAATAGCCTTTAAAGTAAAGCGTTAGCTATTAAAGTCCAAGTTTAACTATAAAGCTATATCCCCTTTTTATAAATCACTTATCGCACAAAGATATTCCTTAATCTCGACTAGTTTATAGAAAATAGGCTTCTTTCCTTTAAATATAGCTTTCTTTTTTTTAAAGCCCTTCGTTTTAAGTCTTTTATTAAAGGGTAAAGGCTATTCCTTATCGTCGGAACTAAAATTAAAGTAAATACTATATTTAAAAGCAGCTCTCTTAGCTCCTTTTATAGCCGGAGCTTCGATTTGTATACTAATAGAAGTGCTAGCTACCGGGGGGTCCGCATTGCTAGCTTTTATGTCATTTGCTAGCTTTAATGCTAGGGTTGCAACCGTTTTAAAGTCCGGGAGATTATTAGTAATATTAGTTCCTTTATATAAAAACTTATCGAAATTAACTTTACCCTCTTTTATGCTAAGTTTAATAGCCAAGTCTTAAATAGCTTTATATATTGCCTCTTCTTGTCCTTATTTAGCAAGTCCTTTTATAATAAGTGCAAGTATAAGTATAAAGGCTTTCGGTGCATTAATTATAACTGCTTTCTAGTCCGCGAGCTCGTCTATAAAAGCAAGAAATGGTTTGTCGGCGTAAGTTCCCTTAATTAAGACTCCCGATTCTTTAAAAGTAAAGCTTAGCTAGCTAAGCTTAATAGCTTATAATTTATCGATTTCTAGCTATTAATTATTTGCTAAGCCCCTCAAATAGTTTAAGGCAGCTTTAATATTACTAATAATAAATGCTAATTAAGCGTAAACCGAGGCTTTACAAGCACGCTTTAAAGTTATTATATTAAGTAACTTAATAGCTTTATATAGCTCGATTTTCGATTTAAATAGCACATTTAAGTTGCTATACACGTTTTTACTATATTAAAGGTGTTTTTGCTAAATAAATTTACTAAAAGCTTACGCTCGAGAAGAGTTTTTCCGGTTTATAGTTTTAATAAAGCTAGCTAAAGCTTTGCAAGAAATAGCTTTAGCTTTCTTTACATCCTTTGCAGCTTTAATAAATGCCTTATTTTAAATGTTATATGCCGCTAAAACGTCTTTTTCTAATCCGAGAGCTTCTTTATTTTAGATTATATCCTTTTAGCTTATAATCACATCCTTTACTTTATCCTTACTTTGCAATAGTATAATATTAAATGTTATAATCGCAATAGCTTTCTCTTTATCCGGGAAGTTTTTAATAACATCTAAGGCTTATGCTAAACTTGTAACTTTTATATTAGCGATTTGTAGCCTTGTAAGTTTATAAGGTGCAAATGCATAGCGCGTAACTAAAAGCTCTTCGTTTTTAGCTTCTTTAACGGGGATTTGCTTTACGCTCGAGATTTCGGCTTCGTTTTCTTGCATTTTATAAGGATTTCGATATTCTTGCAAAGTATAAGATACGTAAGTAAGTTATAAGGTTATAAAGCATAAATATAAGGTTATATAAGTTTTAGTAAGGGTAAATGTTTACTACCTTGTAAAATCGACTAATTTATAACTAAAAGTAAAGTTTTAAATGCTATAAGCTTTTAAATGTATAAAATAAGAAGAAAAATCAAAGAGAAGGTCTCTTCTTTAAAGTGCAAGTCCTTTATTGCGTAAAAGTAAAGGTAAGTTAGTATTATATGCAAAAAAAGTCTTTTATAACATATTTGCTTAAAGAGAAAAAGTAATTATAATGCTAAGAAATAAAGGGTTTAAGGCAAATATATATAACTTTAAAGACTCGACTAAATTAAGGAACAAATTAAGGGTTTTTAAGGGTAAAAGGAATGCAAAAAGCGAGTACAAGTTAGCTTTGTCCCTCTTATATTTATTGCTTGTCCCGAGTAAGTAAAAGTAAAGTAAGTAAGAGTTTTTGGTAAAGAAACGCAAGTATAAGTTAAAAGTAAATAAAAAATATAAGAAACTTTATATATAATAAAGAAAATCAAGTATATATAATAAAGGAAATAAATGAAAAAAGCTCAAGTAATTAAATATAAAAGCAAGAAGCAACTAAAAGCTAAAATAAGAAGGAAATGCCGGGTTCTCCTTTAAAACAAATCTTATAATTACCTTTCCTCCTCTAATAACACCTCCTCTTATAGCTATTATTAGCATCCTAATAGCTTAAAGTATAATAATATTACTAGAGTCTTATTTTAACTAATTATAAAGTTTTTTTACCTTCTTTAGCTATAGCTTGCAACTCTTAAGTTCCTTTGCTTATACTTTAGTAATTATAGCTATAATTTTATTATTATTGTTATTTCTTTTAGTTATAGTCAAATAAAGGGCTTTATCCGGTATTTTTGTTACTATTAATCTTCTAGTTTTATTATTATCTTATATTCGATGCTTTCGGTATAGCTTTTAATATTACTTGCAGCTTAAACTAGTTTTTGCTAATTAACTACATTTGCAAATTATAGTTATTAACTAAGTTTTAATTTAAGTAAAGTCTAGTTTTAAGTAGCATAATCCTCTTTAAGTTATTATTGTGTTTTAAAGTGCATATAAATTGAAGTTTAAGCATTAATAGCTATACATTTATAGTCGATAATAGCCTTTACTCTTAGTCTTTATCTTTACTTATTAACTTAGCTTTATTCTAGTTATTATCGAAATAGATATACTTCCCCTTCTTAAATTTAAAGAGTTTTAAGACTTATATAACAATTCTAGTATCTTTTTCGATTTCTTAAGTAGTTTTAGCGTAAAACTCTATAATAGCTTCTTTTTCTAATTTAGCATTAGTCCGGAATTCGACTTCCTTAAAAGTAAGCTCTAGTACTTTATCCTTATAAGAATACTAGTACTAATCTCTCTTAATAAATTACTTTAATCGGTTTCTTATATATGTGTAGCGTAAGAAAGTCCCGTCTAATTCTTTTAATATATAAGTCCCCTTTAACTAGTCTATTTCCTTAACTTTATATAGCCTTAGCTACTAATACAAAAGCTTAATATTTTTAGACTTATCTTAATTAATATTCTTAATATCGTATATTAGAATAAGATCTTTAGCTTAAATTAGTTTCTTACAAATTTAGTGCTTAGCATCGAAGTTAGCTTTACCCTTAGCACGTTATCGAGTTTTTTATAACTTAAACTCTTTAATATCTTTATTACGCATCTAAATTTGTCGTATATAAAGCTATAGCAAGGTCGATCGATTATAGACTTTATCCTATTTAAGAGTTCTTTAAGTAAAGTAACAAGTTTTTACTAAAAGTATTACTTCTTTGCTATAAACTATATAAAAAAGAGTAAAGCTTATAAGGCCGTGTATAGTAGTTCTATTAATAAAAAGAATTTAAGGTAAAAGGTTTACTTATAGTTTCTTTCCTCTTATGCTTAAAGCAATTAGAGCTAATGCAATTAGTCAGTGTGGGTTTTGATTAAATTAAATTAAATTATTAGCATCTAATCAAAATCAAAATCTAATTTTTTTTGGATAATTAAAATTTAATTTAATTTAATTTAATTATAATTAATTAGAATTAATTATCGGCTTACTAATATATAATAGCCTTAGATAGCGTTAAAGATTTTGATTACTAATCCAAGGTTTATTATAAAGGACCTAGAACTGGACTAGATAATTTAATTTAAGGTTATAAGCTATTATAGCTAATAATTAAGCTTATTAATAAGGTTATATTATATACTTTTCACTTATTATTTAGTCAATATCTTTATTTATATTAATATTCTATCCAAAGTCACGTTTTATTTGATCACGTGACATAATTAATTATAATTAATTATTATAAAATGCCTAATTTAATCAAAATTTAATCGTGACTTAATTTAATTTAATTTAATTAAACTAAATTTAATTATAATTAATTAGTTTGATTTTTTTTGCCCACACTGCAATTAGTTAATGCTTACGCTTTACTATTCTATTAGCTTTAGCATTATATACAAAGATTATAATCTTATAAATTCCTAGCTTTTAAAGCTCTTTAATTATAAAACCTTTAAATTTAGTATTGCTATCGACTTTAAGTTTTTTAAATAAACTTTGCAATCTTTTTACTAATAAGATTCTTTATAAGTTTAGCTTTTAGCTATTTAAAGAAGTTATCCTTAGCTAGTACTAAATAGTTATAGCCTTTGTATTCGGGTAGCTTTATAACGTTTATACTAATATAATAAAAAAGAAGAGTAGCTTTTGTAAGAAATAAGGCTTCTTTTTGTCGTTGCTTATACTTATATTAACATATTTTGCAAGAATTGTAATATTTATAGACATTATTATAAGAAACCTCTTAATAATATTTGCATACTAGCCTTATAAAAGTAGTTTCCCGGCCCGAATAGCTAATTTTATTATGTAACTCCTTTATAACTTTTACTTTTTAAGCTAAATTATTAAGAACTAAACGCAAGAAGTACGTTTTGCACTCGTTTTTCTATAATTGCCTATCGCATACGCTATAATTTAGTGCTTCTTTCTTTAATTTACAAAATTTGCCCTTAAATATACCTTTAAGCTTA
>Ga0302325_10034757_pt1 | contig 10309 bp, 10 predicted proteins | sample Palsa_T0_2_FD_201948 | JGI IMG/M metagenome (GOLD analysis project Ga0302325, IMG submission 201948) | Peat permafrost microbial communities from Stordalen Mire near Abisko, Sweden - Palsa_T0_2 | ecosystem: Environmental > Terrestrial > Soil > Palsa > Peat permafrost | place: Sweden: Abisko...
AGCAGACTGGTCGGAATGCTCCTGGCCTGGAAGAGGCCCTTCCCGGGCTCACTCGCGGTCTTATCCGGCAGTTATCTGGCTTCGACAACGCTGGTCACGCGCACCGCCCTGATGCCTGCCTTGATGCTCGAGCAAGAGTGCCTGGCCCGCGAGCCCCAGGCCGCCTAGACCCCCGAACGGTCCGCCGTCCATGCCCGCGGCCGATCCCGCAGAGCGCCGGCCTGGATGGCGGACGGGTCGCAGAACTCCTTACTCCGATTGACACCGCGGCCCGTCGCCTCAGCCTTAGCCCTCCGACAGCACCGGCTTGCCCTTCTCATTCAAAACAACCTGAGCCATCGGTGTGTCGTGGTCATGGGTGAACAGCATTAGCCAGCGTTCGGGGATCGCCCGCCGGTACAGCCGCTTGCGCTCCTCGATGGTTCGCAGCGGGTCAAGATCGTATCCCATCACCCACGTCGGGTCCAGATGGTGCGCCGTGGGGATCAGGTCGCCGACGTAGCACGCATGAGGGCCGTCGGCCGCTGCCGGCCTCGATTCGACCAGCCGCACCGGTTCGATGTGCACCCCCATCATGTGCGCCGTGTGGCCGGGAAGCAGCTCGACCCAGATCCCCGGACAAATCGCCCCGCCGGCCCGTACCGCCTGGTCGTCGAGCAGCGTCATCTGTCCCGATTCGATCAGTGGGTCGTAATTTGGCGAGAGGTAGCTGACGCGATCGCGCTCCAGTTGCAGGCGGCCGTGCGCGACCTCGCCGGAATGGGCGAAATGCCGCGCGCTGGGAAAGGTCGGCGTAACCGTGCCGTCCGGGTTGAGCGTCGTATTCCAGCCGCAGTGGTCGAAGTGAAGGTGGGTGTTGATGACGATGTCCACCTCGGCCGGCGCTATGCCCGCCGCAGCAAGCGATGCCGGAAGCAGCGCCTGGTTCTGGAAGATCTCCTGCATCTTCGGGGGCTGCTTGTTGCCGATCCCCGTCTCGATCAGCACCGTGTGCTGCCCGGTGCGCACCACGACCGAGTTCAGGCCGAGCACAATCCGGTTCTCCGCATCCGCCGGAATGCGCTTCTGCCACAGCGTCTTCGGAACCACTCCGAACATTGCCCCGCCGTCGAGCAGGTAGGTCCCGTCGGTGCAGACGGTAAGGTCGAAATCGCCAACCGCCGCGCGCGCGCGGACCAGCGTGCGGTCTTCAGGGCCGTCAAGAGGGATGGTGGACTGCGGCATCGCGTTGGCTCGACTCCGGTCGCCTGGCTATGCTTCGAGGATCGGGTCAAACGGCAGGCCGGGCGGTGAACAGTGCCGAGCTCGCGCGCAGCCGATACTTACACGACTCGGCATCCGGATTTCCATATCCGGCGAGCGTGGCCACGTTGCCCCTTGCCAACGTTACGCTTGCAAGGGCTGTGCCGCGGCACTGCGGTCCGCGGACCCCGGTCCGTGCTGCTCCATAACGGCGGACGCGTTCGACCCGGCCGCTACGAGCTCCGCAGCCGCCGTCACGGTCTCCGGCGCGGCGGCGCCCGGGGCGCGCTTGTTCTTGAAGCATTGACGACAGAGCACGGGGCGGCCCTGCGTCGGCTTGAACGGAACCGTGGTTACGATGCCGCACTCCGAGCACTCCGTGCGCGTCTCGGTGCGCGAGATACCGGCCGCCGCCGGACCACCTGCCGTCGCGCCCGCGCCCAGCACGCTGCGCCTGGACTTGCACGGCTTGCAGCGCTTGGGATCGTTCTTGAACTGCTTGTCAAGGAAGAAAAGTTGTTCGCCGGCAGTGAAGATGAATTCACCGCCGCAATCTGCACAGGTTAAGAGCCGGTCAACGAAATCCATACACTTCCCCCATCGTGCGGATAAAGATGATCTCGCGGCGCCCAGATTCGCGGAACCGGAGATCGTTCAAGCTTATGATGATGTGATTCGGGACCCGCATCGCCCAGACGCGACGCTTGGTGTGCCAGGCAGAAGCTCTGCTTCAGCATCCGCCTGGTGCCTGCCGATCCGGGGAGGGGGGATCAAGCGGGCAGTTTGCGCAGGCCGCCCGTTCCGCTGGGGCGGGCGACCTGTCGCGGGTTTGAGGAACAGCGCTAGTCCTGTTCCTTACGAATCTTCTTGCGATTCCGCTTGCGAGCAAGCGCCTCTTTCACGCGCTTCTTCTCGCCCGGCTTTAGATAGAAGGAGTGACGCTTCACTTCCTTGATGATATCTTCCGTCTGAACCTTGCGTTTGAACCGACGCAACGCGTTCTCCAGAGGCTCGCCTTCCTGCACTCGAATCTCTGCCAAGGCAATACACCTCCAAACGTCCCAGAATGGGCCGACATCAGAATAGCGCACAATCGTTGCAACGCAACGGAATTCTGTTCGATTTTGACCGTCCCGCGAAAGGCCAGGGCGCCGTCAACGGCCGGCCAGGGGTTCGAGCGTCCGATGCCCGATGCCCGACCCAGGCCCCCGGGCGCGCAGAAGGCGCGTAGAATACGCTGCATGATCCGCCCCTACCAAGGAATCCTGCCCGTCGTCCCTGCGTCCTGCTACGTCGACGTGTCCGCGCAAGTCATCGGCGACGTGCTGCTCGGAGAGCACGCCAGCATCTGGATGAACGCCGTCGTCCGCGGGGACGTCAACTCGATCCGGATTGGCGCAAACTCGAACATCCAGGACTGCGCCGTCCTCCACGGCATGCGCTACGTCTATCCCGTCCTGGTCGGAGAGTGGGTCACTATCGGCCACAACGCCACCGTCCACGGCTGCATCGTCGAGGACACCGTGCTGGTCGGCATGGGCTCCACCATCCTTAACGACGCCCGCATCGGCGCCGGTTCGATCATCGCCGCCGGCGCGGTCATCCCGGAGCACACCGTCATCCCGCCCAACTCGCTGGTCGCCGGCGTGCCCGGCAAAGTCCGCCGCACCCTCGGCGACGCCGACCGGGAGATGATCCTGAAGTACGCCCGCAACTACCTCGATTACACCGCCATCTACCTGAACGAGACGAAGTAGACGGGACGGGCACGCGGCTCCGGAGATGTCCCCCGGGCGCAATCCGCGAATCTTTCGTAACCGCAGCATTTTCTCAAGCGCCAACGCACCCTGTTGTATTGTAGGATCAACTCGAATAACCGAGTTCAGCCCGCATATTCCAGGGCGGCATCCAACCTGCTGGGCCGCAGCCGACAGCGCAGGATGATTGCCCACGGGGGGCTTTCCGATGCAGCATCGTCTCTTGTCGCGCCTCCGCATCGCTCTCCTTCCGGCTCTTTGCTGTGGGCTGGCCTGCGCTTGCGGCATGGCACAGACCACCGCTCCGAGCTCCGTTCCGGCGGCACAGACGGCACCAGATTCCGCAAAACCGCCCCAAACCCTACCCGACTCCCCCAAACCGCCGACGCTGCATCCAAGGCTGCCGCAGACCGCCGAAGAAAAGGAATCCGCGCGCATCGCGGCGCTGGGAAAGATCAACGGCCGCCCCTACGACCAGCCCTCGCACAAGGACCAGTTCATCGACTATCTTCGCGACTCCTACGGCCTTCCCGCACTCGGGCGTGTCACCGTTCGCTCGCTCTACGAGGAGGCGCGCGGCAAGCCCAGCGGATGGGGCCAGGACTTCCCCGGCTTCGCCCAGCGAATGGGCTCGAACGCGGCAATCACGGCCATCAACGGCAACGTCCGGTTCGGCATGGAGACCCTCTTCAAGGAAGACATGAAGTACATTCCGTGCCATGGCTGCTCGGTGAAGAGAAAGATTGGAAACGCCCTGCTTGCCGAGATTACCGCGCGGCACGACGTGAACGGACATCGCTTCTTCACCCTGACACCGGTGGTCTCCGATTTCTCCGGCCCGATCATCGCCAACGCCACCTGGTACCCCAACCACGACCCGATCGGTGGCGTCGTCGCCAGCCGCACCGTCTTCGCCACCCGGGTCGGAGCGCACCTCTTTACCGAATTCGTGTTAGAGCGCCGCCACCACGACCCCAGGCTTGAGGACCACCAGAACGATCCGCGGATTTCCCCGCACCCGTAGCGCCCAGGCGCGCAGGCGCTTCACTTCGCTACACTGAAGATCATGCCTCCGTCGTCCTCTCCCTTGAAAGCTGTCCGCGGCACACGCGACCTTCTGCCTCCGGAGACCGCGCTCTGGAACCGCGTCGAGACGGTCGCGCGCGGTGTCTTCGCACGCTACGGCTTCGGAGAGATCCGCACGCCGATCTTCGAGGACACACAGCTCTTCGCGCGCGGCGTAGGCGAAGAAACCGACATCGTCTCGAAAGAGATGTACACGTGGGAGGACCGTGCGCGGGCGCAGTCGGAGAAGGCGCAGTCGTTGACGCTGCGACCGGAGAATACGGCCGGCGTCGTGCGCGCTTACATCGAGCACAAGCTCGGCGAGCGGGGCGAGTTGCAGAAGCTGTTCTACATCGGCCCGCAGTTCCGACGGGAGCGGCCGCAGCGTGGGCGTTATCGGCAGTTCTGGCAGATCGGCGTCGAGGTGCTTGGGCCGGTTTCGAGCGGAGCGGAAAGCCCGGTGCGCGATGCGGAAGTGCTGGAGATGCTGGCCACGCTGCTGGACGAGCTGGGCATAAAAGACTGGCGACTGGAGCTGAACTCGGTCGGTTCATCGGAAGATCGCAAGCGCTACAACGCTGCTCTGCGCGAGGCGCTCGCGCCGGTGAAGGACCGCATGTGCGAGGACAATCAGCGGCGGGCGGAGACGAATCCGCTGCGCGTGCTGGATTCGAAGGAGCCGGCGGACCAGGAGATTATCGACGCGCTGCCGAAGATCGCGGATTTTCTGGACGCGGATTCAACGGCGCACTTTCAGGCAGTGCGGACGGCGCTGGATGCTTGCGGCGTTGCCTATACAGTCAATCCGCGTCTCGTCCGCGGGCTGGACTACTACACGCGGACGACGTTCGAGTTCACGGTGCTCGACGGCCAGGGCCTCGGCACCCAGAACGCTCTGCTCGGCGGCGGCCGCTACGACGGCCTCAGCGAGATGCTCGGCGGGCCAAAGGCTCCGGGGATCGGCTTCGCCATCGGCGAGGACCGCCTCATCCTGACGCTTCAGGCGCAGGACGGGCGTGAGGGTGTGAATGCCCCCCATCCCGAGTGGATGTGGGCGCAGAAACTGGACGCCTACATTGCGCCGATGGGCGTTGAGCGCAACGCCGCGGCGCTCGCCCTCGGCCGTGAACTCCGCCGCGCGGGGCTCTCGGTCGAAGTAGGCGATGGTAGCTTCCGGCTGAAGAAGAGCTTTGAGGCCGCCGACAAGGTCGCGCGCCACATCATCATTCTGGGCGAGGATGAGGTGACGACTGGGACTGCTACGGTGAAGACGTTCGCCACAGGAGAGCAGGCGAAGGTGGAACTGGCGGCCCTGAGAGCGCACCTCAAGACGATATAAGCGCAATCAGCGCACAAGCTTTTCCATGAGGCATCCACGGAGAATCCGGTGTGGACGGCGATCAATGCTTGGCGATCAATGCTTAAAGAGACGACCGAGTGCACTCAAGATTGTCTCTGGCTTAGCCAGCGCTGCCAATGCCGCCCCCAGGAGGGGCGTAACATACGCGCTCAGGAACTTGCGAAGGGTGCCGAAGTCGAAGGGCCATACGGGAAGCTGGTCGATGACGGACCCCAGCTTGCGAAGCCGATCAATCATCTCTTCATCCTCCTTCTTGATGTCGCCGCTCTGCAACTGCTGACGGAGCCGGTGCAGTTCGACGCGCAGCCGCTGGGCCACTTCGCTCATCAGCTCCGTTTTGGTGCGAAGCATACCCGCACGAAACGGCAGTAGAGGGCCGATGAAGACCAGCGGCCCAAAGATGACATAGGCGATCCCCGCCGCGGCAATCAAACCCGCCACCCCGGAAGTAATATGCAAATACAGAGGATAAAGAAATCCCAGTATGACAATGTTGACGCCGACAACCGTGAGACCGTACTGGTTTCTCAGACCGATCTCTCCGACGGGTCGTAAGCCGCCCGACTGGTCCGGATGGAACGGCAACTCGCTGATCTGGGCGTGCGCAACAACGTCTTTCAAGAGATAGGAGATCCCTATGTTTCGCAGGATGTAGACCGGCACAAGGACATAGAAGAGAAATATGCACCACAAGTACACAAACCCAACGGGGAGCAACTTGCCGTGTCTGGCAATCCAAAAGGGGAGGCATATATAGGTGTGGTAGTTCGACCAGGCAAGGAAGGCTCCCAGGGAGAGCCCGATCACCCGCGCAGCCCGATTGATCTTCCTGAATCTGCTCTTCCACTCCGCGCCCAGAGACGCCGCCTTACGATCTGGAATTATCAATACCCCATCGGCCTGGACTCTGGTCAAGGACGACGCCAGCACACTCTGGTCTCTTAGCGTCAATGACAACAACACAGGGAAGGTAACCAGGAACATAAACGCCACGTTCCAGTCGTACAGAAACGGCAGGCTGACTTCCGCCGTGCGAGAAGCAATTGGCAATGAACTCCATCGAGCGGCGACGAATAGCGGCAGATAGGTAGAGGCGACTGCCGCTATCCAGGTCTTGAACACGGATGGAGCACCCGTCGCCGGACTCAACAGATAGCGGCACGAAAGGCGATGAAGCCACGATCCGGCGGCGGTATCGATTTCAATCGGTTTGACCGGAGGATTGAGTGCCGTCGAACTGTCATCGGATAGCGCCGATGTTGATCGGGATAGCGCCGATGTCGATCGTTTGTTCATGAAAGTACCTCGTTGTCCCGCAACCCGCACCATCGTCAATGGACCGGGCCGCATGGCCGATCCGGGGTCTCATTCGTGATTGCCCTATCTTCCTACCCTCGAGAGCATTGATTCAAGAGAATAATCGCCCCTAACTTATACCGCGCACCCCGTCGGGCACTGTCGCCGGCCCTTCGCCCAGGTATGTTTCGTACAATAGGTAGATTGTGACTTTAGACTTTCTGGGTAGTTTAGAGCGGACGCAGATGTGTGGAGAGCTTCGCGCGGAAGACGCGGGGCAGGACGTTGTGCTGATGGGTTGGGTGAACCGGCGGCGCGACCATGGCAACCTCATCTTCCTGGATGTACGCGACCGTTCCGGAATCACGCAGGTCGTGTTCGATATCGACAAGGGCGAAGCGGCCCACGCCAAAGCTGAAGCGGCGCGTCCGGAGTACGTCGTCGCGGTCAAAGGGAAGGTCCGCCGGCGGGCGGCAGGCCTCGAAAACCCGAACATGCCGACCGGCGAGATCGAAGTCGTCGCCAGCCAACTGCTGCTTCTGAACGAGGCGAAGACGCCGCCTTTCTCGCCCGCGGAAGAGGCGATTGGGAATGAAGAGGTGCGGCTGAAGTACCGCTACCTCGACCTGCGGCGGACCGAGATGCAACACCACTTCGCGCTGCGCAGCCGGGTGGCGATGGCCATTCGCAACTACCTGGTGGGCGAAGGATTTTTGGAGATCGAGACGCCGTTCATGACGCGGTCGACTCCTGAAGGAGCCAGAGATTATCTGGTGCCCAGCCGCGTCCATCCGGGGCATTTCTATGCGCTGCCGCAGTCGCCGCAGATCTTCAAGCAGATCCTGATGATCTCCGGCTTCGACAGATATTTCCAGATTGCCCGCTGCTTTCGCGACGAAGACCTGCGCGCGGACCGCCAGCCGGAGTTCACCCAGGTCGACCTGGAGATGAGCTTCCCCCAGCAGGAGACGGTCTTCCGCGTGGTCGAGGGCTTCCTGACCGCGGCGTTCGCGACGGCCGGCATCTCGCTCACCACGCCGTTTGTCCATATGACCTACGACGAGGCCATCAAGAACTATGGGATCGACAAGCCGGATATGCGGTTGCCGGCGATGGTGTCCCTGACCGGGATTCTGACGCCGGAGCTGCGAGCGGCGCTGAAGATCGAGCAGGCATTGCCGGTGCTCGGGTTTGTGATTCCCGGTGCCGGCGAGCTGAGCGGCACCGCGCGCAAGTCGCTGGTCAGCGAGGTCCGCGCGAGCTTCGGCGACTGCGGTCTCGACCTTCTCGACGTGCCGCGCCTTCGCACCAACGCCGACTTCGCGCCGCTGGCAGACGCGATCTCGGACGCGCTCGCGGCGGGCACAGACGTGGACGCCCTCACGGCCGACGACCTCCTCGTCGTGGTCACGCCGAAGCTGGGCACGCCGGCGAAGTGGAACTATGATCCGCAGTGGATATGGAAGCGCGTGGGCGCGCTGCGGCTGCAGCTTGGCGCGAAGTTCGCGGACAAGCATGGGCGCTTTGCGAAGACAGGCACCGAGGCCGATTTCAAATTTGCCTGGGTCACCGACTTCCCCATGTATGAGTGGGACGAAGAGGCGAAGGTGTGGAATGCCGCGCACCATCCGTTCACCTCGCCGCACGAGGAAGACATCAAGGCCGGCCGGCTCACCAGCGACAAGGGTGCAGTCCGCGCGCTGGCGTACGACATCGTGCTGAACGGCACCGAGCTTGGCTCCGGCTCCATCCGAATCCACCGCCAGGACGTGCAGGCGGAGATATTCCGTTCGCTCGGTATGTCGGACGCAGAGGCCAAAGAGCGCTTCGGCTTCTTCCTCGACGCGCTCGAATACGGCACTCCTCCGCATGGCGGCATCGCGCTCGGCCTCGACCGCATCGTGATGATCCTCGCCGGCGCCACCAGCCTGCGCGAGGTCATCGCCTTCCCCAAGACCGCCAAGGCGATCGACCTGATGGTCGACGCGCCCACACCGGCCACCGAGCAGCAACTGCGCGAACTTCATCTGAGAATCGCCAAGCGCAGTTAGAGCATTTTTACTGATACTATGAACCGGCAAGGGCTTACGGGTGCCGTTTTTCCTGGTAAAAAACGGCGTCGAGGCTCGAAGCCCTGCAAACACCCTCAGTAAAAATGCCCTAGCCGCAAGTTCGATTCGACCAGCGACTAGTTCATCCAGCGCTTGTCGTTGGGGTCTCTCTTCTCGTCCGGGTCGACGAAGCGGCCATCCTTGTCGAAGTGGACCTTGCGGCCCTGTTTGCCCATGTAGACCTCGAACTTGCGCGCCGCCCGCCGCCGCTTGGCGCGATAGTACGCGTTGCGCAGCCCGTAATACTGCTCGCTGACTCCGAATGCCAGCCCCCGGCGCGGGGCGAAGCGGACATACAGATATCCGCACAAGGCGCCTGAGAGTTGCAGCAGCGCGCCAAATTCGTCGTCGTCCTTCAGCAGGATCGCCACCGCAATGAGAATGTAGATCGCGACCATGTACTTGGCGCGGATGCGGAAGAGAAAAAACAGCAGGAACTCCTGGTCGCCAAAGCGCATCCCAATCGCGATCAGCAGACCGAAGATGCCGGCCCACGCTCCGAGCGCCTGGCCGTCCGGGCGCAGAGAAAGAACGGCCGTGAACGAGATCGCCGACGCAATCAGCGCGCCTCCGACCACCGAGCTGAAGTAGAGTTCCCCCAGCCATCGGCTTCCGTAGGCCCCCTCCAGCATCGAGCCGCAAAACCACAGCGTAAGCATCCCGAAGAGAATATCGAGCAGGCCCAGCTGAAAGAACGAATAGGAGGCCAACTGCCAGAGTTCACCGTGGACTACGGCCGAGGGCCGCAGCAGAAAGTGGTACAACAGAAACTTTGCCAGGGCCGGCGCAAGCCATTGCAGGACCTCGTAGCCCAGAAAAACCCCGACATTGGCCAGCACCAGACGGCGCACCGTCCCGGCAAATGGGGGAAAGGTCATCGTTACGTCGCTGGAGCGGGCCATACTTCTCCTTGATCCAACTTCATTTCACCACATTCCCGCGTCCGGGGAATAACATGGATGTATTGTCGATGATCCCCCAGGGTTGAGACCGATGGTTTGTGGGAATCGTAAGCTTGACGTACCGACGGGCCGCTACTAAAACTATCGAAGGCGGGTGTGCCGTTGCGTACGTGCCGATCTTGGGTCTGGTTGTGGCTGTGGGGCGGGTGGCGTGAAGTGCCCTTGGGCGTCCCTGGGCCGAATCCAACCTTTTTAAGCTACGGAGGCTCCTATCATGGCTGTTGTCTGTCCTGAATGCGATAACCCGATTACCGTCGATGCCGATGACGTAGAAGAGGGCGAGACCGTGCAGTGCGACGAGTGCGGGACCGAGCTGGAAGTGGTCTCCATCGATCCGCTGGAACTCGCCCCCGTGGACGTCATCGGCTACGACGACGAGGACGATGCCCACAGTGTCGACGAGGACGAAGAGTAGGGTGGCCGGCGGACCGGAGCCGCTGGAGGCGTGGCCGCGTATAGTTGCATATATGACCCCTCTCGCCCGTCCGCGGAACCCCCTCGGCCGCTTTGTCCGCG
>Ga0302325_10034758_pt1 | contig 10308 bp, 7 predicted proteins | sample Palsa_T0_2_FD_201948 | JGI IMG/M metagenome (GOLD analysis project Ga0302325, IMG submission 201948) | Peat permafrost microbial communities from Stordalen Mire near Abisko, Sweden - Palsa_T0_2 | ecosystem: Environmental > Terrestrial > Soil > Palsa > Peat permafrost | place: Sweden: Abisko...
GCCGCGCGCACGGTGGCCTTCGCACTGGAAGCCGGTGCGACCGAAGCCGACGCGACCGTGACGACCGCGCAGCGGTTCTCCACGGAAGCACGCGCGGCGACGGTCGCCAAGCTCGAGCAATCGACGGGGCACGCCCTCACGGTCCGCGCGTTCGTCGACGGAGCCAAGGCGACGCTGTCGACCACGGATCTCAGTACGGACAGCGTCCGCGCGCTCGTTCGTGAAATCGTGGAGAGCGCGCGCTTCGTGGAGCGCGATCCCCTCGCCGGGATACCGCTAACCGTCGAGCAGCCGACTCCGGGCGACGCGCTCGAGATCTACTTCGCCGAGGTCGCGGCCCGAGACCCTGCGCAAAAGATCGCCGACGCGCAGGCGATGGAAGCGGCCACGCGCGCGTATGACGCGCGCATCGACAACTCGTCCGGCTCGCGCGTGAGCGACGCGAGCATCACGGTCGCCCTCGCGAACTCGAACGGCTTCGCCGGCGCCTATCGGGCGACCAGCGTCCTTCGCGCGACGAGCCCGATCGCCCGCGACGGCGCGAATCGCCGGAACGCCTCGTACGGCTCGGCTGCCCGCGGCTACGCCGACTTGGAGAGCGTCGAGTCGATCGCGCGCGAGGCCGCGCGCAGGGCCGTCGAGATGTGCGGCGCGCGCAAGCCGGGGACGATGCGCCTTCCCGTGATCTTCGAGCGAGACGTCGCGGCGGCGGTCCTCGGCGACGTGTTCGGCGCGCTGAGCGCGGCCAACGTCGCAAACGGCAACTCCTTTCTCGTCGGCCGGATCGGCGATCGCATCGGCAGCGACCACGTCACGATCCTCGACGACGGGCTCCTCCGGCGCGGCCTCGGAACGTCGCCGTTCGATGCCGAGGGAACCCCGACGAGAACCACGACGGTCTTCGAACGCGGCGTCCTGCGCACGTACCTCTACGACACGTACTACGGACGCAAGCTGGGGAGCGCCAGTACCGGCAACGCGGCGGGCGGGAGCATCGGCCCGAACAACTTTTACCTCGCGCCCGGTACGGGGACGTTCGACGAATTGATCGCGTCGACGGCCCGCGGGATCCTCGTTCTCGACACGATCGGGTTTTCGACGGAGTCGGTCACCGGGACGTACAGCAGGGGCGCGCGCGGCATGATGATCGAGAACGGCGAGCCCACGTACGCGATCGACGAGTTCACGATTGCGGGGCATCTCCCGACGATGCTCGCTGCGATCGACGCCGTCGCGAGTGACTTGCGCTTCGACGGTGCGATCGTGTCTCCGTCGTTTCGCGTCGCGGAGATGACCGTCTCGGGCCAGTAGCGGCCGGGCACCGCGCGAACGGGACCGGCCGCAGAGTCTAGCCGGAGTTCAGTTGCGCGTCTTCGCGTCTTCGCGAACGATATTGGCAAGGGCCAAACTGAGAGCGCCCATGTTGACCGCGGTGTCGCGGATCGGCTTCACGAGATCGGATTTGCGCTCGAGGGCCGCCAGCGTCTCTTCGAGGTGCCGCCGCGTCCAAGCGATCGTTGCGGTTTGCTCGTCGAGCGTCTTCGTCACGGGCCGGTCCGTGTGCGCGAGTTGCGCGCTGGTGTGCGTGAGCACCAGATCGCCGCCCGGTGCGACCGCACGGCGCAGAACGACCGCGAGTACGGCGGCGACGACGGCGAGCACGAGGCCGACGGCCAGTGCGGCGAGCGGAAGCCCGATCGCGATCGCGAGCTCGGCAACTGCTGCTGCGGTCAGGCAGACGAGGGCGAGCGCGCCCAGGGCGAGAGCGAACACGAACGACCACGTCGCCCGGACGAAGCCGCCGCGCTTCTGCGCGAGTTCCGTTCGTACGAGATCGTACTCTTCTTGCGCGAGATCGACGATGTCGCGGAAGAGCCGTATGAGCAGCGATCGCGCCGCCTGCGAGCGCAGTTCGTTGGGCTGGGCGTGGCCGTTGCCGTCCATGGGAGAGCCTCCAAGTCGTACCGTGATGCGCCCGAAACTGCCGGCGATGGCGTTCGCGTCGGGCGTGTCCGGTGTGCTGGGAGGTTTGCCCAGTCAGCGCGGACGCAAAACCAAGAGCGACTCCTTGCTTGCTTCTCGCACGGTGTCGACGCGTGCTGTCCCGAGAGACGCAGCGAGGCCCCGCTCTCGCAGCGGGGCCTCGCGCAGTCGCTCGCCTGGAACCAGCTCCCGTTAGTTCTGGGCGAGTTCGAAGTCGATCGTGATGCCTTGCGGCACCGTCTGGCCGTTGAGTGGCGACGCGAACGTCAGCACGCCGTTCACCGGCGATCCGATCTGCTGCGGGAATCCGCTGACCAGGATGCCGAGCGCGTAGGCGTACAGCGCGTAGGTTTTCGACGAAAGCAGCTTCTTGTTGGAGATCGTCGACTTCGACGAGGTGTTGTTGAACGTCACGGATCCGCCCGTGCTGTTGCCGGTTGCCTGAACGAATGCCAACACCGTCTTACCGGCGGGCGTCGGAACGTTGCCGGGATTCTTGGTCGTCGTGATCAGCGTGACGGTCGTCTTGGCCGGCGCGTTGTTTTTTCCGTACGAGACCTTGCCCTTGTAGCCGGAGCACGTGGGCAACGTGAGGCTGCCGCCACCCGCTGCCAGGTCCTGCGTCGACTTCTTCCCGCACGCATCCGGCGAGAGGAGTTCGGCCTGATCTTGGATCGACGTCGTTTGGTCGGATCCCATCGGCGGCGTGAGCGGGGTCGTCGCGCTCTTGCCGGCGCAGCCCGCGCCGAACGCAATCGCACTCAGGAGGGCGCCCGTCGAGACAAGGCGGGAGACGTTTCGTAGCACTTCGGAGCACCTCATATAGGAGAATTGGGTTACGGAAGGCTGCGCCGCGGGCGCACGGCTCACGTAACGGGACGGCTGGTGCTTTGGACGTGCAGGGCCCGATTCCCCCTTGAGACTGGACTCACTAGTCAAATCAAAAAGAGAGCCGGGTCACACAATGACCCGGCTCTCGCGGATGCCTGGTGGGCGGGCTACCGGCGCAAGCTCGCCTGCGCCGGGACGCACGAACTTGGGACGCCTTGCGTGACGACGGTGTCGATGTTGACGCCCGTCGGCAGCACGCCGCCGGTGGCCTGGAGCCCCTGCGCCGTGAGCGGCGAAGGATAGCTCAGCACGCCGCCCGTCGGCTGACCGGCGATCTGCGGTGCGTCCTGGATCACGAACGAGCCGATGTACGCGCACAGCGCATACGTGTCGGCACCGATCAGGGTCGAGCTCGCCAGGGTCGCCAGCTGGCTGCCGCTGTTGAACTTGACCTGCTGCCCCGTCTTGGTCCCGATCTCAACGCGCGTGTAGAAGACCGGCGTGCCGCCGTTCGGCGCGGGGACCCCATTGATGTTCTGGACGCTGGTGGTGAACGTGATCGTCATTCCACCCGGCGCGTCGTTGGTTGCGTAGCCGACGGTGCCGCTGAACGTACAGATGTCCGGCAGCGTCAAGTTGCCGCCCGAGGGGCTCAACGGTTGGGTGTTCTGATTGCTGCCGAGGCACGGACTTCCGGTCGGCGTCGGCGTCGCGCTCGGCATCGCGGTCGGAGTCGGCGACGGCGTCGGCTTCTTCGTCGGAAGGGGAGTCGGCGTGAACGTGGGCGTCGGCGCCGGGCTCGGCGTGCGTAGCCCAAGCGGCGCCACCGACGACGAGTTGCTGCTCGTGTTGCAGGCGGCCGCCAAAACGACCGCGCCGATCACGCAGCCGGCATACAGCGAACGTAGAACCGTTGTGCTCAAGGATCCATCCTCATCGCAGCAAGAGATTGGCTGCTATGGTTCGGACGAGGCCTGCGTGGGCCTTCGTGGGCGGGCCGAGCATGGGAGAACGAGCCTGGCAGGCAGATGCGCCGCCTTTTTCGCGGCCTCCCTAGGACCCTAGGCGGGCCTGGGGCAAGCTTTCGAGCATGGTCGCACCCATCGGGTTCACGCTCATCATGCGCCTCGACATGCCGAGCAGCCCGGGTGCGTTCGGCGCACTCGCGGCCGCCATCGGCGACGCGGGAGGCAGCGTCGGCGCGGTCGACATGCGGGCCGCGGGCCGGACGACGGTCACGCGCGACGTGACCGTCACCGTTCCCTCGGACCAGGTCGCGCACGCGGTGCGCCTGGCCGTCGAGCGGCTCGACGGCGTGCGCATCGGGTTCGTGTCGGACAACACGTTCTTGGCGCACCTCGGCGGCAAGATCCGCATCGAGCCGAAGATCCCGGTAAAGACTCGAGGCGATCTCTCCGTCGTCTACACCCCAGGCGTCGCGCGCGTGTCCATGGCAATCGCCGCCGATCCCGCAAAGGCGTTCCAACTGACCATCAAACGCAACACGGTCGCCGTCGTCACCGACGGGTCGGCCGTGCTCGGTCTCGGTGACATCGGGCCCTACGCGGCGGCTCCGGTGATGGAAGGCAAGTGCATGCTCTTCCGGCAGTTCGCCGACGTCGACGCGTTTCCGATTTGCCTGGACACCAAGGATCCGGACGAGATCGTCGAGACGGTCGTGCGCATCGCGCCGATCTTCGGCGGCATCAACCTCGAGGACATCTCCGCCCCGCGCTGCTTCGAGATCGAGCAGCGCCTGGCCGACCGGCTGGACATTCCGGTCATGCACGACGACCAATACGGGACGGCGATCGTGATCATGGCCGGACTCATCAACGCGGCCAAGGTCGTCGGCAAGCGGATGGAAGATCTCACGATCGTCGTCGTCGGCAGCGGCGCCGCCGGGACCGCGACGATCAAGATGCTGCTCGCAGCGCACGTCCGCGACGTGATCGCGGTCGATCGCGCGGGCGCGATCAACCGCAACGATCGCTACGACAACGTCTATTGGACGTGGCTCGCGGAGCACACGAACCGCGAGAACCGCAGCGGCCCGCTCTCCGAGGTGCTGCGCGGCGCCGACGTGTTCGTCGGGGTCTCCGCACCCGGCGTTCTGAGCGTCGAGGGCGTGCGCGCGATGGCACGCGACCCGATCGTATTCGCGATGGCGAATCCCACGCCGGAGATCATGCCCGACGTCGCGGCGCCGTACGTTGCCGTCATGGCGACCGGCCGCTCCGACTTTCCCAACCAGGTGAACAACCTGCTCTGCTTTCCGGGGATGTTCCGTGGAGCGCTCGACTGCCGGGCCTCGCGGATCACCGACGGCATGAAGCTCGCCGCGGCCGAGGCGATCGCCGGCATCATCCCGCCCGATGAGATCGGTGCGGAATACGTCGTCCCGAGCGTGTTCGATCCTCGCGTCGTCGACGCCGTCGCGAAGGCGGTCATTGCCGCCGCAACCGACGACGGCGTGGCGCGCCGCTTCACGACCCTGGCCGACGGCGACGAGGCGGCCGTAGTGTGAGATCGCTTCCGCGGCTTGACGCCGACCTGCTCCGGCTCGGGCCCGCATCGCTCGTCTTCGACGGGCGCGCGCGGTCGCTCGAGTTCGGGGGCGCGCGCGTGCCGCTCACGCAGCTGGAGTTCGAGCTCCTGCGTTGCCTCGGCGAAGTGAACGGGCGTCTCCTGACGCGCGCGCAGATCCTCGACCGCGTGTGGAACGACCGTTCCGGGATCCGCACGAGAACGGTGGACGTGCACGTCGCCGCGCTGCGCAAGAAGCTGGCCGACGTTCGCGCGCCGCTAGCGATCGCGAGCGTGCGCGGCGTCGGGTATCGTCTGGACCGGTCGTGAATCTGCAACTCGATCCGACGGACCGCCGGCCGCTCTACGTCCAAATCGCCGACGGGATCGCGAGCCGCATCGAACGAGGCGAGCTCGCGTCGGAGGACCGTCTGCCGGCGATGCGGTCGCTTGCGGAAGAGCTCGGGTGCGCCCTCGTGACCGTCTCGCAAGCCTACGACGCCCTCGCGGCACGTGGCCGCGTCGTCTCGCGGGTCGGAAAGGGGACGTTCGTCGCGCCGGGGCGAGCGGCGGTGGCCGTTCCGGAGCGCCGCTGGGACCCCGCGGTCGGTGCGCACGCCCGTGCGCGCATGGACGCCGTGCTCGAACGCCTCGCGCGCGCCTCCGGGCCCGGGACAATTTCGCTTGCGACGGGCCACCCCGCGCCGCAGACGTTTCCCCTGGCGGAATTCGGCCGCTGCGTCCACCGCACGTTGCTCGAAGACCCACCGGAGCGCATGCAATATACGCCGGGCAGCGGCGACCCGCAGCTGCGCGAGACGCTGGCGGCCGCGCTGCGCGAACGTGGCGTCGCGGCCGACGCCGCCGACGTGATCGTCTGCTCCGGCGCGCAGCAGGCAGCCGACATCGTGGCGTCCGCGCTCGTGGAACCGCGGTCCGTAGTGGCGGCGGAGAGCCCGAGCTACGCCCCGGCACTCTCCGTGTTCGACGCGCGCGGCGTCTCGTACGTCGAGCTCGCCGCGGACGACGACGGGCTGCGCGTCGACGATGTCGAGCGCGTGTTCGCCGAATACCGCCCGCGGATCTTGTACGTCAATCCGTTCGCGCAGAACCCGATCGGCCGCATCCTCCCCGAGCGCCGAGCGCGGCGCATCGTCGAACTCGCCCGCCGCTACGACGTGCTCGTGCTCGAGGACCAGACGGGCTGGGTGTTCACGTACGACACCGCCCCGCCGGCGCCGCTCGCCGCCTACGACACGGACGGTCGCGTGGTCCTGATGGAGAGCCTCTCCAAGTCGGTCTTCCCGGCCCTGCGCATCGGATACCTAGCAGCGAAGGCCGGCGTCCGCGGTCCACTCGAGTCCGCAAAGATGCGCACCGACTCGTTCACGTCGACGCTGACGCAGCGCGCGCTGTGGCGCTTCCTGTCGTCGCAAGCCTATCCGCGCCACCTCCGCGCGGCGCGTGCGCTATACCGGGCGCGCCGCGACGCGTTCGTCATGCGCCTGGCCGAGGCGCTTCCGTGGGCAGACGTGCGCCAGCCGGAGGCGGGGATTTCCCTCTGGCTCCGGCTGCCGCCGCGCATCTCGACGGCGGCGGCCTTCGACGAGTGCGCGCGCGAGGGGGTCCTGGTGCTCCCCGCCGATCCCTCGTTTCCCACGGGCTCGGGACCGGCGGCGCTGCGCCTGTCGTTCGGCGATCTGGACGAGGACACGGCGGCGGAGGGCATCCGCCGGCTGGCGCGAGCCCTCGGCCGCTGCATGGGCTAGCACAAGCAAACCTGGCCGCAGGGCGACGGCCGTTCGGGCCCGTAACGCCCTCGCCGTCCTTCATGCGATACTCCTCGACCGTCGCTCACTCGGCGCCGCCCCCCAAGCCGGTGCCGCCCGCCTGGCGATTCGCCGCCCCCATTCTCGCGCTCGCCCTCCTGGCAGCCGCGCAGCAACCGGAGTACGTCCGCTTGACGATCAGCGCGCCGGCTGGTTCGCGGCCCGCAGGACCGCTCGGCGCGGGCTCGGCGTCGGCCGCCATCCTGCCCTCCGGTCAGATCGTCGATCCGTTGGGCCGCAGCGTCCAAGTCGGCGCGACGGTTTCCGGCTTCGCTATCGTCCCCGGCGGGCGCTACGCCGTCATCGCCGGCGGCGCGGGCGCGGCGGCAGGCGGGTCGCTGACGGTCGTCGACACGCGCTGGATGGCGCTCGTCAGCCGCTACGCCGTGCCGCAGCCGGTCACGGCCGTCACGGCGGTGCGCGACCCGGCGAACCCTGCAAAGACCCTCGTGCTCGCGACCGCCGGCGCAGCGAACGCCGTCGACGTGCTGACGCTCGAGCCGGGCGGGCAACTCGTCCCGGACGCGAAGCCCGCGGTGCCCATCCCGCCGCCGCTCGACGAAGCGCTCGGGAATTTCGGGTGGGCCGTTCCGGCGACGATTCTCCCATCGCGCGACGGCCGGCATGCGTACGTCGTGAACCTTGCGGGCGCGTCGGTCGTGACGGTCGACGTGGCAACGAGGGCCGTTGTCGGCGTGGCCACCAGCGTCGGCTTCGCCCCCTATGCGGCCGCCATCGCGAGCGGCAGCCTCCTCGTGGCAAACGAGGGCCTGATGCTGGGCCGCGCGCTCGCGCCGGCCGCCACGGTTCCAACGTTCGCGCTGCCGTCCTATGAGCCGGGCCGGTCGTCGTCCCTGAGCGTCGTGGCGCTCGAGCGCGCCGGCGGCACGGGTGACGAGGTCGCGGCGCTGCCGCTCGACGGTCCGACCGATGGCGTCCGTGCGGTCGGCGGGGCGCAGCCGGCGGCGATCGCGACGACGCCGAACGGTGCGTACGCGTTCGTCGCGATGGCCGGAGTCGATCGCATCGCCACCGTCTCGCTGCGCGGTCGACCGCAGGTCGTCGGTGGAACCGAATTGCGATTGTACGGAGGCGGCCCGTACGGAACGCAGCCGGTGGCGCTCGCCCTCGCCCGAACCGGGACCACGCTCTTCGTCGCCCTTGCCGGCGTCAACGCGGTCGCGGTCCTCGATGCGCGCGACCCGCGCCACCTGCACCGGCTCGGCCTCCTTCCGACGGGCTGGTGTCCGACCGCGCTCGCCCTCTCGAGCGACAGCCGCCGGCTCTTCGTCGCCAACGCGCGCGGTACGGAAAGCGGCTCCGCCGCAGAGAGCGGCAGCTTCGAGCGTATCGACCTGGAGCGCACGGTGTTGCGGCCGGCGACGATTCGCGCGCTGGCCGACCTGCGCTCGCACGCTCCCGCGCAGGCGGACACGATCGTTCCGCAGCTGTTCGCGGCGGAACCGAGTGCCGCGATCAAGCACGTGGTCCTGATCCTCGCCGGCGACCGAACCTTCGACGCGATGCTCGGAGACCTCCGCGGCAGCGACCCACGCGTCGCCGCCGCAGCAGCGCCCGCACTCGTGCGCTTCGGCGCCGAGGTCACGCCCAATCTGCACGCGTTGGCGCAGTCATTCGGGATCGCCGGGAATTTCTACAACGACGCGCCGCGCGCAACCGACGGCGATGCGCTCGTCCTCGGCGGCATGCAGAGCCCGTACGCGGCGCGCGTCGACGCCGCGGGTATCGTCTGGCCTGCCGCCTCCGGTGTCTCGCCGGATGACTATCCGCGCGCGGGGTACCTCTACAACTCCCTCGCTGCGCGCCACGCCGCATTTCGCGACTACGGCGTGTTGATCGACGTTCCGGGATCGCGTAGCGGCATCTACCACCTCGACGTGCCGGCGCTTGCGGCGCTCGCGGGAAACGTGGACCTGCGGTTCGCCGGTGACGATCCCAGCGTGTCGAACGCCCCGCGCGCGGACGAGTTCGTTGCCGACTACGGCCGCGTCGCCGACGCTGCGCGCGTCGGCGATCCCGGGCACGTCACGCCCGCGTTCGTTTCGGTGCGGCTCGCGAGCGTCGTTGCGGGATTCGCGGAGCGCGATACGATCGCGGACCAGGACCGCGCGCTCGGGCGCATCGTCGACGACATCTCGCATCAGCCGTCCTGGGCATCGACGGCGATCTTCGTCGTGCCGGAAGCGGCGACTCGGGGAGGGGACCACGTCGACCCGCACCGCAGCTATGCGCTCGTCATTTCCCCATACGCGAAGCGTGGCTATCTGGGCATGCGTCATCTCTCCACGGCAAGCGTGCTGAAGACGGAGGAGGAGTTGCTCGGCCTGCCGGCACTCTCGCTCGCGGACGCGCTGGCGACGGACATGAGCGATTTCTTCGCACCCGAGTTCGATGCAGCGCCCTACGACGCGCGCGGCACCGGCAAGCGGGCTGCGGGCCCCGGCGGCGAATGAGCCGTGCCGTGGTAGCGCAGCGGGAAACGATTTCCTCGCCCTTCGTCGCACACGATGCGGGCAAGCTCGGCGCGGCGCTCGTCGTGCAGCCGTCGTTCGCGCTCGAGTCGGCGGCGCCGGTTCAAGGCGAGAGTAGCCCGATCGCCGAGCGGGCGATCGAGCAGCACGGGCTGCTCGTGGCGCGGCTGCGCGCGAGCGGTGCATCGGTCGTCGTGCTGGACGCGGATCCGGAACTCCCGCTCGGCTTCGCCGTTGCCGACATCGCCGTGGCGTTCGCGTCGGGCGCCGTTCTGATGCGGCCGACAAACCCTGGCCGCCGTCGCGAGGTCGCGCGCGTCGAATCCGCGCTGCGCGGCGCCGGAGTTCCGATCGTCGGCTCCATCGAACCGCCGGGTCTGCTCGACGGCGGCGACGTCGTCGTTGCCGGAGACGTCGTCTACCTCGCCGTCCCCAAGGATCGGGCGTCTGCCGTCGGCGTGGCGCGATCGGTACGGGGAAACGAAGCGGGGCGCGCGCAGCTTGCCGCGATCGCGCGGGGCATGGGCCTCCGCGTCACGAGCGTCACGATCGGCGGCGATGTCCGCGGCCTGCGTTCCGTGGCGACCTTCGTCGACCGTACGACGATCGTGATCGCGCCCGGCGTCGTCGACGCCAGCGCCTTCGGC
>Ga0302325_10034760_pt1 | contig 10308 bp, 8 predicted proteins | sample Palsa_T0_2_FD_201948 | JGI IMG/M metagenome (GOLD analysis project Ga0302325, IMG submission 201948) | Peat permafrost microbial communities from Stordalen Mire near Abisko, Sweden - Palsa_T0_2 | ecosystem: Environmental > Terrestrial > Soil > Palsa > Peat permafrost | place: Sweden: Abisko...
ATAATACGCATCCTGCGTGAGCCACGGCTCTAAGACCAAGGAAAGCAGGGAAGAAGTCAGGGAGAACGTAGTTGGTAGAAGCCATTCCCGTACAATCAGCTCTAATGCGATCAAGATTTGGTCAAAGGACCGCACAAAAGTCGCATGGGTTCAACCAACAAATTGGAGCTGCAGACACGTTGCTAAGATTCATTATGTGAGGATTGGACTGGAGGGTTGTGATCTCTGAAGTTCTAGGCGACTTCCGGTGGGGTTTCTCAGGCAGGGCAGCGAGGTAGTTTGCAATGATTTGGGCGAGGAAGCGGTAGCCTTTAGCTGAAGATGAATCGAGTAAACACCAGGTTTGAGCTGCGAAATTTATCTACGAGAAATCTGGGATAGGGCAGCATTACGAAGCAAGAGGCTTTCGCCCCATAGCAAATCACGGCAACACAATCTTTTGAGACCCTCGTGGTCGTTAAGTGCGGATAGCTCCGAGGGCGTCAGACCGCCACTAGCTGTGTATTGTTCACACGCGGTAATTCTCGCTTAATAGCCAGATCCCCCCCCTTGTAACGACTGTTATCTACCTTCTCTACTTTTAGCCAAGTTAAATACCAAGTAATATCCCTGCCTTTATCCCTTCGTCTGGTGAGACATGTCCCGTGCTTACAGTAGAAATCCTGGTGTTATTTTATATGAAAAATATTGCTAGGGCAGGAAGGTTGATGAAAGGATGGGTTCTTGGTATTGCGTATTACGACTTGTGGTATCTAAGCCATCTAAAAATCAACACTTAATATTTGATCCCTTCTGGATCCTAGTTGTTGAACATTAGACTTACCTTGATCCAAGAGCTACCATTTAATGTGTGGAGCTCCGTTTCCAATGCTGTGAGCAGACGCGAAAGCTCTCGACCTCGAGCTCGAACCCACTTGGGGAACGCTATTTACAGGATATCAACTCAAAGCAGAAATACGTAGATTTTCCCCATCTACAATACCACCGCCGTGACCCTAAATCCTGACTCAAGTTCAGGCGTTGCTACAGGACGCCTGTTTCCAATGCCGTCTAGACTCTAGACTCCAATATGGATAAATTAAATGCCTTGGATCATTGAACTTAAAACGAAGCGGATGTAACTCCTATTCCCTCATCTCACCCCAGAAGCTATGCTCATTCTCATCGGGCTGGAGCAAAAGGGAGGATATATGGTCTGCTCGCGGGTAAGTACGTGTGCAGACAGCATGGAGCAAAGCATTATCGTAAGAAAGCTAGACTTACCATAGGGCTCCTCGTCCCCTGGACTAAGCGTCCCAGATTGACTTGGCAGCCAACCTTCAAGGTTAATATCTAAAGGACTATCAGATGGGTAAGATGCTCGCCCAACAAAAGTCCTCGATAATCCCAATGTAGGGCCGCTATTCTGCTCAACCGAAATCCTGAGATTTTGGAAATAAGAGCTCTCGGCCGCCGGATCTGAATCCGTTACAGACGCTGAAGACGATATGGAGGGCGCGGGAGGTGCCGAGCTTGGAGAGGTCGTGGCTGAGAGGCCTGAAACTAATTGTCGTTGAAGGTTTTTGATCAGAATCGAATACTTGCGAGCAAACGGATTTCTCTGGCCACAGAGTTCGAGGATTTGAATCGAGGCGTCGATTGCGGCGAGCTCGCGAGACTGATCATACGTTCCTAGCATTCCATATCCACCCCCACCTTGCTTTAGTTTCCAGACAGTCGCAAGAATCATAACATGGGCTGCATTGATTAAGAAAAACCTGTTGGGGCGTCAATTCCGTACAGTGAGACCGGGGAAGTCATAATTAAAACGCACACTGGCATGAACGACTTCTTTGGTGTAATTGATGAACCCAACATTGCAGTAGCGCTATTGATCAGGCGAGATGCATAGTCAATGCTGAATTCAGACATTAGTCTTATTCACGTGGAGGCAAATGCTTCATTGATCGGATTCGATAGAGTTACGTACCACAAAGTCGCTTCAGACGATATCGCTGATACAATAGGGCCCCCAAAGTTACTTGACGTCTTCATTTTCAACGCCCTCAACAAGAAAGGCCTTGTGACCAACGTCCACGCCCCTAGGTGCATAAAATGTAAATTGAACTGAAATTGTGTTAGATAAATGCCGAACACTTTCTGCTTCAAAACTAACGGTGGCTTCAGCCTGGTCCCTGGGGGAATTTGGAACTTCGCCCAATTGGATGTATTGCCGAAGAGGGTTTGGCAAACTTGACATCCAATTTTCGAGCTCACTTTTGTGTTGGCGGCATATATTGAGACTAGGCTGCTCTGAAAAATACATATCGCGTAATATGTCGGCTGATATTATCGCTAAAGTTGTGACATTATTTTGGGGGGTATTCTCCAGGGCTGATCTGAAATTCGGGTCCTACTGACTGTTATCAAATGAAAATAATGAACACTCCTGTGTCTTACTTACCTTAAAAATAGGATCTCTAGAAATGCTTTCCTTAATGCGCGGTAGTCGTCCCAGGAAAATTGCCACCCAGCTATTGCAGCACAATAAGATACGAATGTGCACGGCAAAAATTTGCATGGTAGACATACCGGTCAAAGGAAATTATAGTTAACCATAGCCGTCGCCATTCCTGATACTCGTTGTCTGATATTTCTTTCAGAAGATTATCGCCCGTATCTAGCTGAAATCTTTGGGCTCCTCGAATGGCGGCATCTGTCGATTGTAAGCCTCAGTTACGCCAAGTATTTTGGGGCGAGCAATAGCGTTACCAAGATGCATCCATACAGAGTTCCATTTTGTAGGTGGCTGGTACATGCAAAGGAGAAGCATCGCCCGTATGACCCATGCCGTGCTTTGGGGGTTCTCATCAATGGCATCGTCAATGTACTTTTGGGCGATTTCGTGGTATGTTGCTCCATCAGTGTCGTAGATATCATCAAATTGGATGCCTACCGCGAAAATTAAGAACATCTGGCAAAACCAAGATATGCTGACCCGGGCTGGTTCTTCGTACATGAGAGCCAATTGGGCCTGCACTTCCTCTCTGTTACAGACATAGAAAATGGAGTTCTGATAGTCCAAAAACATATCGAGAAGGTGGCGGGAGACATCCTGTGACGGGAGGGAATCCCTTAGAATCTTGCGGGCATGATCCGGACTTCTTTCAAGAGCAGGCTCTCTGATGGGGTTGGTGTCGGACTGCAAAGTGGGAAGCCCGCTGTCAAGTGAAACCTGCTCTCTGACTATGGAGGAGACTTCACGATGAAATATTGGCAAGCTGGCATTGCCTGGTCGCGCATCCAGAAGCGCATCTTCGTGGGACCCAGAGCTGCGATTCCGATCCAGATTAAGGCGTCGAACCTATAACCGCAGTGTCAGCCGTGATGTATTCGGCGAAGTGGAGATGTAACACACGATGTCGCCAAAAATTTCCGAGTAGAGGCGGTCGTAATCGGAATCTGAAATAGACGGTCGACTCGATCTACAGGGGGGCGGATTAGTCAGGTCTCTACCAAGACAAGAACGCTGGGAACAAACGGCAGCGCAAATGTGGATTCAGGCGATCTCTTGGTCTCTTGCAATCGTGTCTTCGAGCCGCTGTACGAACAGTTTATGCCCCGTAACCTGCAATTTGAGCACCGCGGCAGTTCCCCTCCACATTTTTGGTGCCTGGATCTGCACATGTCGCATGTTGGCGTCCGCTGTGTGGGCTTGGCCACCCGATAATTATGGGCTGATGACATGATGTGGGGCGATTGATTGTTGAAAAGAGGTACGTTCATTCAAGGTTGAGGTCAGACCATGGGGTAAATCCCTCGCCAGCCTCAAAATTATGCTGACATAATCGGTATAGTGCCTGAGGCAAAAGGTATGGAGGGTAAGGCAAAACCGTGTGATTCCAGACACGAAATAGGGTGGTGTAGATTCGCGTTGCTACTTACATCATTATTCGTTATCCCTTTATATCTATAGACAGGTACCAATGCTCAAATATGTGTCCAGCATGCCCCCGGCGAAACTGCTGGCTTGCTCTGCCACGAACTGGCGATTTGGAAGTGTCGTAGGGGGAAAGATGTATCACTGCGCCCTCTGTCAACGAATCCTTCTAGGGTCCAAACTCGCCATGTCCATACAGCTAACTTCCCCATCGATTATGAGCTCACTAATCGCCTTCCCTGTTGCAGGTGCATTTGAGATGCCCCAACACGAATGTCCTGTAGCTAGAACAAGCCCCGCCAGCTCTGAATGACCGACCAGAGGATCACTACTAGCTCCAATATCTAACGTGGGCAGGTAGCACGCACGTCTTCCTGTCACCTTGCCGTTCCGCAACTCGTCCGACACACTCGTAGCAGCGTTGATGATGTCTTGACAACTATCGGAGGAAACTTCAACATTGTTGCCAGGGGGTGGCAAGGGGATATCCAAATCTCCTTGGCTACAAATGTAAACCTCATTGTTCGGGCGTGCATAAATTTCCAAAGAGATGGATTTCGCTGCTGCAACCGTGGGTCGAGAGTCGCAGAGGCGGATATCTGAGAACAAACAGTAAGCAGACACTGGCCTTTTGAGCTTGATAGTTACGCTGTGCGCGCGCAGTGGGTGGATTCGGACTTTCGGGAATAGTGTAGGGGTCCAAGGTCCTGCGGCAAGCACAACAGTAGTAGCTGGAAGAGTGTGTTGTTCCAAAGTAGTCTTGTCTACGTAAGTGACTGAAACTACCTTCTTTTGCGTTAAATCGTCGAAAGAGGTCAATGGTGAGGGGTTCTCGGACGCGCCGTCCGCGTTACAGCAATTGATATGCTCTACCTTTCCCGTAATAATTCTTGCCCCCCTTTGCTCTGCCAGTCTCGCCATGGAGTTTGTAAATTGCAAAGGGTGCACCTGTGCAGTGGAGCTTGTGTCTGCGAATTCTTCGTAGGCTTGAGCGCTCTCGTAGTCAAACCAGTCTAGGTCATCTGGCAGCACCGACGATTCCTTCGAGCCTCGGGCCCACCATTTCCCCAGGTCAATGGTCGGATGGCTGCTCGACTCCAGCTTGGACGTATCTTTTCGTTGAGACGCAACAGCAGTTAGTTGTCCACATCGAACGCGACGATAGCCCCAGAGATCAGCGCCGTTATGGTCTCGGGCTAGCTGATCGTGTAGGTCAAAACTTAGCCTGGCAAGGTAGTTTGGATAGGCCCAGGCAGCTAGTAGCCCGCCAGCTTTGCCCGAAGCTCCGTTGGCCAGTTTCGCAGCTTCGATGAGCGTGACGGCGTGGACAGAGGAATCAAACTGAGGATGGTGGGTGAGGTAGTATGCCGTGGTGCATCCTATGATTCCACCTCCTAGGTACACGTATGTTAGAGAAGCGTGACCGACGTAGAGGTGTGCCAGATCATATACCTATAACAACAATATTCTGTTTTTCCTTGGGAGCAGACATCTTCGTTTGCCTTTGCCCGTATTCCTCAAAAAGTAGATGGACTTAGGAGTGATATCTGCAAGCCGACGGATCTCCATGTCATGGGCCATATGTACGTACACAAGGGCCTGGTGGTCCATCAGATCTCGGTTGGTTATGCATGCTTAGTCAGGACTCCGAGGAAACTGCTCCGAGTCCGAGGACTTCTTACAGTAGCGACGCTCCGCGGACTTCTCCTCCAATCAACTCTCGATTTCGGCTTGGGCCTCATGGACGCGGACTTGTACCAGTATGGCAATTGGTTTTGCCGTTTCCCAGAATTCCATCAGGTCGCAGTCACGTGCAGCGCATTCCGCATCAGCGCCGTAGTCGTAATAGTGCCATTTCGAACCTGGGTCTGAGTTCGAGTCCGAGTCCGAATCTGAATCTGAATCTGAGTCTGGATCTGGGTCTGAATCATCCGAACCATCAGGGCAACAACTGTATCCCGTGGATCCGACGACAACTTCGTCTTGAGCGCTGACTGAGAGCTTGATGAACAGAGAGTCGAGGAGTAGAGCGTGACTCAAAACGCGGCGTAGATCCGGATCTTTGCGTGACGCTTCCTGCGTGAGTTTTCCGCGCGCTCTTCCTGCCAGTGAATATATATTTGCCATCGCGTAGTGGGCCGTCCTTTTGTTCTGGCGCAGGTTTTCTTCGAAAATTAGATCTTTGATTGATGTATATAGTAGAGTTACCGATGTACGACTTTATATCCATCGCCTGATTCTCCTCTCCCATCAAGCCCCATGGAAAAGCAACAAATCTCTACAGAAATCTTCCCGCTGGCTTGAGCTAGGAAAGCGCTGAGTGGCCGTTCTCCGCACTTCGCACCCCGACTGGTTCGAGGGGCGTCCCGCAGCTTTGATGCCTCGGGGAGTTTGTCCCTGGCTGACAAACCCCTCGGAATACAGGGGGGTTTTGATAGCCCCCGCCCCGCTTTTTAAAACCTCAGGCACCTAAGGCTCACAACAGGGAGAAAAGGGCGCAGGGCAGGTCGACCTTCATCTCGCGCACTCTGGATTGATTTGAACGGATTTGCAAGGTATGGCTAAATCAAAGGATTCTGTGTCATTGCGTTGCGGACTGCATAAGTTTTTTGATTAAGCTTCTAAACAACGGACATTAAAGCGACCCCCAAAAAGTGTTTTTGTCCTCCTCACAGAAACTGTTTGTTCGGTTGGTGCAGACGGCTCGGGATGCGTTGGGCGCAGCGGCGAGGGTAGGCGGCGCGGGCAGGACAGACGATTCGGCGAGGGGCGATTTGCTCATGGAAAAGATGTGGGCCTCAGGCTCGAAATGGATTGCGGGGAGTTTTACATCCGCTCGCCCCGCCCTTCACGAGGCTAGTGTTGTTCCCCCGCAAGAACCCCTCGGGCGCGATTAGCGAGGCACCCCAAAATGCCTTCGTGTCGCGGCATTCCTCGCCGTGGTAGCGTACTAGGATTATATACTTAAAGCAGAGATCAAACGCACTATCGCATCATCCATTGCGTGCAGAAAGCTCAAGCCAGCTACTCACTTTCAGCAATCGGTTTACCCGAAATTTCGCATAACTTGACTACTGCCCTCCACCGGCGATATTCAGCTTAAAACCATTAAACAAGCCCCAAGTGCACTTGTTACACAACCATGGATGATTCTCAGGTATGCGACCTTCGCTTTTCAACAAGTTGTGTATACGGTTTCTATACAAGGGTCATTCTTGTGCCGTAAACTCGCTGGGTGCATGGTGCCCGAGGCATTAATTCTACAAAAAGTGACCCGCTTGGTTTCTTAAAAAGATTTGAATTTTGCCTTTTTTTCAGTTCAATGTGCAGCTGCTGACTTTCTCCTGGCTCAGCTTTTCGATCAATTTTTAGAAGATAGCTGGTCGGCAGAGTCTGGATCAAAGTCCGTCAACACAACTTCAGATTTATGGCCAAACTATCTGTGGCTCAATCGTATGTTTCCATCGAAGCTCTCCAGAGATGATACTTACTATATTGTACAGAATGCAGCCCACTAGTCTACAACTTTGATGACTTGCAAAGCCTCGACGACCCAGAATCTGGTTCCAACCTATCTATCTCTTCAAGTTCACCTGAGTTTGGACTACCATCGCCAATATCAGATTCCTCTTCTCTCAGTGCAGAAGACGCGTTTGATCAAAAATCGCTCATCGATCTTTGGGTTGTACCCACCGCTTTCGAAAACAACATCAACACCTCAACTGCTTCATGCAATAGCCCCTCTGGAGAAGACTTCCCCGGCATCACGATTCCCAGCTTGGCCTCATCTCCAAGCAGCTCCGAGTCCAATTCACCTCGGGACGTTGAGCACGACGCGGGAATAAAGAGGCCGACGCCGCGGGCGCGAAAACATCAGCCCGGGAATTCCAGAGCCAAGTCGCCCTGCCTCAAGCCCCAAAACGCACACAACCTCATTGAGAAGAAGTATCGGAACAACTTGAACTGCAAGATTAACACCTTGCGCGATAGCATCCCTAGCCTCCGTTCTGCAAAGAAGGAGAACGAGGAGGGTGAAGATGGCATGGATAGTAACGCCGCTGAAAGCAGGAAGACTCAGAAGTGCAATAAGGTAAATATACTTTTTCAATACTGCCTCGGAGAACTAATTATTCTCTGCCATCCACATATTCGCGCTGAAGCCAATTCTCGATCATATGCTAACAAGAGCTCCCCAGGGCATAATCCTTGACAAAGCCGTGGAATATATCGCGGAGTTAGAGAAACAGATTGAAAGCACATCCAAAGCAAATGCTGCGCTTCAATTGATGATTAAAGATGGTGTACCTAGTTATCTTATGTTAGGACTGCGGCGCTAAGGGGTAGAGAAATTGTATATATCTAGGAGGTTCCGTCATAGGTTACCCACACTATCCTAATACAAAACTGTCTTCCTTGCTGGGCTTCTTGCGTTACTCGCAAAAATTGCGCTAAGATACTCAACCCTCAGCCTCAATTTTAACCTAATCTGGATATGGTTAACTCCATATCTTGCCATGAACGAAAGTTGTTCGCGACTAAGCGGGACTAAGTACTGTGCGTCAATTAGTACGCGCATCTCTACACTGCAACAGCTGTCGAAGAGATAACAAGTACCTTAATGATAACTAGTCCCGACAAAAATGAGGTTTGTGATATCAGCAACCCGTAGCTAGAGTTTACCATCGATATAGCGAGGTGTTAATATTAAACAGAATACAAGGAATTAATCTCTTATTCAAAGACTCAAGCTGCAAGTTCTCCTTGCCGTACTAATACTAGTAGCATGTGAGCTCAACCTCTCATTTAACTCTCTTCGCAAAGGCATCTCTGTTGAGTATGGGTTTTGTGAAGGATGTATTGCGTGAAGTGTGTTCTAGCTACGGGAGGATAACCTTATATATATAGACATGAATATAGGACAAAGAGAATATTCGGCAATCTCTTCCTTCCCTCTCTTTAAATTATCCTCTCTGTATTTAGAGCAGTTAGTTCAATTCAAATATTACAACTCGCCCGTCACATTCACTAAGGAGGGCTCAGCAGCGTTCTCAATGGGTAGGTTAAACTTAGGTAACCGAACCCATTAAACCCAACCAAATTGAAATAGGTGGTCTTTTAATATAATTAGGTGCGACCCGTGTGATTATAGGTTAAGGTCTCTTCTAATTAGGTAACCCGTCTAGCTGCAAGAGTACAAATAATTCGAGGGCTAAGCTATTATAGATCTCTTTAAGTATTAGCAATTGAAATTCCCACATTTTAAAACCATTTCCTTCCTTGCTTTGCTGTGCTTTATCAAATTATATCACTATCGCTTTTTTAATGTCTTAATTATCGATTCTTATTAGGGAGTCTTCACAACTATTAATATTAAATCTTCTCTTTTGCGAGATTATATAAAGGCTAATGTGGCGGGGCGCCAAAGAGACTGCTGAATTCTGTCGATTTTGGAAGGTTTCAGCTAGCGCTACACGTGACTGCAGAGGAGGTATAATTGCTGGGTTTTTGTAGTCTAGTTCGACACACATCACTTCTTCTTCATAATAATCGTACACATTCGTTGCTAATTTGTACAGTTCTGCTTTTGCTTTATGATTATACCTAGTTCTTGCATGCTTTAGTTGTTTCTTTTGTTCCTACATTAAATATGTTCTTGTTTCTCTTAGATGGCGTTCTTGTAGGGTCTTTTCTTCTGGCTAAGGTTCGCCCCCCTACACTAACCTATACTTATAATTCAGGGTAGGGAATGTCACGAGCGCTAGATTTGTAGCCTAAAAGGCGTTGATTGAATGGTCTTAATTACGACTATTTAAAGCTAAGGAAAGAAGAGGTTATTTACAAAGGCTTGGTTCGAATATATACTCCGATTCTGCCGCGCCACCCCCCGGCTAGTCCACGCTAGTGCATGTGAACACGTGACTAGCCAAAATGGCCAGCAAAATGGCCATGGCCAGAACTGTAACAGGGAATAGTGTGACCTTAGTTTAGTCAGGCCACGGTTTGACTGTCGTAGTGCAGTGCAAAAAGATCTCAGTCCAATTTAGTGTAGCTATTTTGAACTAGAATGCAAGTAGACTAAGGCACGTGACCTCGAGTTGTAGTTAAGTGCTTACTTTTAACTAAGTTGAAGAATTAATAAGTTAATTATAATGCGATTTTGAAATTACCCTTTATTAAATAAATTATTAATATTATAATTATTTAAATATTAAAATCACACGTTATTTTTAATCACGCGCAAAAGATTTCAACTTTTGACTTTTGCTTTTAAATCAAATTAATAGCTCTAAATATGAAAAGGATTATTAATTAATACATTTGTATAATCTTATAATTTATCTTCGGTGAAGTATTCAAAAGTTATTAAGCACTTTAAAAAGTCACGTTGT
>Ga0302325_10034761_pt1 | contig 10307 bp, 10 predicted proteins | sample Palsa_T0_2_FD_201948 | JGI IMG/M metagenome (GOLD analysis project Ga0302325, IMG submission 201948) | Peat permafrost microbial communities from Stordalen Mire near Abisko, Sweden - Palsa_T0_2 | ecosystem: Environmental > Terrestrial > Soil > Palsa > Peat permafrost | place: Sweden: Abisko...
ACGGTCACGTCGTACTTGCCCATCGGGACGTCGTTCAGCGCCTCGCGGTCCATGTGCACGACGAAGGTGTCCCCGGCCGCCTGCACTGGCTGTCCGGTCGCGTCCATCAGCATTCCCGAGCTGTCGATCGCCACGTGTCCCTGCGGATCGCACAGCACCCGGAAGATCGCCGCCGCGTCGGCCGGGATGGTCCGCTGGACCTCGAGCCGCTCGCCTGTCGTCTTTTCCTCGCCGGTCATCTGCCTATCGTCCCACTGGCGAACCGGCGTCGATCATCAGGCCGCGATCATGGGATCCTGCTCGCCGGCGAGAGCCGCCGCTTGCTCGGCGGCGGCGAGACCGGGAACCGGCACGTGAACCCAGCCTCGGTGGCGCCGGCCGGCCACCATGACCCGGACCAGGGGATCAAATCCGTTCTCGGGGATGCCTTCGTATCCGTGCCGCACGATCGACCAGTAGATCTCCTCGGAGACGACTAGGACCAGCGGTGTCGTCGCCTGGCGGAGGCAGCACTTCAGCCGGGGCGCGTCGAGCAGCCGGAACGCGACATCAAGGGCCTCGCCGAAATAGCCCTTGCCGTCATAGTGGACCTCACCTGAGTGGACGACGGTCCGCAGCCTGAGCTCACGGCAGCACCGGTCGCCGTCGGCCAGGGCTTCATTGCGATCGGCCAGCAGAGTGGTCAGGGCGGGGATCAGCGGATAGAGCAGCAGCGTCTTCGGCACGTCGTCCACCGGATGGATCAGGGCCAGCACGCCGTCGCCACGGTCGGCCAGCGGATCGCGGTGCCCGTCGCCGATGCCGGCCGTCTGCATGGCCGTGCTGAGCAGGCGGTAGGCCTCTTGCCGCAGTTCTCCGCGGATGGGATTGGTCCGGTCTGGACCGGTGGACCGCTCGATGTCGATCGCGATGATGCTCCGGTGAAGCGGGACGCTGCGCATGTTGTCGACTCCCTCCAGCCAGCAGGGCTTGGGCCTGCCGCCTCGGTCGCCGAGCCGATGGGGTGGTCGCTCGCCGACCGCCGAAGGCCGATGGGCCTTCACCTCTGAGTGTCCGGGAGTGGAGGTATCACTGCAAGTTCCAGCAGGAGAATTACCAGATTTTTTTCTGTGTCCTACAGTGCACCTGTTCGTAATGCATACGTTAGATTAGGGGTGCAAGATGCATGGAACACTCATGCTGTACGTGCCCGGAAGGGTGGACAGGTGACGGTACCCGCCAGTCCGACCGTCCGTCGACGCCGGCTCGCCGCCGAGCTGCGTCGGCTGCGTGAGCGTGCCAATCTGACCGGCGACCAGGTCGCGGAGCATATGGGCTGGTCCGCATCCAAGGTCTCCAGGCTCGAAAATGCCCACACTCCGCCACGCCCTCCCGAGATCAAGAAGCTAGCGGCGCTGTACGGCGCCGAGGATCGCACAGCGGATCTGCTCGAGCTCGCGCGAGAAGCGCAGACCAGCAGGGGCTGGTGGGAGAGCTACTCCCAAACGCTTTCGCCGGAGTACGCAACTCTTATAGGGCTGGAAGCCGAAGCTACGGCCACCATGAGCTGGGCCCCGCTTATCGTGCCCGGACTTCTCCAGACCAGAGACTATGCGCGTGAGGTCACTAATGGCCTGGTAGAAGGGATTGCCCCGATATCGCCCGCAGAGACCATAAGGAGGGTGGAAGCCAGGCTGGCCCGGCAGCAAGTCTTGACACGAGACAATCCGCTTGAGTTTTCCGCCATTCTCGACCAGTCCGTCCTGTTCAGGCGATTCGGCAATCGAAACGTAATGCAATTGCAGATAAAGCGTCTTCTTGACCTGTCGGAACGTGGTAACATCACTCTTCGTATTCTTCTCCTTGACGGCCCTCACCCGATCGGCACAGGGGCTTTCGCACTTCTTCAGTTCGATGATGTACATGATGTCACTCACCGTGATGTCGTCTACCTTGAGCACCTGACCGGCGGTCGCTACGTCGAAGAGGAAGAAGAATCCTTCACGTATCGGCGCACATTCGCTCGTTTGAGTGATCTCGCCCTCGACGAGGGAAAGTCACGGGAAATGATCGCATCTGCTTACGATGCGTGGCGGTAACAGAACTATTCACCCAACGTAAATCGCCGCTGATTTCCCGGGAGGGACTCAAAGATGCGTTCGGCTAATCCTAATAGCATGTCATGGAAAAAAAGCTCCTACAGTGCCGCAAATGGAGACTGTGTAGAAGTTTCGCATCTTGTCAATGGTCACATCGGGGTGCGAGACAGCAAGGACGTGTCGATGCCGGCCCTAGGCTTCACCCCCGCTGGGTGGCAGACGTTCGTCGGGGAAGTCAAGCGTGACCTGCCGGTCCGCCGCTAGCTTCTCGTAACAGCGCCCGCGCCCCCTCTTCCGGACTCCGGGCAGGGGGCGCAGTCATGCAGTCACGTCACCGCCACGCAATCGGCCACAGATAGGTGCTTGACAAAGTAGTGAGTCATTACTAACTTAGGGGTTGTGGCCAAGACCAAGCACGAGACCGAGCTACCCGCGGCAGGCCAGCCTGCGGCCGGGGAGCACGTGGCCAGGCGGCGGATGCCCGCGGCTGAGCGGCGTGAGCTGGTGCTGGAGGTCGCGGTGGCCGAGTTCTCGAAGCACGGGCTGGCGGGCACCTCGACCGAGGAAGTCGCCCGGCAGGCCGGGATCAGCCAGCCGTACCTGTTCCGCTTGTTCCCGACCAAGAAGGCCCTGTTCCTCGATTTGGTGGAGCGCTGCTTCCGGCGGACATACGACACCTTCGAGGCGGCGGCCGGCGACCTCACCGGAGACGAGGCGCTGGCCGCGATGGCCGACGCCTACGAGCGCCTGCTTGAGGACCGGACGATGCTCCTGCTGCAGATGCAGGCCTACGCCGCCTGCGATGACCCCGAGGTCCGCGACCTGACCCGCACTGGCTTCCGGCGCCTCTGGGAGCAGATCGAGCGGCTGACGGGACTGCCCTTCCAGACCGTCGTGGACTTCTTCGCCGTTGGCATGCTGATGAACGTGGCCGCCGCGATGGACCTGCCGTCCGTCGACGAGCGGTGGACCAGCTGGTGCCCGAAGTGAGCCAGCTCTTTTTTTGATCATCGAAGTTAGTAACTACTCACTACATAGGAGGTAAGAAATGACCGGCAAGACTCGTACCGTATGGACCTTCGTCGTCACCTCGGCGGCCCTGTTCATGGCCTCGCTCGACAACCTGGTCGTGACCACGGCGCTGCCCTCGATCCGGGACCACCTGCACGCCTCGCTCGAGGGGCTGCAATGGACGGTCAACGCCTACACCCTCACCTTCGCGGTGCTGCTGCTCACCGGGGCCACGCTGGGTGAGCGCTACGGCCGCCGCCGGATGTTCGTGGCTGGCCTCGCACTGTTCACCGCCGGGTCGGCCGCCGCCGCGATGGCCCCCGGCATCGGGTTGCTGATCGCCGCGCGGGCCGTGCAGGGCGTCGGCGCCGCGGTCCTGATCCCGCTGACCCTGACCCTGCTGTCCGCCGCGGTCACCCCGCAACGGCGCGGCCTGGCCCTAGGCGCCTGGGGCGCCGTCGGCGGCCTGGCCATCGCGATCGGGCCGCTGGTCGGCGGGGCCGTCGTCGAAGGCGCATCCTGGCAGTGGATCTTCTGGCTGAACGTGCCGATCGGCGTCGCGCTGCTCCCCATCGCCCGGCTGCGGCTGACCGAAAGCTACGGCTCCGCCACCCGGCTTGACCTGCCGGGCCTGCTGCTGGCCAGCATCGGCCTGTTCGGCATCGTGCTCGGCGTGGTCCGCGGGAACGGCTACGGCTGGACCAGCGTTACCGTCCTGCCGCCCCTGGTGATCGGCGCGCTGCTGGTCGCGGCGTTCATCGGCTGGGAACTGCGGGCCCGTGAGCCGATGCTGCCGATGCAGCTGTTCCGCAGCCGCGGCTTCGCGCTGACCAACGCGGCCTCGCTGCTGATGTTCTTCGGGATGTTCGGCTCGATCTTCCTGCTCGCACAGTTCCTGCAGGTCGTTCAGCACTACAGCCCGTTGCAGGCCGGACTGCGGATGCTGCCCTGGACCGCGATGCCAGTGCTGATCGCCCCGTTCGCCGGTGCGCTGTCGGACAAGATCGGTGGCCGGGTGCTGCTCGCCACCGGCCTGGGCCTGCAGGCCATCGGGCTGGGCTGGCTGGCCGCGGTGGCTAGCCCGACCGTGGCCTACGCCATCCAGGTCCCGGCGTTCGTGATCTCCGGAGTCGGCATGTCACTGTTCTTCGCGCCGGTCGCCAACGTGGTGCTCAGCTCGGTGCGCCGTGACCAGGAGGGCATCGCCTCCGGCGCCAGCAACGCGATCAGGGAGCTGGGCGGCGTGTTCGGGATCGCCGTGCTCGGCGCGGTGTTCTCGGCCCACGGCAGCTACGCCAGCGGCACGGCCTTCGTCTCCGGCCTGGCGCCCGCGGTCTGGGTCGGGGCGGCCGCCGTGGCCGTCGCCTCCGCCGCGGCCCTGTTCCTGCCGGGCGTCCGCCGCGCCGTGACGGCCAGCCCGGCCGACGAGCCGGTCATGGAGCTCGACCCGGTGAGCTGATCAGCGGGTAAGCACGCTGGAGCCCGGATCTCGCAGGAGATCCGGGCTTCGGCATGCGGGGATATCGCTGCCCAGGCGGCAGTACGCCGACCCGTTCGGAATAAGGTCTCTTCCCAGGTCGTGGGGAGGGGCAGAGCAGCGGGGTTGACTCGACGGACGACCTCGGTCATGACGATGCGTACGTAGGGCTCCCCCACCCACAGGTGCTTGGCCTTGTCCACGGCGATCACCTCGGCCGTCGGAACCCGCGCGAAGCGGCGCCTGGCCTCGTCCGGGCGCAGGTAATCATCGAGCTCGGGGACCAGGGCGATCAGCGGCTTGGCGGCGGCCGCCCAGCGGTCCAGGTCCGCGTCGGTCGGGCGGCGCAGCGGCGGTGACAGCAAGATGGCGCCTTCGATGTCGCGGCCCGCGGCGCCGTCCAGGCCCCACCGCAGGGCCAGCTCGGTGCCAAACGACCAGCCAAGCAGCCAGCGGCCGGGCAGACCCGCCTCGGCCGCGTAGGAGATCGCGGCGGCCACGTCGGACCGCTCGTCCTCCCCCGCGCCGAACGTGCCCTCGCTGGTGCCCAGCTGCGAGGAGGTACCCCGGGTGTTGAAGCGGAGCACGGCCAGGTCAGCCAGGGCCGGCAGCCGGAACGACGCCTTCTTGAGCAGGTGGCTGTCCATCATGCCGCCCTGGGTGGGCAGCGGGTGCAGGCAGATCAGCGTGCCCGCCGGATCGCGGTCGGCCGGCAGCGCCAGCTCCCCGACCAGCCGCAGCCCGTCGGAGGTCATCAGGGTGATCGGGGTGCGGTTGGCCGGGAGGACGGTGCCGCCCCTGATGTCGGTCACGGGTTCCCTCGCTTCCGGGCCCCGCGGCCGCGGCGCAGCCGGTACTGCCAGCACGGCCGGTGCCAGTGCCGGCGCTCCTCCACCCCGACGCCGCCGCTCATCAGGGTCCCGTCGGCGGGCCAGGCCACGACGTGCGGGGTGCCGGGGACGATCTCCTGGTCACACCCCGGGCAGCGGTACGCCTTCGTCGTACCCGCCCCGGGAACCGGCCGGACCACCCAGTCCCCGTCCGGCCACGACTCGACGCGCTCCGGGCCGGGCACGAACGCCGTCGGACCGGAGCGCTCGCGGCGGATCTTGCGGGGGCTCACACTGGCCAAGGGTATTTGAGCGGCTGGCATCAGGTTGCACCCTGGCCGCCGCCGCGGCCAGTAGAGTTACCGATCGTGCGGCTCGTCATCGCGCGGTGCAGTGTCGACTACGTCGGCAGGCTCACCGCCCATCTGCCCCTCGCCCTGCGCCTGCTCATCGTCAAGGCCGACGGGTCCGTCCTGGTGCACTCGGACGGCGGCTCCTACAAGCCGCTGAACTGGATGTCACCGCCGTGCCGGCTCACCGAGGAGCCAGGCAAGTGGTCGGTCACCAACAAAGGCGGCGAGACGCTCGCCATCACGCTCACCGAGGTCCTCAGCGACACCTCGGTTGACCTGGGCATCGACCCCGGCCTGGTCAAGGACGGCGTGGAATCCCATCTGCAGGAGCTGCTCGCCGTCCAGCTCGACCTGCTCGGCGAGGGCTGGCGGCTGGTCCGCCGCGAGTACCCGACGCCGATCGGCCCGGTCGACCTGATGTGCCGGGACTCTTCCGGCGAGAGCGTCGCGGTGGAGATTAAAAGACGGGGAGAAATCGACGGTGTCGAGCAGCTCACGAGGTACTTGGAACTGCTGAACCGGGATCCGCTGCTCGCCCCGGTGCACGGCATCTTCGCGGCCCAGGAGATCAAGCTGCAGGCCCGCACGCTGGCCGAGGACCGGGGCATCCGCTGCGTCACGCTGGACTACGAGCGGATGCGCGGCGTGCTGCCGGAGAACACCCTGTTCTAGGTGCGCATCACGCCGGCCAGCAGGGTGACCAGGACGGCGAGGGCGGCCGGGACGAGCAGGGCGTCACGCAGGCCCACCCCTGAGGCGATCGCGCCGATGGCCACCGGGCCGCTCAGCAGGCCGGAGTAGGCAATCGCCGCGATCCGGCCGATGTTGCGCCCGGCGCGCTCGGGATCAAGCCGGGCCGCCGACGTGACGAGCTGCGGGAAGATCCCGGCCAGGCCCAGGCCGAGCAGCGCGAACCCGGCGACGGCGGCGAGCTGGCCGCCGATCAGCAGGCCGGCGGCCAGGCCGAGGCCGGCCACCAGGCCGCTGGCCCGCACCAGCAGCACCGAGCCGAACCGGCTGGCCAGGCGGTCGCCGGCCAGCCGCCCGGCCGCCATCGTGACCGAGAACGCGGCCAGCCCGGCGGCCGCCACGCCGGCGGGCGAGCCGAGGTTGACCCGCAGGTAGACGGCGCTCCAGTCGCCGGCCGAGCCCTCGCCTACCTGCCCGCACAGCGCCAGCAGCCCGAGCACCCAGATCACCACCGAGATCTGGCGCGGCGACAGGCGCGGCGTACCTTCTGCCTGCTGGTGGACCGGCGCCACCGGCGGGATCATGATCCGCGGGCCGGCCGTCACGGCGAGCACGATCAGCGCCGCAGCGGTGACGGCGAAGGTCGGCAGCGGGCTGATGCCGAGCCAGGCCGAGATGCCGCCGATGCCGGCGCCGGCCAGCCCGGCGATGCTGTACCCGGCGTGCAGCGAGGAGAAGATAGGCCGGTCGTAACCGAGCTCCAGGCGGGCCCCGCAGGCGTTCATCGACACGTCCAGGAGCCCGAACATCGCCCCGTAGATGACCAGGGTCGCCATCAGCCACGGCAGGTCGCGGGCCAGGCCGACCGGAACGAGCGCGACCGGGACGGCCACGCCGCCGATCCGCAGCACGCGGACGGCGCCGAACTTGTCCGCGATCCGGCCGCTGACCGGCAGCGTCAGCACGCTGCCCGCCGGGATGGCGAACAGCGCCAGGCCCAGGCGGCCGTCGCTGAGGTGCAGCGCCAGCTTGATGGCCGGGAGCCGGGCGGCGAAGGTTGCCCCGGCGACGCCAAGCACGAAGAAGTAGGACAAGATCGCGACCCGGGACCGCCGCAGCTCGGCGGACGGTGCGCGCAGGACAGGAGCGGTCACCGGCCAGGCGGGCGCTGGCGGGGCGGGCGCCAGCGGGGCGGGCGCCGGTTATTCAGACGCTGGGCAGGCGGGCGCTGGCGGGGAGCGGTCACGGCAGGCCGACCAGGTGAGCGTTGACGGCGCGGGCGCGGGCGGCTAGCTCGGGGACTTCGGTCACGGCGACTCCGGCGGCCCGCAGCTGGTCAGCGCCCTCGCCGGCGGTGAACAGGGCGGGCTCGCGCCACGCGAAGACGACCTTGGGCAGGCCGGCCGCCACGATGTGCTGGACGCAGGTCAGCGGGCGCGACGCGCGGGCGCCGCAGGGCACCAGCGAGCTGTAGATGGTGGCGTGGCTCAGCCGCGGATCCGGGCCGAGCTTGCGCAGCGCCACCTCCTCGGCGTGATCGTGCTCTTCCTGCTCGCGGGAGAAGCCGGTGGCCAGCACCTCGCCGTCCTCGCTGACGATGACGGCGCCGACGGAAAAGGCGGACTCCGACGGCGGGCACAACCGGGACAGCTCGATCGCCCAGCGCAGGAACCTGTGCTCCGCGCCGCCCGGGCCGAGCAGGTAACGCAGCAGGACCATCTCGCCGACCCGGCGTGTCTCGGCTAGTGTCATCGGATCCGCTACGCCGGGCAGGTCCGCGGCGGCCGCGGGGGTGAAACGCGGGGCAGCGGGCTGGGCGACGAAGAACGGGGCGACGGCTAGCTGCAGTTCATCGGCTAGGCCGCCCGCCAGGAAGTCGCCGAGCACGCGGGCGCCTCCTTCTACCAGGAGCCTGGGGATGGCCCGTTCGGCCAGATCGGAGAGGATGAACTCCAGGGAAAGCGGGTCACCGGCGTCAATGAGTACGGCGCGGTCCCCGACCCGGGCCCGGGCCGGGGCGAGCGCGGGCGTGGCGCAGTAGACCAGCCGGAGCGCGCCGGGCGCGAAGAAACGGGCCCGCGGATCGAGGTCGCCGGTCGCGGTCAGCGTGACCCGGGCCGGGTGCCTGGGGCGGCCGCGGGCGGCCCGGCGAGCCTGGCGGCGCGGGTCGCGGATCAGCAGCCGGGGATCGTCCTTCCTGATCGTGCCGGCGCCGACCAGGATCGCGTCGCAGCCGGCTCGCACCTCGTCGACGCGGTCCAGGTCAGCGGCGCCGGACAAGATCAGCCGAGCCGGGCCGGCGTCGTCCAGGTAGCCGTCGGCCGAGGTGGCACAGCTCAGCAGCACGTACGGGTGCGACGGCACAGCGGATCCCCCTTTGTCCAGGCTTACCCCAGCGTAGCTTTGGGCCGTCCCGCGATGCTTTACTGGTCACCGATGCTCGAGACAGTCAACCCGGCGACGGGGGAAGTGCTGGCCACCTTTCCCCTGCACGGGACGCGTGAAGTCGATGCCGCCGTGGCCGCGGCGACCGATGCCGCCGTGTGGTGGGCCGGCCTGGACTGGTCCGGGCGGCGGGTCAGGCTACTGGCGTGGAAATCGTATCTGACCAGGTACCTGGGACGGCTGGCCCAGCTCGTGCACGAGGAAACGGGCAAGCCGCTGGACGACGCGAAGCTCGAGATCATCCTGGCCATCGTGCACATCGACTGGGCCGCCAGGCACGCCCGCCGGGTGCTGCGCCCGCGCCGGGTGCGCAGCGGGCTGGCCGCCATCAACCAGGCTTCTTCCGTCGAGTACCAGCCGCTGGGCGTGATCGGCGTGATCGGGCCGTGGAACTACCCGGTGTTCACCCCGGTGGGCTCGATCGCGTACGCGCTGGCCGCGGGCAATGCCGTGGTCTTCAAGCCGTCGGAGCTGACTCCGGCGACCGGGGACTGGCTGGTCAGGTCGTTCGGCGAGGCCCTGGGCGTCTTCGGGGAACCGGTGCCGGTGCTGCAGCTGGTCACCGGGGCCGGCTCGACCGGCGAGGCGCTGGCGCGCAGCAGCGTGGCCAAGATCGCCTTCACCGGGTCCGCGGCCACCGCGCGCAAGGTGATGGCCGCCGCCGCCGACACTCTCACCCCGGTGGTGGCCGAATGCGGCGGCAAGGACGCCCTGCTAGTCGCGGCCGACGCCGACCTGGACGCGGCCGCCGACGCCGCGGCCTGGGGCGCGATGTCCAACGCCGGGCAGACCTGCATCGGGATCGAGCGCGTTTACGTGGCCGACGCGGTGTACCACAGCTTCCTGGAGCGGCTGACGAAACGGGTGGCCGAGCTGCGGCCGGGGTCTGACCCGGCGGCCGCCTACGGGCCGATGACGTCGCCCGCGCAAGCCGAAATCGTCGCCAGGCACGTGGCGGACGCGCTCGCCCGGGGCGGACGGCGGTCGGTGGCTGGCTTTACGGCGCCTGACCTTTTTAAAGAGGCTTCGTACCTGCCGCCGGTGATCCTGACGGACGTGCCGGAGCACAGCATGGCGGTGACGCAAGAGACGTTCGGGCCGACGGTGACGGTGACGTCGGTGGTCAACCTGGCTGAGGCCGTCTCGTTCGCCAACGCGAGCAGGTACGGGCTCGGGTCGGCGGTGTTTACCAAGGACCGTTCGGCGGGGCTGGCGGCGGCTCGGTCGTTGCGTACCGGGATGACCTCGGTTAATTCGGCGCTCGGGTTCGTGCAGGTGCCGGCGCTGCCGTACGGCGGCGTGGGCGAGTCGGGGTTCGGGCGGATCCACGGGGCGGACGGGCTGCGCGAGTTCACCCGGTCGAAGGCGATTACCCGGCAGCGGATGCGGCCGCTGCTGAACGTGACGTCGTTCAGCCGGAGCG
>Ga0302325_10034763_pt1 | contig 10307 bp, 8 predicted proteins | sample Palsa_T0_2_FD_201948 | JGI IMG/M metagenome (GOLD analysis project Ga0302325, IMG submission 201948) | Peat permafrost microbial communities from Stordalen Mire near Abisko, Sweden - Palsa_T0_2 | ecosystem: Environmental > Terrestrial > Soil > Palsa > Peat permafrost | place: Sweden: Abisko...
GGACTCCCTGTTCCGATGGACTGGGAAACGAACGTGTGTTCGCACTGTAGCGCTGCTGCAAGACGGATGCAAGTTCCGCGTGCCGCAGCCCGCCATCGCCCTCGCGATCGCCCCGGCACCCGGGCTATACTCGCCCACTCTGCGCCCGTGGCGGAATTGGTAGACGCGCAAGGTTGAGGGCCTTGTGGGGAGATTTCCCCGTGATGGTTCGAGTCCATTCGGGCGCATCGAGAAAGCCCTGCTGAGCGGGGCTTTTTTGATGTGAGCCTCCGTTTAACACCGGTTAGCACTCCTCCTGACCACCGTCATCGGCCCCGCGCCGCCACCGGTAGCTCCGAGCGTCACTCGAGCCCCGTTGCTCTGACAACCCCTGGACGCGCATTCAGAGAACTCGAGGCCCACCCACCGGCTTACGCGGCTGGGTCCGGTCGACCCGCTGCCCCAAAATGAAGTCGGGCACGGCCCGGCAGGCTACAGTGGGCACCTCGGCGCCTCGGCCGAGCCACCAGCGTGGGGCGCCTCCAGCTCGGCCGGGTTCGTGGCGGTCAGGGCGAGATCTCGAAAGCGTCCAGCTCGGAGTCCATGTCGAACCGGTCCTGGGGTCCGCCGTCACTCTGGAAGGTGCCCACGAACAGGCTGCCGTCGGCGATCGCGGGCGCCATCGGGAACAGGCCGGTTGCCCTGGGGAGGTTGCCGAGGCCAACGCTCCACAGCGGAGCACACGTTGCCCCGCCGCTGCCACATGAGTCGGGGAACGCCAGCACTTCGAGCTGGACGCCGTTCGCGGCGCTAGCCACGAGGTAGGCGACGCCGTTGGCAATCGAGGGGCTGGACGGTGCCCCGGCTTCACCGATCGAAGGCGCACTGGGCAGGGGAGCGGTCCACAACGGCGAACAGGTGGCGCCGCTGCTGGCACAGGAGGCCCCGAACGCGTAGAGCTTGTTGGTGGCTACATAAACCACCCCATTGGCAATTCCTGCTTCTCGGATATATGGTGCGTAGACTGAGTACTCGGGCACCTGCGCTGTCCAGGTTGGTGTGCATGTCGCGCCGCCGGTCCCGCACGAGGTTCCGTAGGCAGCGACTACGTCTTGTGTGCCGCTCCAATAGGTGACGTAGACGTTGCCGCCCGCGACCGCGAGCCTCGCCGGAGAGCCTTCAGTGTTCGGCAGCGTAGCTATCCACGTCGGGCCGCACGCCGTCGCGGACGTGACACACGACTCCTGGTACGCAAGAAGCTCACGGGCGTGGATCACTCCCCCGTTGCTGCCCGTCCGCGGGACTTCGGCGCTGACGTAGACCTCGCCAGCGGCGACCGCCGTCTGTTCGAGTCGGGCTTCGGGGCTTGGCAGCCCTGGCACCGTCAGCGTCCCGAGCGGCTGGCAGGTCGCGCCGCCCGTGGCGCACGTCGCCAAGAATGCATCGGAGCCCCAAAAGACGAAGCCGCCGGAGACGTCGAGCGGCAGCGCAGAATCCGTAGTGGAGGACGAGGCCGTCCACAGGGGACTGCATGTCGCGCCGCCGGTGGCGCAGTCAGCGGCGAAGGCGTACACGGCCGCCGGCCCCGGATACCCGTTGCGGGAGACGAACACCATGCCATCTTCGGCTGCGATAGCGTTGGCTTCCCCATCCGGAACGGCAGCTTTCCAAAGCGGGCTGCAGCTCTCTGCGTTCGTCGCGCACCCCACAGCGTACGCGTACAGGGTGCTCTGGTTCGTGATCGTCATATCCCATCCGTTTCGTACGGCGATGTAGGCGATGCCGTCAGAGACGATGGGCCCGGCGGAGATCGTCAGCTGGGGGTCGGCTTCGGCGACGGCGGGGTTTGCGCTCCAAGCGTTCGTGAGATCGCCGACGTTTGATGGGTCAATCGTCTGTTCTTCAGGGTTGTATCCGCTGTGACCGGCGTCGTTCCCGTAGTGTTGCCAGCCGCCCGCTGAGTACGTGCTCAGCTGCCTCACCGGTCCGCAGCTTTCGCTTCCAGATTCGGTGGGCGTGGTACACGCCTCGTAGTAGTACGTAGTCGCTGGCTGAAGACCCGTGATCGTCTGTGTTATCGAAAACCCGCCGCCGGCGGGATACGGTCCCTGGGCCTGCGTGTGCGTGGCGGAGGGCGTCCCCAGACCGACCGAGCTGGTGGCGTACTGGAAGGACACCGTGGCAGCGCTGCCGCTGCCGATCTGTCCACTGGCGTTCAGCTGCGCCGAGCCCGCCGTCACGTTGGTCGCCGAGGCGTCACCGAGGAATATGCCCGACAGCACGGCGTTGGCGCCGGCCGTGCGGTCGACCAGGATCGAGACCGTTTCCCCGGCGGCCACCGAGATCGGGAAGGTGACCCAGGCGCCCTGGTTGAAGCTGCTCGACAGCTCCGCAGTCTCGCCGTCAACACTGATCAGCTCGCGCCGGGCGCTGGAGTCCCAGTCGACTGCGTACAGGTGAAGGTCGCCGCTGTAGGAGGAGTTGAACTCCAGCGAAAGGCGGATCTGGTGTGGGTCGTAGTAGGTGGCCGCCTCGCGAGTGAGGCCGTCGGGGCTCTGCAGGGCCCGCGGGTCTTCGGTCGAGGAGGCCCACACCCAGCGGCTGCCCTGCGCGAGACTCAGGCTGGCCGGCGATATCTGCGACAGGTCGCTTGACCCATCCCAGGCCGCCAGGTCATAGCCTGCAGAGCCAACGGCGCCGGTCCAGGTGCCCTGGGGGGCGCTTGAGGTGGGCATCCCAGGCGGTGACCCTGCTTCGCCGAGCAAGATGCCTGACAGCACAGCGTTGGCGCCGGCTGTGTGGTCGACCACAATCGATACGGATCCCGGTGAAGTCAGCGAGATCGGGAAGCTCAGCCAGGCGCCTTCGTTGAAGCTGCTCGACAGAGCTGCGGTCTGACCGTTGACGCTGATCAGCTCCCGCCGGGCTGTGGAGTCCCAGTCCAGCGCATACAGGTGCAGAGTGCCGGTGTAGGCGGAATGGAACTTCAGCGAGAGGCGCAGCTGGTTGGGGTCGTAGTAGGTGGCTGCCGCGCGGGTGAGACCTTCGGGGCTCTGCAGGGCCCGCGGGTCTTGAGTCGAGGAGGCCCACTCATAGCGGCTGCCCTGCGTGAGGCTCAGGCTGGCCCATTCGGGCATGTGCGAGACGTCGCTTGATCCATCCCAGCCTGCCAGGTCATAGCCCTGAGAGCCGACTGCGCCGCTCCATGTACCCTGCGGCGAACTCGAGAGGGACATCGCAGGCGGTGGCCCTGTTTCACCGAGGAAGATGCCTGACAGCACGGCATTGGCGCCGGCCGTGCGCTTGACCACAATCGAGACCGTGCCACGCGCCGGAACGCTGATCGGGAAGCTCGTCCAAGCGCCCTGATTGAATTCGCTCGACAGGGCGGTGGTCTGTGCACCTGCGGGATTTTCGGTTTCGGCCTCATCGTTGACGGTGATCGCCTCGCGTCTCGCGCTCGAGTCCCAATCCACTGCGTAGAGGTGCAGGTCGCCCGTGTACGCGCTCGTGAAGTAGATGTCGAGCTTGACTTCGTTCGGGTCGTAGTAGGTGGCCGCCTCGCGGGTGAGACCGTCGGGGCTCTCAAGGGCCCGCGCGTCTTCGGTCGAGGAGGCCCACTCATAGCGGCTGCCCCGCACCACGCTTACGCTGGCGCCCGGGATGTACGACACGTCGCTGGACCCATCCCAGGCTGCCAGGTCATAGCCTTCATGGCCGTAGGTACCGATCCAACTGCCCTGCGGGGCCGAGCCGGCACTCGCGACGGCGGGCACGAGCAGGCACAGCACGATGGCGGCGAGGGCTGCTCCCGCTCTGCCCATCATCTCGATCCACCGGTGCTAACCAAAATATGACCCTCCCGCTGTGCGCGCGTACTGAAACGGGCACTACGGCGACGGTACCTGCGGGTGTAGCCCCCAGCAATCCCTCGATTGGCGCATCTGGCGTTCACAGAGTGAACGCGATTTCACGAACTGGGTGCGCGACGGCATCACCCGCGAGGTCGACTGCCGAAGCTCCGCGTACACGTCGATCATGCTCCGGTGGGCCCGGCTTGGCCAGTCGGGTGGCCCCCGTTTCCCCAAGACATACGTCTAGCTCTCGTGCTACGGCTCGCGCTCGGTCAGCCGTCTGCCGGTAGTAGGGGCAGGTCGAAGGGACACCGGGGAGCCCTTGACCCTCTATCGCGGTGGTTGACACCGCAGCAAGGAGACGCGCATGAACCGCGCCCTGCGCGCCACCGCCACCACGACCGCGGGCTTCCTGACCGCTGCGCTTGCCGCGATATGCCTGCTCGGCATCACGAGCGGCCCGGCGGTCGCTGCACAAGGCCCCACTCGTGTGCAGGGGACTCAGGAACTCGTCGTCCTGCTCACCGCCCACCAGGCACATCGGGCGCCCAATGCCTCATCGCCGCAGATGGCGCTCGTTGCGCCCCGCCGGCCGATCACCGGCGCGCCAACCAGCCTGCCGGTGCTGTCACGCTCGATCGGCCCCCACGGGATGCGCTGGCTGCGCGTGATGCTTCCCGGTCGCCCCAACGGATCGACCGGCTGGATCGCCCAGCAGGACACCCGTCCCCTCGTGACTGCCTGGCGCATCGTCGTTGACCTGGATAGCCGCGGCGTGAGCGTCTTTCGCGACGGGCACCTCCTGAGAACGTTTCGAGCGGTGATCGGCAAGCCCTCGACGCCTACGCCCACCGGCCAGTTCTTCGTCGAAGAGACGGTCGAGATACCCGCCGGGCAAGCCGGCGGTCCCGACGCGCTGGCCCTCAGCGCGCGCTCGAACGTCCTTCAGGAATTCGAAGGGGGCCCAGGCCAGGTCGCCATACACGGAAGCGAGGCCCTCAATGCTCCCCTGGGCACCGCCGCCTCCTTCGGCTGCGTGCGCCTGGCCACGGCGAGCATCGAATGGCTGAGCCACCGCATTGGGCCGGGAACACCGGTGACGATCTCAAGGAGCTGAACCCGGGACGCGACGGCGCGCGCGACCCGTGTCGCTCGCGGCTTCCCCGCCGGCCGTTTGACCGGTGGGGAACTCGGCCGCGGCGGTTCAGATTAGCCACGGCCCTTCTTGACCGGCTTGCGCGGCGAGTCCTGCAGCCTCACCGTCGTCTGGGCGCTCTTGCCTTCGGTCGCGCTTATCGCCTTCAGCTTGAACAGGTAATTGCCGCGCTTGGCCGGCAGCCTGACCATCAGCACGCCGCTTCCGGAGCCGACCTTCCGCGAACCAGCGGCCAGCTTGCTACCGCTGTAAACGAGCTTCGCCGCAGACGAGACGCTGAAGTGCACGGCCACGCGCGAGCGCGGACGTCCCTTCAGCGACCTCGAGACTAGGCGCAGGCTGAAGCGCGCCCTGGATGCCGCGGAGCCGCCTGCGGAACCGTTGACCCCGGCGCCACCGGTGCCGCCGTTGCTGCCGTTGGACGCTCCTGGCTGGCCGTTGTCCAGGACGACCTCTTCAAGAGCCGCCGCGGGACTGATCGGCACCGGAGTGGGGCCGATCGCGCCGTCGGAGGCGCCGGATTGAGATGCGGGACTCAGCGGCGTGGCCGAGGCCGCGGAGAGCTCATTGAGCGCCGTCGCCAGGGTGCTCTGGCCCGTGAGGCTCGCAACCAGCGTTTCGACCGCCGGCGCCGCCGGATTGCCGGCCGCAACACCATCGAGCTCCAGGTTCACGTTGCTCTCGGGAACGCCTTGGAGTTTGGCGAGCTGAGCAAGCGTGAGATTTGACGTCGAGATCGTCCTGTGGTTGACGATGATGGTCGTGCCTCCCACGCCGGCCTTGACCGAGTTGGCGGCGAATACCGGGGCAGCACCGATCGCGAGCATCGCGAGTGCCACGGCGGACGCGCCACCAACGCCGGCTGCGCGCCCAACGGCGTCGCTTGCACGGGGATGCTTCATGTTCATTGGTACGGACATACGACCTCCTTGTCATGGTTCATCTCGGAGCCATCCACTGCGCTCCATCCAGGTGGCGGCGGCGTTCATGGGAACGCCAACGGTTCAGGCCACCCTCTGCTGCAAGAAGTGATGTTAACCGGGCCCAGCCGGCTTCAGCCGAGGTTCGAACACACGTCCACCCGCTCCTCAGCGGCCACTGAAGCGCGGGGTCCGGCGCTCGGCCGTCGCGCGCACGCCCTCCCGAAAGTCTGCGGTCGCGAACAGCTCGGCCTGCTCGGCGCCCTCGTGTCCGGTCGCCGCCCGCACGCGGTCAGCCAGGTCTCCGCGCATCGTCCGGCGGATCGACCTCACGGCCAGCGGCGCAGAGGCAGCGATCTCGGCTGCCAGCGCGTTCGCCGCGCCGCGCAGCTCCTCCTCGGCGACCAGGCGGTCGCAGAGGCCGAGCGCGTGCGCCTCCTCGCCCCCCACGCGCCGCCCGGTATAGAGCAGCTCGAGCGCCGCCTGCATACCCACGGCCGCGGGCAGCGTGACCGTCAGCCCGAAGCCATGGTGGATGCCGAGGCGCGCGAAGTTCGCGGCGAAACGCGATGAGGGACTCGCCACGCGCAAGTCTGCCGACAGGGCGAGACCCAGGCCGCCGCCGATCGCCGCGCCCTGCACTGCGGCCACGACCGGTGTCGCGGCGGCGAACAGCCGCACAGCCTGGGCGTAGAGCGCCTCACCGCCCGCGTCGCCGCCGCCGGCGAAGTTCGCGCCGGCGCAGAAGTGACGCCCGGATGAGCACAGCAGGATCGCCCGGCATGCCGGATCCTCATCCAGTGCCGTGTATGCGTCCGCCAGCGCGGCGATGAGCTCAACGTCGAAGTAGTTGTGCGGCGGGCGGTCGAACTCGACCGTTGCCACGTGGTCGGCGCCCACGCTCACAGCCAGTCCGTCCATCACATGTCCCCCAGAAACTCGAGCACGGATCGGTTGAACTCCGCCGGCTGGTCCATGTTTGCGGCGTGGCCCGCTTGCTCGATGAGGACCTTGCTCGCGCCCGGTATCAGCCGAGCCATGGCGTCTGCCGCCGCAAGGAACCGATCGTCCTCAGCGCCGACCACTATCAATGCCGGCGCCGCAATCCGGCCCAGTGACTGAAAGACCTCCCCGTCGCGTTGGGTCAGAATGCCGCGCGCCGCCCTCGCCAGTCCGGCTGCACCCGCCACGTGCTGCGCGGCCGCGGACTCCGGGCTGCCGGACAACGCAGCGAGGCCCCGTGCCTCCAGGGCGTCCGCCAGCCCTCCGACCCAGGCGTTCCATGCTTCGCGTGCCGCGTCGTCGCGGAAGCCGGGGCCGGAGTCCACCAGCAGCAGCGCGGCCACCCGCTCGGGGTGACGTGCGCAAAAGAGCAACGAGAGGAACCCGCCCAGCGACATCCCACCGACCACCGCACGCGAAGCGCCGAGCGTGTCGAGAAGCCCGAGCATCTCCGCGATGCAGCGGTCATGCGTTGGCTCGCCAGAGCACACGCTGGCTCCGTGCCCGGGCAGATCCCATGTGAGGATCCGGCGATCGGCCCCGAGGTCCTCGAGGTTGGGCGCCCACATCGCCTGGCTCGCGCCGAACCCGTGAGTCAGCAGCATGGGCGCCCGCGCAGTCGGCGGTCCGTGGATTGTGTAGGAGATGTCGGCTATCAGACGCTCACGATCGTGGAGCCCCCGGTGATCGCTGGGTAGACGCTGTCGGCGCCGGCACGTGCCACGGCCGCACCGAGTCGCGTGCTCCAGTGGTGTTCGTCACCGTACTCCGAGCGCCAGGCCCACAGCCGGCAGGTGAGCTGGCCCAGCGGATGCTCGCGCGTGGTGCCGCGCGCGCCCAGCACCTGATGGGCTGCACGCCCCGCGGTCAGCGCCGCCCGGTTGGCCAGCAGCTTTCCCGCGGCGACCTCGAACCCACCGGCGCACCGGGCAGTCGCCTCGGCAGCCACACCGGCCAAGGCGACCTGCTGAGCGATGTTGACCAGATGCTGCTGCACCGCCTGGAAGGAGCCGATCGGACGGCCGAACTGGCGGCGATCGCGTGAATGACGGACCGCGATCTCATATAGGCGGTCGAGCGCTCCGGCCATGAGCGCTATCCGTGTCAGCGCGCCGCGCATGAGCAGCTCCTCGGGATCCATACGGGCGCCCGTCCACGCGCCGGCGCCGTCAAGCACGACCGTGTCGCGTGGGTCGCCCGCCAGATTCACGCGCGGCTGGATCGTCACGGCCGCGCGGTCCACCACCACGACAAGGCCGTCGGCGAGCAGGGCTATCCGGGCGGCGTCGCGGGCCCAAGGCACGCGCTGCAGCGTCCCGCTCACGCGCCCGTCTGCGAGCACGACGCCGTCGCCGGCGCTCCCCGGTGCCACGGTTACCTCCCCGGCTTCTTCGCCCAGGCCAGCCTGGGCGAGCAGCCACTCCCCCAGCAGCGCGCTCTCGGCGGCCCGATCGGGCCCCCGCTCGCGCAGCACCGCCAGTGCGTCGGCGCCGCTCATGCGCGCAGCGCCCTGGCGGCGACCGATCGCAGGATCTCGTTCGTCCCGCCGCGGATCGTGAAAGACGGGGCGCCCAGGATCGCCGCCGCGAGCAGCCGCTCGAACAGCGACTCGGCGACCGGATCCGGGTCCTCAGGCACGAGCCGCCACACCGCGTCGAGCACGTCCTGCTCGAAGCGCGTGCCTAGCTCCTTGACGAGCGCGGACTCCGCAACGGGCGCTTGGCCGGCGTCGAGCAGGCGTGCCACCGACAGCGACAGCGCGCGAATACCCCACCAACCGGCAACCGCCTCGCCCAGCGCCGCCTGCGCCCGCTCATTGACAGCCCCGTGCTCGCGCAGGTACTGCTCGACGAGCAGGTAGGTCGAAAGCCAGCGCTCGGGACCGGCGCGCTCGAGCGCGAGCTCCGAGGTGTTTTGCTCCCAGCCCGCACCGACCTCGCCAACGACGAGCTCGTCCGGAACGAACACGTCATCGAGAACGACTTCGTTGAAGAACTCGCTGCCGTCCAGATACGCGATCGGCCGCACGGCGATGCCGGCGGCACGCAGGTCCACGATCAGCTGCGTCAGCCCCTGGTGGCGATCGCCCTCGTCGCTCGTCCGGCACAGCACCACAAACCAGTCGTTCTCGTGCGCGCCCCCGGTCCAGAGCTTCGTCCCACTCACCCGCCACCCGCCCTCTGCGCGCCTCGCCCGCGTCTCGACGGCAGCGAGGTCGCTGCCCGCCTCGGGCTCGCTCATGCCGATCGAGAACGACACCTCGCCCCGGCAGATCGCTGGCAGGAACCGATCACGCTGGGCCACGCTGCCATAACGCAGGATCAGGGGTCCCGTCTGGCGATCGGCGACCCAGTGGTAGCGGACGGGCGCTCCCCAGCGAAGGAGCTCCTCGACGACGATGAAGCGATCCACGACGCCGCGCTCGGCTCCCCCATATCGGCGGGGCAGGGCCATGCCGAGCCAACCGCGTGCAGCAAGCGCGCGGGAGAAGTCCTGGTCGCGACCGGCCGCCATCCCCAACCCGGGAGCAAAGCTCCCGCGCGGCAACTCGGCGGCGAGGAACTGCCGCACCTGCTCCTGCAACGCGAGCTCGGCGTCGGTCAGCTCGCTCGGCGCGAAGCGCAGCATGGCTCAGACAATACGAGCCGACCGTGCGTGAGTGTCTGCTGCTCGCCTACTCTCGGGCCTCGCCGGCAATGCCCGGCGACACGACTGCGATCCGGCGCTCAGGACGCCGACGGCGCGCAGGTCGCCGTCGCGATCAACCGGAGGTTTCGCCTACCTGGGAATGCGCGCAGGTCCGATCGTCTCGGCCCGGCGTTCCCGCCGGATCTCCGTGTAGATCTCCGTTCTGTACACCGGAACATCGGAGGGCGCCTGGATACCCAGTCGTACCTTCCCCCCGGCGGCCGAGAGCAGGATGATCTCCACGTCATCGCCGATCATGATGCGCTGTTTTGGCTTTCGAGTTAGAACCAGCACCCCGATAAGTTCGCCGACCGGCGCCAATGACCTCCAGACCCGATTTGCCGATGGCACGGGTGCCTCCCCGGTCAACGCTGTGAAGAGCTGGTCAACCAGCCCATCACGGCGTTCTGTAGAGCTACCCCTTCATCGCAATCGCGCGGGTGACCGTCGCCGTCTGCCCGCCGGCGACCGACGTGGCGGTGAGGATCACGCGCACGGAGCCATGACGAGTCAGCAGCCGGCGCCCGAAGGAGGCGATGTGGACACGCACGTTGACCTTCTGTCCGGCGCGGGCTTCGTAGTTGGTGGCGGCGAGGGGACGGCAGCCGCGTGCGCAGCGCGCAGCGCCGGCGCGCCGTGACCGCGGCTCGGCGATGTGGATCGTGATCGCGATCCGCCCGCGGCAGCCGCTGCTGGCGCTCGCCGGGC
>Ga0302325_10034765_pt1 | contig 10307 bp, 9 predicted proteins | sample Palsa_T0_2_FD_201948 | JGI IMG/M metagenome (GOLD analysis project Ga0302325, IMG submission 201948) | Peat permafrost microbial communities from Stordalen Mire near Abisko, Sweden - Palsa_T0_2 | ecosystem: Environmental > Terrestrial > Soil > Palsa > Peat permafrost | place: Sweden: Abisko...
TGTTCGAGATCTACCGGGAGACCCAGTATTCCGGCAAATACCGGGTGGTCTACTTTACCGAACTGCAGGATCACAACAAGGAATCCGAGATCAACCACGCGCTCAACGGCGAGCACTACTACGACGGTTTCATCAAGAACTACCGCAAGGAAGAGGCCAAGCAGATCATCGAAGACTGCCTGGCGCGCCTCAACGGCGGCGAAAAAGTGGAACCGCTGGAGATCGAGCGCGCCCTGGGCGACCACAGCGCCTGAGAATCCGGTGCAGATCACCCGTTACGCCAGCCTTTCCGAGCAGCAGTTTTTAGGGTGCGTGAGCGCTTTCGCCGATGCGCTCACCGGCGAGCTCAACTCTGCCGCCATGTACCTGCGCAAGCTGGAGGGCCAAGCCAAGGGCGCGGCGTTCGCCTACGAGATGTCGCTCGACCGCCACCGTTATGGCGCGCTGACGGTGTTGGACCGCTGGGGCGCGCTTGTGGCTGCGTTCGGCCCGCATGTGTCGCTCAGCCGGTATCCCGGCATCGTCGCGAACGCGCCCGCCCGCGTGCGTACGGCCGAATCCATCTTGGAAAGCGCGAACCAACTGATGGACGCGGCGGATCGGTACACAAGCGATGTCGTGGAGGCGTGCGTGCTGGCGCTCCAATCGCTGGCGACCAGCTTCGCGGAAGAGCGGCAGGCGGCTGCGCGGTCCGCGCAATTGGGTCCCATGCTGCCGGACGAATTCAGGCAGGCGCGGGGGATTTTTCTGGGGGACTTGGCGGCCCGGTAAGCATTGAGGCCGCCTGAAAGGCTGCCTGCAGCCAATATTGGCTGCCCCACTATACCCAGGCGCGGAACCACTCCCGGAACTCGTCGAGCGCGGCTTGCGTCTCGGGCGCCAACGGCACCGGCGGCGGACCGGTTTTGATGCCACGCACCTCCAGAGCCGCCTTGATGGCCACCGGCGTGGGGAAGCGCTCGATACGTTCCAAAAATTCGTGCAGCCGGGCGTCCAGCCGGGCTGTCTCAGCCTCGTCCTGCTGCGTGATCGCCCGGTCGAGCCCCAACAGCAACTCGGGCACGGCGCAAGCCACGCCCGAGACCACGCCGTCTGCGCCGGCTCTGCGCGCCCGCGCGAAGATGGCGTCGTGCCCCACCAGCAGCGTGTACGGATGTTCCTGCTGGTACCGGCTCAAGACCTGGAAATTATCCCAATCGCCGCTCGAGTCTTTGATGCCCGCAAACCGACCGCTCGCAAGCAAAAGCACCGCTGTGTCGCTCGAAATCCCGCTGGTGAACGCCGGAATATTGTAAAGATACACAGGCGCACCGCGACGCATCCCGTCCGCGAAGCGTAAATAAAACTCATGGATCTCCGGCTGCCGGTAACGGAAGAAGAAAGGCGGCATAAGCAGCAGGCCCGCCGCGCCCGCCGCACTGGCCTCGCATCCCAATGCCATCGCGCCATCCAGCGTCGAATGCGACACGCCCGCCAGCACGGGAATGCGGCTACGCTTCACCGCCAGGTAAACCAGGCGCACGCGATCGTCGAAATTCAGATTGACGAACTCGCCCGTGGAGCCGAGCAACGCAATCGCTTGCACTCCCGCGGCGCACAAAAAATCGATCAATTCGAGAGTGGCGCCGATATCGGGCTCCGTGCCCCGTTTGTGGGGCGTTACCGCGGCCGCGATCACGCCGGAAAGAGGCTGCATCATTTGGTCATCATTTCACCGGCGGCGCCTGTGGCGGCGCCTTCACCAGCGGGGTCAGCACGATGCTGCGGAATTCCACCGGACCATGATCGCCCTGCAGCATGATCGGTCCGGGATCGCCCTCGTCCGGATCGCAGGCGATGGCCGTCAGCCCATCGACTATGCCCTGGGTCACGGTCTTGCCGTTCAGCGTAACCGTCGCATGGCGGCCGACCAGGCGGATGTCGAAGGTCTGCCATTCGCCAGCCGGTTTGGTCGCGTTCTCGCTCGGCACGATGCGGCTGTATAGCGCCCCATTGGAGTGGCGATCCACCGGCCGGCCGTAGTCTTCCAGGATCTGCACTTCGTAGCGCCCGCGCAGGCCGATGCCGCTATTGCTATGCGCCGGAGTGCGATATTCGACGTGCAGCTTGAAGTTCCAGAAACTGACGTTGCTCACCAGATCGGGAGCCGCGCCGTTGCCCCGCAGGATGCCGTCCCGCACGCTCCAGCCGGCGGCTGCATCGGCTGTCAGTCCGTGCCAGTTGGAGATATCGCGGCCATTGAACAGATCGATGGGCCGGAACTCGTGCCAGGAGCCATCGTCCGCGTCGGTGATTTCCGGGGTGCGCGCGCCGGTCCACCCCAGCTTCGTGTCTCCCGATGCGAATGTGCCTTCGAGCTTGCCATCGGCCAAACGGGCACGGTAATCCTGATGCACATCGTGGCCGTCGTAAGTGAAGCGCAGTTCCCCGTTCTCGACCCAAATATGCTGGATATCGTTCAGATCGCCGCCCGGAAAACCGACGAACTTGCCTTTGATGTGGTCCGAGCCGGCGCCCGCAACTTCCAGCCACCAGGCCCTGCCGCGCGGGGCGTGTTGCACGGTAATGTCCCAGCGGCCGTCGTACTCGGAGCCGCGACCGTCAGGGAGCGGCCCACCGGCCCAAGCGACCAGGGCCGGCAGCAAGAGAATAGCGAGTTTGCGGATCATGATTTCCTGCGGATTAATCTATCATATGCGCGTTTCCGGTTCACCGTGCGTCATATTCGAGAATGGGTATTCACGATTGACCATGCGCAGGCTACTTTTGGCGGCACTTTACTGCTGTGCCACGCAGGCAGCCGTCATTCACGGCGTGGTACTGGATCGTGCCACGGGCCGCGCCCTCGCCCGTTCGCTGGTGACTCTGCGGCCGGTCGAGGGCACCGGCGGGAAACCGCAGTCCCACCGCGCCGGGCGTAGCGGACAGTTCACCTTTTCAGTGAGCGCCGGCATGTACCTGCTGCGCGCCTCGCGCGATGGTTTCGCCCCCTTTCAATATGGGCAGAAGGAGTGGAAATCGGCGGGCAGGCCCATGTCCGTGGAACAGGACGGCTCCCTGTACCTGGATATCCACCTGCGCCGTTACGCGGCGATCTCCGGCACGGTGCTCGACGAAAATGAAATCGGCATACCCGACCAGAAAGTGGTCGCCTATCCGGCTACGCAGCCGCTGCGCATCGCGGCCTCCGCCATCACCGACGACCGCGGCATCTATCGCATACACGGCCTGGAACCCGGCACTTACTATGTGCGCTCCGCGGCCAAGCTGCTGGAGGACGCGTCCGGCCTGTTGCCCACCTTTCACAAGGAAACCATGGTCGTGGATCAGTCGATGATCGTGGATGTAGATCTCGACCAGCAGGCCGACGACATCGACATCCGCCCGTTTCCCGGCAAGCTGTTTCGCGTTTTCGGCAACGTTGTCAGGCCGACCGCGCCGGTAACCATAAGTTTGATCTCGGATGTAGGGCGCGTGCAGACCAAGACCGCCGGAGCTTTCGCTTTCGAGCAAGTCGCGCCGGGAAATTATCAGCTCATCCTCGATGGCGACGATCCCTACGGCCGCGGCAAGATCGGAAGCTATCAGGAGATCTTCGTCGACAAGGACACCGAATTGTCACTCCAGGCTATTTCCTGGCGCGAAACCGAATTTCACATGCAGGATGAAAACGGCAAGGCGGTGGATCCGGGAGACGCCAGGATCACCGCGCGCCGCAAGGACCTCGATGGCGGCGGGCACGCGGAAGTTCTCAAGCTGGTGAACGGACGCGCGGCGCTCGGGCCGGGACGCTGGGAGATGTCCATCGTCCCGCCGCCGGGCTATTACGCCGTCCAAGCCGCCGGCGGCTACGGCATGCCGGAATCGCAATCCGGGCGCGCGGACGGTTGGAATGAGGTCATGTTGCACGGCTCCGACACGATTATTATTAAGCTATCCTCGCGCCCCGCTTCGATTCACGGCCTCGTCAGCGGTTCGGGGCACGACCCGGCGCCGGGCGCGCCTGTTTATCTGGAAGCGTTCGATAAAGGCACGCAAAAGCGGCTGGGGGAACTGCGCACGATCCGCACCGATCTGCGCGGCAATTATCGTTTCAACGGTCTGGCGCCGGGATTGTATCGCATCCTGGGCACGTTCGAGTTCGAGAAGCCGGATGCGGATACGATGGCCGCCGCCGGCGCGCGCGAGCTGACGCTGGCCGAAGCTACGGACACGGCGCAGGACTTGGATTTGTATGCGGCCAACTAAACGCAGCCGGCTTTCAGCGTGGCTTGCCCGCCGAGGAGCGGGTTCTAGAGAACCCGCGCAGGCCTGGAGGCCCGCCCCACAGGCTCGCCCAGAAGACAGAACGCCGGACTTAGGAGGGAATAGATTATGGCTTTGCCAGGCGGGATAGAAGGCGCGCTTTCGTTTGCCCCGGGATTCGACTCCGATTCGGTCGTCACGGCGGCGGTGGCACAGCAGTTCTTCGGCCAGGGATACAAATTCTGTATCCGATATCTGACGCTGCTGGGTCCGCAGTCCGCGGGGGATTTGAGCGCGGCAGAGGCGACGGACGTCCTCGACTCGGGGTTGGCGCTGATGCCGGTGCAACACGTGCGGACAGCGGGTTGGTTCCCAAGCCAGGACCTCGGCCAACAAGACGGCGAACAGGCTGTCGAGAACGCCCAAACGGTGGGCTTTCCGGCGGGCGTGAATGTCTGGTGCGACCTGGAAGGAGTCGCGCCCGGCACGCCCGCGCAGGATGCGACCGATCACTGCAACGCCTGGTTCGCCGCGGTGGACGCCGCGGGATACATCCCCGGACTCTATGTGGGGGCCGGCGCTATCCTAAGCGGCCAGCAGTTGTACGATCTGCCTTTTCAGCACTACTGGAAATCGCAAAGCACGGTACCGGATATACCGGTGCGGGGCTACCAGCTTGTGCAACTCTTTCCGGCCATCGCCGTCAACGGGATCGGGATTGACGTAGACATTGCGCAGAACGACAATGAAGGCGGACAGGCGCAGTGGCTGCGCATCGCGGGATTGTAAAAAGCAATGCGGCGGCCATGGCGCCGCCCTACCGCCGATACTGCTTCACTTCGTCCTCTAGCCATTTTCGTAGCTGCGAAGGAGAGTCTGGTATGAGAGCCAGTCCACGCTGTGCGGCCTCAACGGCCTTGGGCAAGTTGTCGTTCAGCGCGTAGGCTTCCGCCAGATATCCCAGTGCCCCAGGATTCTTGCCCTTGGCCAGTTCGTCGGCGCGCGTGGCGAAGCGTAGCGCGGCGGGATAATCGCGCAGAGATTTGACGCCGGTTTCGGCGGCGCTCCGCGCGGCTTCCATCAACTGCTGCGGGGTGGCGTCCGGGCTGTCGCCGATCCGTTTGAAATATGCGACGCTGGCCTCGGCGTAAGGGCGCGCCTCGGCGTCGCGTTTAGCCTCCACCAGCAGATTGGCCACGCGCCCTTGCATCTCCGCGCGCAGCAGCGGATACATGATGTTGACCTTATCGCGCTCGACAATCCAATCCAGGATTTCCACCGTTTTGCGCAGGTTTTCGAGCGACTCCGCTTTGTGCCCGGCGTAGCCGTGAATCAGGCCGAACGACCGGAAGGCATCGAAGCGCCGGAAGGCCGCACCCACGTTCTCCGGATCGGCCGCCGCCAGCGCGTCCAGCACAGGGATGGCCTGTTCGACACTGGCCAGTGCAGCATTGAAATCGTTCAACTGGCCCTCATTCCAGCCGACGTGGACCAGCATCATGGCCCGGAGTTCCCGGACGTCCGCGGTCTGCTGTTCCGGCTCCGGCAGCCGCGCCAGCGTGTCCAGCGCCGCCGTGTAGTCTTTGATCCCCTGGCTCGGATTGGACGTCGAGTCGATACGGCCAATGGATTCATAGGCGGCGACCAGCAGCTTGAGGACGGCCGGGTTGGCGGGTTCGATACGCAGGGCCGCTTCGAACTCACCAACCGCCTTCCGCAAATAGGCGAGCGACGCATCCGCGTTGAAGCTGATATAGCCGCTCTTCTCGCTCAGTTGTTTGCCGAAGAAATACCAGCCCGATCCGGCGTCCCGCAGGCTGCGCGCATCCTGGGGATTCGAAACCGCAATCCGCTCGAACGCCTCAGCCGCTTTGCGCAGCCAGGCGAACCCTTCGGTGTACTGGCCGGCGATCGTCAGCGAGCCGCCAAGCTGCTCCTGGATCGACGCCAGCGTACGGCGTGCGGCGAGGTCGCCGGGCTGTTCCTTCACCAGCGGCCCGATCAGAGCCAGAGCTTTGCGGTTGATCGAGATCGCCTGCGATGTATCGCCCAACCGGTCGCTCAGACCCAGGCGGCGGCCGAAAACCATGCCCAGCTTGAGGTAGCCTTCCGCCAATTCTCGCCGCAGGCCCGGATCGCCGCTCTTGTTGGCGGCCATACGGTCGAGGTATTGGAGCGCGCGGCGCGCCATGTCCGCCTGCACCGGCAGCGTACCGGGAACCTTGCCCACCGAATCGTACAGATCGAAGAGCAGATAGTTGGCCAGCGCGCGGGCATCGTTGAAGCGCTGCTCCGCGTTGGCGCGTTCTTGCCGGGCCACGCGGGCCTGCCACAGAGTGCCGGCCAGCCCCGCGGCCAGAGACAGCATCAGCACCGCCGCGGCGGCCACCGCCACACGATTGCGGCGCACGAATTTTCGCGCCACATATAGAGGGCTGCGCGCCACCGCCGTCACGGGCAACCCATCCAAATAGCGGCGCATATCGTCCGCGAACTGCGCAGCGGAGCCGTAGCGATCTTCCGGATTCCGGGCCAGCGCCTTGAGCGCGATGCTGTCCAGGTCGGGGTCCGCGCCGGGCGGCGGCGGGTCTGTTCGAGTGATCGCCTCCACCAGCCCCGCGGGACCCAGCTTCGAGCCATCGAACGGTCGGCGCCCCGCCAACAACTCGTAGAGCACCACTCCCAGCGAGTAGACGTCGCTCGCCACCGTGGCCGGCTGTCCGCGCAGAATTTCCGGGCTGGCGTACATGGGAGTCAGAAACACATTGGCGGTGGCGGTGTGCTCCTGGGTGGCTTCGCTGTCGAGCACCTTGGCAATGCCGAAATCGAGCAGCTTGGGCTCGCCTTCCTTGGTTACCAGGATGTTGCCGGGCTTCAAGTCGCGATGCACGATCAGGTGTTGGTGCGCGGTATTCACTGCCGCGCATACTTTGACCATCAACTCCAGGCGGCCGCGGACGGGCAGTGTTTGCTCCTCGCAATAGCGGTCCAGGCGGGTCCCCTCCACGTATTCCATCACTAGATAAGGCCCGCCCTGGGAACTCAATCCGCCATCCAGCAGCCTGGCGATGTTGGGATGCTCCAGCCGGGCCAGCAACTGGCGCTCGCGGCGGAAGCGTTTCAAGGAATCCGGAGCGGCCAGATAGGGGGATAAAATCTTGAGTGCGGCCTGCTGTTCATGCTGGCCGTCGGCGCGCTCCGCCAGCCACACTTCGCCCATGCCGCCGCGCCCCAGCAGCCGGACGGTTTGCCATGCTCCGAAACGCCTGCCGGCGGTGGCCGCGTGGGCTTCGGCATTGGCGGCGCGCTCCTCGTCGTACGCCCGCAACAGACGCTCGGCCTCGCTGCGCAGGGCCGGATTGCCGGCGCACTTTGAAGCCAGCACGGCGCGGCGGCTGTCTTCATCCAGCGCGCAAGCTTCGTCGAAGATTTCTTCCAGGTCCTGCCAGGATTCGGTCATACGGGGGCGGAATGCAATCTATCGTAAAGCCAGGTGCGCGCGAAACGCAATTGCCTTTCGATAGTGGCGTCGGAAACCCCGCGCAGCTCGCGGATTTCGGGCACCGTGCAACCCATCACATAGCGGAGCTCCACCAGGCGCACCTTGTCGGCGTCGAACTGCTCCAGATCGTTCAAGGCGCGATCCAGATCCAGCATATCCTGGCCGCGCGCGTCGATCCAGCTCAAGTCTTCGGAAAGCGGCACGCGCTGCTGGCTTCCCTCGCGCTTTTGGGCGACGCGCAAGCGGGCCTGATCGATCAAGATACGGCGCAACTCGCCCGCCACCACGGAAAAGAAATGGTGGCGGTCCTGCCAATCCATGTGTTGCAGCTTGCGCAGGCGGAGGTAGGCTTCGTTGACCAGAGCGGCTGGCTCGGTGGCCACACGCTCATGGGCGACGAACCCGGTGGCGATGGCCAGCATGCGCTGGTAGGCCCAGCTCATGACCAGGTCGTATGCGTGCGAATCGCCCGCCTGCCACTGCCGGAGCAGGCTGGTGATGTCCGTGAGATCGGCCGCATCTGCCACTAGCCCTATTTTGTCGCAATGGGATGTTGCCTGCAAGTAAGGGTGGTTGGTACTGCCGGGGGAAGCGAGCAGGCAAGAGAGGCTACTCCACGACTCCCAGAATCTCGTCTTCCTTCAGGATCAGGTACTCTTCTCCCCCGAGCTTGACTTCGGACCCGGAATACTTCGCGAAAAGGATGCGGTCGCCGGCTTTGACCTCCGGCGCCATACGCTCGCCGGTTTCGAGCAGTTTGCCGTTGCCGACGGCGATCACGGATCCCTGCTGGGGCTTCTCCTTCGCGGTGTCCGGTATGATGATGCCCCCGCGGCGGGTTTCGCCTTCATCCAGGCGTTTGATGACCACGCGGTCGTGCAAAGGACGCAATTCCATATGTTCTCCTATCGTTGCGATTATAACCAATCCCAGCCGGACGCGTGGCGCGAACGGTCAGCGGAATTGAAACACAGGTCCGATCGCAAAGCGGTAGAAGATGTGGTCGCCTACTTTTTCGCCGTTCCCGGAAATCGTCGCAACCTCGCCGGTTGGCTGGAAAGCTTTGAATTCCAGGCGCAGGGCAAATGCTCACTGAAGAAAAAACGCAGGCCCCCGCCAAAATTGACCGCGAAAAGCGTGCTGGACGGCACGGTAAACCCAGGCCCACATTCGGTCGTAGTACCGACGGTCAGACACTGCGGCAGTGTGCCTTGAGATTCATGGATCAAGCCCAAGCCCGCAACCAGATAGGGAACGATCCGCGATTCGGGCCTCAGCAAACGAATGTGCAAGCCGCCATGGAAATCGGTCATGTTGAACTTCCCGTGCTCGGACGCGACCACCGTGCCATTGGATGCGACCGCCTCGCGCAACACGCCCGGCAAATAGCTTGCTTCCAGGAATGGAAACAACCTGGGGGACAGGCCGTACGCGACATTGCCGCCGGCCATGGGCCGAAAACGGTCCAGCCCGTAGCTTTCCCCCGCGAAGACCCCGGCTTCGATATTGCCTTTCCCCACGTCCGGAACACTCTGGCCGTTGGCGGGCCTGGGAGACGCCCAGGCCGCAAGAAAAATTACCGAAACAACGAAACAGTCACACCCCGTGCGTACCATCTTTGTCCACCTTTTCAGCAATTGCCTCTCCTTTTCTGCATACGTATTTCTACTGCGATTGCGACTGCACCGCCATGGTCACTCCGGGTTGACTTTGCAGATTTCCCGAAGTAATCACCACCGGCACATCATTAGCCGCCTTGACGCCAACCGGTACCTTCACATTCACTTGATACAGCCCTACGAAATAGGGAGACAGCCCGGCGTAGGAAATTTCCGGGGCCGGCACATTTCCTATGGTCACCGTCAGTCCGGGCGGCACCGGGTGGTAGGGCGTGGGAGGAGTCTGCACGCCGGCGTCCACCACCGGGGTCACCGGGCCGAGGCCGGCGCAGTAGATCACCACGACATCGCCCACGGCGGCCGGATTGGCGGCGTTCGCGATGGTGGTGTACGACTGGTCCGGGCCCGGGCCAATAATGATGCCCTGTCCGGATCCACTCGCATTGAACGTAAAAATGGCGGGTTCCGCGCCCACCAGCGTAAACGCCTGCGGATTCGCCTGCTGCAAATCGTCTCGCACGACGTACAACTGGTGCGGCGAATTCGTTTCCAGATTATACGGAATCTGCGCGTTGATCTGGCTGCACGAAGCATAGAATAACGGGACCTTCTGGCCGTCGACAAAGACCGCGGCTCCATTCAAGTCCACGGGTAGCGGAAACCCTCCGGCTTGCTGCCCCGGGCAACTACCGTCGGGGCCAGTATCCGCTAGATTCTGCCCGAAGACCGCAATGATTGCGCCCACGGCCATTTGACTGGTGTAACTCGCGGCGTTGGAGACGCCGTCAGGATCGATGCGTGTGGGGCTCGGTGCCAAAGAAACCGTGACGGGAAGATAACTCGGTTGAGGCGTGATATTAGCCACGCTGCTGGTATAGGCGGCGGTCAGCGTTACTGCGGACTGACTGACATTTTGCGGCATGCTGGTAGGCGTCCACTCG
>Ga0302325_10034767_pt1 | contig 10307 bp, 9 predicted proteins | sample Palsa_T0_2_FD_201948 | JGI IMG/M metagenome (GOLD analysis project Ga0302325, IMG submission 201948) | Peat permafrost microbial communities from Stordalen Mire near Abisko, Sweden - Palsa_T0_2 | ecosystem: Environmental > Terrestrial > Soil > Palsa > Peat permafrost | place: Sweden: Abisko...
CGGGGAGACGGCGGTGATCTCGGTCGAAGAGACCACGCTGAAGCTGGTGGCCGCCACATTGCCGAAGAGCACCTTGGTCGCCCCGGTGAAGCCCGTCCCGGTGATGGTGACCGTGGTGTTGCCCGCCGTCGGGCCCGAGGTGGGCGAGATCCCTGTCATGGTGGGGGTGGCGGCCGGGGTTCCCGCATACACCGATGGGATTGCGAACAGCATCAGTACTGTGACCAGCCCGAACGCCATGGGCCCGCATTTGCGCTTCAGGCTTCGGGAAACATGTGCCATTGGGTCAGGCTACCCCGAGGGTATTTCTCCCTTAGTGGGGTTTCGGGATTCACTCGGCCGGGGTGCTCACCGCGGGGTCGGTCATTTACGTTTCTTCAAACTGATCGAAGCGGAGCTGGTTCCGCTCATCGAAGGTCAGTCCAGGCATTCAGCTCCTTGACGATCTCTGAGAGCAGCTCCAGCTCGGCCGGATCCTGCCTCTGCTCTTCAGGCTCATGAGTCTTCCAGCTGAGTTTCTGGTCTCGACGAGCGGCAGATGTCGGTCCCGGCGGCCGTGCGACATCGTTGCGGACTCGGTCACGGCGGTCGAGTGACCGTCGTCGACCTTGGCGACTCGGTGGTCCCCCACCAAGCGGGCGCCATAAGCTCCTAGCGCAAGCCCTCAGTGCCGAGGACCATCGACGATTCGTTCTAAAGCTCGACGACCCGGATCTGGCACGGCCTAAGTTGCGTCCCGCAGGAAAGACGGTGTTCGGGGCCGCCAGACTTATAGTTGGCCCGTCCGCGCCGCACGAGACCGGGTGGCGTCAGCGAATACGGGGTAATGGGATGAAAATTTCGTGCGGGCTGGCACCCGCTCTGGGTGTCGTGGAACACGCCCAACTGGCCGAGTCACTCGGCTACGATCGGGTTTGGCTCTACGACTCGCCGGCGATCTATCTGGATATCTGGGTGTCGCTCGCCCGCGTCGCCGAACACACCGACCGCATTGGCCTGGGGACCGCCGTCTTGGTGCCTAGCTTGCGCCACGTGGTAGCGACAGCCGCAGCGATCGCCAGCATCGAGGATGCCGCCCCCGGCCGGCTGGCCTGCGGGTTCGGAACCGGGGCCACCGCACGCTGGACTCTGGGCAAGGACGCCCTCAGCCTCAGGGCAACCGCGGACTACCTGCGTCAGTTGCGCGGCCTACTGCGGGGCGAGGTGGTCGAAGTGGATGGCGAAAGTGTGCAGATGTGCCACCTCCCGGGGTACGCCCCGGGACGGCCCATAGACGTCCCGATCCTGCTCAGTGCCCTTGGTCCCAAAGGACAGAAGCTCGCCCACGACGTCGCGGACGGGATCATGACGGTGGGTTTCGGTCTCGGGGGTTTCGACTGGAGCGCCCAGCTGGTGGTGGGCACCGTGCTCGACCCTGGCGAATCCCTCACGTCGCCCCGGGTCAAGGAGTCCGCCGGACCTTGGTATGCCATCATGGCCCACGGTGCCTGGGAGTCACTTCCTGGCGCGGCGGACGGGTTTCCCGCAGGCGCGCAATGGCGGGCCGAACTCGAGTCCCGCCGCCCCGAGACAGAACGGCATCTCGCCGTGCATGAAGGACACGCCACTACCGTGACCGATCTGGACCGGATTCTGGTTGACGCTGCGGGAGACGGCATAGTGGGGCTGGGGTGGGTGGCCGAAGCCGACGGCATCCGAAGCAAACTTAAAGAATCCGAAGCGGCGGGAAGCACCGAGATTATCTTCGCCCCCAGCGGACCGGACATCGAACGCGAATTGCGGGTGTTCGGCGCGGTGGCCGGGCTCTAACTGCAGCGGCGGCCTGCAGCCGGCACTTCGGGTGACGTTGCCCGCAGCGTGACGGAGACTCCTTCGTTCTTTCGACAATGGCGTCGGCGGCGGAGGTCACGTCACCAGGTGTTCAGCCACAGGGATGACGACGGTCCGCCATATGACCTCTGCACCCGAAGGACCGATTTCGTTTCGTGCCGTACGTCTGCACGAGCAGTGGTCGGCTGCGTGACCCGCTTAGCTCGCTTGAATCACGGAGGAACAAACGGCGAACTCGAGCTCCTCGGGGTGCCCCAGTCGTGCCGGTCGAGACGGGTTAGCTGATGACAGTCATCGGGGCGCTCGGGGGTGCGCTCGGCGCGCGCGATCGGGTCATTTGTGTGCAGGTCGGCTATTGACCAATTACTGGCCCGGCGATCAGCGCTACTGGACTGGACGTTGACCTTCGAAGATTCAGGACGGGCAACTACTGGTCGCTGGCCAAACTGTCCAGGGGTCCGTTGCACGGGGTTTCCCAGCCCAAATACATAGAAAGCTGAATCGAGATGTCTCGTCTCGGTCGACGCCAAGTATCTTGTCATTGTGAGAACTGGCCAGCTCGCCAGCATGTTTGGTGCCCCGGATCTGGGTGATCGTCTTGACGCGGTCGAAGAGCGGGTTCGGGCGGTCTTGATCAACGGAGGGTCAGATCTCGGATCCCCTTCCTGGAGGGTGGCAAGTGCGGGAGGAAAACGACTTCGCCCCCTTCTCACGATTATCTGCGCAGAACTCGGTGGTGTGTTTGATGACAAGGTCATCGACGGCGCGGCCTCCATTGAACTCGTGCAGGTCGGTTCTCTCATTCACGATGACCTGTTCGACGTCGCACTTTCTCGGCGGGGGGCACCAACGATCAATGCTGTCGAAGGAGATGGCCACGCCCTCCTGGCCGGCAACTGGGTACTGGCGGCCGCATCTCAACTGGCGATCGCCGTCAGTGCACCAGCCGCATCGCTTCTGGCCGATACTGTGGCCCGGCTCTGCGTTGGCCAACTGACTGAGTTCGAGGAACTCTTCAACCTCGACCGTTCTGTTGCCTCACACCTGAGCTCGGTTCGAGGAAAGACGGCGGCGCTCTTCGATGCGGCTTGTCGAATGGGAGCGATCTGTGCTGATCTCGACGTGGAACAGCAGAATGCCTTGACCAGATTCGGCGCCGCGTTCGGAATGTCGTTTCAGGCGGTAGATGACCTCCTCGACCTCGTCGGGGACCCGGTCAAACTCGGAAAACCAGTCGGTGTGGACTTACTCGCCGGGGTGTACACCTACCCCGTCATCTCTGCTCTCCACGGATCGGGTGGCACTCTTCTGCGTAGTGTCCTGGAGGCGCGGAATGGCGCAAACCTAGAGGAGGTCGTACGTATTGTTGCCCGTTCGGGAGGACTGACTGCTGCTCACACTCTGATTGATCGATTTGATGATGTCGCTCGGCATGCTGCTGCAGAGCTGCCACATTCCAGCAAAAGTACCGGGATGCAACGCTTTCCAGCCGAATACTCGCGTTGGGCTCTCGAAACATTGACTTCTTGAGTCCGGCAGCAGACTTCGCCCGGGACCGGCGAAGGGGGCAAGCCGGTTGGCGTACCGTGTCAGACGTAATAGGCAGTCTTGACCTGGACGGTGGGTCCAACCGAGTAGGCAGTGTGCGATTTGTTCAGCAACGCCGTCTGGAATCTGCAATAGGGCGTTCCCAAAATCATGCTATTCAGCAACCACATTTTGGGCCCCGGGCAGACGTACCTGACGATCTTGTCATCGAAATCATCCGGTGCTCCACCTGACGTGCCACAACGTATGCGGAAGTCAGTAGCACCTCCACCGGTAAAGGCAAGGCGCTACGGGGCGGCCGAACTTGGCGGACCTCCGGCCCACCAAACACTTCATGTCGAGGCAATGACTTGGTTCGGACCTCGACCAGGCTCTTGGACCACAGCGACGAAAGACATGCAGCGGTCTGTTTATCAGCTAAAGGTCAACACAACTCGTAGCCGGCGGACCCGTTCCTTGGGAGGCACGAGAGCCCTAGGGTCATCAACGAGCCGCCGGCGCACGATCCACTGAACGTCTCTGCTACCGAGTAACCCGGAGCCAGAGTCCCGCTCTTGCTTGTGGGTAAATCCAGTACGAACCTCGTTCCAAGTTGGTTTGGCTGCGGACCGGCGGCGCTCGCAATGGCCCAGGGAATGGCGAGCATCAAGCTGACACTGAGAGCAATGGGGATCCTGAAAGGAGTCTTCCCCATAACGACTCAGCCTCGCCGGCCCGACGGACCCTTACCCGTGGCCGATGTGGGCCCTCCCGCCACTCGCTGAGGTTCCTTGCGGCCTCTTCGCGACTGCTCCCGATGAGCCCGACCGCACCCGACAGCGTTCGTGAGCACCGAACCCGCAGCGATAGTCCTGGCCTCTTGGGATCGGACCGGTAGAGAATCACGCCGGGATATTCAACGCATACCAATCCGAGCCGCCGTCATTCGTGAGATAGACCTCTCCCAATCCGGATGGAGGGTTGGGAAGATTTAAGAAGGACAGAGCCAAGGAGGCCGGACCATGGACAAATTCCCCGTGACTGGGATCAACGAATGCCAGGTCCGACAGCCCGACACCCTGGTCGCTGAACTCGATCGATTTAGACCACGAACCATTGCTCGCCGAGTTCCGATATACCCAGCTTCCACTGGGCAGCCCTCCGGCCAGCAATAGCGTGGTCGGGTTTGGCATGGCGAGTTCGCCACCAAAGCCCACTGCAGGATCAGGAAGACTCTGGAAGGCATGTCCGCCATCCCGGGAGAGGTAGGCCCGTTCGGCTTCGCCTCCCATACTTGGAGTCCCAACGCAGAGCACCGACATGTCGCTGGGATCGCTCGCTGCGATCGCTTCAATGGTGAACGGGCCGATTCCATTGTCCATAGCAGACGCGCACGGAACGGAGAGCGAGACGAAGTGGATGCCATCGGACGAGGCCAGCAACTCCGGCTTCGGGTTGGCTATCGATACGAACACGGAGTGGTCCTCGACGACCAAACCATACCCACCGGCGACAAACCGTCCAGAGACGCCTGGTACTTCTGTCCACGAATCTTGACCGACTGGGCTTCGGTAGAGACCTCCGGAGGCACTGCACGCCGAAGCGGAGCCGCAAGGTTCGACCAGCGCGTACACCTCACCGCCGCCCGAGGCCATGGCGAAGACAGTTCCACCCAGATTCACCTCACGCCACTGTTTTGCGCCGTCATGGGTGGACCACAACGTTGCGCCGTAGGCCCAGCCGTCGAGTGCGTCAGCGAAGTGCAACTCCGGACCCTCAGAGTAGTTCGATTCTCCCAGTGCAGCCGGTGGAGGCAGAACCGAGGTCCAACTCGCTCCGCGATTTGTTGTCTGTCGAAGGGAAAAGCACGCACCCGTTGGGCACGCAATGTCACCCAAGACGAATCCCACTTCGGTCGTGACGAAGCTGACCGATTGAGCCAAAAATCCCGAAATCTTGTGGGGCATGGGTGTCGTGGTCGTTCCCGCTAAGGAAGGTGGAGTCGATGTGGTGCTCGAATCAGAAGTAGGCGCGGTGGTTGTGGAAGGGTTTCGAGCTGTCGTCGACGAACTTCGGGCTGTCGTCTCACCACAGCCTGCGAGGATGAATACGAGAAGTAAGACCAGGCCTGCCATCGTGAATCGATACAGCCTCATAGTGCATTCACGCTCGAGCGGGGCGTTTCGTTGACAAGTTCTTGACCATTGGCGAGTCCTTCCCAATCATGGGCTGCCCGGCCCCTGGGGCAGCTCGCGTCAAACACCTACCGAGAAATGGGAGCTAGAGCCGAGTATTCCCGGGGTGTCGAGTGACCGTCGAACCGGGCGCTATTCGGGGGTTCTAACCCTGCAGGCGTGGGTGTCGCCTCATTGCCGGGCGATCGGCACCGCCTGGTTCAGTTCGACGGTTGGTTTGGCAGGGATGATTCGATATCCTCTGGCCGTGCTGGAAGCGACGACAGGTGGCTCCTGCGGCACGTTCATGCAAAAAGAAAGGGGCAACATCGCAATGATTCGCTTAAGTGTCTTTTATCCCTCGACCGAGGGTGCAAGCTTCGACCACGACTACTACCGGAACAAGCATGTGCCGCTCGCAGTCAAGACATGGGGCCTCGACGGCGCGGAGATCGACAAGGGCGTCGACGGCCCATACGTTGCTGCGGTGCACTTCAAGTTCGATTCGCCCGAGGCTCTTGCAGCGGCGATGGGCAATGAGAACACCGGGGATGTCCTGGCTGATGTTGCGAACTACACGTCGATCGCGCCCGTGCTCCAAACAAGCGAGATTGTGGATTAACTTCCTAACTTGACCGTCGGAGCGGCAGTTCAGCGTTTTTGGATCAGTTACGCAAAGAGCGGTCCGGCGCATGTGACAGCCCTAACCTGACCCGGTCGGATTGGGCACTCCCGCATATCGGAGTACGCAGCGCGTATTGAATCCGCGGGACCGTATCCCCCCCGAGACATTGCCTCTATGAAGCTATGTCGAGACTTGCTGCGCCACTCCTTGGAAGTGCAGAAGCCCAACAGTTCCTCAGTGTATGAATCGTGCTCAATGATGAGCACATTTTGGCTAAAGCCGGCAGCGGGCCACGATGCCGATCAGCCGTTCGCACTGTCTTGGCGGATTGAGGCAGGTGCAAGGTTAGGCGGAAAGGAGTCGATCGCACTGACTAAGCCAAAACTCCACTTCGCCTGTGCGGCTGTAGCGAATTGGCCAGTCGAGGATTCGCAGCAAGAGGTGGCCGACGTAGGCGTATCGGCGAGCCTCATCGAGAGGTTCGATCGCCAACTCAAAGAGTTGCTCACGCACTCCGGACTCGCATTCGATGGCGAGCGCTGAGACAGCCAGCGTGGCGAGATCAAAGGCAGCGTCTCCGACCTTGACAAAGTCGGTATCAACAATGCCCATCAACCGACCGTCTCTCTGGAGAAGATTGCCCGAGTGTAGGTCCCAGTACACGATGTCACCGCCACGTAGGTCCGTGGGTTCGACCCCGCGCCCGATCTCGACAATACGATCCATCAGCCTCGCTGTTCGGTGGTCATAATTTCGGAGAGAAGAGTGCAGGCAGTATCCATCTCCTCCGATCGTTAGTGTCTGAATCAATGTATCTGGCCAGGTGGATTTGTCCTCGGGTCGTGCCAGTCCGATGCGTGCTCTGTGCAATTCGAGTACTCGGGCGAGCATCAAGTTAGTGAGTATCCGAACGGGGTGCCCCGGAAGAAACTCTTGCAGTACGAACAGACACGTATCGGATTCGACGATCCTTTGATCGGGAACTGGCCACGCGGCATCGTCGTGAAGCCGACCTGTGAGTTCGACGGCAACGCGTCGGGCTTCCTGGGAGATTGGATCCAAAGCCCATTTGGCCACCAACCGGGATCCGTCCGGCCCACGTATCTCGTGGGCACCTGACTCGCCACCAGGCAATCGACCTACTAGCCGATAAGGCTGGGCAGTCAATTCCGAGAGCAATTTCACAGCTGCGCTCGGCTTGAGGGTCTCCACCCCCTTCACTCAAGCAGATTTGGGGAGCCAAGTCCCGGGGATCTTGCGCACCCGGCACCAGAACTCTGGGACAGTACGGTCGTATCCGCATCGAACGATGAGGCGTCGCCGCGTTCCGCCGCGCAGGCTCAATGCGTGGCGGGTCGCACGCCAAGGTCGCGGAACGGTCGCCACAGATAGCCATCGGGATCAGCGAGAACGAACTGACGGTTGCCGGCCTCGGTTGGTCCTTTCACCTGCCACCGGCCACCGCTCTCGGCGACGTCAACCCGGTACCAGCTCTCCTCGATCGGCACAACGATGTTGACGCACGCCTCGATGGCTCGGGCGTGCACCGCATCGACGTCCTCGACGCGGAGCTGGAAGTTGACGCCACGACCACACGGGAGCTCGAGCGGAGCGGTACGGAACCGGCGCCCCGGTCCCGCAGCTTCCTGGATCATCAGCTCGACGCCGTCGCGCTCGAGATATGCGAAGCGCTCCGCAGACCGCTCGAACAGTATCCGGAACTCGAGCACCTCAGCATAGAAACGCAACGATGTGGCGAGCGCGGTGACATCCAGCTCCGGTACGAGCATCAGTTGCGAACCTTACTAACGAGACGCGCACGCTGACCATCTTCCGCCGCCTCGACGGCAGCAAAATGTGCGCGGGCTGCAAGGGCGTGTTCCTTCAATACCGCGCGCTCGTGGCGACCGGCACCACGTAGTCCGGCCACCCAGTAGAAGCCGAGGCCGCCGAAAAGGACGACCCCGACCGCCACCTCCGGCACAATTAGCGCTGACATGCTGGTATCACCCGTTCACGGGGAACGTCACGCGACTCCAAGTCAGACCGAACCCACTTCCGAAACTATAAGGAACCAAAAGAACCAGCAGTCAAGCCATGGATCCCTCAGAAAGGTATCAATCAAGCGGGGCAACCCCTGCAGTCGGAGACTGCGGGCCGGCACGACTCCTATCCTCACCACCAGGCGGACACTGCGCATGGGTCACGGGTCGTCGAACTGAGCAATCCGCCAGAGCTCGTGAGCCTCGATGTGTCATAGCGATTCGGAAGAACAGACAGCCCGGTCAACAGGCCGATCGCTCTTGGCCCAAGTCGCTACCTACGCCAACAATAAAGACGCGGAAGCATTCCTGTTGGAACCACCGATCTTGTAGCTCTCCACGCTCCAACAGATCCGTCGACAGTGAGCGCCTCGTAGATGGACTGATCACCCCGGACTGTCCCATCGTGTGGGTATACGAAGCCGAAACCTCTGAAGCGAATGGTGATGGGATCAACCAGATTCTGAGGGGGCAGGTCGACTCTGTCCTCTTGCGAAGGAGCCGACTTCCTATTGGCGATGTTGTATACCCACCTCACGCCACTACACCCAGCGGCAAGGCGACCTGCATCCATACAATCCAAGGTTCTCCAGAAATCTCAAGGCGAGAGCGATATGGTGTGCAAATTATGAGTCGAGTGCGTGTTCGACCTAATGGGTCGCGGGCAGCCCCGTCGCCAAATGGCAACCACATGAATACTCCCCTTCCTTTTAAGAAGAGGACGCAGGTCATTGCCGCCTCTATCATTGCCGCCTCACTTATTGCATTTATCCTCGTGTCAGTTTTCGTTTCGAATATCTTCGCAACGGAATTGTTCGCTGGATTAACGGCAATTGCGTCGCTCGGGATTCTAATTTCGGCCGTGGCGGCGGCTGTCTATACGAAACCTGCTTATGACGAGTTCCGTAAGCAATTGAGGCCATATCAACTCCACTTCGAAGATTTCACACTCGAAGATCACCGTGGCCAACCACTTCGGACGAAGGTACTTACTCAACTTGATGCTACGTCGACGCAGCGTTTCCTCATGGCACCGGAAACCTTCGCTCCACCTGTGTTTGTGATTTCAAATACCCACGGAAGTATCATCAAATTCCAAGTGATCTTCGACAGCGACGAAGTTGACCGCAACATCGATGTACATTTCAATTTGATTGCCCCAGCCTGTTGGGAAATGAACACCACTCAAGACAATCATAAGATTGTCCGCACGTCGGTTCCCTATAAAATTTGCGACACTGAAGTTGAAGCCACTTTCTCGTTGGCAGAACGTACTCTCACGCCCGACGTCAAGCTTGTCTTCTTTGCCGAAATGAGGTTTACGGGGATTGACACACCTCAGCGCGGCACAACGTGGCCAATGGCCTTCCGTTTGGGACTACAGCGCGGGGAGCCCATCTACCAAGAGTGGTCCATCGAAATTGAGGATGAAGCAACTGTTTCCGGGAGCCTGGAAGTCGACCACTCCCCATAGGTGGCCGGTCATTTCATTGGCGCGATAAAGCCAACTGCGTGGCCGAGAGACGCCCGCCTGCCCCCCGAAGTGCCTGATTCGGCGGGGCGTACCCGCGCGCGCATCCAGGTGTGACATCACTACAAGGTGGGGCCCCCAAAGCTCCCGCAGTGGGGTCGGGGGCCTACTGGCCCGCTGTGCGGGGTCATCGTGCCGACTGGTTCGAGCCGGCTACCTGTTGCACCGGTAACGTCCGGGTTGCTACGGCCTGGGCGACGTCGGTGAGTCTTTGGTTGTGGTCTCGGGAGAAGAGGCGCAGCAGGGTGAACGCCTCGTTCATGGTCACGTTGGCGTGCTGGGCGACGGCGCCTTTGGCCTGCTCGACGTACACGCGGCTGTCCAGGGCGGTCTGGAGCTGCTGACTTAGACGGGTCCGGTCCGTCGTGGCGTTGCCGGTGATGAGGGCGACGCTGGCCACGTGTGCCAGAGCCTGACCGAGACTGAGATCGTCGTCGTTGAGAGACCCGACACTAGTGCCGAACAGTCCGAGAGCGCCGAGAACGTGATCCTGCAACCGCATCGGTACGGCATGAACCGACACGAATCCCCGCTTGAGGGCTGCGCCCACAAACTGCGGCCAACGGTCAGCGTGTCGT